>Ga0256827_10000067_pt1 | contig 53161 bp, 47 predicted proteins | sample CV84metaG_FD_185977 | JGI IMG/M metagenome (GOLD analysis project Ga0256827, IMG submission 185977) | Hydrothermal vent microbial communities from East Pacific Rise, Pacific Ocean - CV84 | ecosystem: Environmental > Aquatic > Marine > Hydrothermal vents | place: Pacific Ocean: East Pacific Rise... | reverse complement strand
TGATTATCTTCATATGCATAGCGATGCATCTCCAGATAAGGAATATAGGGTTAAAACAGGTTCAAATGTTAGATATATTGTACCTAATTCATTTAATCCAAAAGCAAATAATAAGTTTTATATGAGAAGCATGATTGTAAAGGAAGCTGTTACTTTAGAAGTTAAATTAAATGATGTAGTTATAAAAAATATAAGAAAAAAGCATGTTCAACCATCTGAAATGATAACTTTTACTTTAACTAAAAAGATATTTGATGATTTAAATATCACAGATGATAGCTCTTTAACTGTTTCTTTAAAGGGGATATAATGGATAAGAAAAAATATATTTGTATTGCATGCCCTATTGGTTGTCATCTTGATGTGGAAGCAGAAAATGGTAAAGTAACATATATCGAAGGAAATAGGTGTAAAAGAGGAATTGATTATGCTGTTAATGAGTATACAGACCCTAAAAGAATGGTTACTGTAACATGTAGAGTTGATTCAAAACTTATTCACAGAGTGCCTGTTAAAACGAGTAAGGCAATTAGTAAAAAGATGATTAGCGGTTTAATAGAAGAGTTGTATAAACTAAATTTAACTACACCGTTAAAAGTTGGAGATAAAATAATTGAAAATTACAATGATACTGGAATTGATATTTTAATTACCCGAAGCCTTAATCATTAGCAATTAAAACAGCTTTTTTATAAAAAATATCAAGTTTTTCTTTATCTTTGATATTCCCAGAACTGATTAATTCTATGTTTCCTGAATTTAAGTTATTGTTTAAAAGTTTTTTTGCCATTAGAATATTTTTTAAGTGATTTGCAATTCCGTTATTACCATCAACTATCCTGATTTTATCACCTAAAACAGATTTAATTTCATTTTTTATAAAAATATAGTGGGTACAACCTAAAACAATGTATGAAAACTTATTGGAATGAATATCTTTGAATAGAAGCTTTAAATAATTGATTATTTCTGTTTTTGAGTAATTTTTACTTTCAATTAATTCAACCAGCCCCGATGCTGAAAGTTTTTTAACTTTATTTTCGATATTTAATTTTTTTAATAGATTTTTTAATTTATCTCCGTTTATAGTCAATTTTGTAGCCATAATAACTAAATCTTTTTCTTTACAACTGTCATAAGCAACTTTAACAGCAGGTTCTAACCCTAAAATTGGGATATTGAATTCTTTTCTTAGTTTTTTAATTGTAGCACTTACAGCAGTATTACAAGCAATAATAATTGCTTTTACATTTTTTGACATAAAGAATTTAACGATTTTATAAACAAATATTTCAACTTCTTCTTTTGTTTTATCTCCATAAGGGGTGTTTTTATGGTCTGCATAAAAAATAAAGTTTTCATTTGGTAATACTTTCTTTAATACGGCAAGAGTAGAAAGACCACCTATACCTGAATCAAGTACTCCAATGGGGCTATTATTTGATATTTTATTTATTATATTTAACAATTAAAAAGTTTTTTCTCCATAAACAGGAATAATATTTTCTGAATAAATACCGTAAACAATACTTGTAGGTATTTCATTAATTTCTTTAGCAACACTATTTTGTGATGATAAATCTATTTTATAATAATTACCAGTATTTGTTAAAATTATCATATATGTATTTGAGGGAAATAAGTGACTTCCTTCTGTGAAATATATATATAAATCTGAAGCATTCTGATAAGTAGGCAATATTCCTTGTGAAATATCAATTTCTTGAAGATAGTCTCTTGGAGCATTGTAAACTGGAATAAATAAGTCACCTAAAAATGTTGTAACCTTTTGAGTCCACTCATAAGATTCTGTTGTAATTGGACTATCTAAAAAACTACCAAGAATAGAGCTTAATATTGGTAGTTGCAGGCTATCTGATGTTGGAAGATTTTTATGAGCTGCAAAAATTGCATCTCCAGCTATAATATTTTTATTATTGTAGAAATGTCTTACAAATTCGTCAATAAACTGAGCTCCACCTGCAAGTCCAAGGCCTATTGAGCTATCTCCAAGATATAAAATTGCTCCACCATCTGGTGCATTTACAAGCATTTCACCAGCACTGTCATCAACAGCAAATGTTCCTGCCTGACATGCACATGATAAAAATATATTTGGTATGTAATTTTCTAAATTATAAGCCATATTACCATCAAAGCTATTTACTCCTCCTCTTTGTTCTACCATGAGAGTATGTTCTCCGCCATGACCTAAGTGAAGAACTAGGTTGGGATTACCATTACCAAAAATTCTTGGTCCTCCACCTTCTATTGCCCATATTATATTACACTGTGTTTCACTATCACATTGTATTTCTTCAGAGCCCCAATCACGGCTAGATTGATTATATAATTTTAAAAAATTAATATTAGCACCAACTGTATTTTGTTCTATAATATCAACAGTTCTGCTTTCCATTTCAAAATACTGAGCTCCGTCAATATCAATATCAGTACTGTAATCACCAGCAGGAACGGCAATACTTGTTGCAACATTTGTTAGTAATAAATTGTATTCAATAGTATCTGCATCGTAGTCAAACAAGTATATTTTTAATTTATCTATATAAGTATTTAATTCTGTTAAATTGGAAACTGAAAGCCTTGATACAGCCTTTTCTGGTCTGTAGTCTCCTAAGTTATCATTATCTTCTGCATAAATACCATTATTATTACTATCCCAGTTACTGTAGTCTGCATAATAATAATCAGTATAAAAATCTCTGTTTTCATTTACTTCATAGCCACCAGGAAAGCTTTCCTGATAAACATCATGTATTTGTCTTGATGGTACAATTTCTATATCACCACCCAGTAGAACATATTTAATATCAGTTCTTGTTTCTAAATATGCCTTTATTTGAAATGCTGTATCTGATTTTTTATCAGAATCATTACAGTTACGAGTACCACATATATCTTCTATTGTTACAACTTCTACTGCTGTTCCTATTAAAGTATGATATTGTGCTAATTCTTCAAATTTAGCTTTAAAGCTCTCATTTGTTATTATTATTGATTTAATGTCTAATGTTATAGGTTGTAAAAATGTGATATCTTCACTTGTACAAATATGAGTTCTGGAATCACATATTGGCTTACTCGGAGAGTTTACGCATTCATTATTATTTTTACAAAAACCAGGAGCCGTTACACATTGTTTTTCATTATTACATTCTTCCCATGATTTACAAGCTGGGTTACAAGCTGTTTCAAGAGGTATACAAATATGATTTTCCATATCACAAACAGGTAAATCATCCTGTGTACAATTCGAGTCATTTTCACAAAAACCCATTCTTGAATGACATTCTGCTTCATAGCAATATTGCCATGTAGAATCACATGCAGGTGTAGTTTGGCATACTTTATCAAAAGGGTCACAGATGTCGTCACTGTTGCAATCATTGTCATCCACACATACTTTTTGGCAATCAGTACTTTCTGCTACACAGTAATGAGTATTATTACAAACCGGCCTTTCAGGCCTTGGACAATAAGAGTCTTCTCCACATCTTCCTGCTGATGTCAAACACTCTCCTGTTTGCTTATCACATGATTCCCAAGCTTCACACTTAGGGTTACATGCAGAAAGCTCACATAAGTGAGTTGATAAGTTACAAGTGTCAGTATCTTTACAATCAGTATCTCTTGCACATGAATTTTCTTTTAATTCACATTGACCATTTTCACATTTCTGATATGACTTACAAGAAGGAATACACATATTATCTGAATCTCCCTCTTCTGAACCACATGAAATAGTAAAAAAAACCAGTAAAAACAAGAAAAAATATAAAATTTTCATAAAAACCTCTAAATAAAACAGTTAATTTTACAACATAAGTGATTTTTTTTCAATAAATACTTAACAAATTTAAAAAATACTTGACAATCATTTTTTTAATTTGTAATATCTAATCATTATTTTAAGCTTATCATTGGAGGAGAAAATGAAAAAGAACGATTTTATCAAAGAAGTATTGGCTAACTTACCTGAAGATTTAAAATTATCTCAAAAATCATTAAATGAATTATTAGATATCACTTTTGAAACATTAACGGATGTTGTTATAAAAGATGAAAAATTTGCATATCCTGGTTTTGGAACATTCTCATTAAAGTCAAGAGCTGCAAGAGATGGTATTAATCCTAAGACAAAGAAAAAAATTAAAATCAAAGCATCTAAGTCTATGGGTTTTAAGCCTGCTACAAAATTAAAAGAAAAACTTAACTAAAATATTAGTTTTTTTTAAAAAAATCTAAAAAAAATCTAATTTTTACTTGCAATTACAATTTTAGTGTTTATACTATTTTCTGTTGAATGTTTATTTGTTTAATAGGAGATAAAAATGTCAAATATTCCAGAAAGATTAATTGATGAAGAATCAAAAAAACACTTGCAAGAGAGATTCCAGAAGGAAATGAATGGAGAAGTAACTGTAGATTTATTTACAGGTACTGATAATGCAGACTATGTTGAATTTACTGAAAAAGTTTTAACTGAACTATCAGAGATAGATTCAAGAATAAAAATAAATAAGTTTGATATAAATAGTAGTGAAGCAAAAGAAAGAGACTTAACTGTTTCCCCTAGTCTTACTATAGGCTGGGACAAAGGTTATAAGGTTGAGTATTGGGGAGCTCCTGCCGGTTATGAAACAGGCGGACTTATTGAAAGTTTATTATTTGTTGCAAATGAAGTATCTGGTTTATCACAATCTACACTTGATAGTTTAGATTATCTTGATAAAGAAGTTAAATTATATAGCTTTGTTACACCAACATGTCCTTATTGTCCTCAATCTGCAGTTTTAAATCACAAACTTGCAATAGCTAAAAAAGGATTAGTAAGATCTATTTGTGTTGAAGCAAATGAGAATATGGAACTTTCTCAAAAATTTAATGTAAGTTCTGTTCCTCAACAAAATATTAATGATGATACTGAATCAACAACTGTTGGTGTTCAACCAGAATCATCATATATTGACCAAGTATTATCTTATGGCTCAACTAAATACGAAGAGCTTAAAAAAGTAAAACTTGAAAAAGATATGAAAGCTGCAGAATTAGTTGATAATCCAGATTATCCTGTTAAGTTAACAGATGGTACTTTTAATGCTGCAATTAATAAATATCCTTTTATTGTTGTTGATTGTTGGGCAGAATGGTGTAGTCCATGTAAAATGATTGCTCCTATTGTTGATGATCTTGCAAAAGAGAAACAAGGTGATATTGTTTTTGGTAAACTTGATACTGATAACAATCCTGCAATTTCAAATCAATTTGGTATTCGTTCTATTCCAACATTATTAGTGTTTAAGAATGGTGAGAAAATTGGTCAAATTGTTGGTGCAAAACCAAAAGCTGCTTTACTAAAAGAAATTGAAGCTTTTAAATAGAGGGAAATATGGCTGGTAAAAATATAAAAATAGACTTAGTAAGAGGTCAGGGGATGTCTTTAATGGCAAAAGCTGATTCAAATCATTGGGTTCCAATGGATGCTCCAGATGAAGTTGGTGGAAGTGGTGCAGCAACAAGACCTATTGAATTATTTTTAATGGGACTTGCAGGTTGTACAAGTATGGATGTAATTTCTTTATTAACTAAAAAAAGAGTTCCTTTTACTGATTTTAAAGTTACAACTACAACAGAAAGAGAAGATACACATCCAAAGGTATTCAAATCAGTTAATATTCATTTTCAAATATTTGGAAATGGTATTAAAGAAAAGGATATTGCTAGATCTATTGAACTTTCATCTGAAAAATACTGTGCAGCATCAGCAATGCTTAAAAAAGCGTTACCTGTAACGACTTCTTATGAGATTATAGAGTCTTAAAGCTCGATTAATTTACTTTTATTAATAAAATCTAATACAGCATTATCAAGCTTTCTACCAATAATTTCCTCTTCAGGTAATATATTTTTATTAATATTTTCTATGAAATCATCTGATATATTCAGTGTATAGGCTATATTTTTAGCAATTTTGCCTTGCTCTGTTGGAGAGAAAAAAGTAAATACCTGCTTTAAATTCGGAATAATCTCTAAAAATTCATCTTCTGTAATTGTCGTAAAAAAGTTATTTAATTTTTCTATAAACTGATTATTTAGTATAAATATTTCTCTTGAAAGCATGAATACACCTTTTAAATATTTAGCTATATTTTCACCATTATTTATTCCATTTATTATCTGAGTAAAGGTTATAAGAATGTCATCTTCTGTAAGTTGTTTTGTATTGTATAAAATACCATCAATACTGCCTAAAACCTGTATGTTATCATATAATTTTAATTTTAAGGAGTTTATTACTTCCAGAAATTCCTCTAATGATTCATTATTATTTGTGATAACTGAATATATAGTTTTTAAGTTATTAGAAAATTCTTCTTCTTCTTCAGTAGATAATTCATCAACAAAATAGAGTAGTTTCATTATTTTATCAAATGTATTTTCATATATTTCATTAAATCTATGATTATTTGATAAGTTTTCTACTTTCATGAAATTATGTAAAGAGATAAAACCATTTGTTAAAGATGATAGAATCATATCATTTTCAAGAATATTTCTTAATTCAATAAATTTTTGAGTTTGATTTAATTTAATTTCAAGTTTTAACATATTAATATAGAGTGATACCGCATGCTGAAATGAGCTTGTTGTTTCCCATAATTTTTCAAATTTATTTAAAACTGCCTCATTAATAGTTGCTCCATATAAAGATGCCTCTATTATTGTTTCGTATGTTTCTAATTTAAGAGAATATTCCCATAATTCTGCTAAATATGTATTTTCATCATTTAAAAAATTTCCTTTTCCTTCATTTGATGAGTAAACATTACTATTGTTGCTGTAATTACCTAGTTGTTTGTAGTTTTTTACAATTAAATTGGCAAATAGTATATCTAAAAATATTAGTTTATGTAGTAATATTGATTTGTTTTTTTGTGATTTAGATTTTGTTGGGTATATGTCAATTCTTTTAATTTCATTAACTATATCAAGCCTGTTTTTTTGGAGATTATTATGAAAATCCATTAAAATAGGGCTATCTTCTTTAGTATATGGGTAAAAGCCTCTTTTTTTACCTGTTAAAACTTTATTTAATGAAGTTAATATATTCTTAATATTATCATTGCCTTTTGCGTATGATGATATAATTGCATCAATCATTTCTTTTGTTGTAACAGATTTTTTATCTCTTAAAAACTTAAGCTCATCCATTATTCTAATTGCTTCAATTTTATTTACAATTGTTCCTGATTCACCACTTTTTCTTAGTTCTTTATGTAGTTTATGTAAGAAATTAATTATAGTTTCTTCATAAGGAGATTTAAAATCAGAATTATCATTGAAAGCTTGTAGTTTCTTTAATAACTCATTGTGATAACTTGGAAATATTATTCCCGATTTATAACCTGAGCGTTCGTCAATTCTATTGTATGAATAAGGAATAACATAGTTTTCAATTTCTCCCTTTGTTTTTAAGTTAAATTTTAATTCTTTATTGTTTTCTACAAGTTTTATTAGTGATGGTGTATGAAAACCTCCTGTTACAACCAGTATTTTATCAAAATTTTCAGAATATTTTAAAATTTTAGAAGCCATATAAATTTCTCTTGCAATATTTCCTTCATTTATTAATGTTTCTATTTTATATGTTTTTCTTGAAAAGTAGCAAAAAGAATAAAAATCTGTAATAAATTTTTGAGGACTTTCATTATGATATCCTGTTTCAAAATAATTTTCCCATAATTCATTGAAGTTTTCAAGCCCTAATTTTTCAATAAGTAAGCTAATATACCCTGAATATGCAATATAATTATCGTTAACTATTTGCTCATAATTTGTATAGTATTCTTTTAAATTAATATAGTGTAAGTCTATGAATTCCGTTTTAATATTTTTTTCAAGTCCAATCTTAATTGCGATATACTCAGGAGAAAATTCTGCAAATGGATAATAAACGGCATCTCTTAAAGTTTCTTTTTTTATCTTTCCATCTTCATCTTCAACTTCAACTTCCTGATTTAATATACTGTAAAAAGCAAGTGGCATTTTAGCATTTGTGGTAAATAATTTTTCTTTGATATCATTTATGTTTGAAGGGCCTTCAATTAATATTATTTCGGGATTATACTCATTTATTAATTTTGTTAACTGAAATGATACAATAGGACTATGATGTCTTACTGGAAAATATATGATTTTATCTTTTTTTAAATCAGGTAAGTAGTTTTCATCTGTATTATCCATTAAATTAAGTATTTTTTTATTATTTAATAATTTATCCACTTATTACCTCTTTAAAATTTAAATACCAAAACCTCCGCCGATATCGATTTGGCTTCCTGTGACATAGTCAGATTTATTTGATATTAAGTACTTAATAAGTTCTGTTATTTCATTAAGTTTTCCAAATCTATAAACTTCTGGCTTCTTAGTTACATTAATAGAATTTTCCATTATTCCAGGGCTAACCATATTAACTGTAATATTTTGACCAGAAAGCTCTTTTGCTAATGATAGTGTGAGTTGATAAACTCCAGACTTAGCAATGTAATAAGGAGTTATCATTGTTTTGGCAATCATAGAGCCTGAATGAACATAACCAATATTTATAATTCTTCCCCATGTATTTTCTTTTCTATGTTTTAAAAAGTATTTTGTAACTAAAAATGTTGAATTTAAATTATTATCAATTATATATTTCCATTCTTCATACTCTGTTTTAAGTATATTTTTATATAAGTACTCTCCACTATTATTAAGAAGTATGGATATAATGATATTTTCTTTATTTAATATATTAAATCCTTCAATAACATCATTTTCATCACTTCCATCCATTTTAATTGCTTTTGCTTTAACCTTATATTTCTTAATTAGCAGAGTAATTAAATTATTGGCTTTTATTTTGGAGGCTCTATAAGTAATAACTACATTTATTCCTGATTTTGCAAAATCAGTAGCAATTGCTTCTCCGATTCCTATGGAACCACCTGTAATTAATGCCCATTTATTCATATTCCCTTATAGATATCTTTTGGCTCTTCTTGTGAATTTCTTTTCAATTTCTTTTTTAAATATTTTAATTAATTTAGTCATATTTTGTTGACTCATATCTTTTCCAAAGTTTTCTTTTAAATATTTTTTGACAAATTCATCAATTTTCTTTTCAGAACTTGCAAGTTCTATTTCTGTATAAATTTTTGAAAAATTTATTTCTTCAAAAGTTTTCTTTTCTTCAGAAAGAACTACTTCAATTATATTTCCGTGATATTCTGCAACTTTTTTATTTAAATCAATCTCTTCTACCTGATTAATAAGAGCATATTCTCCTCTTACTCCAAGGTCTGTATGAATTCTAAAAGCAAAATCCCTTAGCGTTGCATTTGATGGAAGGTGGTAATAATCACCTTTTGGAGTATAAAGAGTAACAGGTTTTAAAAAGTCCATTCTTAGTTTTTCATAAGTAACCTCAGTTGAGCTTTCTACAACTAAGTTTTCCTGAACTTCTTTTAAATCTTTCACCCATGTTTTTATATCTCTTCTTTTATTGTAGGTATCAAATTTATTCCTTGTTGTTAGATTCAACTGAAACATTACCTTATTTCTATTACTGTATAGGTTAAGTCTCATTGCAGGCAATGGTCTCAGGTATGCTTGTGCATAATGAAAATTAAGGCTGTACTTAAATGCATCGTTCTGAATTAGATAATGTCTGTTTGAGCGCTTACTTCCTTTTAGAGAAAGGTGTATAAGGTCAACCATTATATTATAGAGCCTTTTTTCTGTATCCAGTTTAATCTTTTCTGATTCTTCTATTGTTAATCTGTCATATTCTTCATAAGAAGGTTCTTTAGAAATAATAATAATTTCATTAATTGCATAATTTACACCAGAAAAGTTACTTTTAGTAAGGTGTAATCGGTAAAAACTTCTTTCTTTGGCAATAATATCAAGATCTTCATAGTTTTTATCTATATATTTTTTTAAGAATTTAAATTCTTTCTGAAATTTGTTTTTATTTTGTTCTAAATATCTAATTCTATTTTCATAAATATCAGGATACATATATTGAAATGCGATTCTTTCCATATCATAAATATAATTAATTGGAATTTGTTTTACCATATAAAATAAAGGAATATAAATATCCAGTGTTTCTTTAGCAATCATATTTTGTTTACGGGAATTACCATGATATTGAAGGGTTTGCATATTATGATATCGGTCAAAAAATTTTATTAAAAATAATGATTCAAGTATATTTAATTTAACTGCTTCTAAAAGGTGTTTCATAAAACCTTTAACATAATTCATTCTTTTTAACTGATATTTTTCATTATCATTATTATTTAAATTTAATTTTTTTCTATAATCTTTTTCAAGTTTTTGTGATGAAATATTGGATAAGTTTTCAACAATATGAGCAATATTGCTATTAAATTCTTTTTTTAAATAATCTACTGTTATAGGGATTTTTAATTCAGGGCTTTTTTCAAGGCTTTTATCTGAATCTTCTACAATATCATGTAAGAAAGCAGCTGAAATAATATCTATATCCAAGACTCCTGCATCATATACATGCTTTGCAACAGAAAAAACATGATTGTACATTGTTTTTCCTTTTTCTCTTCTTTTAAGAACAGACATATATTTATGAGCTAGTTTATTAGCTCTTTTTAGTGTATCATGTTCTTCAATAAAATTATTGAAAGATTTTGATGTTATTCCCATAATTCCTCATAAAACAAACAAATAGAACTATATAGTATGATAATTTGAAAAATAAATAAAGAATTTAATAAAAAAAAAGGGGCTTAAAGCCCCTTTTTAAAATATTGAAAGTGTTTTCTTAGAAATCACCTACTTCTTTTAATTTTTCATTTAATCTTTCATGAGCTTCTTCTGAACGCTTACCAACTGTATCGATAAGTTGTTGAGAGATACCCTTTGCATTTTTAATCATGTTTTGAACAGCACCAAGGTCTAATTCTAAAAGAGTGTAAACACTATTGTTTTTAGGATTAATCCATCTGTCAACTACTTGAGCACCAGAAAATTTTGACTTAGTCATAACTTCTGAAACATGAGTAATATCTTGTTCAAACTGAGCTTTAGGCATTTCACCAGTTTTTATTGATCTTTTATAAGTTTCATCTAAAGCTTTAACATAAGTTTTCATAACAAAAGATAAATTCTTTCTTGCGTCATCAGCAGATTGATTAAGAGTCATTCCTTCGTCACCTAAATCACTACTAAGTCCAACCGCTCTAAATACTTTTCTTCCTTCAATAGTAAAAGCACCAGCACCTTTCATTGTCCATGCAGGTCTTCCATCTTCTCCACCTTGAACTACTACAGTCTTGCTTCCACAAGAAGCTAGAAATACGAGCGAGATTGCTAAAAGTAAAAACTTCTTCATAATTTCCTCCAATTAAATAATTACAAACTCTAAAACTTAGACCAAAGTAATCAAAATTTATTCATTTTTTTTTTAATTTTTTTTTTCATTACTTTAAAGTCCTTTAAAATCAGGATAATTCATCATTGTTTTTTTTATTTTTATTTTTAAAAAAATCAGGAGTCCACTTTAAAGCATTAGTGCTTCCAAGTATTTCTTCTAATGTTTCTCCATTATGAATTTTGTTAATTATATCAATATTAATAGTTTCAACTTCCATTAACACTTGTGACATAGTTAAAAGTTTATCATAATTATCAGTAAGATATTTTTTGGCGATATTATAATTATCTGTAATAATTCGCTCTATTTCTTTATCTATTTTGGTAATTGTATCATTGCTTAAATTTTGATGCTTTGTAACTTCTCGCCCAAGAAATATTTCTTGGTCATTTGAATTATATGAAATTAGAGGCATTTCTTTTCCCATACCCCATTCAGTAACCATAGATTTTGCAATACTCGTTGCTACTTTTAAATCATTTGATGCACCAGATGTAAAGTTATCTCCAACAGATAATTCTTCTGCTATTCTACCTGCCATCAATATTTGGATTCTGTTATTACACCAATTAACTGTTGCACTAAGTCTGTCTTCAGAAGGAAGCTGAATTGTAACCCCTAATGCTCTTCCTCTTGGAACGATTGTTACCTTATGAACAGGATCACTATCATCTCCTTCAAGATATTTGCCCATAAGAGCATGACCTGATTCATGAAATGCTGTATTAAATTTTTCTTTATCAGAAATAACCATGGATTTTCTTTCTACACCCATTAATACTTTATCTTTTGCTCTTTCCAAATCATCTATTGTAATTTCGTCTTTGTTATCTCTTGCAGCAAGTAAAGCTCCTTCATTTAGTAAGTTAGCTAAATCAGCTCCTGAAAATCCAGATGTTCCTTTAGCAATAATTTCAAGGTTAACCTCTGAAGAAATAGGTTTTTTCTTACTGTGAATTTCAAGTATTTTTTTTCTTCCTCTAACATCAGGTCTTGGAACAACAACCTGTCTGTCAAATCTACCTGGTCTTAGTAGAGCAGGGTCAAGAACATCGGGTCTGTTGGTTGCAGCAATTAATATAATTCCATCATTACCTTCAAAGCCATCCATTTCCACTAGGAGTTGATTTAAAGTTTGTTCTCTTTCATCATGTCCTCCTCCAAGTCCTGCACCTCTCTGTCGTCCAACAGCATCTATTTCGTCAATAAATATAATACAAGGAGCATTCTTTTTACCTTGTTCAAATAAATCTCTTACTCTACTTGCTCCAACACCAACAAACATCTCTACAAAATCAGAACCTGAAATTGAGAAGAATGGTACATCGGCTTCGCCTGCAACAGCTTTTGCAAGTAAGGTTTTTCCTGTTCCTGGGGAGCCTGTCAATAAAACACCTTTTGGAATCTTACCACCAAGTTTAGTATATTTTTGAGGTGATTTAAGAAAATCAACAATTTCTTCAAGCTCTTCTTTTGCTTCATCTATTCCAGCAACATCCTTGAATGTTATTTTTTGGGTGTCAGTTACAAGTTTGGCTTTGCTTTTGCCGAAAGACATTGCTTTATTGCCACCCCCCTGCAATTGCCTTATAAAAAAGAAAAATAAGAAGAAAATCAATATCATTGGTAACCATGAAACCAGCATTGATTGCCACAATGAGCCATCTTCTTTTTTTTCGTATTCAACTTTTACCTTATGGTCTACTAATAACTTTCTTTCTTCTTTACTAAAATCTTTTGGACCGATAAAATAGAATTTTTTATCATTTTTATATTTACCATTATACTCGTTTTCTTTAATTATAACAGAAGCTATTTCATCTGCTTCAATATTTTTAATAAATTCATCATAAGATATCTTATCACCTTTTGAAGGGGTGGATGTTATCATCTGAGCAATGGTTATTAAAAAACCTATTAATACTATCCATAAAATAAGTGTTTTATGTGATTGCTTCAATTTCTACTCCATAAAAAAATAGATGATACTTTATCATATTTAAATTTAAATATCAACCATTTGTTAAATAAAGAATTAAATAAAGGTAAGGATTCATTTTAATCATTTTTAAGCTAATATTACTTGTAAATTATCTTTTTTTTTGTTACGATACTTTTCATAATATTCAGGAGGGTAATATGTCTAAGGATTTGAAATTTAAATTAACTAAAGAGGATATTAAAAAATTACCAAAAACAGATTTACACCTTCATTTAGATGGTTCATTAAGGCTTGAAACAATTCTTGACTTAGCTAAAAAAGATAATATAGATATAGGAGCTAAAACCAAGGAAAAACTAGCAAAATTAATACATATGGGAGAAACATGTGATTCTCTTGAAGAATATTTAGAAGCATTTAGAATTACTTTAGCAGTATTACAAACAAAAGACTCTTTATACAGAGCCGCTTATGAACTTGCTGAAGATGTTGCCAAAGAGAATGTTAAATACATGGAAGTTAGATATGCTCCTATTTTACATAGAGAAAAGGGATTGAACTTAACAGAAATAATTGAAGCTGTCTTACATGGTTTATCAGATGGAGAAAGAGATTTTGGTGTTCAGTCTGGTGTTATTTTGAGTGGAATCAGGAATATTTCAACTGAATACTCACTAAGGCTTGCGGAGCTTGCTGTTGCATATAAAAATTTTGGAGTAGTTGGTTTTGATTTAGCAGGGGCAGAGGCAAATTATCCTGCAAAGGCACATCAGGAGGCATTTAAATTAATAAGATTTAATAATATTAATTCAACATGTCATGCTGGAGAAGCCTATGGACCAGAATCAATACACCAGGCTCTTCATATTATTGGGGCTCATAGAATAGGTCATGGAACAAGGCTTAGAGAAGATGGAAATTTACTTAATTATGTAAATGACCATAGAGTTCCATTAGAAGTTTGTATAAAGTCTAATGTTCAGACTCAGGCAGTAAAAAATATCAAAACACATCCTGTAAGGTTTTATTTTGATTTTGGTATTAGGATTACTGCAAATACAGATAACCGATTAATTACTGATACTACTGTTACTGATGAATTATATTTGTTACATAATACATTTAAATTTGATATTGATGAATTAAGAGAAGTGATAATAAATGGTTTTAAATCAGCATTTATGCCATATAGGAAGAAGCAGGAATTACTTGCTAAATCACTTAAGGAACTTGATGAAATTATTGATAATATAAAAAAAGTTCAACTTAAAAGTTCAGTTAAGAAAAAATAGGTAGAATTGTGAAGCTCTATAAAAAGGGTGATGAAAACAGACTCGATTTGATAAATGATAAAATAGTTAATTCTGTTTTTAGTTTATTTTCTCCATTTGAAGATTACCATTCGTATAATTTAAGAGGGCTTAGTAATATCCCATCTGACCGTGGTTTTATAATTATAAGTAATCATTCATTTTTAGCTTATGATATGCTTTTTCTTATGAAAGAGTATTATAAACAAACTGGTAATATTATAAGAGGGGTTACAGACCACTCAATATTTAAAATTCCTGTTTTAAGAGATTTATTTTTAAAACTTGGTGTTCTTGATGGAACTATGGAAAATAGTTCTAAAATTTTAAATAATAATAATGGGCTTATTATTTATCCAGGGGGAGCAAAAGAAGCAATGAAGCCTTCAAGTGAAAAATATCAGCTTCGCTGGCAGGGGCGTTATGGTTTTATCAAGCTTGCCATTAATAATAATGTTCCGATCATTCCTGTTGTTTCAAAGGGAAATGATGATATATTCAAAATATATATGGATGGTTATAGTCTTGAATTAAATGGAATACCATTACCTTTGTTTAGAGGAATAAAAAAAACAAATATAACTCATACTGTAAAAGAGCCTGTTTATTTAAAAAATAATTTTGAAAATAGAATAGATGAAAAATTATATATAAGAAAAGTTCAAAGAAAATTAATTAATATTTTTGAAACTGAGTTAAATAAGTAGGCCGGCTAGAAGTTCTTGTAATCATTCTTAATAAGTTTTCTTAAATAACCTGTAGATTTTATATTCTGGCTATCTTCAATATAATCAGAATCTTCTACACCAGTAAAAAATAAACTATCATTTTTAATAATTAATTTTGTAATAGATTCACCTGCAAGTCTGTTTTCACTTGAATATACTTTATACCAGTCTATTTCACTATCATTTTTAAACTTTATGAGCAGGATATCACTTTCAATACCCTCTCCTGGATTAGTAAACCCTGGAAATGAACCTCTGGTATGACCTCCTAAAAATATATTCCTTTCTGTATCTATTGCAATAGAATTTGCTGTATCATAATATGGTGTTCCTATTAATTTACTCCATTGTTTAGTATAATTTTTATTAAGTTTAACTACAAAAATATCATTGTCACCTGTATTTATATGGCCATCAAAATCTTTTGGGCTATCTCCTATTATATAAAAATTATCATATTCATCAATTAAAAAATCAACAACATAGGTGTCAATAACTCCTTTAAACCAATTTGTATCAGATACTATATTTCCTGATTTATCAAATTTTGTAATATTAAAATCCCACTTTACTGCACCTAAACTATCATCAATATCAGAATCACCATTGTTTTCATTTAAAACAAAAATTTCATTGTTTTTAATAAAAATAGCCTTTCCAACATCCATTCTCTCTGTACCCCATTGTTTTAGCCATATTTCTTTACCTGTAGTGCTTTCTGCTTTAATTAAAAAACTGTCATTTACTCCTCCTTTTGAGGTTGTATTATTAAAATGACTATATGTTGTTCCTGTAATATATAATTTATCATCATTGTCGATAGCTAAATCCCATACAAATAGGCCGTTTTCGCAACTCCATTCCTTAGTCCATTTTTTATTACCATCTTTATCAATTTTTATTAAAAATACTCTGAAGTCATCTACTCCCGTTTCACCAGCAATAAAAATATTGCCATTTTTATCACTTACTATTGCAACAGGAATGTCATAGGTTTCATCATGCCATACTTTTTGCCATATTAAATCACCTTTTGGTGAATATTTTCTTATTGTAGTGTCTGCTGTAGTTGGAATATTTTTTTGTAGATTTTCATCCCATACCATTTTTCCTAGTGTATATCCCGCAATATATATATTTTGATCTTTATCAATTGTTAAAGAGATTCCTGCATTTTCAGGATAAATATTATCGCTCCAGATTTTATAAAACGAAGATGAATTATCCTCTATTTTTTTGCATATATTATTCTCCAGTTGATAACCTGTATTACAAATACACTGAGCTTCTTCATTTAATATTTTACATTCACTGTTTGCTTGACAGTTTTTGTTTTCACATAAATCAATAATAATTTTTTTACAGATTTTACCACTTATTTCATAACCTTCTTCACAAATACATGTATAGTCATTGTTTAATGGCTCACAAACTGTTTTATGAGGGATTAAAGATTTTGCACATGGATTATCTTTACATGGTTCTGTATTAAATGAATTAGTATCATTACCACAGGAAATAAGGATAAAAAAGGAGTTAATTAATATAAAAAAAAGAAAAAACTTCATGGAATCTCCCCAATAAAAAGTTTAACATAATAACGATTTCTTTAATATTTTGCAAATTTCATATTTAATATTTTAAAATTTTTTGCTTTAATTATATTTATGTATTATAATCCACTATTATTTTTTAGGAGTATTAAATGTTAAAGTTTTTTATAATTATTCTATTTTCCATATCTTTATTTGCCAGTAATCAGTCTATTTTAAAAAGTTTAAATACTGAAACTATTAAAAATAAAAAAGAATCAACCGTTTCTTTTATTGTATTTAATTTAGATGATGTACTGCTTAATACTTCAACTAGATTTGAATTTATTTTTGATAATTATTTAAAAAAACATCGTTCCAGAGTTTTAAAAAAATATTTTAATGATAAGAATTTTACTGATTTAAAATTAAATGATGTTTTAAATGATATTGACTCTTTAAAATTAAGTAAAAAACAAAAAGAGAAGTTTAAAAAATATCTTGAAGAAAACTATAATTCAGATGATACATTAGGTGCTGATATTGCAATTGCTGAATCTGTTAACTTTGTAAACTCTCTTTATAAAAATGGTGCTTTTATAGTTTATATAACTAAAAGAAGCTCAAAACTTATTGCTCCAACAATAGACAAGTTAAAAAAGATAAATTTTCCAATTGCTAAGACTAAAACGATGTTGATAATGGATGTTAATGATGAAAATATTGTAAATACTATTTATAGTTTTATTAATATGGGAAAAGTTATTTCTGTTTTCAGTAATGATATTAAAAATATAAGTAAATTAAAACCATACTTTAAAAAAGATGAATTGTTTTTAATTTCAAAAGATATTTTAGATAGTAAGGATTTTAATATAATTAAAGGTTTTTAATTACAATAGCCATAAGGTTTATCTAATATAGGGCTACAAACTTCATAAGCTCCACAGTCATAAGAGTCTATACAATATTCCTGACATGCGTATCCATCTTCCTCATTACCAATACATCCAAGACCTTTTATGCAATCTGATAGGTACTCACATGGGTCTCCAAGAGTTTTAGTACCTGTAGGATAGCATAAATCATCACCTGTTGCATCATCTATAATACAAAATTCACTTGATGAACAACCATCATCTAATGGGTTATCAGGGTTACAGTCCATAAAATATGCACAGTGGCCTGTATTTGTTTTACAGATATTGGATTCACAATCATCATTTGAATAGCATTTTTTAATACAGATACCACCAACAGTGCCAGAAAAGTCGCTACAGACTAAATCATTTCTTGAACAAGAAGCATCACTTCCGATTGTACATTGTTTAAAACAATTATTTGACATACAAACACCAGTATCCATACATGTATCTCCATTACTTGCACAGGTATTGCTACAATAGCCATTTGATGTATAGTTGGCACAAGTTGCATTTTCTCCATAACATTGATTATCTGATGAACATTCTGCACCTGGATTTCCTGATTGAATAGCTCTTGATGATAAAGTCATTGAATATGGTATTGCTCTTTGTTCTGCCTGATAGTAAATATATACACGAATATAGTAAGTGCTTTCTTCTGCGACATTATAAGAAATAGACCTTGTATTCGTTGTACTTGTATTTGAAGCAACTGGTGTTGCTGTATCACCTTGTTTATATAGTTTTACTGTAATATTGCTGTCAGTATCAGCATAGGTCAAAGTAAATTTAAATTCAGTACTTGAATAAAGTTGTATTTTATACCAATCTTCAACATAGTGACAGTTTGAATTACTTAATGTTAAATCATTATATGTACCAAAATCTATTGATTTAGCCATTGATGAAGTGTTATTTAAAGGAGTTGAGAATTGATCAAGGTCACATGTCTGACTATCTAAGATACAGTATAATCCATTTACATGGTAGCCTACATCACAATTACATGTAGCTTCTCCATTACTTTCAATACATGAACCATGATTGCTACATGTTACACCTTCACAAAGGTCTTCTGCTAGGCATGTATCTTTTTTACCATCATTATCTGTATCTACAGCATTATAACCATCATTACAATAACAACCTGCTTCATTGTTATCAAGCTCGCAATGTGAATTTTGAGGGCAACTAAACCCTGTACATGTTTCATTTTCTGCGCATTCATCATCTGCATTGAGGTGATATCCAGTATCACAATCACAGTATCCTTCATTACATGTTGAATTCGTAGGGCAACTCACTCCATCACAAGGATCTGTTTCAGAGATGATACAATCTCCTTCTAAACCATCGCTACATACACCATTTGCAAGTAAACACATTAAAAAGCCTAAATCTGTACAGATATTATTCCCTTCACCACCACCGCTACTGCCTTCTTCTTCGCAAAGATTTGTATTTGGATTACAAACTTTAGGTGATGTGCACTGGGAGTTATCTAAACACATAACACACCTTCCATTTGATGTGTTGCAGTGCATACCATTTTGACAATCATTATCATTACTACAAGTCGTCATCATGTCTATGCATTCATGAGGGCTTGTTGCTGTATTACATTTTTTATTTAAGCCACAATCACTATCAATTTGGCATTCTTCGCTTGGGCCTTCTTCTGTGCCGCATACATGTGTCATTGTATTGCATATTGGTTTATCTAGGTTACGACAATGTTCATTAGATGTACATTCATAGCACATTCCACTATTAGTACTACATGCTGGCTTTTCTGGGTTTTTATTAATGCAGTATTGGTCACCATCACAACCAGTGTCAATATCACAATAACCATCAGCTCTACAAACTTCTCCATTTGCACATTCTTCATTTGAGTGACATCCTACTTTAGTTATGCACTGAGAGTTATCACATTTATAACCTGTTGCACAATCTTCAGATGTTATACAATCAAGTTTGGCTACACATTTACCTGAAAGCTGATCACAATCATAACCTTGCTCACAATTATCTTCAATTCTACAATCTTCTGCTTTTACACATAAATGAGATAAGGTGTCACATGTTTCGTTATTTTCACAATCGCTATTTGTTTCACAACCATCAATACATCTTGAACCTATACATACTTTACCTATTTCACAATCTGCTTTTGATTCACATATTTTTTGTTCACATTCTCCGAGGCCGTTACAGTAAAAACCACCAGGACATTCAGTGTCATCAATACACTCTTCTGTTGGATCATTTTCTCCATTAGGTTTACAAAAACCATCAATACAATCAAAAGTACTAGGACAGTCATCAATGGTTGTACAAGTTATAACCCTATTTATATCCTCTGATGTTTCACTACAGGATATTATTATTAAAGATATAAAAATTATTAAAATTTGTAAAAACAGTTTCATTTTAAAACCTCACAAAATATACACAACATTATAACGAGCATAGTAAGAAAAATCAAATAGATATTTAAATTTATTTTAATTTAGCCAGTCTTTTTTTAGCTCTTTGATATAAAGGATCACTTGGTAGAAGAAGTAACATGATTTTTTTATAGTTCCTTTTGGCTGACTTTGGATACCTATTTTCTTTTTGATACGCTGATATATATAGTTCTTTAGCCTTCTCCTTAGCTTTTAAGGAGGGCTCTTTTCTCACTTTTTTGGCCTTTTTATTTTTGGTAGTATGTCTTTTGGGCCTTCTATAGGTTTTCTTTTTGATTGTAACATTTATATCATTTTCATTTTCAATATCTTTTTTAAATTCTTCTTCTAATTCCTGTTTTATTTTTTCATCCTCTTTATTTTCAATTTCCTTTGCTTTTGTTTCTTTGATTTTAGATTTTAATTCTGTTGCTTTAGAGTAATAAAAAGAAGTTTGTTTTATCTTTTTTAATTCTTTAACTGTATTTTCATAATCCTTTTCTAAGAAAAAAGATTTAGCTTTTTTAAATATTCTTCCATATTTATCTTCTTCAATTGATTTTTTTTGATATTCAATTGCTTTTGTGTAATCAGGTTTTAACTTTATTGCCTTAGTAAAGTAATCAGTAGCTGATTGCCATTTTTGTAATCTGTATTCATTTATTCCCAGAAAATATAAATCATTGACGAGAGCTTTTAATTTTAGTGATTCTTCTTCTCTTTCTTTTTTTAATAGTTCTTGTTTGTTAGAATTATATATTTGTAAAGATACTATTATTAATGTTAAAAATATAAGAATTGAGATAATTGTAAAAAATATATTTTTATGTGATTTTATTCTTGTAAAAATTGTTAAATTTTCTGATGAGTTAATAATATTTGTAAAATTAGTACTTTCCTGAGGAGTTGACAAAATAAAAGTACTTTCTTCATATTCTTCATAGTTATCACTTGTTACATTAGGTGCAATAACGGTTCTTTCTGGTGTTGATTTAGGAATATCAGTACTTTCTTCTACATCCTTGAATGCAGAAATTATTGAGGAAACCTTATTTTTTTGGGGTTTATCAGGAACAGAGTTTGGAATTAATGTTTTATCTTCACCAAGATTATCAGGAACAGAGTTTGGAATTAATGTTTTATCTTCACCAAAATTATCAGGAATAGAATTTGGAATTAATGTTTTATCTTCACCAAAATTATTAGGAACAGAATTTGGAATTAATGTTTCCTCTTCATCGTCATCATAATATTTTTTATTTGGTTTTAAAGTATCTTCTTCTGGTATTTTATTGTTAAAGTTAGTTACTGTTTTATCTGAGTCATTATTTTTAATCATACTAGCCTTAAAAAAAGAAAACAATAACATATTCTATTTATATATTCAATTTTTTAACCTTGTATTATTAATTTAATCATTCATAATTTGAGAAAATAATGATAAGTAATGCTGTTATTATGTAACGATAGTATTAGTATACGCTTCTGATGCCTGTTTCTTAGTATTATTCCAGTGAATTCTAAGAAAATAATTTCCAAATTATTAATCAATACAAATTAGTAATTTATTAATTGAAACTCTGATAAATAAATGTTAGAGGTAATAATTAGTTTCTAGGAGAAAAAATGTTAAAATCAAAAGAAATATTAAAAAACTCAAAAAATATAGCAGTAATAGGTGCTAGTAATAATATAATAAAATCTGCTCATAGAATTCCTAAGTACTTACAAGAGATGGAATATAATATTATTCCTGTAAATCCAAATAGTAATGAAGTATTAGGAGTAAAAACCTATAAGTCTATCGCAGATATACCTAAAGACATAAAACTGGATATTGTAAATATTTTTAGACCATCAAAAGATATTGATAGTTTGATGCCTGATATAATTAAAAGATTTAAAGAAGTGAATGATATTAAGTTAATATGGCTTCAAGAAGGAATACAAAGTTCTGAAGCTAAAAAAATAGCTCATGAAAATGGTGTTCATTTTATACAAAGTATCTGTATATATAAAGTTCATGCCAGTATTTAGTTGGTAATCTTAGATTATTCCATATTATTGAAAAATAATCTCATCTTTTTAATTGCAGATTTTTCTATTTGTGCAACTCTTTGTTTGCTTATTCCATAAATATTACCTATTTCCTGATAGCCAGTTTTTTCATCATTAAAATATCTTTTATTTAAGATATCAATTTCTCTTTCACTTAAATTTTTAAAAGCCATTTCCAACTTGGCCTTATTTTCTTCATACATTTTCTTTTTTATAAAATTTTCTTCAATATTAATTTTTGCAGGCAAGTAATCAGAATAAGTTGAATTACTATCATTTGTTAATGGTTTATCAATAGATTTTTCATTAACTCCCATTCTTATCTGCATTTCTTCAACATCTTTAACTTTTAAATTTAACTCTTTTGCTACCTTCTTAGATAAGTCAATACTATTTTTATGTTCCATTAAAATTTTATTTTCAGTTTGTCTTAATTTAAAAAATAATTTTCTTTGTGCTTGTGTTGTACCTATTTTTACAATATTCCACATTTTTAATATATAAGCCTGCATTCTGGATTTAATCCACCAAGAAGCATAATGTACAAGCCTTATATTTTGATTTGGGTCATAAGTTTGAACTCCTCTCATTAAACCAATATTTCCTTCTTGTATTAAATCTTCTAGTTTCATTTTATAGCTTTTAAATTTATGTGCTAATTTAACAACAAATCTTAAATTTGATAATACTAATTTTTCTGCAGCAGTTTTGTCTTTTTCATAAAACCATCTTTCCGCCAATGATTTTTCTTCTTTTGGGCTTAAAAGTGGATAATTTGATATTTCATATATGTATTGTTCTAAACTATTTTTTATTATTAAAGCATTTATAGTCATATAAACCTCCTCAATTTTAGTATAATTTTAACAGAAGAAGGTATCTCCTATATTCACTATTTAATATAATTTCTTTTTTTTTATTGTCAAGTATTTTTTGTAAAATTTTTTATTTAAATTGGTATGCAATTTCCATTTCTTGAAAATCTATACTTTTTATTATATAATGCCCTGTGAATTTTTAGGAGTGAGGTTTATGAAATCAGGATTTTCAAAGTTTTTGTTGTTGTTTGCATCTTTTATTTTAGTATTTTCATGTTCAAAGGGAGCTGATACTGAAAAAAAAGAAAAAGAAGTGAAATCAACTGAAAAAAAAGAAGTTAAAGTTGAAAAAAAAGAAATTATTAAAGATGTTCAGGTTAGTTCTTTAAATGGTAAAATTGATAAGGAAGAAGTTATTCTTGCTAATCCTAAAGGAATTTATTTTGAGCAGGTAAAAGAAAAGTGGAAGGTCAAAGATTTTAGTTTTTCTGTTTATGAAATGGCTTATAATGAAAAAAAAGGTATTTTAGTTGGTATGAATAAAGAACAAACGCTTATAAAAGCTGTTAATATTAATACTGGTAAAGTTTTGTGGAAAAGAAAACTTGATTTAAAAAAACCTGAAAAACTTGAGGAAAGAAAAGCTGAAGGAGATGAAACTGAGTATGTTAGTCTTCAGGAAGGTGAAGCTTCGAGAGATAATACAGCTCCATCATTTACTTTTGATGGAGACAAAACTGTAATTATTGCTATTAATAAAAGAAATAAATCTAAAAAATGGTTATATGATTTAAAATATTATGGTGTTGATATCAGAAATGGTAAAATAAAGTGGAAAAAAACTTTAAGTAAAGGTAATAAAAAAATGCCATATCCTTCCGCATGGAGGCAGTTTGGATGGGCTTTATGGACACAGAAGTCAGCTGTTTATTTAGGAGAACCTGAAAAGGGACCTTTATATATATTAGACCCAAGAAATGGGGAGTGGTATGATATACAGTATCCTCTTGATGATTCTATTAAATATAGTTTTGCTGGAACAGATAAATATAGTAGTTATTTCTTTAAGTATGGAACCGGAAGTGAATTTACAATTAAGGCTGTTGATAAACTTGATGGAAGTGAAGATACAAAATATGCATGGGAACAAAAATTTAACTGTAGAATAAGAAAAGCATTTTTCTTAGGTAAGGAAATTGATAATCACATGTTTTTATGTTCTAAAAAGCCAGAAAAGAAGGGGGCTTATTTACATATTGATTCTGTTATAAAGTTTGACCCATTAACTGGTAAAACTGTTTGGGAAGCCATTTTAGAAGAAAGAACACCTAGTCCAAATATTACTAAGGATATGATTTATATATTTGATTCAAAGGATAAAAAATCAATTTATGTTAGATCATTGTTTTATCTTGCTAAAGTTGATTCAAAGGATGGAAAAGTTTTATGGAAACATAAAATAGATGCAAGTAAAGTTAATGGTATCTTTGTTGATAATCAGTTTTTTAATCATCAGTGGGTTTTAGGTGGAGATGAAGCTTATGATGATTACTTTATGCTTGATGCTAAAGATGGCCATAAAATATGGACAGCTGCAATGGCTAAAACTGAAAAAAATAAAAATCCAGGAATGCCTGCAAATGCAAGTATTGAAGGAGACTGGATTTTATCATATGGTGATAATGTAATTAAAATATTAAACAAAAAAGATGGTAAAATTATATGGAAACATAGAACAAAAGATAAAATTGAATCACTTTATTTAACTAATGGTATCTTCTATCTTGAAACACAAGGTGTTAGAAGAGGATTTAAAATACCATCTTTTGAGCTGTGGTCTTATAGTAGAACAAAGAGTGAAACTTTACTAAACAATGGTTGGATGAAAGGACTAGGAAGTCAATTATTACTTCATAATGAAGATGATTATATTTTATCAAGATTGAAACCATTAAAGAAATCAATGAAGAGAACATTGCCTTCTGATAAGTTAATTAAAGGTAAAGTTTTAACTAAAATGTCAAGATTTAGTTCTTTAAAATTTTCAGATGATGGTAAATCTATTTATTTTTCAACTAATGATAAAAAACCATTAAGAACTTCTAAAATTGATATTGCAACTAAAAAAATTGAAAAAATGGATAAAGCAGAAGAGCATGGGTATAGTATAACAAAAAAATCAAAAGTAAAAGAATTGATAGTTAAAGATGGAAAAAAGAAAAAGAAAAAAGTTGACCAGTTTTATTTAAACTCAAAAGATGGAAAAGAAATTCTTATTTCTGATAATCAATTAGAATACTATAAGTTTAGTAATGACAATAAGAAAATATTTATTGTAACTGCTGATAATCAATACTATGATGATGAAGTTGACTATAAAGACTTGATTTTTAAGGTTTATGATATTGAAAATAATAAATTTCATACATTTTTTATATTGAGAAAAACTGTTGCAAGAATCAGAAAGAAAATTAAGGAAACTATTGTTCGATATGGTGATTTTATCGGAAAAGACAGTGTGAGTTTTACTATTGAGAATATGCATGCTCATAAAGGCCTTTATACTATGAAATATACTGTTAATAAACCTCTTGAAATTAAAGTTGAAATATCTGTTGATGATGATGAAATTGTAAATTATAATTTTCCTGAAAAATTAAATTTAGCTCCTTCAACAGGATTGGAATTTCAGGAAACTGATTTTAACCATTCTTTTTATGATTCACTTGGAGCAAGTTCTGATGAATATTTAGCACTTGGAGAAAACTTTGGTTTAAAATATGGAAGTACAAAAAAGAAAGGTTTAACTGTTTTTGATAATTTAATTACTGCTTATGACTGGGCTCCAAAAGGGAAATTTTTGGCTATGAATTCAGGTGGTAATATTTATATTTTAAATGCAAAAACAAATAAATTAACACAAGTTACATGGTTTTTACCTAAAAGAGAGCCTAAGAATTTTCAAGATACAAAAACAGGTAATAAATTTAGAATTTTATCTCTTGCATTCTCTCCTAATGGTGAGCAACTTGCTGCTGTAATTAAAATGCCTGATGAAGTTTTAAGAAGAATCATTTTAATTGATATTAAAAAATTCATGAAATAATGAATTTTCAACTCTCTAAATAAATTAAAATATAAAAATGAATATTTTATTACTCTCTCCTCCTGTTTTTGATTTTTATTTTACACCAGCAAGAAGAGAACCACTTGGTTTACTTTATTTAAAAGAATCTTTAAAGCAAATTAAGGATATTAATGTTTTTTTATATGATTCAACAATTAGCAGAAAAGTAAAAAAGAAAGCAATACCAGAGCATTTTTCTTATTTGAAAAAATATTATTTTAAAGATTTATCAATGTTTTCATTGTTTTCAACTTATAAAAGATTTGGTGATAGTTTTACAAAAATTATTAACTATATTAACGAAAATAATATTGAGCTTATTGCAATTTCTTCTTTGTTTTCAGGGTATCATAATAATGTTGAAAAATTAATAATAGAAATAAAAAAAAGAACCAAAGCATTAATTGTCGTTGGTGGCTGGGCAATTGAAGCAGAAAAGGAAAAATTATTTGAAATTTCAAATGCTGATTTTTTTATTTATGGTGATAGTGAAAATAATTTTCTATATTTAATTAAATCATTAGTAGATAATATTATTCCTAAAAAAGAGGGTATTTTATCTAAGAAAAAAAGCGATGCCTTATTGAGCCAAGGCGATGCCTTGGCTCAATTTGATTTTAATGGTTTCCCTAAAAGAGAAAATTATTATTATTTTAGAAATAAAAAAATAGCTAAAGTTACAATTAGCAGAGGCTGTAAGTTTTCATGTAGTTTTTGTGCTATTCATAGGTATAATACATTTAAGGTCAGAAATTTTAATTCTATTATTGCAGAACTTGAATATTTATTGAGTATTGGAATTGAAATTGTTGATTTTGAAGATGATAATTTATTTTTTGATAAAAAATGGAGTTCTGAATTCTTGGATATCTTGGATAAATTTCATAAAAGAGGATTGTGTTATACTGCAATGAATGGAATTACTGCAATCAATTTGCTTCCATTTACTCAAAGAGCAATAGATGTTGGTTTTATAGAATTTAATTTATCGCTTGTTACAACAAATAAAAATACAGCAAAGAGTATAAATAGAGCAATTTTTACAGAACAAATTAAAAAAATAGCCGAAATCAATCAAAATAGAATTGATATTCTTGTATTCTTAATCGGTGGTCTTGAAGAAAATACACCTGAAACTTTACTTAATGATATTGTAACCCTTGCAGAGTTGCCTTTAAAAATAGGATTTTCACCTCTTTATATGCTTGCTGGAATTGATATATTTGAAAAGATGGGTTTGCCTGATAACAGAGATTATTTAAGAGGAAGTGCATTATACAAATTTGGAAAATCTTTTAATCGTGAGCAAATTGTAAGTATATGGAAACTTGTTAGAATGATTAATGCTATAAAGGAGTTTGAGCATAATAATGATTTAGAAGATAATATCAAAAATTTTAAAAAATCAATAAAAGAGCAAATCTGGTACTATAAAGACTCTGATAATATATGGAAGACTTCATTTGAGTTTGATTTAAAATTTCCAAATAAAATAAAAATAAAAAAAACTGATAATAGTTATTATACTCTCCAGTTAAATTTACCTTAGCTTCGCATAAAAAAAAATAAGTATACCAATGTAATATATTGATTAAATTAAGTAATAAACTTGAATATTTGTTAGACATTTACTATAAGTATATAGTTATGGTTAGTATTTAGGAGCGATTTATGGATAAAGTTCATACAAATAAAAAAAATAGTATTAAAGCTGAAATAGATAAAGATGAATTTTCAAAAAGTGATTATAGTAATATTTTTAAATCCAAGAGTAATTATTTAAAAATATTTAAAGAAACTAATATTAAAGATGTTGTAAAGAGAATTACTGATGAGATTAAAGACCCTAAAGAAACTGAATTAGGTAATCTCATTATTGAATTTTTAAAAGATGAAGGATTTAAAGATAAAGATTTAGTTGAAATATTGGCTTTTTTGAATAATAATAAATTTAATTTAAAAAAATATAATACTCTTGCTCTAAAAACTAGTAAAAAAAGAGAAAAATCAGTATATGCTGAAAAGGCTTTTACTGCTGGACTTGCAACATGGCTTGTTCAAAATGAATCTAAATATAATTCACCTTTTTATCAAAATTTAAAAAAACTTCTTTTTGATTTCTATCCTACAGATACAACAGAAGAATATATTAGTGTAACAATGCATGAAATGGACCTAGCTAATCACTCAAAAGTAAGAGAGCTTGCAGTAAAAAAACATAATATTCCAATGAAAGCATTTTTAACTTACTTAGTTTCAAATTATACCAGTTCTTATGAGGCTATGTTAAAAGGTTATTGTGTTACATCTTATGATGAGTTTTTAGTTATATTAAAAAAGGAAATTTCTAAAAATTTTGAAATTCTTACTGAAATAATGGATGTTATTACTCCCAAAGCTCAGCTTAAATTATTGGACTTATTAATTAAAAAAGAAGAAGAAAAAACAATTAGATATATTCTAACTGAGCTTGTAGAAAAAGCTACAGCTAAACAGGTTGCTCAAAAAATTATTTACATACTGAAAGATAAAACAGAATTAAAAGATGATATTATTAAACTATTAAGCTCAAAGAAAAAACCTGCAAGGGAAATTGCTGTTGAATTATTAATAAGTTGGAATTTACCTGAAAATAAAAAATTACTAAAGCCACTTTTAAAAGATAAAAGTCAGAAAATTGTAAGTATGATTGCTGATTTTCTGGCAACCGTTTAAATTAATTGCATTAACTATCTCCTTTAATATATAATAATCTATTATTTAATAAGGAGAAAACATGTTGGAAAATTTAAAAAAATACTTTAAAAAAGAAACTACTCCTCAGGAGATATCAGATTACATACTAGGAAACATCTCTAATCTTAATTATAATGATTATTTTTATTACTGGGAGGATATTACAGAAAAAACTATTAAAGAAACTGGAATAGAAAGTGAATATACATCAAGAGCATTAACTGCTCTTTATAAAAAAGATTATTGGCGTTTTTCAGAGGTGGCAAGTAAGTTTTTTGATAAAAATAAAAAAGATATAGAGCTTCTTATTAATTTAATGAAAACAGAAATTAAGCTTAAACTTACTGATATCGGAAATATCTTTTATGCTTCCTATTATGAGAATAGTAGTTTTCTAAATGTTTTTTCCCGAGTTATTTATGAAGAAGATAAGGATGTTTTAAAAGATATTCTTGTTACATTAGATGTTAATTATTATCCTAAATTAATATCTTTTATGTCAAGAGTAAATTATGATTACTATGAAATTGATATTAAAAATCATTTAAATCAAAATTTATTGCTTGGTGATTCTTTATATGAATCATTACAATATATAAAAAATGATGAGGACTATAAAGAAGCCTTTGTATTGAGAATAATGGATACCTGGATGAATGATAAAGGAGCAAGCACTGTTTTTAAAGATAGTTTAATAAAATTTATTGAAACTAGTGAAAAGGATAAGAATTTTGAAAAAGCTGTTAAAAAGATGGATAAAAAGAAGAAAACTTATGATTATCATCGTTTTTCAACTATATTTTTTCCTGTTAATTTAAAAAATATGACTGAATTTGAAAAAAGAGTATTTCAATTAAGTTTAGATATTGATTTATATGAAAGTATGAAAAAAATATTTTCTAGCGAGAAAAGAACATATAAATATGCTGTAGAGTATATTGAAGCTTATGATTTAACTTATACTCAGGTTTTAGAGTATTTTTTTAATGAATACTTTACTGATACACAATTTAAAAAATTTATTGAGAATGATGAGGAAAGTACATTAAATGCTTTAAAAAATATCCCAAATTCACTTCAATCCAGTGCATTAAGTTATTTATATAAAGTTAATAAGGATTTAGCTTATAATTATATTTGGGATATTATGGAAAATGCTAAATCTGGAGGATTAAAACTGGATATAGTGAATTACTTATTTAAATATAAAGCTCAAAAAACAGAAATAAAAGAAAAAATGATTGAATTATTAAAGAGTAAAAAAATTAACTTAAGAGAAATTGCTCTTAATTACATAATAAAAACCTATGATAATAAAGATGAAAGTTTGCTTAAAGAATTTTTAAATAAAGAAAAATCAGATAAAATAAAAAAAATAGTAGTAGATTTTTTTGTAAAGAAAAAAATATCATTTTCTAGTAACTCAGATGGAAATCCAAATGCTAAGGAGCAAGAAGAACTTGTACTTTTTTCAAAAGAATGGTTTATTTTTAATGCAAAAAAGTCAAAAAAGAAGAACCTGGGCTGGCTTGATATAAATTCAATGCCTAAACTTCATTATAAAGATAATGGTGAAGTAATTGGAGATAAAGAATTATACTATTTTATAAATATTGCTTCTTCTGAAAAGAAAGTTATTCCTTCCGAGCAAATAAAGAAATTTGGAGAATTAATAAAAGATGAAGATTTAAAATTATTTGCAAAAAGCATGTATGAATCATGGAATAGAGAAGCTAAAACAAAATGGGCACTGGCTTTTACAGCTGCTTTTGGAGATGATGAATTAGTTAAACCTTTAAAAAATGAAATCTTAAGATTTGTAGATTATGGACGGGGAGCGGTTGCTGCTCAAATGGTAGAAGCTATTGCAATGATAGGAACAACAAAAGCATTTCAAACTGTTGATTATTTTACAAAAAAAGTAAGACATAAACAAGTAAAAAGAGCTGCAAATGAAGCATTGTTAACTGCAGCAAAAGAATTGAATATAACAAAAGAAGAATTGCTTGATAAAATTATTCCTAATTTTGGATTTAATGAGGAAGGTATTATAAATTTAGATTTTGGAGCTCGTCAGTTTGAAGTAAAATTAACTCCTGATTTAGCTTTCTTAATTACTGATAATAATGGAAAAACCTATAAAAACTTGCCTAAAGTTGGCAAAAATGATGATGCAGTAAAAGGGGGTGAGGCAAGTAAATTTTTTAAAGAATTAAAAAAAGAGGTAAAAACTCAGGTAAAATTACAAAAAAACAGGCTTGAAAACGGATTTTCTGCAAATAGGTTGTGGAAATTTGAAAACTGGAAAGAGTTATTTATTAAAAATCCTATGATGAAACAATTTGCATTAACTCTTATTTGGGGTATTTATGATGAAAAAGGATTAAAATCAGGATTTAGATTTTTAGAAGATGGTTCTTTCTCCGATATTGAAGATGAGGTATTTAATATAAAAAATAATGACCTTGTAGGCCTTGTACACCCAATTGAATTAACAGCTGAAAAACTTGAGCAATGGAAAGAAGTTCTGGATGATTACGAAATAACTCAGTCATTTGAACAATTAAGCCGTCCTGTTTATGAAGCTGGCAATAAAAAAGATGACTTAAAAATAGATGATTTTATTGGTTTTGTTATGTATAAGTCATCATTAAAAAATAAATTATTTAATAAAGGCTGGGAAAGAGGAAGTGTTCAGGATGCTGGTTGTTATTATGAATATTATAAAGATTTTGATCATTATGGAATTAGTGTTGAGTTAAATTTTGGTGGTGATTGTATGTATGAAGATGGAGAAACAATAATAAAGGAAATTGTTTTTTATAAATCAGGAACAGTTAGTCATGGCTCTTATGTTTATGATAAGCCTGCAGAAGGAAATACATTTTCATTAAAGCAAATACCTAAAAGATTATATAGTGAAATATATCATGAAATAAAAACCATTGCAGAAAGCGGTAAAGGTTTTGACCCTAAATGGGAAACAAAGGATTGGTGGTAAAAAATAATATATATTATTTTTTACCAATAAACTTGTAACTAACTTTAAAAAAGATTATAAATATATTTAAATAATTATTTGGAGGAATAAAAATGTTTTTAAATCCTAAAAAAGCTAAATTTGAACATCTTGATGAGCGTTCAAGAGAAATAATGTTTAAAACTATTGAATATTTTGAAAATAGGGGGCTTGTAAAGCTTAAAAATGATTATCATGAAAGAATATGGTATAGTGAATTTATTGAATTTTTAAAAGAAAATAAGATATTTTCAACACTTTTAACCCCTAGTAAATATAGCAACAACCCCGATGCTAGATGGGATACTACAAGAATTTGTGATTACAGTGAAATTTTAGGATTTTACAGTATTGAATATTGGTATACATGGCAGGTTACAATTTTAGGACTTGGGCCAATCTGGATGGGAAATAACGAAGAAATTAAAAAGAAAACTGCAAAATTGCTTGAAGAAGGACATATTTTTGCTTTTGGGCTTTCTGAAAAAGAGCATGGAGCAGATTTATACTCTTCTGATATGATGTTAAAGAATCTTGGTAATGGAAAGTACCTTGCAAATGGTGATAAGTATTATATTGGTAATGCAAATGAAGCAGCTTTCGTTTCTACTTTTGCAAAAGATAGTGATACAGGTGAGTATGTATTTTTTGTAGCAGACCCAAAACATGAAAACTATGATTTAGTTAAAAATATTGTGAACTGGCAATCTTATGTAGCTGAGTATGCACTTAATGATTATCCTATTACAGAAAATGAAATTCTTTCCACAGGTAGAGATGCATGGGATAGTTCTTTAAATACAATCAATGTTGGTAAATTTAATTTAGGCTGGGGTGCAATTGGTATTGCAACACATTGTTTTTATGAAGCAATCAATCATGCATCTGGGCGTAATTTATATGGTAAATTTGTAACTGAATTTCCTCATATTCAGCAATTATTTACAGATTCTTACAGCCGTTTAACTGCAATGCGTTTATTTGCAGCAAGAGCAAAAGATTATATGAGGTCTGCATCTTTACAGGATCGAAGATATTTATTATTTAATCCAATGGTGAAAATGAAGGTTACAACTCAGGGTGAAGAAGTTATTAACTTACTTTGGGATGTAATTGCTGCAAAAGGTTTTGAAAAGGATATGCACTTTGAACAAGCAACTCAGGAAATAAGAGCTTTACCAAAGTTAGAAGGAACCGTTCATGTAAATATGGCATTAATTATTAAATTTATGGCAAATTATTTTTTTGCACCTGCTGATTATCCTGAAATTCCAAAAAGAATTGATGCTATTGATGATGATTTTCTTTTTGCACAAGGGCCTACAAGAGGGTTAAGAGAAATTAAATTTCATGATTATAATATTGCATATAACTCTGTTGATTTACCAAATGTAAATATTTTTAAATCACAGATAAAATTACTAAAAGATTTTTTAGTAAAAGCAAGGCCAACAAAAGAACAAGAAGGTGATATTGATTTTCTATTAATTTTAGGTGAATTATTTACTCTTGTTGTATATGGTCAATTGATAATCGAAAATGCAAAAATTGAAAATCTTGAAGATGAAATATTAGAACAAATCTTTGATTTTATGATTAGGGACTTTTCTAAGTTTGCTCTTCAAATTTATTCTAAAACATCAAGTACTGAGAATCAAATGAAAATTTGTATGGAAATGATTAAAAAACCTGTGATTAATACTGAAAGATTTCAAAATGTATGGCAGAATTATGTTAAAACTTTAAATAATACATATAAAATGAATGATTAGAATAATTAATGATGTCTATAATTGATAAATATTAAAAGATATGCTATCCTAAGTTATTATTTGGGAGGGAAAATGTTTAAATATTTTATTATACTAGTGTTATTAATGTCTTTTACTGCTTGTAATAAAAAAAATGAAGAAAAACATAGTAGCACAGCTTCAACTCCACTCAGTAACCATACTAAGACGGTAACTGATAGGAATAAAAAAGAAAAAGAAACAGTTAAACATAAACCAGTTAAACATAAACCAGTTAGAAGAACTAACCTTTTTAAGGAATTTAAAGCTCCTGAATTTGCTTTAAAAAATACAACTGGTGATATAGTTAAGCTTTCTGATTACAAAGGGAAAGTTGTTTTAGTTGACTTTTGGGGAACATGGTGTCCACCATGTAGAAGAATGATACCTGTTTTATCTTCTTTTGTTAATAAATGTGGTAAAGAAGGTGTTGTTTTAATTGGGATTCATTCTTCAGGTAACTCACCTGGACCAGCTGCAATAGATGATTTTGCAGGAAAAGTTGGTGTTAATTATCCAATGTTACTTGGAACAAAAGAAGTAGAAAATGCTTATGGAGTAAAAGGTTTTCCATCATTATTTTTAATTGGAAGAGATGGGCAGGTTAAGCATAAATTTGTTGGAGTTCATGCTCTTGATGAAATAAGAAAGTATGTAAGAGTTGAAATAGATAAGAAATAGGCGAGAAACAAACGAGTAAATCACATAAAAATCACATAAAAATTTTTAAAAAATAGAAATATCTGTTAGAATACAAAGTCTAATAATTATTTTATGGAGGAATTATGAAGGCTTTAGGTTTATTATTTTTAATATTAAGTATTTTTATTTATTCATGTGGCGGAGACTCTGTGTCTAATACACCTGATAAATGTCCTGATAAATGTCAGGAAAATGCTAGTTGTGATACAGCAACGAATAAATGTGTTTGTGATGAAGGATTTGAGCTAAGTGGAGAGGAATGTATTGCAAAAGTTGTAGATAAGTGTAAGGATAAAGTCTGTCAGGATAATGCTACTTGTAATACTACAACCGGAGAATGTGATTGTGATGAAGGATTTGAGCCAAGTGGTGAAGAATGTATTACAAAAGTTGTAGACAAGTGTAAAGATAAAGTCTGTCAGGATAATGCTACTTGTAATACTACAACCGGAGAATGTGATTGTGATGAAGGGTTTGAGCCAGATGGTGCTAATTGTATATCAACACTCTGTAAAGGTGTAACCTGTACTGGAAATAAAGAATGTGACACTTCTACTGGTGAATGTGAGTGCTTAGATGGTTTTATTCCAGATGGAGATAATTGTATTACTGACCCTTGTAAAGATGTTACATGTGGATTAAATGAAGTATGTAGTGCAGGTAATTGTAATTGTGAAGATGGATATTTTTATTCAACAGCTATTAATCAGTGTATGAAAGATAAAAAATGTGATGATATTACATGTGAGCAGGGATCTAGTTGTTTAAGTGGTACATGCTATCTTGATGATGAGTGTTCTTCTGATAATCCAACAGGAGTATGTCCAGATATTGATAATGAGGTTATTTTAGTTTGTGTAGATGGTTTATGTATTACAAAAAATGAGGGAAATTTACAAGAGGGAGAAAATTGTGACCCTCAAACAAATGAATGCGTTACTGGAACTGTTTGTGTAGATTCATTTCAAAATAAGTTTTTTAAATGTAGAGCTTTTTGTGATACAAATGCAGATGATTCCTGTGGAGAAGGTGTTTGTGCACCTTACTTAGATGATTATGCTCAAAATACTGGTATTTGTATTAAATCTGACCCTGAATGTGCTGATGATACAGATAATTGCCCTGAGCATTTTGCATGTGCAATGATGATTAATGCAAGAGTTTGTAAAGCTGAAGGAAATACAGATTTAGGTGAGGAGTGTGATAATGACTTTACAACAACTGAGTTGGAAGGCTGTGTAGATGGAACTTTCTGTGTTGGTGATGAAGGAGATATGAGTTGTCAGGAATTATGTGACCCAGATATGACAGATAACTGTAGTCAGGGCAGATGTATTAATTTACAAGATATAGATGCTTCTGTAAAAAATAGTGATATTGGTTTATGTTTAGATTATCCTTATTTCTGTAATACAAATGACGGAGCTATTAATAATGATTTATGTGAAAATTCTGATGATGTATGTTTAGGTGATGGAACTGGAGCAGGAATGTGCTTTAATGATATGTGTGATCCAGCTGATGATGCTGAATGTGATGCTGATGTTAACGAAAAATGTACAAGAAGTTTTACTTCTAAGTTTATGTGTATTCCTGCAGGTGATATTGGATATGGTCAAGATGGATGTGTTAATCCTCAGGATGGAAGTTCTGGTGAAAGTGATTGGATTCCATCAAAATTATGCCAAAAAGGTCTAAATTGTTTTCAAGGTAAGTGTGTAGAGCTATGTGATCCTAATATAAACAGTAATGCATGTAAAAATGATAGTGGTGCTCTTTGTATGGATATACATTCAGTGAAGGCTGATTATCCTGCTAATATTAATGGAGTTTGTGTCGGTATGAAAAAATAGTTATATTTTAATATATTCTTCAAATCCATCTAATTCAAAATTTACAATTTGCTCATTTTCATTATAACTTAATATTAAATGTCCATAATCAGGTAAAATTACTTCATTTTCTGAATCAAGTATAAAAATTTCAAATTCATCTATTGAATCAATTAAAAATATCATTATATTTTCCTGATTATATTCTGTAAAAATTTCAATATCTGGCAAAATATCTTCTTTATGTTTGTATATTCCCTTTAGTTTTCTTGCAACTTTACTTTTATTTATAAATTCAGGTTTTTTGGTTTTTATTAATGATTCACCATTCAAGTATAGTTTATTATTTTCAAAATCTATAATCATTTCAATTAAAAAACCATTATTATAATGATAGAACTTATTGCCATTATAGTATTTAATTTCATAATTATGTTCAAACATATTTAGACATAGTTCATTTTCTTCTATAAATAATTCTATTATTCCTGTTTCATAGCCTTTATAAAAGCCTGTTTTTATATTTTCAAGTATTACTTGAGGGATGATATTATTTAAAGGGGTATTAAATTTATGTTTATATTCTCCACTTGTAATGTTTTGAGTTATAATATCGCTTATTAAATTAATATCTATAGTTAAATCGTTTGCAAGTATGCAAAAAGCAATGTCTTTATCTGGTATTATTCTTATATATGATTGAAAACCTATTGCTAAAAGCCCATTATGGTCTAAAAAATATCCATCTTCTGTATTTTCATAATTAAAGGAGAGGGTAGTTGCTGATTCGAAGATAGTTTGTTTTTTAATTAATGTATTTAAGGATAATTTAGAATCTTTAAATAAATAAGAAATAAAATTTTTCATATCTTCAGGAGTTGAAATAAGATTAAATGATGGAGCGTTTATTGGATTATCCGGATATTTATCTATTTCTATTAAATTTTCATCTAAATCATACAGATGTCCCTTGATTATATTATTTGATTGGTATGCTTCTGATTCTTTACTTAGGTTGAAAAATGAAGAATTCATGCCTAGTTTTTTAAAAAAAGTATTCATAAAGTCTTCAAATGAACTTTTTGTAATATTTTCAATTATAAATCTTATAAGATTGTAGTTATTATTACTATATGAAAAATCACCTGTCTCTGAAACAGGAATGGAGGAAGTTATTTCTGTTAAGTAATTATTTAAAGTATTATTGTAAAATAATTTACCACTGTTTTTAATGCCAGACCGATGAGTTAACAAGTGTTTTATTGTTAAATTTTTGAAGTTTTTATTTAAAAAATTTATTTCGAATTCAGATATTTTTCTATTTATATCAATTTTATTTTCGTTGAGAAGCCCTAAGAAAGCTATTGAAACAATAGGTTTTGTTAATGATGCAATAGGAAAAAAACTTTTTTGTGTAGCATTTCCAAAATTGATGTATTCTACATCATTATTTGTACTACTCTCTGTTTCTTTGTTTTGATATATGATTATTGATAAATCCAAGTCCGGAGTTTCTTTAATAATATTTTCTATATCACTTTTAAGAAATTTATTCATAAATTTCTCCCTTAAAAAAATCCTTAATCTTATTTTCAACTCTTTCTATTATCCAGTTTGGAGTAGATGCTCCTGCTGTAATACCTATATTTTCTTTATTTTTAAACCATTTCTTTTCTAATTCAAATTCTGTTTCAATCTGAATAGCTTCTGTGTATTCACCAGCTATCTGAAAAAGTCTTTTTGTATTTGCAGAATGCCTGCCTCCTATCACTATTATAATATCAGATTTTTGTGCTAGCTCACGAGTTTCTTTTTGACGAATATTTGTTGCATCACATATTGAGTTAATCACAACTAGTTCTTCTATTTTACTCATTAAAAACAATGCTATCTTACTAAAAATTTCAAATGACATTGTTGTTTGTGAAACTAAAGTTGCCTTTTTGGGATATGTAAATGATATTTGATGTAGTTTATTGGCATTATTAATTATCATTCTTTGGCTTTCTTGTACATAAGACTTTATTCCTTCAACTTCAGGATGATTTTCATCTCCTGCTATAAATATAAAATATCCTTTGTTGCCATATTCTTTAACAGCATTTTGAGGCACTTTTACAAATGGGCATGTTGCATCAACTATATTTAAGTTTTTTTCATTTATTTTTTTATTTACTTCCTTGCTAATTCCATGAGCTCTTATGATAATGCTTGCTTTATTTTTTTTAATTTCAGAAAGTTCTTTTATTGGCCTTGCTCCAAGTTCATTTAATTCTTCAACAACCTGTTTATTATGGATTAAATCTCCAAGGGAATAAACGGTATTTTCAGTATTGTTTAATTCTTTAACAGCAAGGTTATAAGCTCTTTCCACTCCATAGCAAAATCCTGCATTTTTTATTGTTTTTATTTTTTTCATTATTTATCTCCATATATTCTCAATGAATATTCCTATTAGAATAAGTATTTTTTATTAACTAGTCAAACATAGTTGTTTTTTTTTCATTTTTGATATAATATACCGATATATATTATAGTTTTTTTATGGAGAATAATATGTTTAAAATACTGGTTGTTTTTATATTTCTGGGTTTCATGGGTTGTACTGACCTAGATATAGCCAAAGTGGTATGCTTAACTGACGAAAATTGTCCTGCAGATAGTGTTTGTGAAAATAAAGAGTGTAAAAATATAACAGAACTTGATGAATGTGATGCAAATTATCCATGTAAAGGAGAGTATTCTTTTTGTGACGAAGTAAATAATATTTGTAGAGATAATTATTGTACAACTTTAAAAGATTGTGTTGATAATGCAACTTGTGTAACAAATAGATGTACTTGTAAAAATGATTTTATCTTAAAGGGTAATAAATGTGTTGAAAACTTATGCACTCCAGGTGATAAGGAATGTGGTGAAGATGGTGGAATTTATCTTTGTAACAATGACAATGAGTTGATTTTACTTGATAGTTGCGCCTATAATGAAGAGTGCGGAGAAGATAATAAAATATGTAAAGTTCTTACTTGTGATAAAAGATATGATGAATCATTGTGTTATGATAAAAATAATGCTGGTATTTGTATTAATGATAAATGGAGGGTTGAGCCTTGTGGTTTTAACAAAATTTGTGAAGTAGATGATGAAAATATTGGTCATTGTGTAGCAGAAGATGTGTGCTTTATGGATAAATGTAATGGGCATGGAGATTGTAATTATAATAATTTAAGATTTGATAGTTGTGATTGTTATGAGGGCTTTGTTGATGATGATGATGATAAAACAAATGGAGATTGTGCTGTTTGTGATATAGGGTATCATGAAGAGCCTGATTTAAATGAAGGCTTTACATGTGTTAGAGATGGGTTTTGTAATTTGAATATGGACTGTGGTCCTCATGGTATGTGTAATGAACAACAATGTGAATGTGAACCTGGTTATCATGAGGGGACAAATGCTCCTTGTGAGCCTAATACTGCTTGTGTAGTAGACGAAAAAAGATGTAGTAGTAATGGTAAAGCAATTTCAACATGTGGAGTTAATAATCTATGGAATGAACTTCCATGTAGCAATGATGATATTTGTTTATGGGAAGGAGGGGAACCAAAATGTGCAGACCCTTGTACTAATATTTATTGTACTGAAAATGGGTTAGAGCCAAATATTGGTAATAATCCCGCTAATGGAGTATGTAGAATGTCTGACACTGGTGGAATGAATGGAGATGAAAATAATATAGCAGAGTGTTTTTGTAATAGTAGTTATTCAAATGATGGAAACAGATGCCTTTATTTTGATGATAACTCAAATAATCCATGTAAGGATATAGAGGTGAATACTGGTGATTATCCTACAAAAGAACCAGTATGTGGAGATGTTTCATTTGCGACATGTAGGGTGGTTGATGGTGCTGGTAATTATATGTGTATTTGTATGCAAGGATATGAAAGAGAAACATCTGCTCCTAATTCTAAGTGCATATTAAAATAAAATAACTACTATTTGACTTTGACAGCCCTTTATGTTATTAATCCAAAGTTGTAATAGGTTGTTTATCTATTTAGAGGTTTTCTTGAATAGTAAAATATTCAAAAATATATTAATACAAATGATAATATTGGTGATATTACTGTTTATTGTATCTCTTTTTATATTGGGTAAGAGCTTTTCTATTGCTTTAATGATAGGTGGAGTTATTTCATCTATTAATTTTGCGATATTGCTCTTTGTTGTAAAAAAGATATTTTTTGGAGAACCTAGAACACAGATTATTTATGCAATATTATTTATGTTTAAATTATCTTTTATTGGAGCGGTTATTTTCTGGTTATTAAATACTAGTTTATTTGAATTAAATAAGGCTGGTTTTTTAGCAGGAATAACAGTACTTTTTCTTACAATTACTATAAATGCTCTTGTTTATGGTAATAAATTAAAAGCAGAGGTAAATTAATATGTCAGGATGGACAGTTTTTAGTGAAATAAACAGTAAGACAGAAGCACTAAGCCATATGCTTGGGAATTCTTTTGTAAATAATCAGCCCGTTCATGATACTCATCAGGTATGGGGTGCTTTAATTTCTGGTGGGATTGCAATTACTCTTGGTTTTTTTGCTAAAAAAGCAATTGATAAATCAGAGAATGCACTTATTCCTTCAGATAAATTTAATGCAAGAAATATAATGGAAATATTTATAGAGTCATTTTATAATATGGCTAAAGATATTATTGGTCCAGATGCAAAAAAGTTTTTTCCATGGATTGCAACATTTGCAATTTTTATATTTTTTTCAAATTTACTTGGAATGATACCTGGATTTTTACCACCAACAGATAACCTTAATACTACATTGGCATTAGGTTTATTTTCATTTGGTTTATATAATTGGTATGGAATAAAAGAACAGGGAGCAATTGCTCATTTTAAGCATTTCTTAGGGCCAATGCCAGCATTAGCACCTTTAATGCTTCCTATTGAAATTATTTCTCATCTTGCAAGGCCTTTATCTCTTTCATTGAGATTAATGGGGAATATTGCAGGAGATCATTTAGTTCTTGGCTTATTTTTAAGTATTCTGGCTTTTGTACTACCTTTACCTATTATGTTATTGGGTATGATAGTTATATTGGTTCAAACTTTAGTGTTTACTATCCTTACGATAGTTTATATAAGTATGGCTGTTGAAAAACATGACAGTCATTAATTTTTTATTTTTCTTTATTAGGAGTTAATCATGAAGAAAGCAAGTTTTATCTTTCTTTTAGTAGTAGCTGGTATGTTATTCTCAACTAGCCTTTTTGGTGCGGAAGAAATAACAGCAACAGGTGCTGAGCTCAAAAAATGGTTGGGTTTTTCTGCTGCATTTGCAATTGGTGTAGCTGCATTAGGTGGAGCATTAGCTCAGGGTAGAGCTGCTGCTGCTGCTCTTGAAGGGATTGCAAGAAATCCTGGAGCAAAATCTGCTGTGTTTACACCTATGATTTTAGGTCTTGCTTTGATAGAGTCATTAGTTATTTATGCTCTTATTATTGCTTTTATGCTTGTTGGTAAGATATAAGGTATAAAGACTTTAAAATAAGTAAATATTTAAAAAGAGGTAAATTCTAATTTTAGAGTTTACCTCTTTTTTTTTGCAAAGAAAAATCCGAAATTATAATATTGGAAGAAAATTTGGATTTTCCAAATAAAATATAGTATAAGAATATTGAAGCTAGAGGGTTGATAATGAAAGAAAGACAAATTATATTTTTAAAATATTCTTTACTAGAAGAACTTGAAACAACTAAAAAAGGTAATGTTTCTGTTGAACAGGTTTTAACACTTGTAAATAAAAAAAAATATCAGCTTGAAGAAGCCGTTGTATTTAAAGAAAAGCTAGAAGGAAAGTCTGGTAATGATTTAGTAGGTAAAATTATCGCAATATCTGAAATAGAAACATTAGGTTATGATTTATATATGGATACTATAATTGTAGGGGAATGTGTTTATAGAGTTGAAGAAGGCTTTAAAGGTACTTTAATTCATGAAAATATAAAAGAAGAAGGCTTTGTTGAAAAATTGATAGTAGATGAAAATGAATTTTCTAAAAAAGAAAAAACATCAGAACAACTGCTTGCTGACTTAATGCTCGGTAATATGTTCTAAATTATTTTTTTGATAAAATTTTAGGCAAGGCAACTATTCTTATTGGAGAGTAAACCGTTGTTTGACAAGCCAATACTTCGTTTGTAGAGTAAGATCCTGGATTCATTATAATAGAGTAACATTTTTTACATCTACCTTCTTTACAGAAATGAGAATAATCTTTTATATCGTTTATATCAATTATAACAGATAATAGATTATCACCTTTTTTCACATCATATACTTGATGTTTATATTTAATTTTTATATTATTATTTGTGATTATATCAACCATGTTGTAAGAGCTGACCAAGCAATATCCATAATTGCTAACATAATAGAAAGAATAACTGAAACAACAATAGTAATTAATGTTGAATTTTTAGTTTCCTCTCCATTGGGCCAGTCAACTTTGAATAGTTCGTCTGCAGTTTCAAAACTAGCTGTATTGTACTTTTTATTAGTCCATACAAATAATGCAATAGATACTGAAATAGACAATGATATAACTGTTGACAATGGTAATTGGTCTCCTAATATCTGAATATCTTCCCATCTCATTTTTTGAAAAAGAGCTGATAAAATATCTGAAAGATAATAGGATACGATTAATACTGCAAATACATAAAACATACTTACATATTTTTTATATCTCAAAAATTCTTTTTTTACCATATTTATAACCTTGAAAAACAGGGCACGAGGGATTCGAACCCCCGACCGCTGGTTTTGGAAACCAGTGCTCTACCAACTGAGCTAGTACCCTTAGTAAAATTTCTCAGACTTTAACTTCTTTATGTAAAGTATGAGCATTACAAGTTGGACAATGCTTACTAATTTCAAATTTCTTAGGCATTGTTCTCTTATTTTTAGTAGTAGTATAGTTCTTCATCTTACATTTAGTACATTGAAGACCTAACTTCTCTCTTCTTTTTCCTTTTTTTGCAGCCATTTTATTTCTTCTTATTAATTATTATTCATCAATTTTAACAACAACGCCAGCACCAACAGTTCTACCACCTTCACGGATAGCAAATCTTAATCCTTCTTCAACACCAATAGGCATGATTAATTCAACATTGATAGTAACATTGTCACCAGGCATAACCATTTCAACTCCTTCTGGAAGTGTAATAGCACCTGTAACATCAGTTGTTCTGAAATAGAACTGAGGACGGTATCCAGCAAAGAAAGGCTTATGTCTACCACCTTCGTCTTTCTTTAATACATATACTTCAGCTTGGAACTTAGTATGAGGATTAACTGAACCTGGTTTTGAAAGAATCATTCCTCTTTCAACTTCCTGACGCTTAATTCCTCTAAGAAGAATACCACAGTTATCACCAGCCTCACCTTGATCAAGAAGTTTCTTGAACATTTCAACGCCTGTAACTGTTGATTTTCTTGTATCTTTAATACCAACTATTTCTACTTCTTCACCAACTTTTATAACACCTCTTTCAATTCTTCCTGTAACAACAGTTCCTCTTCCTTGAATAGTGAAAACATCTTCAACAGGCATTAAGAAAGGCTTGTCAAGTTCTCTTGTTGGTTCTGGAATATATGAATCAACAGCAGCCATTAATTCATGGATACATGCTGCATCTGGATGATCAGCTGATGGAGCTTCAAGAGCCTTAAGTGCAGAACCTTGAATAACTGGGATATCATCACCAGGAAATTCATAGAAATCAAGAAGTTCTCTCATTTCCATTTCAACTAATTCAAGTAATTCTTCATCATCAACTAAATCAACTTTATTCATGAAAACTACAAGTGCAGGAACATTAACCTGACGAGCAAGTAATATATGTTCTCTTGTTTGAGCCATAGGACCATCATTTGCACCAACAACGATAATTGAACCATCCATCTGTGCAGCACCTGTAATCATATTTTTGATATAATCAGCGTGACCAGGACAATCAACATGAGCATAATGTCTTTTTTCAGTTTCATACTCAACATGAGCTGTTGCAATTGTAATTCCTCTTTCTTTTTCTTCTGGAGCGTTATCGATTTGATCAAAAGCTGTAAAAGTAGCTCCACCTGCTTCTGCTAAAACCTTTGTAATTGCTGCAGTAAGAGTTGTCTTACCATGATCAACGTGTCCGATTGTACCAATGTTTACATGTGGCTTCGTTCTAATAAACTTCTCTTTTGCCATTTTTATCTCCCAACTAGAATTAAATCAAATAACACATATACATATTTAAAAGCCTACAATCAGAGTCGAACTGATGACCTCCTCCCTACCAAGAAGGTGCTCTACCAGCTGAGCTATGTAGGCAATAAAAAAGCGGGTGACGGGTCTCGAACCCGTGACCCTCAGCTTGGAAGGCTGATGCTCTACCAATTGAGCTACACCCGCATGGTGGTGGGGGAAAGATTTGAACTTTCGAAGGCTTCGCCGTCAGATTTACAGTCTGATCCCTTTGACCACTCGGGAACCCCACCAAAAGCTGGCGATGGGAATCGAACCCGCAACCGGTGGTTTACAAAACCACTGCTCTACCATTGAGCTACGCCAGCATTGAGCAACTTTATACATAATTTTTTTTCTTTTGTCAACATTTTTTTTTAGATTTTTTAGATTTTTTAATTAATGAAAAAAAATATAATACTTATACCTATTATAAAGATAGTTACTAAGTATTGATTTAATCAGTTTTTTATGTTAAAACTTGAGTTGTAATTGAGGTTTTTTATGAAACTTGTTCCACTGGATATAAAGCAAAAAGAATTTTCTGTAACCTTTAAAGGCTACTCAAAGATAGAGGTTCTTGATTTTAAGGAAGATGTTGCGTCTGTTGTTGAAGAGTTAACTGGAGAAAATAATAAATTAAAATCAGAAATTGTTTCACTTAAAGAAGAATTAAAAATCTATAAGGATATTGAAGCAACTCTTAAACAAACAATGATTACTGCTCAACAGATAAAAGATGATATGCATCGTTCTTCTAAGAAAGAGTATGATTTAACAATTGCAGAAGCAGAACTTGAAGCTAGCAGAATAGTTTCTAAATCAAGAGAGCAGGTAATTAATTATCAAACAGAAATTGAAGACCTCAAAAGGCAAAAAAGTATTTTTAGAAATGAACTGGAGAATTTATTGAATTCTCATTTAAACTTATTAAACACTTTTCATACTAAGGAGTAAAGATGAAAGAAAGAACACTATCAATAGTTAAACCTGATGCAGTAAAAAAAGGAGTTATTGGAGAGATTTTTAAAACTTTCGAAGATAATGGATTAAAGATAATTGCTACAAAAATGATTCAGATGAATAAAAAAACAGCAGAAGGTTTTTATGCTGTACACTCAGAAAGACCTTTTTTTGGTGAATTAGTTGAATTTATGACAAGCGGACCTGTTGTTGTATCTGTTTTAGAAGGCGAAAATGCTATTTTAGAACACAGAAAACTAATGGGAGCAACTAATCCAGCAGAAGCAGCAGAAGGTACATTAAGAAAAAGATTTGCATCAAGTTTAGGTGAAAATGCAGTTCATGGTAGTGATGCACCAGAAACAGCAGCTTATGAAATCAATCACTTTTTTAATTACATGGAATTACATTAATCTTTAATTATTTATCTCCATTAATATCACCAATATTATAAAATTTTATTTATTTATTTAATATACATATTAATAAAGTTGACAAATTAAAATAATTCTTATATCCTTTATTTTTTTAGGGGTTTTTATGAAAAGGATTATAATTTTATTTTTACTGATAATTACAGTTTCGTTATTTGCAGAAGAAAAAAAAGATAATAAAATAATTATTTATACTGCTTACAGATATAATGCGATTCCTGATTTTATACTTTCTCCATTTTATGAGGAGTTCCAATCTGTTAACGGACATTCATTTTCTCTTCAAACTTCATTTAAAGTTGGTGATTTTGCGTATACAATAGATTTGGATTATATGAGTTTAAAAGCAGATAAAGATGCATACTGGCGTCAAAAAGATAAAGCTCCTGATTGGGTTATAATAGACACTGCATATTTAAATCTAGGTATAAATTTGAGTGGTTTACAAGATTTACTCCAAAATTTGAGATGATTACAACTGTTGGGCTCGGGCTTGGAACTTTTTTAGGAGAGCTCAAAAGATATAAGATTGGTGGTACTGCTATTGGTGACCCTACCGATTTTCCAGAGGATGATTTAAAGCCAGCTGTTTTTGGTCATTTATTGATTGCTGTAGGGGCTCAATATGAAGTTTATTCTATAAAAAATCAGAATCCAATATATTTAAGAATTAATCTTGGCTTTAAAAATTCACTTTTTGCAGGTTTTTCTATTGGTTATCAGTTATAGTGAATGAAATAGATAAAAAAGACTTAATATTCATAAAGAAAATCAGAAAGAAAATAAGTAAAACAATGATAAAGCACTCAATGATTAAAGAAAATGATAAAATTCTTATTGCATTTTCTGGTGGTAAGGATAGTATTGTTGTAAGTGATATTTTATATCATATAAAAGAAAAGGTAAGATTTGATTTTGAACTTTCTGCTGTTATGATTGGTAATGCAAATTTAAATATTAAATTCGTAAATAATAAAATGGAGAAAATTAAACTTAAGACCATTGACTTTAAGCCTGAAAATATAAAAAAAAATAAAAATAACTCATATTGTCAGATTTGTTCAAGGATAAGAAGGGGAAGTATCTATCAATATGCGGTTGAAAATAATTATAATAAAATTGTATTGGGACATCACCTTGATGATGTAATAGAAACCTTCTTTATGAATCAGTTTTATCAGGCGAAACTTGAAACTATGAAACCTATTTTTACATCTGATGATAAAAAAAATATAATAATCAGACCAATGCATTCAATACTTGAAAAAGATATAATAAAATATTTTAATTTAATGGAATTTGAAACATTAAATACCGTTTGTCCTTTTGGAACAACAAAGAGTAAGAGAAGTGAAGTGAAAACCTTACTTGCCAACTTATCGGATATTGAAAAATATAATATTTACCATTCTATTGATGGGTTGTTTTAAAACTAAATCCTTACTCAGTTCTTATAGTGCATTTAGTAAAGTTTGGTTTTGGAAGAGTCCATGAATCATCTGTTCCTGCATTGAAAGTCCTACAATTAGTAACATTGCTAACATCCCAGGATGAAAGGTCTTGATTAAAACTTTTATTTAAAAAGAACATATATTCCATATCTGTAATTTTGCTAACATCCCAGTGAGAAATGTCTGTGTTGAAGCTGTTTGCATTTGCAAACATATAACTCATATCTGTAACCTCAGAAAAATCTGGTTCGTCAACGGCATCTATAACTAAATTCTTAAAAGCACTAAACATAGCTCTTGCTGTTTTCCATTTTTGTGTGCCCCATTGTTTTAATCGAATAAGTTTTAATTTATCTGTTTTAGTACTGAGGCCATAAATGTAAAACCTTGGATATTCTCCTGAAATACTAATTGTATATGTTCCTGGTGTATCATAATTACAAGTATAGTCTCCTGTTAAATTTTTTGCTTCTAATATACCATCACTATCACAGTCAATATTGTAGTTATAAGTATAATTTTTACTATCAACTGTAATTATAACCTGATTGTCTTTAGATATACCTTCATTATCAGTTTTCCATACTGTTACAAATGGTTTTCCTGGAATACTATCTGCACAGTAACCATCTGCACATTCTTCATCTCCACATGATGTTATTAGAAATATACTTGCTACGATAATAAATAAAAATTTTAGTTTTTGCATTATTCCTCCATAAAACTATTATTTAGACTACTTTTTTTCATAAATATTCAATTTTAAAACCATATTTTTAATATATGTTTATCTATATAGTATTATTGAAATCTAGAGAATAGATCGGTATTTATGGTGGATTGTTTTTAATATTAAATACCAAAACCATAATTTATTCACAAAAAAGACTTGCACTTACAACAATAGTGTATATTATAAATATATATGATTTTTGGAGGATAAAATGATAAAGGTTTTACTTGCTGACAAGTTTTCAGAAGATATTTTTAAACTTAGAGAACTTGATGGTTTTATAGTTGATGAAAAAGTGGGAATGACACCAGATGAGCTAAAAGAGGTTATTGCTGAATATGATGTAATTTTAATCAGGTCTGCAACAAAACTTCCTGCTGAAGTACTTAAACTTGCTAAAAAATTAAAACTTGCAGGAAGAGGTGGAATTGGTGTTGATAATATAGATATTAAAGCTGCAACAGAATTAGGGATTAAAGTAATGAATACACCTCTTGCAAATGCTGAAAGTACTGCAGAACATGCTATTGCAATGATGTTTGCAGCTGCAAGAAAGATTGCATTAGGAACTGCTTCTTTAAAAAGTGAAGAATGGATTAAAAAGCAATTAAAGGGTAAGCAATTAGGTGGCCAAACTCTTGGACTTATTGGAATGGGAAATATTGGTAAAATAGTAGCTCAAAAATGTTATGGAATGGGAATGGATGTAATTGTTTCTGACCCATATTTACAAAAAGATAAAAATAGCCAATTTGAAATTAAATCAAATGGAAGAGTTGCTGATTTTAAAGTAAGCGTTGTTGAGCTTGAAGAATTATTAAAAAATGCTGATTTTATTTCTATCCATACTCCATTAACTAAAGAAACGAAAAACTTACTTGATTATCAAAAACTTTCTTTAATTAAAAAAAGCTCTGTTTTGGTAAATAATTCAAGAGGTGGTGTTGTTAATGAAGAAGATTTGTATAAAGTACTCAAAGAAGGAAAAATAGATGCTGCTTTTGATGTTTTTGCATCTGAACCATTAGGTAAATCTAATTTACTTGAGCTTGATAACTTTACTTGTACTCCACATATTTCAGCTTCGACAGTTGAGGCTCAAAAACAGGTTGCAATAGATTTATATAATCAGTTAAAAGCATATTTTATTGATGGTGATATGATAAATATATTAAATAAATAACATAAAGTTAGCTAATATTATGTTATTGGGCATTGTAGCATTGCTACACTGCCTTTATTTATGGAAGGAGGAAAAATGGTAACGAAATTAGATGAAATAAAATTTATTGATGAGCTGGACTTAAGAGATAAAAGAGTTTTTATTAGATGTGATTTTAATGTACCTTTAAAAGATGGTAAAATTACAGATTCAACGAGAATTGATGCAGCATTACCAACAATTTTATATGCAATCGAACAAGGTGCAAAAGTTGCGCTTGCTTCACATCTTGGAAGACCAAAGGGTAAAGTTGTTCCAGAATTATCAATGAAGCCAATTGGTGAGTATTTAATTACTGCATTAGAAAAAGAAATTATTTTGACAGATAGTCCTGATAGTGAAGGTTTAACTAAATTAATGGAAACACTAAATGATGGGCAAGTTGTTTTACTAGAAAATTTAAGATATTCTCCATTTGAAAAGAAAAATGATAAAATATTTGCAGCAAGATTAGCAAAAAGTTTTGATGTCTATGTAAATGATGCTTTTGGTACTGCACATAGAGCTCAGGTTTCAACAGAGGCATTAGCTCATGAAGTAAAAGAAGCTTGTGCTGGATTATTAATTAAAAAAGAATTAGAAAAATTTAATCTTATGCTTGAGGCTCCTGAATCTCCTTTTGTTGCTATTTTAGGTGGAGCAAAGGTAAGTGATAAAATAGGTGTAATTACTAATCTTATGGATAAAGTTGACAGTATTATAATTGGTGGAGCAATGGCTAATACATTTATGGCTGCAAAAGGTTATAATATGGGAAAATCATTAGTTGAAAAGGATGCTATTGAAGTTGCAAAACAAATTATGGAAAAAGCAGAGAGGAAAGGGGTTAAATTAAATTTACCTGTTGATTTTGTTGGTGCTGATGACTTTAAAAATGATACAGAATTTAAAGATTATAAACCTGTTGATTTTCCTGCTGATAAAATGGCTCTTGATATTGGTGAAAATACAAGAGAGAACTATAGGAAAATAATTTTACATGCAAAAACGATTTTTTGGAATGGACCAATGGGAGTTTTTGAACTTGAAAATTTTGCAAAAGGAACATTAGCTGTTGCTGTTGCTGTAACAAAATCAGAATCATATTCTGTTGTTGGCGGCGGCGATAGTGTTGCTGCTATTAAATATTTAAAACTAGAAGATAAAATTTCACATGTTTCAACAGGTGGAGGGGCAAGTTTAGAATATATTGAAGGCAAAGAGTTACCTGCATTAACTGCATTGAAAGTTAAGTAGAATTATAAATTTTGATATTTAAAAATTAGGAGAAAACATGAGAACACCATTAATTGCTGCAAATTTTAAAATGAATAAAACTGTATCTGAAGCTATTGAGTATTTTAATGAATTTAAAAAACTTACAACAGATGTTAAAAATGTTGAAATTGTTGTTGCTACACCAAATATTTTACTTTATCCACTTGTTGATATTGTAAAAGGAACAAATATTAATCTTTCTGCAGAAAATATTCACTGGAAAGACAATGGAGCATTTACAGGAGAAACATCAGCTGTAACATTGAAGGATATGGGTATTAATTATACTGTTTTAGGACATTCTGAAAGAAGAGAAATGTTTTGTGAAACAAATGAAACGGTTAATAAAAGACTTCTTAATGCTTTAAAAAATGGAGTTAAAGTAATTTTTTGTATAGGTGAAACTCTCTCTGAAAGAGAGAATAATAAAACAATAGAAAAAGTAACTGCTCAAATTACAGAAGGTTTTAAAAGTATTACTCCTGATATGATGAAAGATATTGCAATCGCTTATGAGCCAATATGGGCAATCGGAACAGGTAAAACAGCAACATCACAACAAGCACAGGAAATTCATTCTGAAATCAGAAATATATTAAAAGATATGTTTAATGAATCTGTAGCTAATTCGACAAGAATCTTATATGGTGGAAGTGTAAAACCTGCTAATGTTAAAGAATTAATGTCTATGGAAGATATTGATGGAGCTCTTGTTGGTGGAGCCAGCTTAAAACCTGAATCTTTTATTCAAATCGTTAAATTCTAAGTATTTCCATTCTTGACAATAATTAAATATTGTATTAAAAATATGTTTTAAGGATTTTTTATGAATAAATTCTTACCAATTACTGCTTATTCTTTGTTACTTATATTAATATTTTCCTTAAATCTATTTTTATTGAAAAAAATATTAAAATATTTTAATAAAGACTTAAATAATAGAAAGAGAAAGTTAATTATCTTTTCTATATTAATTCTTTTGGATATATCAGGAATAATTTTAGGAGTAATATTTAAAATTGAGTTATTATTAAAGATTTCAGCAATTTTAAATATGATTTTTATATTTGCAAATTTATCTGTTTTAGGCTCTTTTCCTTTTATGTTTCTATATTTGAAACTTTTAGTAAAACCAAAGAAAGCTAATAAAAAACTATCTGAGCCAAAATCAAAAAGTATAGAAAAGAAAATTACAAGAAGAGACTTTATTAAAAAGGGAGTTTTTACAATTCCTTTAGTTGCCCTAGCAACATCATCTGTTGGTGTTTTTGAGGGTTTTTTACCTGTTAAATTTAGACATTTTAGTTTTAATTTTAAAACTTTACCTAAAAATTTTAATAACATGAAAATTGCTCATATTTCCGATTTACATTTGGGCTTTTTTGTAAGAATTGATGACTTAAAGAAAATTGTTAACAAATTGAATGATATGAATATTGACTTAGTTTTAATTACAGGAGATTTTGTTGATGATTATGTTATTTTAGATGAAGCAATTGAGCTTATAAAAAAAGTTAAAACCAAATATGGTATTTTTGCATCAATTGGAAATCATGAATATTATAGAGGAGTTAAGCCTGTAATTAAGGCCTTTGAAAAACATGAAGTTGAACTTTTAATAAATAGAGGTTTAAGTATTCAAAATAATGGTAAAAAAATATTTATTGGTGGTGTTGATGACCCAAGAAGAATGAAGGGGGATATTAAACCTTTTCTTGAAAATTCATTGAAAAAAGTATTGAATAATTTTGATAATGAAGATTTTAAAATTATTTTAAGCCATAGGCCAACGGTATTATCTGTTACTGATAAATATAGTATTGATTTGATTTTATCTGGTCATACTCATGGAGGACAGGTTGGATTTGCAGGTAAATCCTTATTTGAATCAATTTATCCTAAAAAATTTTTGTGGGGTAAGTATAAAATAAAGAATACAATTCTTTATACAACTTCAGGAGCAGGACATTGGTTTCCGTTTCGTATTAGTTGTCCAACAGAAATACCTATAATTACTTTAAAAAGAAAGGCCTAAGATATAAATATAGCTTCTGGAGTTAATCTAATGTTAAATTTCTCAAAAAACATATTAAACCCCTAGTTAGATCTAAAGTTAAATGGATATCTTACTTGAGCATAGCCACCACCTTTTGGTTCAGGAAACTTCCATCTTTTAATTTTAGCCCTCATGCACATTTGAACAGCTTTATCTTTTAAAGTTGCACCATCTATTTTTGCAAATACAACTCTTCCCTGTGGATTAATTTTCCATAAAACTGTAACATTACCTTTTAGTTTTGGCTTTCTTAGTAATTGTTTTTC
>Ga0256827_10000066_pt1 | contig 53580 bp, 45 predicted proteins | sample CV84metaG_FD_185977 | JGI IMG/M metagenome (GOLD analysis project Ga0256827, IMG submission 185977) | Hydrothermal vent microbial communities from East Pacific Rise, Pacific Ocean - CV84 | ecosystem: Environmental > Aquatic > Marine > Hydrothermal vents | place: Pacific Ocean: East Pacific Rise... | reverse complement strand
AGCTTTAAATTCTTTATGAATTAGAGATTTTTTAAAGAAGAAAATTGATAAATTCAATTTATGAAACCTATGTTTCTTTGAAAAACTAGCAAATCCTTATAAAATTTTGGGGAAACTATAAAAAAAAAGCTAGATAAACTAGCTTTTTTTTGTATTTAAAGTATATTATTATTATTATTATTATTATTATTATTATTATTATTATTATTATTATTATTAATTTTTAATTATAAATATTATGCTAAAAAACACAGACCCAAAATTAGCTAAACTAATTGATTTAGAAGCTAATAGACAAGAAGCAGAAATAGAATTAATTGCTTCAGAAAATTATACTTCTGCTGATGTAATGGAAGCAAATGGAAGTATTTTGACAAATAAATATTCTGAATGATATCCAGGAAGAAGATATTATGCTGGACAAGAATTCATTGATCAAATTGAACAATTAGCAATTGATAGAGCAAAAGAGCTTTTTGATGCTGAACATGTAAATGTTCAACCTCTTAGTTGAAGTCCTGCAAATTTGGCAGTTTATTTAGGTGTATTAAATCCAGGAGATAAAGTTTTAGGTTTTTCACTTGATCAAGGTGGACATCTAAGTCATGGACATCCTCTTAATTTTTCAGGTATTTTATATGAAATAGTTCCATATTTTGTAGACAAAAAAACAGGTATTATAGACATGGATGAACTTGAAGAAATTGCTTTAAGAGAAAAACCAAAAATGATCTTAGCATGATTTTCTGCTTATTCAAGAGATTTAGATTGGAAAAGATTTAGAAGTATTGCAGACAAAGTTGGTGCAGTTCTAATGGCTGATATTGCCCATATTGCTGGTTTAATTGCTTGAGGAGTTTTAGAAAATCCAGTTCCTATATGTGATATAGTTACTACAACAACTCACAAAACTCTTAGAGGTCCAAGATGAGGTATGATTATGTGTAAAAAAGAATTTGCAAAACAAATAGATAGAGCTGTCTTTCCAGGTGTTCAAGGTTGACCACATGAGAATTTAATAGCTTGAAAAGCTGTTGCTTTTGGTGAAGCTTTGAAGCCAGAATTCAAAAAATATACTAGACAAGTTATAGACAATGCTAAAGTTTTAGCTTCTGAATTAATGGATTCTTGATTTAGAATAGAATCAAATTGAACAGATAATCATTTAATTTTAGTTGATGTTTTCTCTTCATTCTGAGTAACTTGAAAAGAAGCAGAAAAAGCATTAGAATTAGTTTGATTGTCTACAAACAAAAATATGATTCCATATGACCCAAGGAAACCAATGGACCCATCATGAATTAGAATTGGTACTCCAGCAGCAACTACTAGATGAATGAAAGAAGATGAAATAAAAATAATTGCTTGAGTGTTTACAGAATCTATAAAAGCTTTACAAGAGGCTAAATGAAAAAAATCAGAAATAGAAGACAAATCAGATATGTCAGTTTTCGAAAATGAAAATTTAATAAAAAAATTAGGAGAATTAAAAATAGATATCTTAGAATTATGTGGAAAATTTCCAGTTTATAAATAAAAAAAATAGTGATATAAATTTTTATTAATTTATGAATAAAATAACAATGGCAAAACCAGAAAAATGTAGTGAATTGAAATGGATTAATATTAATAATATTTCAGAAAATGAAAAGGAATTATTTTCTTATGATTTAGATATTATTAAAATGATTAAAAAATAAGATAATTTTAGTGAAGTAAAATAAAAAACATGATTAAAAAATTTATTGAAAATTTTAAAAAACTTCCAGATTCAAATAAATCAATGATTTATTTAATGTGGATTTATAATATAGGTTGAGTTATAAGCTCTGTTTTTGTTAATATATATGTTTTTTCTTTGAACAAAGAATTTTTAGATGTTTTGTATTATAATATAGTATTTTTATCAACTACATTAATTGGTTTTAGTATAGTGGGAATTATTATGAGTATACTTCAAAAAAATATAAAAAATATGTATTACTTAGCATATAGTGCATATATATTAGCATTCTTGCTTATATTTATCTTTGATGGATATTTAGGAATATATTTATTTGCAATTATTTTTTGATTGTGATTTTGAATGTTTTGGTGTGCTGTTCACACTCAAGAACTTATTAATATAAAAGATGAAACAAGGGATATATATAGTTCAATTATTTCTTCTTGAAAGAATATTATAAATATAATAATTCCAATTTTTATATCAATTATATTTTTTGTAGTATGAAACTATTTTAATTTTAGTCCTTATTTGTTTTTATTTTTATTTCTACCAATGACTTATGCAATAAGTTTTATATTTATAAAAAATATATGAAATTATGTTCCAAGTAAAATTAAAATAATTGATGTAAAAAATTTCTTTAATTTAAAAAAGTATTTATTTGGTCAGATTTATTTTTTATCAGTATGATTATATCAATGATTATTTTGGACTTTATATCCAATAATTGCAATAACTCTTTTAAAAACAGAGATTAATGTATGACTTTTTGAAGGAATAATATGAATAGTTTCTACTTTTTTAATAGTATTTTTATCTACTAAAAGAAAGATAGAAAATAGAGTAAAAATCATGTGAATAATTTCAGTATTACTATTTTTAAATTTACTTTTATTCACTTTTAATTTTACATTTATTTGATATATTATTTTTACATTAATTGCTCTTATGTTAAATCCATTATATAGAGTTTCAGAACATGTTTTTGATTTAAAATTAATGGACACAATAAAAGCTAAATGAAGTGATTTTTTTCCTGCAATGATTATGAGAGAGATATCTCTTTGGGTTTGAAGAATATTTATAATTATAATATTTATCTTTTTAATTAATACTTGAATAGAAGTTGAAAATATATTAAAAATATGACTAACTAGTATTTGAACTTTTTTAATATTAGCTTGGATTAGTATTAGTCTTCATATGAAATATGAAAATAAAGAAAAATTATAAAATAATTATTTAAAATAAGAAATATGGAAACTTGGTTAATATGGGCTATTGTGGTAATTTTTGTATCAGGATTTCATAATTTCACTTTAAAAATAGCAGCAGAAAGGAATTATGATGTATCAGTTATAAACTTTTATTCATACTTAATATCAATAATATTTTTATGATTGTATTTAATTTATGATTTTAAAAATATTGATTTTTCAAATATTTATACAGTCATGTTTCTTGCTCTTTGAAATTCATTATTTTTCTTTTTGTCAATGTTTTCAAGAGTAAAAGCTATGAAAAATGTTGATACTGTTATATTTTTCCCTTTATATAAAACATTTTGACCTATATTAGTTACTATTATTAGTTTGTTTTTCTTTAAAGAAATATTAGAAACAAAAGAAATAATCTGAATTATAATTTGAATAACTATTCCATTATTATTAATAACTCGTTCAGAGGATAAAAGACAAAAAGATTTATATTTGTGAATAATTTTTATACTTATTACTTCTATAGCAACAGCAATAAGTAGCTCTATGTCAAAAGAATTAATGGTTGAACATTTAAATATATATCTATATTTATTTATTGGCTCTATTTTTTGATTATTTTTTTCTATTATATCTTATATATTTATTACAAATAAAAAGAAACATAATAAAAAATGATTACTAAAAATATGAGTTATTAGTTGATTCTTTCATTTAGCATCATTTATAAGTTTTAATTTAGCACTTGCATGAAATTTTGCAGTTGTTTTTACTATTTCTTCTTTTTCAATATTAATACCAATAATTTTATCAGTTATATTTTATAAAGATCATTTTGATTTAAAAAAGGGATTAGTTATAGTATTGTCTATTATTTCTATAATAATGTTTATTTAAGTAAAATAAAAAAATATGATTAAAAACTTAGAGAATAAACTAAAATTTATTGAATTAATGGATGAGATGAAAAATATAGAAAGAGCTATGTTTTTGAAAATTTGAAAACAGGAAACTAATGCAGAACATAGTTTTCATTTGGCCATGATTGTTTTAGTTTTTATTGAGGATTTTCCAGAATTAGATGCTTTTAAATGTGTTAAAATGGCATTATATCATGATTTAGTAGAAATATTTGCTTGAGATACTGTTATTTTTGATGAAAAAATGGAGAAAACAAAAAAACAAAGAGAATTAAAAGCAATATGACAATTAGAGGATGTTTTATGAAAACAAGATTTCAAAAATATTAGGGATTTAATAGAGGAATATGAACAAAAAGGAAGTTTAGAAGCAGAATTTGTTCATCAAATTGATAAATTTCAACCGATAATTCAGATAGTTATTGAGTGATGAAAATCTTGGCATAAATGGAAAATAGATAAGAACAAACTAGTAGAAAAATATAAAAAGATTGATGATAACTTTGGATTAATTAAAGTACTTAATAAATATTTTGAAAAAGCAGAAAAAGAAAATATGTTTTATAATGAAAAATAAATGCAAAAAATAAATCAAAATAATTTTGAAAACATTATAAAAGAAATGTCTATACTTGATATGCATTTTTATAAGATTGATTTTTCTTGAATGAAATTATCATGAAAAAATTTCATTAATTGCAAGTTTGAAAAATGTAATTTATCAAATGTTATTATAAATGATACTACCCTAAATAATGTAGATTTTATAAAATCAAAAATTATGTGAATAAAATTTAATAAAATAAAGCAAATTCTATCAAACTTTAATTTTTTTGATTGTAATATAATTTTATGTGATTTTAAATCATTAAAAATGACAAATACAATTTTCAGAGATTCAAAAATATTTGAAAGTGATTTTTATTATACAAATTTGGAATGAGCTGATTTTTCTTTTTGTGAGATGCAAAATACAATATTTGAAAAAACTATATTAAAGAAAGCATGCTTTCTTTGATCATCATGATTTTTCATAGATCCTAATAAAAATAATTTAATTAAAGCAAAATTTAGTAGAGATAATGCAATAGAATTATTAAATTCTCTTGATATAATAATTGAATAAAAATATAAATGCAAAAAATAATATATACAAATAAACAAAAATTTTCTAAAACTCTAGAAAATATACAAGAAGATTGATTAGAAAATCTTCACTTTTTGGCTGATTTTGATAATACATTAACAAAAGCTTTTGTTGAGTGAAAAAGAACTCCAAGTTTAGTTTCAGTAGTGAGATGAAAAAACTGATTATTATGAGACCAATGTTCTTTGGAAGATACAAAATTATTTGAAAAATATTATCCACTTGAAATAGACCCAAATATTCCTATGGAAGAAAAAAAAGAATACATGTTAGAATGGTGGAAAAAAAGTTTTAATTTATTTATAAAACATTGATTAAGTAAGGATATTTTAGAAAAGATATGAAAGACAGATTTGATTAAATTTAGAGATTGAGTAAAAGAGTTTTTTGAATTTACTAATAAAAATAATATCCCTGTTATAATTATTTCAGCAAGTTGATTATGAGTAGAATCTATGGAAATTCTTTTAAAAAATCATGATTTACATTATTCAAATATAAAAATAATTTCAAATAATTATATTTGGGATGAAAACTGAGTAGCTGTTTGATATAAAGAGCCAATAATTCATTCTTTCAATAAATCTGAAACTGTTTTAAAACAAAATACTGAAATTTATTCTAAAATAAAGAATAGAAAAAATATAATTTTACTTTGAGATAGTTTATGAGATCATCATATGGTTGATTGATTTGATTACAATAATTTGATAAATATATGATTCTTAAATCATAGTCCTCACCTAGCCTCTCCTAAAGGAGAGGAAAATAATAGAATGCTAGAAGAATATAAAAAAAGATATGATATTGTGATTACTTGAGATTGAGATTTTGGAGTTATAAATGATATATTGGTAAAAATCTAGTTTTAAAACTAGATTTTTTTGTTATTTTTTATATTATGAGGTTTAAATTATTTTACAGAAAGCTAAAGCATTCTGTTGATCTGTAAGAAAAATAGTAAAAATGAATATATTATTAAAAGAACTAAAAAAATTTTCAAAAGAAAACTGGTGGATTTATGTGATTTTCATATTTTGTTTGTTTGTTATTTGATATACCGATAAATGAGATATGGTTGAAGTAATATTTGTTTTTTTTGCACACTTTTTGTGAGATTTGTTTATGATGATGATGTGAGATTATTATTGAAAAAAACAATTAAAAAATGGTGCAATAAGTCAAGCAATTTGAAATGTCATTTTTCTTTTAATTTGAGTTTATGCTATTTATAAATCACAAGAATGGCAGTATTTCTTGCCAACTTTTGCTTTTATAATATGAGCTGTAAAAACATATTTTTTACAAGTTAAACAAAAAAATATAAAAATATTAAATATTTATTCAATATTTTTATTAAACTCTATAATCTTTATATTTTATATATATTATGGATTATTTGAAACATATTATTCTGTTATTCAATTTTTTGGTTTCACTATATGAGCTTTATGACTTATAATGCAAGACTCTAAAAAAAGGTATATTTACTATGTTTTTTGAACATTTTTAATTGCATTATGATCATTTATTTGAATTTATTATAATTTTATAGATTGAAAGATACTTTGAACAAGTATATCTTATTTTTTATTACCATTAACAGTTGTTATTTTTTATTTAAAAAATTTAAAAAAATATTTATAAAAATTTAATAAAAATACACAAATAAAGTAAAAACTATTTTTGAATATGTGAAAAATAAATATATAATAAATAAGTAATTTTTAAAATTAATAAAAAAATATGAAAGAATTTAAATGACAATATTCTGATGAAAAAATCTTATTTAGAATAAAAGAGAACAAACTAAGTTTTATTTTAAATAAAATATGGATTATATTATCGTTACTTTTTATTATTGTTATATTTTCAATAATATTATATTATTTTAATTATAAAACAATTTCTATTATTTTTATTATTCTTTCTTTATTATTAATTTTTATATATAATTGGTTTTTGTATAAAGATAGCTTTTTATGTTTTACAACAAGAAGAGTAATAAAAGAAATAAGAAATTGAATCTTTTTTAGACATAGAAAGGAATTAAAAATAATGGATATTAAATCCTCAATGTCTAATAAAAAATGATTTATACAAACAATATTAAGAATTTGAAATTTAAAAATTGAATGATCAGAAAAAGAAGGTAATATCTATTTTTCTTGAATTAAAGAATATTCTGAACTTTCAAATTATGTAGGTAGAGTTATAGATTATATAAAATTAAATGGTCATACTGATAATATTGCAAGATATCAAAATAAAAAGATGAGAAAAAAAATAAATAATTAATTAATTTATTTTTAAAGAAATATTTCAATAATTATTTATTATAAATATAAATTGTCTATCCATTAACTAAGTAATCTCTTGATTATTTAATTAAACTATGTTAATATGCTAATATAGTATTTGTTTTAAAAAATATAATGAGTTTAGAAGAATACACTCCTGATGAGTCTATTTGAGAGTCTTGATGATGATCAAATGAAAAGGCTAAAGAAATGTCTGAAAAATTTAAGGAACAAGTTAGAAAAGCTACTGCCTGAATTAAAAGAACACAAAAAGATGAATGAAAAGCTAAAAAGCAAGATATGCTTTTGGCTAATTTCTTGGTAAAACTAATTTTAAATAAAAATTTCGATGATATACTAGAATTATTATTTAAATTAATTGATAAATGATATCCTTCTAATTTTTTATTATGAATAATAAGTCTTATATATATAGACATATCAAATAAAATAAGAGAAATAAATAAATTAGAAAAAATAAAGTTTCATTATACATCCAAAGATATTACAGATTTTGATGAGTCTGACATTGATGAATCCATTAAAGAGAGAATAAATAATTGGGTTCAAGATATTATATTATCTTCTAGTTATGATTATTCATCTTTGTTAACTTCTAGACTAATTAAACTTCTTGAAAAAAAAGAAAATGATATAATAATATTCTGTTCAGTTATATTTATTTCTTTTCTAAAAAAATTAAATATCATAATAGATAAAAAAGAATCTGAAAATATTTCCGTATTTATAATATGAGAAGTTCTTAAAGAAATAAAAGGATTAGATCTAAACAAATTGTAAATTATTTTAGACAAAAAAGTAGATATGTAGCAATGCTACATATCTACTTTTTTGTTATTATTTAAATTTTATATACAAAAATTTTTTCTTTTCAATTTTTTAAATAGATTTTTATTGGTTCACGATTTTTAAATTTAAAAGCATTAACAAATATAATTGTTCATTTTTTAGCATCTTTCCATATTTTTTTTTCTAATTTTTCTATTAGTTCAGGAAACAAATATAAATAAATATAATCATATTCTTTTAAGTCAGCATTAAAATAATTTCATTTAATGACTTCTGCTTTTGATTTAAAAATTTTATTTAATACTTTTGCAATAAGTGTATTTGATAAATCTATTTCATATCAAGTAGATTTCATTTTAAATTCCTTTTCAAGTAATCTAATAATTTTTCAAGTTCAACTTCATAAATCAACAATTTTTTTTCATTTTAACTCATAATTTCAAAAAACTTCTCTTAGTATTTTTAAATCTGAATTAAAAGTAGAAACTTGAGGAACTTTGTAAACTAATACATTAATTAATGACATAACATACAATGTTGTAAATATTATGAAAAATATAATTAATAACATATATAAATAAGTCATTTTTAAAATTAATACAAATAAAAACAAAATTATATCTAAAACTTCTATAAAATCAATATAAGACCGATGATTATTTTAAAATAACATCAATAATCTTCAACATAAGATTCTTTTTTCACATCCAGTTATCTTCACTTATATCAAAAATTAAACTTATTTGTTTTCAATCTCTAGTTGCTCTTTTTATTTCTTCATAGAAATCTCACATAAAGAAAGCAAACATTTTAAATCAATGTTTTGTTGAAAATTTCAAATGGTCTCTTGATTTATTTCATAAGAATTCAAGCTTATAATCAGATAGATTTTCTAACATAAAAACTGGTTTTAAATTTCACATTCAAAATGGTTTAAATTTATTTATTTTAGCTATAAAATTGAACCCTAACTCATTTAATTTTACTATTTTTGTTATTTGAATGTTTTTTTTATGTTCAGATAAATTTAATTTATTAACTTCTTTTAATATATCAGTTTTAAATTCAGAAAATTTATCTTTTGAAATGGAAAAACCAGCTGCTTGTTTATGACCTCAAAAAGCCAAAAACATATCTTTTCTTTTTTCCAAAAGATCAATCATAGAAAAATATTCTGGAGCTCTACAGCTAGCAATTAATTTTTCTCACTCATATCTTAAAGCTATACAAGGTTTATGATATTTTTCCGTAATTCTACCTGCAACTATTCCCATAATTCAATGGGGAATATCATGACTAATATAAAATAACAAATTATCAGATTTATTTATTTTTATCTCAGCATCTTCATTAAACTGCTTAGTTAAAAATTTTCTCTTATCATTTAATGATTCTATTTCTCTTAATGTTACTTCTACTGAATCGGAATTATTTAAAATTAAATTTACTGCTTTATAAGGAGTATCCATTCTACCTGCTGCATTTAACCTTGGTCAAATAGTGAAACCAAAAACATCAGCATCAAGTTCAGTATCAAGTTTATCCTCTATCAAAGACCTTATTCACCTTGATCTAGAATTTTTTATTTGAGCAAGACCTAATTCAACAATAACTCTATTTTCACCAGTTAATACCATACAATCTGCTACTGTTCATATTGCACAAATATCAATACTTTCAGTTAAATATTTTTCATATTCTTCAAAATCTAAATAATCTTGAGCTAATGCTTGCATTAATTTAAATGCAACCCCTGCTCCTGCTAAATTTTTATATGGATAGTTACAATCTGGTCTTTTAGGGTTAATTATTGCAATTGCCTCTTTTGGAATTATATCTGGAACTGAATGATGATCAGTAACAATAATGTCAACTCAAACAGTTTTTGCATATTTTATTATTTCAACATCACGTGTTCCACAATCAACTGTAATTATTAAACTAACTCATAATTCTACTGCTTCATCTACAAAATATTTTTTTAATCAATATCAGTCTTTTACTCTATGAGGCAACCTATAACTTGATTTTAATCATATTTTTGTAAAAAAATGCTGTAAAATACTTGTTGAAGTTACTCAATCAACATCATAATCTCAAAAAATAAAAACTCTTTCATCATTATCTTTTGCTTTCTTTATCCTATCAACAGCTTTTTTCATATCTAAAAATAAATATGGATCATGTAAACTATCTAAAGTATTTTCCATAAATTCTTCTCATACAAATCTAGCATTCAATATATCATCTATATTTTCAGTTATAGAACTTCTATCAAAATTGATTATGTTTCATTTTATTGAAGTTATTGTTGTCATATTTTTTTTATTAAATTATTTTGTGTTTTTAATTCTAAATATTTTTTCAGTAAATATACTAAAATTATTATATATTTTTATATTAATTTCTAAATATATATTTTTATACATCTATCTATTCCTCAATTATCTTTAAATATTTCAAAATCAAGATTTAAATTTTTTAAAAACTTTATAGAAATTTCTTTTTGATCAAAACCTATTTCAATAAATAAAATCATTTCAATAGTTTTATTATTAATTTTAAAAAGATATTCTTTTAGTTTTATAGTTTGATTAATAAGTTTTTCATATAATTCAAAACCTGTTTTTTCTCATCAATATAATGCTAAATCAGGTTCAAATATAAAAGTTTCTTCATCCATATTTTCAAAATCATTATTTTTAATATATGGTAGATTTGCTGTGATTATAATATTATTATTTTCCAAATCTTTTTTATTAAACTTATTATTTAATATTGGATTAAGTAAATCTCAGTTTAGTTGTTTGATTTTATCATCTAATAAATATTTTTTAATATTAATTTTACTGACTTGAAGAGCTTTTTCAGAGATATCAATTACATATGTTTTTAATATTCTATTTTTTTCATGATTTCATATATTTTCTAAAATAGATATAGGAATACATGAACTACCTGTTCATACATCAATTAAAGTAGTGTTTTCAGGTATATAATCTAAAACTTGTTCAACCATTATTTCTGTATCATCTCTTGGTATTAAAATTCTTGAATCAACATAAAAATCTAAACCATAAAAGTTAGTTTTTTTTATTATATATTCAATTGGTTCTCCAGAAACACTTCTCATAAAAAAATCTTCAATTTTTCATATTAATTTATCATCAATTTCTAAAACTAAAAATAACTGGCTTTGATTTAAACCAGTTACTTTACATATAATATCTAAGATATCATTTTCTAATATTCATAGTTTTTTTCAAAAACTAATTATTTCTTGTTTTTTCATTTAACTTTATTGTGATTATTATAAAAAGTTTTAATTTTCAAATTTTTTGTTATTAAATATTATTATTGTGAAATATAATAATATCATTATATAAACAAAAGAATATCATGTATTTAATAAATAGAATTTTAAATCATAACTTATAATTCATCATATATTATTTTTTATATTTAATGCTTCAAAAGGGGGAAATAATATATGAATTATTTCAACTGTTTTTATTAATAATTCATTTCATCATTTCTTTGCTAAATCCATAACAAGTGATAAAGAATGTCCTGTTATATAGAATGTGATTGTTACTAATATTGTTATCATATTTGATGTAAAACTTGAAAAGAAAAATACTAGTGTAAGAAGTAATTCTAATTTTATAAATATAAATAATATAGAAAATATTATTAAACTTGTTATTTCTATGTCTTTAAAATATAATAATGCAAGATAAACTATTGTTTGAAGTAATACTATAATAAGTATTGTTCCAGAAAAACCTAAAAATTTTCAAATTATAAATTCATATCTTTTTATTGGCTTTGATAATATTAAAAATATTGTTTTACCTTCAATTTCTTTAAATAAAAGCTGACTTCAAACAAATAAAATTCATATTATTCAAAAAATTTCAATCATACTTATTCAAAAATCTGTAATAATTTTATTATCATCTCATATTGATAAACTTCATAGTAAAATTGAAAATAAAATAAAAACAAAAGCAAAAAATATAATCATATATAAAAATTTATTTCTTACTATTTCTCTAAAAGTATTTAATGCAATATTTAACATAATTATTTTTTAATAAAACTAAAATAATAAGCTCATATTAAAATATAAGTCAATGGAATTAAAAAAATATTTTCACTTATTTTCTCATTAAATACATTATTATATCCTAGTAAAACAAATACTACTGCCATAATAGGTAAAGGAAATATGAATAATAAATAATCTTTTTCTAACTCTTTATTTAAATAATTCTTTTTTTTCATAACTAAAATTTATAATCTAAAAAATCTTTATTTCAATTAATAAAACTCATTATATCCATACTTTTTTTTCATTCAAGTTTGATTTGTTTTAATATTATTATATTTCCACTAGATATAATTCAAATTCTTTTATTTTTAGGATTATGTTCATCATATAATTCTACAACCTCTCATATATTAAATTCAGAATCATCACTTAAATCAATATTTTCTAATTCTATATTCTCAAAATTTATTTTTTTATTATTATAAAAAGAATATATTCAAGGCCATGGAGAATATGCTTTAAATTTATTATATATTTCTACTCATGCTTCTTTTAGAAAATTTATTTCTCAATCAGTCTTATTTATTTTAGAACAATATGTGGCTTTTGAATCATCTTGTTTTTTTCACTTTATATTTCAGTCTAAAATTCCTTTCAAAGTATCTACTAATAATTTTGGTCCAATATCTTGAAATTTATTAAAAATGTCTATTGTTTTGTCTAACTTGTCTATAATAACTTTTTTGCTTTCTAGTATATCTCATTCATCCATACCTTCACTCATATACATAATTGTAAGTCATGTTTCTTTGTCTCAACTTTTTATAGATTCTTGAATAGGACTTGCTCATCTATATAGAGGTAAAAGACTTCAATGAATATTTATACATCAATTTCTAGGTGATTCTAGAACCTCAAGTGGCACTATTTTTCAATATGCTACTACAACTATAAAATCAAATCATTCTAATTGTTTAAAAAATTCAATATTATTTTTTAACTTAATAGGTTGTAATATTTTTATATTGTTTTCTTCAGCTATTATTTTTGTTTTAGTCTTTTCTAATATTTTTTTTCTTCAAACAGGTTTGTCTGGTTGAGAAACTATTAAATTTATTTCAATATCTTCATTAAAATTATTAATTAGTGTTTCCAGTATATTTGCTGAAAATTCTCATGTTCAGAAAAATGCTATTTTTATTTTATTGCTCATATTATCTTTTTTTAATAAATAATCTAATTATTTCATTTATAAATATAACAACAAAAATTATAATTACAAATACAATTATTTTTCAAATTTTATCTAAAAAAAGTGCAGTAATTCAAAATATAAAAGATAAACTGAATATAATTGATAAAACTTGAACTTTTTCTAGTCAAATATCTAAAAGTCTATGATGAAGATGAGTAAAATCTCAATTTAAAGGATTTTTATTATTATAAATTCTTCTTAATATAACATAAATAGCATCAACAACATATATTCAAAAAACAACTAGTACTGTAGCTATTTTTCAACCTGAAATTATTGCTAAACTTGCAAGCATAAAACCTAAAAACATTGTTCCAGTATCTCACATTAGAATTTTTTCTTTTACATCAAAAAACCAAAATGGAATCAATGTTCACACAAGAATAATAGAAATATTCATAACAAATATAGAATTATTTAATAGTAATTCTCAATCATCTTTATTAAATAATATTAATCCTAATAAAAATAATATAAAAAATGATATTATTCATAATCATGAAGTATTTCATGAAATTCAATCGGTCCAATTTATTGCATTAAATATAAATACATACCAAATAATTGTAAAAATAAGAGGTATTATATAAATAATATTATTAAATATTTCAAAATGGTATGTCTCTAAATTTATTATTCATCAAAATATATTACTTATATATCATATTTTTATAGATGTTACTCAAATAACTGCTCATATTAATATTTGAATTAATAATCTTATTTTTGCACTAACTTCTAATCTATCATCAATGAAGCTTATAGTTGTTATTAGTCATCAAAATAACCAAAGTAAGTATAATTTGTAATTATGTTCTACAAAGAAATAACTAGATATTAAAAATACTAAAAAAAATACTATTCACATACTATATGCAACGGGTTTCCTTTTTTTATTATATTTTTTTGGATTGTCTACAATGTCTAGTTTTAAAAACAGCTTAGATATTATAATTATAACGACATATGACAATAAGAAGGAGACAATAAAGTTCATTAAAATGTCTAACATATTTTTTATATTTTTAAAAGTATTATTATTTAAATTAATAATATAAAAAAAATATAAAAAATCTAATTTAAAATAGTAGTAAATAAAAAAAAATCTTTTTCAAGATTTTTTTATTCTTTATTTGGAGCAATTCAAAGTCTTGCTTCAATTTCCATATCAACATATTTTTTCTTTCTTCAATATTTTTTTCTAGAATATTCTCTTATTATTTCAGAAATTCTTGTTCAATTTCTTGCTTCTTCATATTGATAACTCATATCCCGTATTGTCTTTATATCAAAAGCTCTACTTGATGCATTATCAATATTTAATTTTACATAAGTTGTGAAATTAGCAATTCATATAATATCTTGTTGTGATAATACAGGAGCATATTCTTTTTCTAAATATTCAGCATCATCAGCACCAACTTTAAATGATTGAATTGTACCAGCATTACCAAATACAGCATCTTTAATAGATGGTTTATCTCATTTTTGAGCTCCATTACCTCATATTTGAGCAATAAATTGATGAGCCATAATCAATACTAAACGATATTTTCTAGCTTCAGACAAAATTTCTCAAAAAGTTTCTGTTGCAAAATTTTGAAATTCATCAACGTATAAATAAAAATCTTTTCTCTCTGGTTCAGGAGTATCTGCTCTTGCCATTGCAGCCATATTTATTTTTGAAACAAATATAAGTCAAAGTAATTGAGCATTAAGTGCTCCAATTTTACCTTTTGAAAGATTTACAAGAAGTACTTTTTTATTATCCATTATTTCCCTAATATTAAAGGCTGATTTTGGCTGACCAATAATATTTCTAATAGTTGTATTTGTTATAAATGGACCAAACTTTGAACTAAAATATGGTATCATCTCTTGTTTTTCTCTATCTCATGTACTTGCATACTCAAAATCCCAAAAAGATTTTACTACTGGATTTTTTAGTTTTGCTGTTTTATATTTCATAAAAGCAGAATCTACAAATAATCTAGGAACATCAATTAATGTTCATCATTCTTCTAAATCCTCCATCAATGTAAGACAGCCATTTCTAAAATAATGCTGTATTCTTGCACCAAAAACTTCATCTCAAAATATTTTAATAAATATTTCTGTAGCATCCATCGCAGCTCTATCCATTTCTCTTTTTCTAGTTTCAGGATCTGTTGCTGTAATTTCAAGTATATTAAGTCACATAGGTCTTTGATCATCTGATGGATCAAAAATTGTAATATCTTTAGCTCTTTCTTTTGGAGCAAAAGCTAAAGTATCCTCAACTAAATCTCCATGAGGATCAATTATACAAAGTCATTCTCCATTCCGTAAATCTTGTCTAGCTAAATAACCTATATATACTGATTTACCTCAACCTGACTTACCAATAACATACTGATGTCTACCTCTATCTTTTTTATTAAAATATATAGGTGTCTTCTTACTTCTATATTCATTCCAACCAAGTAATACTCAATCACTATATACAGGAAAACCTCAAAGATGCATGTGTACCTTTTTTATTTCTCATGTTTCCGAATTTCTTTTTTCAAGATAAGTTGGATTACTTGGTATTTTTAAATTATGAGGAGGAGCAAGTTTTTTATATTCAAGCCACTTTATAATAGGTGATCTATTATAATTTATATCTGGCATATGAAATATTGTTGTAATTTCATCTGTTGAAAATGATGAAACATTTTGAAAAAATCATACAAGTTTATGTTTAAATGCAAAATATCTAAGTGCTGTAACTAATTTCGGCATGGAATCTTCAATAATTTGAGGATTATCAAGTGCATTATTATATTCATCTGTAAATATCGAAGCTGCAGAAACAATAGCATGTATTCAATCTTTTGTTTTCATTTTTTCCTTACTTGCAACAAGTACTCTTATTGAACATTCAAATGCTGGTTGAGCAGCTGCTTCTCACATAAGTTTTTGACTTTCTGTTTCTGCTTGATTGAATATTTTATATGAATCTCCTTCACTTGCTCATGGTGCCGCATTTCAATCTTTAATAACTGAATCTGATCATTCAAATATTAATCTTATAGGATTAAAAAATATTCAAAGAGGCTTCCATAAAAATGACAATACTCCTTTTGTTCTACTTTTATATTGTCCTTTTGCAACAAGTCATGCAATATTAATTGCTTTATCATTATAACTAGATGATAGTGGTTTTATTACCATCTGAAAGACAGCTTTATCATCTTTATTTAATCAACCAAAAACATTAGTGAAATTATTTATAGGATCATCCTCTAAATATTTATAAGTTTTAATAGGAAAAAAATCATCTTTTTCTTTTCATAAAGAAGCAGCTCTCAAATTATATCATTTTTCTTTTAAATCTATATAATCTTTAGAATTTTTATATACAATAATTTCAGCATTATTATAAACTGATGTCAAATGCTGCATTATAAGATTTACATAATTACTATAAGTAGTAATAAAAAATGTAACCTCTCATTTATCATATACTAATTCAAGAGATATTTTTGAATGAGCAAAAATAAAATTTAAAATAGTATCTCTCAATCATGCCTCCGATAATTTATGAATAGCTTTATAAAACATACTCATCATACCTATTTTTTCTTTAAAATCTTTTTTTGTTTCTTTTTCTTTATCAAGTTTTGAATCTGCTCTAGGTAGTGTTACTTGAAGATATCTTAAATTTTTTGCATAATATATCTCAAAAAATAATCTTACTATTATTAATAATAAATAAAGCAATCCAAATACTATAATAAGTAATATAATAAAATATAAAACAATCTGTAAATATTCTACAATAGTACTAATAAATCATGAACTTGATTCTTTTCCTACAATTTGATTTTTTACAATATTATTTCAACTTCATCTAGATAATACTCATAATGCAAAAACATTACTAATATTTAAATAATATCAGAATATACTCAATACAATTAACTTAAATATTTTTTTTACTCCCATTTTTTTTATTTTATAAATCAAAATAATTATAATTACTTATATAATACCATAAAAACATAAAAAATAAAAGATAATTACCTTGACACCAAGTAATTATCTTTTATTTAAAAATATAAAATTTAAAAAACTATTTTTTAAACTAATCTATATTTATAATCTCTTCTGAATCATTTTTATATTCTGGTTTTTTTTCTAAAAATTTTGATATTGTTATATTAGAGGTTTTAAATTTTATGAAATCTTCTAGAACTTTTTTTGATACTTCTAATTGTCTATCATAAAATTCAAAATCTTCTTTTTTTAAATCACTTTTACATCTTCAAGATAAAATACATTCTTCTAATAAATAATCTTCTTTTTTAAATTCAACTTTTATATCTGGCTTTATTCAATCTTTATCTATATTAACTCATTTCGGAGTGAACCATTTTGCAATTGTAAGTTTTAATTGACTTCAATCTGAAAATTCAAAAGGCTCTTGAACTGATCATTTTCAGTATGTATTAATTCAAACAAGTATTGCTTTATTATAGTCTTTTAAACATCAAGCTGTTATTTCGGAGGCTGAAGCTGAATTTCAATTTATTAAAATAACTATTTTTCATTTATATTTATCACTATATCAAACTGATTTATAATATGTATTTTTTGATAAATCTTTTTCTCTTACCTCTACAATATCCTTTCAATTTTCAATAAAATTTGATAAAATTTCAACAGCAGAATGTAGAAATCAACCTCAATTATCTCTTAAATCTATAATAATACCTTTTTTATATTTAAAATCAAATAATGCCTTTTTAAAATCATAAGCAGAATTTTGTCCATACATATTCAAAGCAATATAAGCAATTTCATTATTTTCATCAAATTCTTTTGTTTCAACTGTTGGAATATTTATTTTTCCCCTAACAACATTTATCTCTAAAATATCTACTTCTCAAGATCTTAAAATTTTTAATAATACATCTGTTCAAGCTAATCATTTAATTTTATCTACTGCTTCTCTAAGTTCTAAATTTTTAAGAGATTCTCAATTAGCTTCTATTAATATATCATCTTTTAATAATCAATATTTTTTTGCAGGACTTCATTTAAATATTCTATCAATTTTTACTCCTAGATCATTAATTTCTACAATAGCTCAAATTCATTCAAAATCTCAACTTAGAGCATCATTAAAACTTTTTGATTCTTTAGTATTCATAAATTGACTATGTTTATCTCAAATTGAATTAATCATTCAATTAATTGCTCAATCTACTAAATCCTGTTTTTTTATTCATTCTAAATCATAATAATGATTTTTTACTAAAAAATATGCCTCCCAAAATTTTTTTAAATCTAAATTATTATCTATATTAATAATATTGTTTGTAGCTGTTTCTTTAGAGTTTTTAACAATTACATTCCTTATAGGCTCAGCAAAAATGATTCATAGTAAAAAGAATGTTAAAACACTTGTTAAAAATAATGTAAAACTTATTTTATTTTTATATTTTTCACTCATCATTGTTTAAAATTATTTTTATAAATTATTAATACTAAAATAGTATTTTTCCAAAAAAACACAAGTCAATGTAAAAAAAAACTTGTTGTTAAAAAAATGATAAATACCTTTTATTCCTTATTTCTAAACCTTTTAAAAATATTTTTTTAACAAATAAATATTTTTTTAACAATGAATTAGCTATATATATAGAATTAAACATTTTAACAAAAATCTCTATTACTATTATTATATTAAATATATTTAAAATAATAACTATATATAATAATTAACATATAAAAAAATAATTAATTTCTTTATTATATTTTTATAATATAATATTTTTGAATTTTAAAAAGCTAATCCATAAAAAATATGATTTGATTAAATAAGAAAGAATTTGAATTTTTTTTAATAAAAATTTATTACTTAAAAAAAATTAAGTTTTAGTTGTAAAGTATATTTTTTAAACAACAAAATACTTTATTAAGTATATTTAATTTATATTTGTCTATAGAATATTTCTAATAAATTTGTTTTATTTTTAATTCTATGATAATATATATGTATGTAATTAATAAAAGATATAATTATGATATTTAATTTTTTAAATAAACAGAATGATTTTGAGAATAAAAAGAAATTAACAAAAATCATAATTATGGCTTTAATTATACCAGAAGACCAAAGAATAATGTATTTAGAGGCTTTAGAATCTATTGATAAAGATTCAATAGATAAATTATATAGTAATTTAATAAAATTTGTAGAAAAATATGAAATTAAGGAAATTGAAGATATTTCTAAAAATAATTACACAATAATTTCATGAATGCAAAAAAAAGAAGCTCTAATAAAGCAAAAAGAAATTAATGCTTTTAATTTATTAATAAATAATATATAAATAATGTGTAATGATAATGAAAAACAAAATAGTACTATTTTAGAAAGTAATACTATTGAATTACTTGAATTACTTGAATTACTTGAATTACCTGGTTTATATGAAAAAATAAATTATATTTTTCAAAAAAATGATAATTCTGAAAAGACTTGTGAGATACTAAACAAGTATTTAAAAATATAAAATATATTTTAATTATAAATAAACACAATTATTTAGCTTTTTATTAAAAAGCACTTAGTTTGATACTTAAAAAATAAAAATAAAATTATGCAAAAATATAAAATAACAGCAGGTAAAGAACAAAAAAAATATAATTTTGTTGTTAGTGCTTATTCAGAAAATGAAGCTAAAGAAAGAGTGCATAAAAGTTGATATACAATTTTAAATGTTGAAATATTCAATGAAAATAATGCTTCTAAAAAAACATTTATTTTTGAAGCTAAAAAAAATTGAGAAGCTAAACAATGAAAAGTTATTTGAGATGATATTTTTAAAGTATATTTTAAATTAAGAAATTGAGTTTGACTTGATGTTTTAAAATTATTTCAGGAAGAAGATAGAAAACAAACTGATGAATATAAAGAAAATTTATTAAAAGATTTAGAAGAACAATACGATTATTTTAAAGAGACTCACAATCTAAAAGAAGAAAAGAATGATTCACAAAAAGAAGAAGAAAAACATGAAATAAATATAGATAGTTTTTATATGAAAAAAGAATTAGAAGATACTTATAAATTAATTGATAGTGTTTTAGAAAAATTAAATTTCATAATTTGAAATAGTAAATATAATATAGATGATGAAACTGGTGAAAAATTAGAAATATTAAAAATAAATATTATAAAGATTAAAGCTTCTACTAATTTAATAAAACTAAAAGAAGTAGGTATAAAAGCTTTATATAAAGTTTGACAAATAGAGTTAGAATTATTAGAAAAAAATAAAGATATAAAATCTAAAAATTATTTAAGTGAAACAAATAAACTTTTAAAACAAATGTGAAGTTGAAAAAGTTTTATAGAAGAAGATAAGGATATAAAAAAACAATTTGAAAAATTTATATTAAAAATAAAAGATTTTTTTGAATTATTTAAAAAGGATGAAAAAGAAAAAAAAGAATTAGAGGAAAAGAAAGAAAAAGAATTAGATATTTCAAGTCACAGTTACTTAAAAAATGTTATGTATTTAAATAAATACAAACAAAAATTAAAAGAAAGCAATAAAGAAATATTAAAAAATTTTTACTTATTTATTTTACCTTTTGGAGTAAGTAAAGATAAAAAAAATAATATTTTATTGAAAAGAGGTGTTATTTTGCAAAATATAGCATTATTTAAAGCAAAAAAAGAAGGAACAGTTTTTTCTTATACTAGAGTATTACAAAGTTCTTTTGGTGTATTAGGTAAAAGTATTTTTAATAATATTAAAGATACTAAGGATTATTTATTTTGAATGATCTTACTATATTGTTTATTATTTATAATATTCTTTAATCTAAATCTTTATAATATCATACCTTGATTAGGTATTAATTTTAATTATATAGGTATATTATATTTCTTGATCTTTTTATTAATTTATTTTGCTATAAATCTAAGTAAAAATATTATTATATTAACAATAAACTTTTTTATAGTTTTTGTTATGTCATCATTTTTAGTAATTTTTATATAAAATATTTTATTATAAAAATAATTTATCTATAATTTAAATTATAATTAAAACTAGTTTTTGCAAAAACTAGTTTTTTTATTATATTTATATTAAATTAATAAAAAAATATAAATTATATTTTTATTAATTTATAAATAATTTATAAAATATATTATTATATGACTTTTTTAGTAATATTGGTATCATTAATTTTTGCATTTATTTTTTATTTTTTCTATATTATTTGAAATAATATGTCTCTTTTTTGATTTGAATTTTCTTCAAATATACCAATTCAATCTATAAGTTGAAATTTATTACTTGAAACAATAATTTTTATAATTATTGCTATTATATTTTATATTCATTTTTCAAACTTTAAATTAAAAGAGAATATTATTAAAAATAAAGATAAAGATTTGTTAGAATTAAAGGATAGTTTTTCAATATTTAATTATATAAATAAGGAAGTATTATTAAAAAAAGGTAAGAAATTTTTTAAAAATTATTTATATTATATCTGATTTTTATTTGCTTATTTTGCTATATTTTTGATATTTAAAAGTTTAGATTGATGAGATTTTGCTATAGTTATATTCTCAGTAAATATAATAGTATCAATATTATTTTTTGTATCTAATAAATTTTTTGTTTTTAGAGATTTTATGAGAGTAAATACTGTTTTATTTTCATTAATATATATATATTTTTATTTAAATAATTTTTTATTAGGAAATATGGTATTTCCTCTTTATGATTTATTGAATTCAATTATACTGTTTATATTTTTTATTCTTACATTTTATAATGATAAAAAGATATTAAAACATGATAATGTAGATAATGTTCTTTTGATATACCTTTTTGTTTATTCTTATGTGTTTTTTTTATATTTTGCTTGGGTTTTAGTGGATGTATTATTTATATCTGTAAATATACTACTTTTATCTATTTATGTATCAATGTTATTTAATATAGTTATTTATTATATTATAACAAATCTCAATTTTTTTAAAAATAATATTATAACTTTAAGAGTAATTAGTTTTTTATTTTCTTATATATCAAGTATTTTAATTGTATTTTATTTACTTAAATATTGATTAACATTATTTATATTGTTAAATATAATTTATTTAATAATATTTCATTTTTTTATTCATAATAAATTTCAAAATTATATATCATTCTTTTTTTCATATTTTCATATAATATTTTTGATTTATTTTTTATATTATCAAAAGGTTTTTTATGATGATGATTGAATATTTTTCTTGGTAGGTTCTTTAGTTTTATCTTTAGAATCAATAATATTTACATATTTTTATAAATTTAAGTATAATTTTGATTATTATTTTTTTCATGTATTTTCATATATATTAAACTTTTTTTCAATAATATTTTTTTTAATATTTTTTAAATTAGATATGTTTATACTATGAATTATTTTCTTAGTTGAATCAGTTTATATTTTTCTTAGTTTTTATAAATTAAAACATATAGAATTGGATATAAATATTTTAGATAAATAATATATTATTATAAAATATTAATTTTGAAGTAATAAAATCATTATTATGTATTTGTAGCTTTTTTATTGTGACAAAACATTTTTTTTTTATATAATAAAATTAAATATAAATATATTAATTAAAAAAATAAAAATAATGTTATTCAAAGATTTAAACTTGATAGACCCAATACTAAAAGCACTTGAAAAAAAATGATATAAAAATCCAACTCCAATACAAGAAAAATCAATTCCTCATATTTTAAAAGGAAGAGATTTACTTGGGGCTGCTCAAACTTGAACGGGGAAAACTGCAGCTTTTGCAATTCCAACTCTTCAACTTTTAGCTAGAGAAAGAAAACTAGAGAATACTTGAAGAACTATAAAAACTTTAGTTTTGACTCCTACTCGTGAGCTTGCTATTCAAATTGAAGAAAATTTTACTGAATATTCAAAAAATTTAAATATTAAAAATATGGTTCTTTTTGGTTGAGTAAAACAACATTCTCAAGTAAGAAAATTAAAAGAATGAATTGATGTATTAATAGCAACTCCAGGGAGACTTTTGGATTTAATGAATCAATGATATATAAATCTAAAACATATAGAAATATTTATCTTAGATGAAGCAGATAGAATGCTTGATATGTGATTTATAAATGATGTTAAAAAAGTTTTAAAAGAACTTCCTGCAAAAAAACAAACTCTATTTTTCTCTGCTACTATGCCAAAAGAAATTGATTCTCTTGCTAGTACTATTCTAAAAAATCCTATTAAAGTAGAAGTTACTCCAGTTTCAAGTACAGCTGAAAAAGTTAGGCAAAAAGTTTATTTTGTATGAAAAGGACATAAAATAAATTTGCTAATAGATATTCTTCAGGATGAAAAAATGAAACAAGTTTTAGTTTTTACTAGAACAAAACATTGAGCTGATAAAGTTGTTAAACAGCTTGATAAATTGTGAATTATTGCTCAAGCAATTCATTGAAATAAATCTCAAAATGCTAGACAAAGAGCATTAAAAAACTTTAAATCTGGAGATACTAGAGTTTTAATTGCAACAGATATTGCAGCAAGATGAATAGATATTGATGAATTATCATATGTTATAAATTATGATTTATCAAATGAACCCGAAACTTATGTTCACAGAATTTGAAGAACAGGTAGAGCAGGGAAAAGCTGACTAGCAATTTCATTTTGTGATCAGGAAGAATATTTCTATCTAAAAGATGTTCAAAAATTAATTTGAAAAAAAATAGATGTAGAAGAAGATCATCCATTTGTTTTAAAAATAGATGATAATGCAAAACCAGTAAAAAAGAAACAATGATGAGGTAGAAGATGAAATAGTAGATGATGAAATAGTAGATGATGAAGTAGTAGTAGATGAAGACAATGAGGTAAAAGACCAGCTGTTGCAAGAAGAAAGAAATAATTCAAAATAAATAAACTAGAGCTTCTTAATAGTAATACTTTAGCTTTCTGTAAACTATAAAAAAACTGAAATTTTAAATTTCAGTTTTTTTGCTTTTTAAATATAATTAATCTAACTAATAATTTTTAATAAAAAAAAATGATAAAATTAGAAAAAGATATAAGTACTATAAAAGATAATAATTTGATATACTTAATTGAAAATAGTTTTGATATAAGTTATTTAGAAAAAATGGATTTAGAGTGACTTGATGATAATAAAAGTATATTAGAAAAGATAGAAAATATATTTAAATGATGAGAAAATACAAGTATTGAATTTTTTTTATGAAATAGTATTTTTGAAACAATAACTATTATTTTTTATATAGATTCTTCAAAACAAACTTTGCTAGATTTTGCTTGAGATATTTTTAGAAATTATAAAAATAATAAATTTACAATTTGTTCACAAAGTAATGATAATTTGTTAAAAATGTTAGATATGTCTATATTGTCTAGATATAAATATACTGAATATAAAACAAATAAAAAAGAAAAGAAAAAAGATAAAATTAAAATATTATTAAATGATGATAATGAAAATATATTACTTGATAGAATATATACTTTAGAAAATATTATTCTTGCTCGTGATTTAGGTACAATGCCTTCAAATGAACTTTTTCCTGAAAGTTTTGCTCAAATAGTAAAAGATACAAAATTTAAAAATACTAAAATTAAAGTATTAGATTATAAAAAAATTCAGAAGAAAGAATTAGGATTAATTGAGGCAGTTTGAAAAGGTTCAATTCATAAACCTCATATGGTTGTTCTAGACAGGATTGTAGACAAAAATTTACCAACTATATGAATAGTTTGAAAATGAGTTACTTTTGATACAGGTTGAATTCAAGTAAAACCTTGAGATCATATGTATGAAATGAAATGAGATATGTGTGGAGCAGCACAAGTATTTGCAATTATGAAGGAACTTGATGAAAAAGAGTTAAAGGTAAATATAATTGCTTGTCTTGTTTTAGCTGAAAATCATATCTCAAATGAAGCATATAAACCGAGTGATATTATTAAATCATATTCTTGAAAGACAGTAGACATTATTCATACAGATGCAGAATGAAGACTTGTTTTGGCTGACTGAATCTCTTATATATCAAAAAATTATAAACTAGACAAAGTAATTTCAGTGGCAACTTTGACTTGAGCTTGTATGGCTGCACTAGGTTTTAGATATGCATGAATTATGTGATCTGATAATAAATTAATAAATAAATTCTTAAAATACTCTGAAAATAATTTTGAAAAATATAATAAATTACCATATGATAATTATTTTATAGAAAAGACAAAATCAGATATTGCAGATTTAGAGAATCTAAATAGATGAATTTATGCAGGTTCAACAATGTGAGCAGCATTTCTTTCGAATTTTTTAATGAATAATGAAAAATATACACATATTGATATAGCTGGAACAGCTTTAAATTCATATGAAGCATATTGACTAGCTAATAAATGAATGACAGGTTTCTGAGTAGATAGTATTAGTAGTATTTTAAGAGAATTAGAATAATATTAGAATTGAAATAAAATAAAAAAAAATCTAAATATTTTAATATTTAGATTTTTCTATTTACATAGTTTATTGCACAGTCTTTTTTTTTTTTTTTTACAGTATTTATTATTTTATAGTAAAACTTCTAATAAATATAGTTTATTTTCTGTATTGGTTTCATAAAAAGATTTATTTTTAAATCATGTAATATATAGACTACCATCAGGTTCTTGACACCATATAGATGTTTTTTCATTTAAATTAAGTTTTTTTATTACATCATCAGTTTCAAATAATTTTTGTAATTCATTTTTTGTAGGTAATCTTGTATTATTATATTTACATATGTTTAAGGCTTTATCATAGCTAATTGAATGTTCAGGCTTATTTATTCTATTTATAAAATTAGTTCAATTATTTTTTACACTAATATTCTTTTTGCTTTTTTTTATACTTCATCATATTAAATCTAAATCATTCATTATTAATCATAATTTGATTTTTTCACAATCTGCCAATGTTTTAATATAGTTTGATTCTTCTGAATGTTTTCAATTTTCAATTAAAGTCATTATTTGTGAAATAAAATCTTTTTTACTTCTTGAAATTTCTAATATACATAGATCTTTGATATTAAATCATTTTTGAATTAATGTTTCTTTACTGGTTTTTTTTCTTATTTTATCAATATCTTCTTCGGAAAATCACATTTGAAATAGCTCATCATCAGTTTTTTTTATAATATTTATTACTTCATTACTCATTTTTAATTGAAAATATCAATTTTCAATCATTGTGAAAAGATTAAATAAATATCATTTTTTATCCATTAATATATCAGATTCTCAATCATCTTTTCAAAAATTTATATTCATAACTACTTATTAAATTATTAAATTATATAAATAATAATTATATTGTTTAATAAGTCAAATTATTTAAATGTAATATTTTTTATATAGTATGATATTTATTGATAATAATTAAAGTTTTTAAACTTTACTTTTTTACTATATTTTATTAAACTAAATATTAGTATGATATTTAGTTTATATTAACTTTTATTTTTATGTTAAAATTCTTAAAAGATTTAATTTCTCCCAAAAGATGTTATTGATGTTGAAGTGAGTGATATTTTTTGTGTGAGGATTGTTTTGATGAAATTGAAAAACATTATTATTTTGATGAAATGTGTTATGTTTGTAAATGATTTTCTAGAAATTTTGAAGTTCATGAGGAATGTAAAAATAATGTTTTTTATGATAAAGTAATAATAATGAGTCATTATAAAATAAAAGTTATAAAGAAATTAATAAAATATTTTAAATTTTATGGTAGAAAAGATATTGTTTATGATTTTGGAGAATATATTTCCAATAAGATTATAAAAAATATGAAGGATGAACTTAGTAAATATAAAAAAGATGATTTTATAGTTGTTTTTCCACCAATGAATTTATTTAGAAAACTAAAAAGATGATATAATCATAGTGAAGTTTTAGCTAAAATAATATCTTTAAATTTGTGATTTAATTATGAAAAGAATATTATTTTAAGGAATAGACAAACTAGACAACAATCAAAATTAAATAAACAAGAAAGATTACATAATCTTGATGAGGCCTTTAAAATAAATAAAAAAAAGAAAGATATTATAGACAATAAAATAATTATATTAGTTGATGATGTTGTATCAACATGAACTACAGTGAATGAGCTTTCAAAAATATTAAAAGAACATAATCCACTAAAAATAGTTATAGTTACTATTGCTTCTTGATTTTAAAACTAAAAAAGTATTAAAAAAGTTTGACTTGTAGAATATATAAATATAATGTTTTAGCTTTATTGAATATAATTACAATTTTGCGGCTATCGTCTAGTGGTTAGGACCTCTGGTTTTCATCCAGGTAACCGGAGTTCGATTCTCCGTAGCCGTACCATTTAATAAAATTTCGCGGGGTGGAGAAGTGGTATCTCGTCGGGCTCATAACCCGAAGATCATTGGTTCAATTCCAATCTCCGCAACCAATTAAGCATTAAAAAGCAGAGTGTTATAGAATTTCTCTAGACTTTGCCTTTTTTTTATAAAAAAATATAATCTTTTGTCAGTGTAGCTCAGGGGTAGAGCCCAGGATTCATATCCCTGTGGTCGGTGGTTCAAATCCACCCATTGACACCATATTAATAAAAAAAAAATAAGAAAAGTCTTATTTTTTTTTATTGTATATTTATTTTTTTTATGTATATTAAATATAATATAATTGTTAATTTTAAAATTATGGTTTTAAAAATAAATAATGAATGATATTGTTTATGATGTACTAGAGGACAAAATTGTTATGTTTGTCCTGTTATGAATAAGCTTATGGAAGGAATAATAGATGAAGTTATTAATACGAGAGACAATAGTAGTATATGTTCTTGTTGAAAAAAAATGTGATTAAGAAGTAGAATGTGTAAAATGTGTTATTTTAAATACAAATGAAATTGAGAAATATAAATAATATTGTAAAATATTAAAAATCAATATAATTAAAGGTTAATAATATTAACTTTTTTTTATGTCTGATTTTTTAGAAATTTTTTGAGCTAGAACACATAATTTGAAAAATATTGATGTGAGTATACCAAAGAATAAAATGACTGTTATTACAGGTGTTTCTGGTAGTGGTAAATCATCTTTAGCTTTTAATACAATTTATACTGTTGGACAACAAAAATATTTGGAGAGTCTTAGTAGTTATGCTAGGATGTTTATTGGTGGAATGAAGGAGGAAGCTGAAGTTGATGAGATAAGATGATTATCTCCTACTATTTCTATTGATCAAAAAACTACAAGTAAAAATCCTAGATCTACTGTATGAACAATAACAGAAATTTATGATTATTATAAATTACTTTTTTTAAATATTTGAGAAAGAAAATGTATTGAATGTAATACAAAAGTGAAAAAAGATTCTATTTTGGATGTTATTGAATATCTAAAAAATATAGAACAAAATACAAAATTTTTAATAAAAGCATCATTGAAAATTTCTAGATTCAGAAAAATAGAAGAAAATAATATATTAACTGAAGAGGTGTTTAATGAGGTGAAAAATGAAATATTATGATTAGGATTTATTAGATTTACTATTAATAATGAATTATTTACCATTAATGATAATTATAATAAAAAGTTAGATAAACTAATAATAGACAATATTTATATTATTGTAGACAGATTAGTTGTAAAAGACTATTCTGATTTAAATTCATCTGATTCAAAAAGATTAAAGGATTCATTAAATTTATCTTTTAGAATAGGAGAATGATTGATTGCAATTGAGTTAATAAAAAGTATCTCTACTGTTGATATAGAGGTTTTAGAGGAGAATGATAATAAAACATTTTCAAATATTTTTATATGTTCATGATGTGGGCATATTCCAGAGGAATTAAAAATTTCAAGTTTTACCTTTAATAGTCATTCTTGAGCTTGTCCAGGTTGTCATGGTCTTTGAGTTAAAAAAATGTTTTTAGAGGAAAAAATAACTAATTTAAACCATACTCTTTTAGAATGAGCTATAATAGCACCCTGATTTTGATGAAATTATTTTTTTGCTCTTTTGGAAGAATTGGAAAAATATAATAAAATTGATTTAAATAAAAAATGGTCTTTATTATCAAGAAAAGAAAAAGATTTAATTTTATATTGAACTTGAGATAGAAAATATAAAGTAACTTTTACAAATGAATATAATGAACAAAAAACTTATAATTCTAATTTTGAATGAGTTATAAATACTTTAGAAAGAAGATATTTTGAATGAGCTGCTGAAAAAGGTCATTATGATGATTATATAATGGATATAACTTGTCCATCATGTGATTGACATAGGTTAAAAAAAGAAAGTTTATTTGTTTATATTTCTTGAAAAAATATATGAGAAATTGCTAATTTATCAGTAGATGATGCTTTAATCTTTTTAAATACATTAGTTTTATCAGGATCTCAAGAAAAAATAACAAAAAAGGTTTTAAAAAATGCAAAAGAAAGATTAGAATTTTTGAAAGGAGTATGATTAAATTATATGACAATTTCAAGAAAAGCTTGAACTCTTAGTTGATGAGAGGCTCAAAGAATCAGGCTTGCTACTCAGATATGAACAAAATTGGAGTGAATTATTTATATACTTGATGAGCCAAGTATTTGACTTCATCCTAGAGATAATAACATGCTTATTGATAATCTTAAAAAACTTAGAGATATTTGAAATACATTAATTATAGTTGAACATGATGAGGATATAATGAGGGAAGCAGATTGTATCATCGATGTTTGACCTAGGGCCTGAGTTGATTGATGAAATATAATTGCAGATTGAAATTTAGAAGATATTATTAATAATAAAAATTCAATAACAGGTCCATATTTAGATTGAAGTAGACAAGTTATTGTAGACAGATGATTTAGGCCAGAATTCAAAGATTTAGATAAAAATGATAAAGTATTAAGAGTTTTTTGAGCCAAAGAAAATAATTTAAAAAATATAGATATAACTATTCCTTTGTGTAATCTAACCGTAGTTACTTGAGTTTCAGGTTCTTGAAAATCTTCACTTGTAAATGATATTCTCTCAAACTATTTAGCTAATAATTTAAATAGAGCAAAAAGACAAGTTTGAGAAGTTGATAAAATAACATGATTAGAACATTTAGATAAAGTTGTTATTATTGATCAATCCCCTATTTGAAAAACTCCTAGGTCTAATCCAGCAACTTATACTTGAGTATTTACTCCAATAAGAGATGTTTTTGCAATGGTTGAGGAATCACAAATTAGATGATATTGACCGGGGCAATTTTCATTTAACACAAAATCATGAAGATGTGAATGATGTGATTGAGATTGAGTAAAAAAAGTAGAGATGCATTTTCTCCCACCAGTTTATGTAGAATGTGAAACTTGTTTTTGAACAAGATATAATAGAGATACTATGCAGATAAAATACAAATGAAAAACAATTTCAGATGTTTTAAATATGACAGTAGATGAAGGATTAGAGTTTTTTATGAATCATCCTAAAATTAATAAGATATTACAAACAATAATAGATGTATGACTTTGATATATAAAATTATGACAAGCTAGTAATACTCTTTCTTGATGAGAAGCTCAGAGGATTAAATTGTCTACCGAATTGTCTAAAAGGTCTACCTGAAAAACATTTTATATTCTTGATGAACCTACTACTGGTCTTCATTTTCAAGATGTAGACAGGTTATTGAAAATATTACATTCACTTGTAGATAAATGAAATTCTGTTTTAGTTATAGAACATAATATGGATATTATAATTAATGCAGATCACATAATAGATATTTGACCAGAATGATGAAATGCATGATGAGAAGTTATGATTACTTGAAAAATAGAAGATATAAAAAATTGTAAGAAATCATATACATGAGAAGCTATAAATAAATATTTAAATAAATAAAAATAAATAATATGTTAAAATATTTACAAAAAAATATAGAAATCACTTCCCTGTCAAATTTCAAAACTAAGGCTTTTTCAAAATATTATTTTGAGATTAATAGTTTGGAAGATATTGAAAAACTAAAAGAAATAAATAATTTTGCTTTAGATAATAAATTAGAATTATTATTTATTTGAGCAGGTACAAATATGTTATTTGCTTTTGATGAATATAATTGAATTGTTATAAAAAATAATTTGATGTGATGGGAATATGATGAAGAGAAAAAAATATTAAAGTCTTATTCAAATGAGTTAATTTCTGATATTGCTGAAAAATTGGAAATTAATTATGGGCAAAATTTATGGCATAGATTTATTTGATTACCATGAAGTATTGGTTGAGCTGTTTATTGAAATGCAGGTTGTTTTTGACTTGAATCAGAAAATAACTTCTTAGAAGCAATTGTCTATAATATGTCTAGCTGAAAAACAGAGAAATTATCTAAAGTAGATATGTTATTTAATTATAGAACATCTATTTTAAAGGAGAATAATAATAAATATTTTTTAATATATATAAGATTTGATATATTTAAAAAAATAGAAAAATATCATTCTGATGTAGACAATATTGATTTTAGAGAAAATAAACAACCAAAATGAAATACATGTTGAAGCTTTTTTAAAAATCCAAATAGAGAACAATCTGCTGGTTATTTAATTGAACAAGTTTGATTAAAGTGATATAAATTGGGATGAGCTTTTTTTTCAGAATTACATGCAAACTTTTTAATGAATGATTGAAAATGAACTTATATAGATTTACTTGATTTAATAAAATTAGCACAAGATAAAATAAAAAAAGAATTTAATATAGATTTAATTAATGAAGTTAGAATTATCAAAAACTAATTTAAGTCAACTGCTTAAATTAGTTTTTGATTTAATATATATTATTAATATAATAAAATAAATTATATCAATAAAAATAAATTATGGCAGAAGAAATGAGATTGCAAAAATATATGGGGCAAGCTTGAATTTGTTCAAGAAGAAAAGCAGAAGAATATATAGAAAAAGGACTTGTTAAAGTTAATTGAGAAGTTGCTACTATTGGTCAAAAAATAAATCCTGATTTAGATAAAATAGAAATGGGAGATTTGATTGTAGAAGATCAAAAGAATCTTGTCTATTATAAAATAAATAAACCAAGAGATATTGTTACTACCTGTGCTGAATATGGAGATAAGAATATTATAGACATTGTAGACATAAAAGAGAGAGTTTTTCCTATATGAAGACTAGATAAAGAAACTACAGGGCTTATATTATTGACTAATGATTGAAGGCTTACAAATTATCTTATTCATCCGAGATATGAACATGAAAAAGAGTATATTGTTGATACATTTTGAGCAATTGATGATGAGGCCTTGGATAGAATGAGAGATTGATTAGTTATTCTAGATTCTATGACAAAACCTGCTACTATAAAAAGACTTTCAGCAGGTAAATTTAGTATTATTCTTACAGAATGAAAAAATAGACAAATAAGAAGAATGGTTGAACAAGTTAATTCTAGAGTTAAAAAACTTAAAAGAGTTAGAATAGAAAATATTGAACTTGGACATATGAAAATTGGAGAATATAGACATTTGTCTAAATGAGAAATAGCAGAACTTTTCTTAAGGTTGAATTTAGAAAATTTAAAGTAAGTATGCTTTTGCTATAGAAAAATTACTATTAATAAAAATATAAATGTTTATTGCACTTGATTTAGAAACTACATGACTTGATTGAGTAAATGATGAAATTATAGAGGTTGCTTTGGTTTTGGTTGATTCTAAAACTTTTGAAATAAAAGATAAATTTTCAACTCTTATTAATCCATGAATTGAAATAACACCTGTTATTTCAAATATAACATCTATATTTAATGAAGATATACTAGATGCTCCGTATATTGATGAGGTACAAAATAAAATTATAGATTTTATATGAGACTACCCTGTTTTAGGTCATAATATTGCTTTTGACTTAAAATTTCTACTAAAATCTTGAATAGATCTTAGAAAAAATATATCTCTAGATACTTTTACTATTGCAAATTTTATATCTTTTGATGAAAAATCTTTAAGTTTAGAATTCCTTTCTAATGCTTATAATTTAAAATTAGAAGGAGCTCATAGAGCTTTAAATGATACTATTGCAACAGTAAAATTATTTGAAAAATTAATAAGTCTTGTTCAAGAATTATCAAAAACTAAAAAAGAGATACTTAAATATATTATTTCAAGAAGTCATGACAAGTGACTTGTTTTTATTTTGGATAATTATTTGGATAAAAATATTGCTTTAATTGATAGTTGAGTCTTTACAAAGTATTTACTTAATAATTTTCCTGAAAATAAAAAATCTAAATGAATTATATTAGATAAAGATATGAAGATTAAAAGTTTAAAAAAACTTTTATCAAAATTAGATAATATAGAAATAAGAGAAAATCAAGAAAAAATGCTAGATATAGTAGATATCTCCTTTAGTGAAAATAAGATGAGTTTAATAGAAGCTCCTACGTGACTTTGAAAAACTTTTGCTTACCTAATTCCATCAATTATATATTCTGTTCAAAATTGAGAGCAAATTTTTATATCAACAACTACCAAGGCTTTACAGGATCAAATTTATTATAAAGATCTAGAATTTTTAAAAAATAATTTAGATTTTGAATTTACTTATACTAAATTGAAATGAAAAAGAAATTATTTCTGATTGCATAGTTTTATTATGTTTATGTCTGAAATTGATTATTTTTCTGAAAAGGAAGCTAGTTTTATTTTGAAAATTATTTTTTGGTCTTTTGAAACTAAATCATTTGAATTGGATGATTTGGATTATTATGGGGAAGAATTTTCATTTTTAAGAGAAATAAGTGCTGATGATAAAATTATTTTTTCAAAGAAAAATATATATGAAAAAAGAGAACCAGCAGTTATTGCTAGAAAGCTTGCACGTAATTCAAATATTGTAGTAATTAATAATTCAATTTTATTTCAGGATATATCTTCAGAAAATGCCATTTTATGAAATATAAAAAATTTGGTATTAGATGAAGCTCATAACTTAGAAGATATTGTTACAAATTCTCTTAGAAAAACATTTTCAATGTCTGATTTGGAAAATACTATCAATAGTATAACTATGACTAGTAAAAAGTTTAAATTTAAGATAGAAAAATTATCAGAAAATAGTGAAAAATTACTACTGGATATGCAAGTTATATTTAATAGTTTAGAATTATATTTAGATTTTAAAACAGATAGTAATACAACTTACAAAAACACCTTAATTAAGGAAGATTTTTATAAAAATAACATAGACAGTTTTGATTTTAAAAATTTATCAATGTCTATAAGAAATACATTTAATATAATAATTGATAGTTTGAAAATATGTCCAGATGACCTTTATTTAGAGATAAATAAGGAAATTAATATTCTTGAAAATATTATAGACATAGTAGACAAAATTTTAAATAAAGAAAGTGAAAAAGAATATATTAGAACAGTTAGATTTACTAGCTTTAAATGATTATTAATTGAATATACCTTACTTAATGTTTGAAGTTTTTTGAAAAAGGAATTGTGGGATAAGTTAGATACTTGTATTCTTACAAGTGCAACTCTTAGTATAGATAATGACTTCTCATATATTACAAAAATGCTTGATTTAGGAGATTTTGAATTTTCAAAATTAGAGAGTGATTTTAATTATAAAAAGCAAGCTTTACTTTATATTCCAAATGATATATGAAGTATAAAAAATAATATAGAATCTATTAAGACTTTTTTAAGAGAATTTATATATATAGTAGAATGAAAAACTCTTGTATTATTTACAGCTTTGTATTTAATAAAACAAATATATTTAGCTATTAATATAGATCTAAGAAAAAAGAATATCAATTTATATGCTCAATGAATATGATGATGAAAAAATAAATTATTAGATTTTTATAAAAAAAACTCAGAAAATTCAGTACTGTTTTGAACAGATACTTTTTGGGAAGGTATAGACATTCCTTGAGATGATTTAAAATATCTTATAATACATAAAATACCTTTTATGGTACCGAATGATCCAATATTTCAAGCTAGGAGTGTTTTGTTTGATGATTCATTTAAACAGTATTCAATTCCGAAATCAGTAATTAAATTGAAACAATGATTTTGAAGATTAATAAGAACAAAAATGGATTCATGAATAATTGTCTTTCTTGATAATAGAATTTATTCAACTTCATGGGGGGCTATTTTACTGAATGCTTTTCCATGAGATATTAATATAAAAATAGGAGCTTCACACTCATTATTAAATATTTTAAACAATAAAATACTAAAAAAGTAATTCTTTTTAGTATTTTTTTCTTGTTTTTTTATTTTAAATGTGATATCATTGTTTTGTATTATAATTTTTAACTTTTAAATAAAATATTTATGGGAGAAACAGAAAATAAAGAAAATACTTGAGTTGATACATCAAATATTTTTGATGATTTTGGTTGAAATTGATCAAAAAAACTTAATAAAAAATCTAAAATGGAATTAATATATTTAATAAAATTTATAGGAGTTATACTTAGAATTGTGGCAACGTTTTTATTTATATCTATATTAATAACTTCAGCTTATGTAAATATACAAAATTCTACTGATGATAAATGGAAGAATAAAGAATACTTATGAACAATATGTGGTATATTAAATGGTTGAGAAATTTTATGAAATGGTACTTGTACTCCTTTGGCTATAACTATTAAAGATACACAAAAAATAATAGATGAATTATCTAAAGATTATCTTTCAAAACTTATACCTACATTGGTTAAGAATTATGAAATGGAGAATGTTAAAAATTCAAAAGAATCTATTTTTGTTATAAATAAGTCAAAACAAAAAAATGATCCAGTATTAATTTTGGATGAATTTGATAAAGCAAAAAATCTTTTTACATCTATTGAAAAAAGTAAAATACAATGTGAAAATATTATTATTGAATGAAAAGTAATAGAAATTGAATGTACTTCATATGCAGGCTTATGGGATGATGAAATTCCTGGATTTGATTGAGATATAAATAATCATATAGGTTGAACTTCAATTTCTTTGGCAAGTAGTTTTATTAATTATTTATCAAAAAGTAACAATTTCAATGTAATAGAAAGACAAAAAAGTTTCAGTAGTGAATTATACTCTTGAGAGTGAAGCTATACAAATAAGACTGATTTTTCATTAAAATTAGAATATATTGGTCCAAATGACTTATCTTTATAATAAAAAAACAAATGAACACTAGAGAAAAAAATAAAATAACAACTTGATTCTTAATTGCTTTAGTATTATCAAGTGTTTTTATAGGGTACTTATACTTTTCTATTTACCCTAAAATTGTAGAAATAGAAGAGAAAAAAGTTTCTCTTAGAGAAAATATAGACTATTATAATAATATATTAGTTAAAAAATGACTTGATTTTAATTGATATAAAAAGGCATTTAAGATTTCTTGAAATAGTTCTAATTGAACACTGATTGATGAAAAGTCTAAAGCTGAAAACATAGAAACTCTACCAAAAATAGATAAAGTTTTTTATGATTTTATGATATATAATGGAGATTATAAAAATTTTAAGGTTGATAATTTTGAAAAACATTTAGAAAAAGAGTATTTAAAGATTCAAAATACTAATTTTAGAGATGAATTAAATAAGCAAAAAAGAGAACTTAGTTTAGTTTTACCAAAATATTCAAGTTATATAGATCTTCATACTGAAGATGGTTGAAATGAATTAGGTTTAACGAATTTAAGATTTGTTAATTATATAGAAGCTCTATTATATAGGTTTCGTTTAAAAACAGAAAGTGAAATATGAATTGGTAAAATAGAATTGATAGAATGATGAAAGAATATTTATTATATACCTTTAGAATTAGAATTAAGATGAAATCAGTTTCGTATTATAGAATTTTTAGAATATATAAAAAATACATGAAAAGTTAATTTTGCTTTTGAGGAAAAGATTTCTGAAGAAAAAATTTTAGAAGATGATTCAGATAAAGATTCAGATGAAATAAAATGAGATTATAAAATAAAATTTATAAAAGAAGATTTTTCTATATCAGATAGGAAAGATAAAAGAATGAGTGCTTTTTTAGAAAAGGAATGAGTTTATCAGATTTCTGAAATAACTTCTATGGAAGTAGAAGAATATTTTTCTAGTAATATTGAAAAAGAATGAGTAACATTATCAGAATTAATATTAAGTGAGGCTGATAAAAGAAATTACATTGATGTTAAATTAGAATTAAGATTTTATGTTAATTGAGTAGGTATTGATGAAATTAGAAATAGAATCAGCTCAATAATTTGAGAAAATAATGAAAAAATAAAAACTGATGATCTTTGAGATTATGTTAAAAACGAAAACAATAAATGGGAATATGTACTGTTACACTATAATTATAAAAATATTTTAAATTTAGCTGAAAAATTAAAAGGTGAATTAAAAGTTCAAAAAACTAAATATTTCAAAGAAAAAGTAGATGTTATATATTCGTATTTAACAAATGAAAATTTAATAAAAAATATAGCTAGTATAAATAAAGAAATTAAATCTTGAAAAGATTTAACTCCGGCTTATAAAAAAGTTTTAAAATATAGAGAAATATTTATTTCACTAGATAAAGAAATTTATTCTGTTGTTGATGAATTAGGTTTGAATAAGAAAAATACTTATTATCAAATAGGAGATACTTATGAAGAGTGAAATATATATAATAAAGAAGTAGGGGAAGCAGTATATGAAGAGTGATATGAGGAAGATGATAAAAATATAAATAAAGAATGATATTTGATATTAAAAATTAAAGAAAAAGGATTCTATTTAGATAATTATGAATTAGTATTTGAAAAAGAAGAAGAAATTCAAGAAGTAGATAATGAAGATGAAGAATAATTTTATCAATTAAATACAAAATAATGAAATATTTAGAAGTAGTAACTAAATTAAAAGAGCTTTCATATAAATGAGACAATGTACCAGAAATATGTGATTATATTATATTGGGAGCTGTTTTATCAGGTTCTTCTGATATACATATTGAAGCTTTGACTTCATATGTTAGACTTAGATATAGAATTGATTGAGAGTTAAAAGAAATTTTAGAATATCAAAATTTTCTTCATCAAGCTATTGTAGCTAGATTTAAAATTTTATCTGACCTTAAGATAGATGAGTCTAGGAAACCACAAGATTGAAGACTTTCAAAAACTATTTGAGGGAAATCTCTTGATTTGAGGGTATCGACTCTACCAACAGTTCATGGGGAAAAAATAGTTATGAGGATTGTTGATAAATCAAAAACAATACCAAAATTTGAAGAGCTTTGAATCGAAGGACAAAATTGAGATTTAATAAGAAAGGCAATTGCTTTACCAAATGGTATTATATTGACTTCAGGGCCTACGGGGTCTTGAAAATCTACAACTCTTTATTCTGCATTGGTTATGTTAAATAAACCAAATGTTAATATTATGACACTTGAGGATCCAGTTGAAAATCAAGTAGATTGAGTTAGTCAGTCACAAGTTAAACCAGATATAGGATATACTTTTGCATACTGATTAAGAACTGCATTAAGACAAGATCCAGATATTATAATGGTATGAGAGGTTAGAGATAAGGAAACTGTTAATATTGCAATTGAGGCATCATTGACATGACATTTAGTTTTGTCTACAATTCATACAAATTCAGCTGCAGAGACAATTACTAGGGTTATTAATATGGGGGTTCAACCATTTTTGGTACCAGCTTCATTTAATATTATTATAGCTCAAAGGCTTGTAAAAAGACTTTGTTCTTGTAAAAAATCTTTAACTTTTAAGGATCTTGGACCAGATGTAGTAAAAAATATTAAACAGGCTATTTGAACTTTATCAAAAGAAGAATTGGCTACAAGAGTTTGAGATAAACTTAAAAATCCTATATTCTATTGACCAGTATGATGTGAAAAGTGTGATAACTCAGGTTATAAATGAAGAGTTTGATTATATGAGGTACTTGAAATAACTCCATGAGTTAAGCAAATGATTTTAGATTGAAGTTCAGCTTTTAATATAAACAGACAAGCAATTAAAGATGGAATGGTGAGTTTAGAGCATGATTGAATACTTAAATCATTAAATTGAGAAACTTCTCTAGAGGAAGTTTATAGAGTTGTAAAAGTATGAGATTCTGATTAATAATGCTAATTATACTTTTAGGGATAATTTTCTGTACCGGTACCACTAAGGTTAATTATACTTTTTTATATACCGGTACCAAAAATTAAAAAGAGTATTAAATAATAATATATTTTTTTAGATTGGTGATACTGAAAGTTAGGGATAATTTTCGGTACCGGTACCACTAAGGTTAATTATGCTTTTTTATATACCGGTACCCAAAATTAAAAAGAGTATTAAATAATAATATATTTTTTTAGATTGGTGATGCTGAAGGTTAGGGATAATTTTCTGTACCGGTACCACTAAGGTTAATTATACTTTTTTATATACCGGTACCTAAAATTAAAAAGAGTATTAAATAAGATACATGAAGAATATTATAAAATTAAAAAAAGAATATGTCTAATAAATTAACAATTTTAGAGAAGATGAATAATTATTTTGCAAATATGCAAAAAATGAAAACAAAAGATAAAGTAGTTTTCTACAGGCTTTTGTCTACATTGTCTAATGCATGAGTAGGACTAGTTAAATCAGTATCTATAATAGAAAGACAAGAGAAAAATCCAGTTGTAAAAAATATATTAGGATGATTTTTGTCTAGATTAAGATCTTGAAAAAAGTTGTCAGAATGTATGGAAGCTTATTTTGATTCTTTTGGTGAGGCTGAAATTTGAATAATTAGATCATGAGAAAAAACATGAAAACTAAATTCTGTTTTGATTGATTTGGCTGATCAACTTGAAAAAATAGCCTCTATTAACTGAAAGATAAGATGAGCATTGGTTTATCCATGATTTATAATGTTGGTTGTTTTTGCTGTAATTTTTATAATGATGACTGTTGTTGTTCCAGGTCTACTTAAAATATTTGAAGATAAAGAGGCTCTTCCTGATTCAACTAAGTTACTTATGACTATATCTGATTTTATGGTAAACTACTGGTATTTGATAATTGGTTGAATGATTTGAGTTTATGTATTAATTCAAATGTGGAGAAAAACTCCTTCATGAAATTATTTATTTGATAAAGCTTTGTTTAGAATACCTGTGCTTTGAGAAACAGTAAGAAAAATTATACTATCTAAATTCTCAAGAGTATTTGTAAATTTAGTTGCAAGTTGAATTTCAGTAGTTGAATCACTTAGACTTGTTTCGGATATAGTATGAAATGAAGTTTATAGACAAAGAATTTTACTTCTTGCTCAAGATGTAAAATCAGGTATTAAAATTCATCAATCATTAGAGTGAGATCCACTTTTTCCAGATATGATGGTACAAATGATACAGGTGTGAGAAGAAACTGCTAATCTTGATGATACAATTACAAAAATAGCTGATTTCTATGATGAAGAGGTTGATAATACTATTAATACATTGAATAAGTTATTAGAACCATTTATTATTATATTTTTAGCAGTAATTGTTTGATTTATTGCTATGGCAATAATGGAACCAATTATGGGGCTGGCTGATGCTATATCGGATTAATAAAATAAAAAACAATACCAATTTGAAGATTTATTATTTAATTAATTAACAAAAAAAGTATTGTTTTTTTTTAATATTTTCTTATGTGAAGATTAGGTGAAAACTATATAATAGTATTTGATTTTAAAAATAAAAGAAATATAATAGAAGGAAGTGTATTATTTATACATTTAAGAGAAAAGGTTCTTTAAAATAAAATGAAAAAATAAAGTTATTAATTTTTATTGATGATTTAAACACCCTAGGAAGTTAGATAAGTAAGAGATTACTTGTTTGTCTTCCCAGGGTTGTTGAACAACAATGGGTTAAGGCTTTAACCGTTTTTTATGTTTTTATTATAACCATTATGAATAATAAAATAACAGTACTTCATCCTAGTGTTACTAAGATTTGAGGTGCTGTGAAGATGATGATACATCTTTCCTCTTTATTGAGTAAAGATAATGAATTAGTTTTTTTTACTAATGAATTTGATGATAAATTATTTAAACAAAAAATTGACTTTGACTTAAGTGAAGTTAATTTTTGAAATAAATATCTAAGTTATTTAATTATGGCTTATAGGATCAGAAAATTTGATATTGTATTTATTGGTAATTCTCCAATGCATTTTGTATGAGTTTTATCAAAGATACTATTCTTTAGTAAAGCAAAACTTATTTGGTGGAATCATCATTATCCATGGTATTATGAAAAAAAACATAACTCTTTTTTTGTTACTGCTAAAAGAATTTTTGAAAAATTGCTTATTAAAAATATAGATTTAATTATTGCTAATAGTGATTATATAAAGGAATCTTTAGAAGGTATCTTTAAAATAAATAATATTAAAATATTATATCCCAGCTTGGATGATGTTTTTTATAAAACTGATTTTATAGAAAGAGATAATAAAATACTTAATGTTTTTACTTATTCTAGATGGGTTAAGTGAAAAAATATTAAGTTAATTTTTGAATCTTTTGATAGGTTAGCTAAGACATATGATTTTAATTTAATTATTGCTTGAGAATGAGAGGAATTGAAATATTTTGAAGATAAGTATAGAAATTTTTGAAATATAGAATTTTTATGAAATCTGAATAGTTTGGAAATTATTTCAAATTTAAAGAGATCTGATATATTTTTATTTCCCTCTAAGATTGATTCATTTGGTTTGGTTAATTTGGAAGCTATGTTTGCATGACTTCCAATAGTTTGATTTAATATTTGATGAGCTTCAGAGCTTGTTAAAGATAATGAGAATGGTTTTTTAGTAAAATCTGAAAATGATTTTATTGATAAACTTGAAATCTTACTGAAAGATGAAAAATTAAGAAAGAAATTTTCAAAAGAATCCTTAAGGATTTCTAATACTAATTTTAAGTCCAGTGTTTTTAAAGAACAATTAGATGAAATTTTAAAGGTAGTTTAGTTTAAAAAGTGATGTAAAATATTTAATTTATAAAAATAAAATATGAATTTATTTAAAAAAGTAATAGCAACTATTGCTCTTACTACTATGACAGTTGTTACTGTTGCTCCAATGGCAAGTGCTTTCGATAGTGCTAGCTCTGTTGCTGCTGCAAATTACTTAGCTGAAAAAGGTATTATTAATGATCATTCAAATGACACTAATAAATATAACTTAGGACAAAATGTTTTAAGGCAAGAAATTGCTGCAATTGCTAAAGGTGTTGCAGGTTTAGATAAAAAAGAAGTTTGTAATAACTCTTTTGCTGATGTTTCTGCTACAACTCCAAATACTTGGGCTTGTTACAGTGTTGAGGCTTTATTAGATGCAGAATTAATTGCTTCTAATATTCTATTTAAACCAGAAAATGATATATCAAAATCAGAATCTTTAGGTATGGTGGTTAAAGCTGCTTGTGGAGATGCTTACTCTTACGATTCTACTAAAGATACTACTTGGCAAGAACAAGTTGTTGCATTTTCATATGCTAATGATATAACTGATGCTTTCTCTGATTACAATACTCCTGCTACTAGAGGGTTTGTTTTCGAAGCTGCAGTAAATGCTATGGGTTCATGTTCTGAAGAACTAGTTTGTGATGAATTACTTGCTGGTTTAGGAATTTGTGAAATGCCAAAAGAAAAAGATACATGTGCTAACGGTGATAAATCATGAGATTTATACGATGGTAAATGTGCTGCTCCTGTTACTGGAGATACTGAAGTTTCTCTTTCTGCTGAAAATCCAGAAGATGGATTAATTCAAGCTGATGCTGCTAGAACTACATTAATGATGTTTGATGTTCAAGCTGGTTCAGAAGATGTTACTTTAAATGAAGCTACTCTTAAATTTTCTGGTCTAGGTGACTACGGAAACTTAGATGATGTTTCTATATATAACTCTATTGGAGAAAAAGTTTCTAAAACTAAATCTTTCTCTGAAGTTACTAGAGATATTTCATTTGATAACGATATAGTTATTGAAGCTGGTAAAGTTATGACTTTCACTATTGCTGGTAAAGTTGTAGGTACAGAAGGACAAGATAATGCTACTTACGGTATTAACTTAATTGCTTTAGATGCTTCTGAAGGTATTAAAGTTAATTTAGAAGGTTCAATGTTTACTCCTGCTATATTCACTAATGTTGCTGGTTTAGAAGTTTCTAAAGATACTGCTACTGGTGATGTTGTTATAGGTGAAGAAATGAAATTAGCTGGTTTCGAAATTGAAGAAACTGAAGATAATGAAGATGTTTTAATTAAAACTGTTACTTTCCACTTAGAAGGTACTGTTGATGAAGATGACATTGTTGATTTGTCTGTATTAGTTGAAGGTGTTGAAGTTGCTGCTGATTTATCAATTAATTCTGATGAAGAAGTTGTTGCTGTATTAGATTACAAATTAGCTGCTGACGAAAAAGTTGAAGTTGAATTAAGAGGTACTGTTATAGGTTCTGTATGAGATTCTATTGATTTCGTATTTGAATCTAACGATGATATCTATGCTGTAGGTGTTGATTCAGACAGACCAGTAATTATTTCAAATGAAATTCTTTCTGAAGATATTGCTGATTTAGGAAATATTGAAGGTTCTGAAATTAATGTTTCTTTCGATAAATCAGATATCGATGAAGCTAAACCAGATTCTAAAGATGTATTAGTTGGTACAGTTAACATTGTTGCTGCTGCTGATGGATATGAAGTTACTAAATTATTAGTTACTGTTTCTGGTACTACTACTGCTGTAGAAGAATTAGAATTAAACGGTAGATCAGATGATAGTACAGATGCTCAAAGAGCTGCTGGACAATACTATTTTGAAGATATTGTTCTTAAAAAAGGTGAAGAATTATCTTTAGACCTTACTATGGAAACTTCTGAAGATGTTACTTCTGGAGATGTTACTTTTGATGTTTCTTTCGTAGAAATTGAAGATGATAACAATGATGCTACTTATACTGATGGTGGTACATATGATATAGATGATATTTTATCTGTTAATTCTTTTAACAAAAAAACTATTACTATTGAAACTGGTTCATTCGAAATTACTAATATTTCTGTAGTTAATAGAGATATTGTTCTTGGTAATGATCTTGAAACTGTTGTATATAAAGCTAAAATCTCTGTATGAGATGCTGATACTCTATATATTAATGATATAGATTTCAAATTAGCTGGTGCTAATAGTATTACAGATAAAGATAACGGTACTAATATTGATTTAGATAAAGTTGTTGCTTCTGTTGAAATGGTTGTTAATGGTCAATCTTTCTTTGGAGATGTTGAAGCTAATACTTTAGAATTTTCTAATGTTAATGCTGAAATTGAAGCAGGTGCTGATAATGTTGAATTATTAGTTGTTGTTACTTTAAAAGAAAATGATGCAGTTAGAAATGGTTCTATTCTAGCAATGGATTTAGATGCTACTAAATTAACTGTAGAAGATTCAGATGGTGATGAATTAGTTATTGGTGATGTAGATACTACTTATGCTCATAATAAATTAACTCAAACTAACTTATTAGAAAAAGGTACATTCGAATTTGCTATTGTTACTGATGGTGAAAATAAAGATGATATTAATGAAGTTGTTTTAGCTGGTACTAATAATGTTGCTCTAGCAGAATTCAAAATGGAAGCTGATCTAGAAGACATGGATGTTGAATCTTTAGTATTAACGATGACTGGTACAAGTACTCAAGCTGGTACTGCTACTGGTTCGGCTCTTCTTGATGATGATTCTATAAAAGTTACAGTTGTTGGTGAAGATGGTAATGATGCAGTTGCTCAAGAATATTATATTAGTGCAAATAAGGTTAATGATGGTGATGAAGATAATGAACATGATAAATATAATAGTACAGCTTCAATATTGTCTGTTGTTTTAGATGGAACTAAGTATGAATCAGAAACTTATAAAGGATTAATTGAAAAACTTAGTGATACTTCTACTCTTACTGGAACATTTGATCAAACTGCATATGATGCATTAGATTATGGTTATGGTATTAATACTGTTGTTACTGCTGAAGAAGCAGGTACTCCATTCTCATTAGTAGATTATTTAGCTAATGATGGTGAATCTAGTGAATTAGTATTAACTCCAAAAACATTTAATAGAGCTGCACATGATGATATTGCTCAAGTTACAACTTTAACTTTCCTTAGAACTATTGTTGAAGCAGATACTGTTACTGTTTGAGGTGCTGATGCTGCTGATATAGCTGCTGTTGCTACTTTATTAGCTGCAAGAGCTGATATTGCTACTGCTGTTGTTAATGGTAATACTATTACTATTACTGCTGCTGATGCAGGTACAGATGGTAGTAATGGAACAGATATAGCTGATCTTGATATAGTTGCTACTCCTTATCCTGCTGTTGCTGAATCAGATGTTGCTTCTGATTTATCAGATTCATTAAATAACATTAAATTAGTTGATTCTAATGGTACTGTTATTGCAGATGGAGCTACTATTACTTATGATCCAACTACTGAAGTTAACACTATTGAGTTTAAAGACTTTACTGTTACTGATGGAGAAGATTATATTGAAGGTTTACTAGTTGCTGATGTTATTCAATATACAACTACTGGTGATTATACTACTTCTGTATTAAGTAATTTTAATGTTAATGCATTTGATGTTACTGATGCTACAGTTGAAGGTAAAAGTTCTTTAAAATCAATTGAAACTACTCTATTTGCTAATGGTAGTTCAGAAAGTGAATCTATTACTATTGTTCCTGCTCTTGTAACTGTAACTATCGATAATACTTTAGGTAATAACGATAAATATGCTAAAATTACATTTAATATAGAAAAAGGTACTAATAGATTAGATAATGATGATGTTGTTATTACTGAAATTAAACTTGAAGAAGGTGATGTAGATTCTACATTTGAAGTTCTAAGAGATAATGATAGTAATAATATTGAAGTTGATTCTAAAACTTGAATAGTTCCACTTAAATCTAATGGTGATATTGTATCTTGAGATAACTTTGAATTCAAAGGTACTGATGGAAGAGAAATTAGAATTTTACCATATGGTATAAAATATACTATTGATTGAAATGAATATACAATTAATAATGAAGATATTATTGATTTAGGTGAATATAATGAAACTACTGACTAATTTTTATTAGATAGTTTTATACTCTAACTTATTAATTTAAGTTAAAAAAAATACCCTCTCCTTTTGGAGAAGGTATTTTTTTTGTGCCTATTTTTTTGCTTTTCTGAGGGATGTTTTGTTTTGAGTGGGGTGTTTTTCGGTACCGGTACCCTAATGAGTTGAGAAGATAAAGGGGTACCGGTACCCGGGGAAGGTTTGAGGGTTTGGGTTTTTTGTTTTTTGGTTGGTTGTTCTTGGTACCGGTACCCTAATGAGTTGAAAAGATAAGTTGGGTACCGGTACCCGGGGAAGATGGTTTGAGGGTTGGGTTTTTTGTTTTTTGGTTGGTTGTTCTTGGTACCGGTACCAAAATTAGTTGAAAAGATAAGTTGGGTACCGGTACCCGGGGGAAATGGTTTGTAGATTTGGGATTTGGTTTTTGTTGTGGGGTGCTTTTTGGTACCGGTACCCTAATGAGTTGAGAAGATAAAGGGGTACCGGTACCCTGGGGGGAAAGAAGTTTTGACAAGAAAATAGATTCTTATATAATAAGAGTATATTTAAAAATTAAATAAAAGATTATGACAACATTAACTTTAAAATTTGAAAAGAGTTTAATAGATTATGTATCAAAAAAACAAGTAAATATAAATAATTATTTAGAAAAACTTATTAGAGAAGATTTACTTTTAAATGAGATAAAAGATAGTAAAAGATCTTGAATAAATACTTTAAATTCATTAGATGAATTAGATGATTAATATGAGAAAAGTAGAATATACTAATAAATTTAAAAGACTTTATAAGAAATTAGATTTTCATTAAAAAATAAAGTTAAAAAAACTATCGAAAAATTAGGATATGATCCTTTTTTGGAAGAATTAAAAGTACATAAATTATCATGAAAATTATTTCCATATTATTCTTGTAGCATAGATTATAAGAATAGAATTATTTTTGAAATATCAGACAATGGAGAAATATTATTACTTTTATTATGAAGTCATGATATTTATAAATAGACTGTTTTAAAAAAATCTTTTTTCTTTTATAGAATTAGATTTTTTTTGGTTGGGGTGCTTTTCGGTACCGGTACCCTAATGAGTTGAGAAGATAAGTTGGGTACCGGTACCCGGGGGAAGATGGTTTGAGGGTTTGGGTTTTTTGTTTTTTGGTTGGTTGTTCTTGGTACCGGTACCCCGGGGAAAAGGCTTGTGGATTTGGATTTGGTTTTGTTGTGGGGTGTTTTCGGTACCGGTACCCTAATGAGTTGAGAAGATAAGGGGGTACCGGTACCCGGGGGAAAAAGGCTTGGGGTTTGGGATTTGGTTTTGTTGTGGGATGTTTTCGGTACCGGTACCCCGGGGAAAGGCTTGGGAAAAAGAAGTTTTGACAAGAAAATAGATTCTTATATAATAAGAGTATATTTAAATAATTATATATTATGTGAAAATGAAATAGAAGAGATCCATTTTTAAAAGATAGTTATTACCATATTTATAATAGATGAAATAATAAATCTATTATTTTTAAGAATGAACATTGTTTTGAAAAATTTTACATATATTTAGTTAAATATTTAAAAGAATATGATTGAGATTTAAAAATTGTCTCTTACTGTTTTATCCCTAATCATTTTCATATTATTATATATAATATGGATGACACTGGTATTCAAATTTCTAAATTTATGAAAAAATTACAATGAGCATATTCTGTTTGGTTTAGATCAAAATATCCATTAGAGAATATTGATAGTGATATACATATTAGGCAGCCTGTCTTTGAATGAAGATTTAAAGCTAAACTTATAGATAATAAAGAATATTTAAATAAATGTATATCCTATATTTGCTTTAATCCGTTAAAACATGAAATAGTAGACAATATAGACAATTATAAATGGACAAGTTATCATCAAATAGATAAGAATAAAATAGAAAAATATAAAGATTTGAGCTTAGATGAGTTAGAAATATAGTTAATTAATATACATGTATCCTAATTTAAAAATGCTAGAGAGATTTTAAATAAATATTATATATGTTTTTTTTTGTGTTTTATTGAAAAATATAGTATAATGAGTAAAATAATTTAATAATAAAATAAATAATGAATTTATTAAAAAGAGCTTTTATATTATTGGTGTTTATGTTTACTATTATTTCTTTTGTATGATTAAATAAAGTTAATGCCTTAGATTATGATGTATCAACATGAAATGTTAAACAATGACAAGAAAGAAATGATCTATTAGATGATTTTTGAGTAAAAAATACAGAATATTATAAAATGTGAGATCAGAGTTGAGCACAATGAATAAAATATCTTATAGTAAACGTTGCAGGAAGTTTAAAAAATTTATTTTTTGCATTAGCTACACTTTTCTATCTTATTATAGTATTTAAAATACTTGTTGCTTCAAATTCTGAAGAAGAATTTTGAAAATTTAAAAAATGAATCATATGGATAACAATTTGAATTGTTATTATGCAGATAGCATATACATTTGTATCAACTATATATGGTAAAAAAGAATTGTGAAATTCAATGGCATCCAATTTGATAACGAATATTGTAGATCCATTTATTTGATTATTTGAAATGCTTGCTTCTATGATTTTCTTATCTGTTGCAATATATGCATTTTATAGATTAGTTACAGCTAATTGAAAAGAAGAAGAGGCAACAAAAGCAAAAATGACTATTGTTTATGCTATAATATGATTTATTTTATTAAAAATAGTTAAAGTTATTGTTAATTGAGTATATAGTGTTAATTGAAATCCTTGATATGAAAAAGTGTCATCAACAATAATGCAAATAATTAATTGGGTAAATTGATTTGTAGCAATATTAACATTGCTTTTAATAATTTATGCTTGATTTAATATTATGTTCTCGAATTGAGATGAAGAAAAAATAAAAAAAGCTAAAGCTACTATTGTATATATAGCTATTTGAATGTTTTTATTAATTGCAAATTACTTAATACTTATATTCTTTATTTTTCCTAAATAAAATATTTAATAAATTATAATCTTATTTAAAAATGAATAAAAAAATAAAATCATTAATTTTATTTATATTATCTATAATATCAATAGGTATTTTATTTAATACATGTATATGATATGATATTCCATGAGGTAAGGATATTAAAGATGTTTCTATGGAAATTCAATCTAGTTGAGATATTGTTACTGATACAACAGCTTTTGGTTTTAATATATTATCAGTAATAAAATTAATATTAGGGGGAGTTTTACTTGTTTATATTGTTTATGCTTGAGCTCAAATGATTTGGTCTATGTGATCGGATGAAGATGCTTTAACAAAATCAAAAACACAGATGTTATATGCAATATATGCAATAATTTTTATAAATATTCCTGGAGTATTGTATATGACTTTCCATAGAAATAATCATTGAACTATTTCTGATAGAGGTGACTCTGCCAGTTATATAGCAGAATCAAATTGAAATTTATTTTTTGATGGTTGGATGTTTTGATATACATTTTGAGAACAAATTGTATGATTTATGGAATTGGCAATTTCAGCAGTAGCTATAATTATGCTTCTATATGCTTCTTTAGATTTAATGAGATCAAGATGAAGAGAAGAAAAAGTTACAGAAACAAAAAAGAAATTTTTGACATGAATTTTAGCTTTAGTTTTTGTCTGAATAATAGAAGCATGGAAAGGATTTGCTTACACATTAAATGTATGAAAAGCTACGAATATCTTTAGTGAATTAGCTGATTTGGCATTATTCTTTGCATGACCGACTGCTTTTTTCTTCCTTACTATTGCAGCTTATTATTATATTACATCTTGATGAGATGAAGAAAAGGTAAAAAAAGCAAAATCTATTATAATAAATACTTTAATAGCAACTGTTATACTTTTGGCAGCATATACTTTCTTGGCTGATTTAGCAACACTTTAGTTTTAAAAAATAATTAATTTCACATGAAAAAAAATATTGTAAAAATATTAACTATAGTTTTTATTATAGGTTCATTAATGTTTTGAATAAAAAATGTTTGAGCTGTTGAGGTTCATGTAAGTGCTGATTTATCAGTTATATTTCCAAGTATTTGTTCGAAAACAATATGTAACGTTCCTAAAGGAGTTTCATGATTTCATTTAGTATTATCATGAATAATTAAATATCTTATTTTTATAGCATCTCTTTCATCTGCATTATTTATAGTGATAAATTGAATTCTTTATTCTATGAGTTGAATGGACTCATGATTAAAAGAATCTGCTAAAAAAAGAATAATTTGAACTCTGATTTGATTAATAATGTTATTATTAAGTTGAGTTATTTTACATATTCTTGCTCCTTGGGTTTATGCATAAAAAAAATATATTTCATTGAAATATATTTTTTTTTATCTTTCATATTTATTTTTTAACTCTTCTAAATCTATATTATAGACAACAGGTCTTCAATGTGGACAAGTTGCAGAATAATCAATTATAGCATCATTTAATAGCTTGTTTATTTCAAAAAGATTTAACTTATGTCAAAATTTTATTGCAGATCTACAAGAAGCATATGCAAATATTTTATTTTTTACTTCATCTAAAGTATTTGATTTAGAAAAGTTTTGTTCTCATATATCATTTATTATTCAGGTGAATATTTTTCACAGATCTTCTTTCTTGATAAAATCAGGAATTGCATTTATAATTACAATTGAAGATCAAAGAATTTCTATTTCAAATCACATTTCTTCAAAAACGGATTTATTATTTTCTAAAATATTTAACTCATTTGTTGTTAGATTAACACTTTCTCATATAAGTAATCATTGTACAGAAAATCATGCTGAACTAAATCAAACTTGTTTACTATTTTTTACTAATTTTTCATAGATAATTCTTTCTGCTAAAGCATGTTGATCTAATATTTTTACTCAATCTTTTGTCTCAACTATAATATAGCTATTATGCATTTGTCATATAATTTTACCAATTGGAGTATCATGTAGATCAGTTGATTTTTCAAAAATATTATTTTCTTCTACTTCAGGGGATTCAGAAGTATTATTATTAAATAATAAGTCTTTAGAAAAATTAATGGCCTGACTTATATTTCATTGAGATGGATTAGGATTTGTATCTTTATATGGAGAATATGATTTAAATTTTGTTCATGATCATGTATAAAATTTTTCTTGTTTGTCTGTAATTATGTCTTTATTGGCTATAATACTATCTGTATTGAGTAGACTAACACTGTCCAACTTGTCTTTGATAGCATGATAAAATCATCTAAAAATTTGAGCTTCTTGAGCAAAACGAACCTCCAATTTTCTAGGATGAACATTAACATCTACTTGTGTAGGGTCAACTTGAATATTTAGAACATAAGCAGAGTTTTCTCAATGTGGAATAAATCTATTATATGAGTCTGATATAGATTTTATAATAAGTGGAGATTTAATAATTCTTTTATTTACAAATAGTACTTGTTTATTTCTATTGCTAAAACTTATTTTTGGATCAGAAATATAACCACTAATTTTAATTCATACAAGTTCATAATTTAATTCTAATAAATTGTGAAAAAATTTTTCTCAATAAATATTATATATTCTTGTTTTTAAATCTTCATTGTCTCTATAAATAAAAATTTGTTTTCAATCATTTATTAATTCAAAGCCTATACTTGGATAGCTTAAAGCTATTTGTTCTACAAATTCTTTAATTTTTGAATATTCTGTTCTAGGTTTTTTTAAATAATTAAGTCTAGCTGGAGTATTAAAAAATAAATTTTTTACGATTATTTTAGTTCAAGTTTCTGCTGCTATCTCTCAAAATATTTTTTCATCATTTCATTTTGTTTCTAAAAAATATCATGAATTATCAGATATTTTTTTTGATATTATTTTAAATTCTGAAACTGAAGATATACTTGATAATGCTTCTCATCTAAAACCAAAAGTCATTATATTATATAGGTCATTTAATGTTTTAATTTTAGATGTTGTATATTTTTCAAGTACAATATTTAAATCATTTTTGTCTATTCCTTCTCAATTATCACTTATAATTATTTCATCAATACCTCAATCTATTATTTCTATTTTTATATTACTAGATCAGGCATCAATAGAATTTTCAACTAATTCTTTTACTATAGATAAAGGTCTTTCAACAACTTCTCAAGCTGCAATCTGATTTGCAAGATTTTTATCAAGTTTTATTATTTTAGACATGTCTTTTAGTAAAGAATTAAACTAATATTTATTATATTAATAAATAAAAAAAAATGAAATTTTTAATTTCATTTTTTACCAATCTTTTTTTTCATTATTTTTATTAAGTAAACCATTATCAAACATAGTATTATCAAATAAGTATTCTAAATCTTCTTCATTGTCTACGTAGTTCTCATTATAAAATTCTCATATATTTCATTGTAATTTATTTAATTCTTTTAGTTTTTGTTCTAGTATCTTTTTTGTCTCCTTGCTTAATCATTTTTCTTCTCATTCTTTATTTCCTTCTGAATTTTTATTATCTCAAGACTTTTTTTCTTCTTCTCATTCTTTATTTTCTTCTGCATTTTTATCATCTCAAGATTTTTCTTTTTCTTCTCATTCTTTATTTCCTTCTGAATTTTCATTATCTCAATACTTTTTTTCTTCTTCTGATGCTTTATTTCCTTCTGTATTTTTATTATCTCAAGACTTTTCTTTTTCTTCTCATGCTTTCTTGTTTTCTTGTTTTTTCTTTTTTTCTTCTAATTCAAGAATTCTTAATTTGTCTTTTACAAATTCTAAA
>Ga0256827_10000065_pt1 | contig 53618 bp, 45 predicted proteins | sample CV84metaG_FD_185977 | JGI IMG/M metagenome (GOLD analysis project Ga0256827, IMG submission 185977) | Hydrothermal vent microbial communities from East Pacific Rise, Pacific Ocean - CV84 | ecosystem: Environmental > Aquatic > Marine > Hydrothermal vents | place: Pacific Ocean: East Pacific Rise... | reverse complement strand
ATATTTTACACTATCTGTTTCCCAAAAAACAGGCTCAATAACAGTTATTTCAGAGCCATATTTACCTTTTGAATAATTTACATACCTTGTAGACTCCTGAGTATAAGAAGCCAGCCTATGCCTAACTATTTCATGAGTAACACCTCTGTCACAAACTACTCTTACAGTAATTGAATAGTGTTCTATAACGGATTCATGCTTGAAATTCATGATTTTAGAAATAAACTTCTTTGCAGATTGCTCAGTAATTTTATCTTCTGATTTATATGCAGTTCTTCCTGCTCTTTCTATATGTTTTAAAATTTCTTCATTATCTATTTTGCTTTCTATAATAAAAGATGGTTTTATTACTTGCATTATTTCTCCTAAAAGTACTCAGTTTTAATAGCATATTTAGTCTATATATTCAATATTTTATTTCTTTTTGTGCTGCTCCAAAGCCTTGAGCCGAAGCTCTGCCTCGGCTTTACAAGTCTTTTGCACAGTTCGCTCAGCCCCGAGAGGCACAGCAATGCAGATGCCTCTACGGGTCTTTGCTCATGTCGTTCAGCTAATTTCATTGAAGTGTCTACCAAATTGTATTATACTTGTATATCGTTTTAATTTATGATATACAAAATCCTTAATGTGAGGTTATCTTTATGAGTAATACTGTTAAAAATGAAAATAAAAATTCTGAAAAAACAAATATTTTTGAAAAAAAAATTCCTGAAAAATGGGGATGGCTTAAATTAAAGTCTAAGTCTAAAAAGTTTCTTAATATGAAGAAAAAATATATAAAAAGATATAAAAAAAAGCTATCTGAAGATGCAACAAAAGAACTAACTCAAACTTTTGAATTATTAAAAAACTTAAGAAAATCAAAAGAAAAAGATAGAAAAGTTAAATTAAGACTTCAACTTATTAAGTCCTATGAAGTTCTTGATAAATATCTACCAGATACAGTAGACAGACCAATACAGGAATTTATAGAAACATTAGTTTCAGCAGTAATAATTGTATTTTTTTTAAGAGCTCTTTTAATGGATACTTATCATATTCCAACAGGAAGTATGATTCCTACAATTATGCCAGGAGACAGAATATTTGCATCTAAATTTATTTGGGGATTTTCTATTCCATGGAAGAATATTAAATTTTTGGAATGGAATGAACCTAAGAAAGGTGATATTATAATTTTTGAGCCACCACAAAATAAAGACCCTAAATTTTTAACTATTGCAGGAATAATTGATAATTTCGTTAAAAGAATGCTTGCAAATGAAGGCGATACCTATGAAATAAAAGACAATATTATTTACATAAATGGAAAACCAATTAAAAAGAAACTCCTCAAAAAGAAATTTGTATTTGACGATAGAGACCATCAAAATGCAACAAAATCATCTGTTGGAAATTTATATGAAGAAACATTAGGAACACATACATATACAACAGTAACAACAAATGGTGTTTTAGATTACTTTGGAGCAGATAAAAATAATAATTACACAGTAAAACCTATGAAAATAGTAAAAGCATATACTGTTCCCAAAAATAGTTACTTTTTACTTAATGATTATAGAGATATGGTATTCTTTGACAGCAGATTTTTTGGAGCAATAAAAAAAGATGACCTTGATGTATCAGATGATAACAACAGCGAATTCAAAATAGGTGATTTAGTTAAAAACTATAAATTTGACAGCTCAAAAATACCAATTCCTACTGCTTTACCTCCATTAAGAATAGTTGCTAAAGGTGGAGATACTATTGAAATTCACGATAAAGAACTTTTTATAAATGGTAAAGGTATTAAACATATTTTAGATAAAACAATGAATAAATTACAAAATGATGAAAATCAGGTTCTACCTGTTAAAGCCTATAAAGAAACAATTGGAGAAACTGAGTTTTATGCTTACTGGTCTGTACAAATGACGGCTAACTTTGGTGTTGATATCAATGGAAACACTTCCTTTTACAGAGTTGATATTCCACAAATGGGAATAAAAAAGATTGTTGCTCCATACAAAGTACCAAAGGGTTATTGTTTTGCAACAGGAGATAACAGAGATGGTTCTGCTGATAGTAGATTCTGGGGGCCAGTACCTAAAAACAACATCAAAGGAACACCTATGATAATATGGCTTTCCACTCATAACTGGATTCCAAGAATAAACAGATTTTTTAATATATTTTATGGAAAATAACACTTCAAAAAATATCATTAACATTAAAAAACTTTTCAAATACTTATTTATAACATTTTCTATTGTTTTTATAATAAGAGCATTTATTATAGATAGTAATTATATTTCTTCAGGGAGTATGATTCCCACTTTAATGAGTGGAGATAGAATAATAAGTAGTAGATTCACCTATGGATTAAGTATTCCATTTACAAATATTAAATTTTTTGATTTTAATGAGCCTGAAAGAGGAGATATAATCATTTTTGAGCCTCCAACAAAAGAATTTTCTAGAAAAATGGGATTTAACAGCCCTCTTAACACCAGAGAAAATTTTATAAAAAGAGCAGTTGCAATAGGTGGTGATAAAATAAAAATGATTGATAGTATTTTATATATTAATGACAAAGAAATCAAAAGAACAGAGAAAAAAGAGCTATATAGTTTTAAGGCTTTAAAAGCTCCATATTGGATTAATTATACTTCTTATCTCCACAAGGAAACTATAGGGAAACATGAAATATATTCATTGGATATAATACCTTATCCTCAAATGGCTCAACATTTTGGAGTAAATAAATTTAATAAAATCACATATAATAAAAATAATATAATAAATTCATATAAAATACCCAAAAACATGGTTTTTGTAATTGGGGATAACCGTGGTGACTCAGAAGACAGTAGATTTTTTGGCCCGATTCCCTTAAAAAACATAAAGGGAAGCCCATTATTTATATGGTATAGTTCAATTGATGGAAAAAGCTTGTGGAATAGAGTTTTTACAGGGTTTTCAGAGAGGTAGTTTAATCGTTGTTCTCACGCCATAATAAGTTTAATCATTTCCTATCCATTCTTTAATCTTCAAGAGCTCGTTATCCCATGTTGGTTTATCTAATCTGATATTTAAAAACTTTTTATATAATGCTCCTAAATAATCATATAACTCTTCTAAAAAGAACATTCTTTCTCTAAGTTTTTCCTTGTAATCTTTAACATCAACAGAAGGTAATTTAATTCCACTAATATTAAAACCCGTTGCTTTAAAATTAAAAATCCACTCAAATTGTTGCTCACTTAAAGAAGCATTCCCTTTTATGATTTTTATTTTACATTCTTTAATTATCTTTCCTGATTGAAGAGCATATTTAGCCTCAGGTGACTCAGATGGTACTCCACCTTTAAATAAATCTTCCTGGTCTCCTAAAAGCTCTTCCAAAACGAGTTTATCTTCTATAAAAACAGTAATACTTGTTTTATCATCAAGTTTGATATGCCCCTGATCAAGCTCAGACATATACCAAAGCCATATTAAAAACTCTCTTGAAAAAAAGTCTTTATTTCCTATCATATTTTTTACATCAACAGATCTGTTTTCAAGCATTTTAGCCTCCTATATTGATACCAAAGATGATGGTGATTTCTTATCAAACTGAATTAATTCATCATCATTTAAGATTGTTGCTGCAAATGTAGCTGTTTCAACTTCTGTTAATTCAAGTTCCATATTTCTTTCAAACCATTCTGTAAACTTATCATTTACAGCTTTTGATTGTGTTAAAAAATATAAAATACCTGTTTCTACATTCCATATTATTTCATAAGAGGCAATTGTTGGATATAATTCTCTGATATATTTTGCTTCAGCTCTTGCTTTTATTTCTTTTAACTCTCTTTTAGTAACTTTTTTGGTAAATGTTTTTTCTATTTCTTTAACATAGTGATTAATCACTGATTTTTGCATTTTTAAAGTGTCTCTTCTAAAATTAAAATAAACATAATTATCATAAAATGTATTTCTAAAGTCTAGTTCTTCTGCAAAAATATCCTTACTGTCAGAAAACCCAAAAGCTTCTTTTTCAGATTTTTCTTTATTAACAGGCTTAAAACTCCCTCTATTTAATCTTTTCAGCCATAAATCATAATCAATATTCCTAAAATCATAGCCTTCCACAATATAGGCTTTAAATGTTAATCCACCACCCATTATTCCCATAAAATACTCCTTAAAAATAGAGTAAGCTTTTAACATTTTTATCTATATATTGCAATTAATTAAATTTTTTATATTGGAAACTGATTTTGTTTTTATTCTTCTAAAAAAGGATATCTGTAATCTTCTGCAGGAACAAAAGTTTCTTTTATTGTTCTTGGGCTAACCCATCTTAATAAATTAAGAATAGAACCTGCTTTATCATTTGTTCCACTTGCTCTTGCTCCACCAAATGGTTGTTGTCCAACAACTGCACCTGTTGGTTTATCATTAATATAAAAGTTACCAGCTGTTCCTCTTAATCTTTCTGTGATTTTAATAACTACATCTCTATCCTGTGAAAAAACAGCTCCTGTAAGGGCATATTCAGAGCCTTCATCACATATTTTCAATGCTTCATCTAAGTTTTCATCATCATAAACATAAATTGATAATACTGGTCCAAAAATTTCTTCCTGCATTGTTTTTACATTTGGGTCTTTACATAGTAAAATTGTAGGCTCAATAAAATAACCTTTACTATCATCATAAGTTCCACCATGTAAAATTTCAATATTTTCATTTTCATGAGCATAATCAATATAATTTGTAATACTTTTAAAAGCCCATTTATCAATAACTGCATTATGAAAATTTGTAAAATCCTTTACTCCTCCAGTTTTAACTGTTTTCATTTCTTCTAATAATAACTCTTTAAATTCCGGCCATATTGATTTAGGAATAAATTCTCTTGAAAGAGCAGAACATTTTTGCCCCTGATATTCAAAAGCACCTCTTATTGTTGCTGCAACAAGTGGAACTATCTGTGCTGTATTATGAGCAAACAAGAAGTCTTTACCACCTGTTTCACCTACAATTCTTGGATATGTTTTATATTGAGAAATATTTTTACCAATCATTTCCCACATTCCCTGAAAAACACCTGTTGAACCAGTAAAATGAACTCCAGAAAAGTTTTCATTACTCATTACAAGAGGCCCAACAACACTTCCTTTACCTGGAACCATATTAATAACTCCAGCAGGTAACCCAGCTTCAATAAAAATTTTCATTAAAAAATGAGCAATATAAACAGCACTTGATGCAGGTTTCCAGATAACTGTATTTCCCATAATTGCCGCAGAGGTTGGTAAGTTACCAGCAATAGATGCAAAATTAAATGGAGTTACGGCAAATACAAAACCATCAAGAGGACGAGTATCTGTTCTATTCCATTGACCTTTTGGTGATGCAGGTTGATTTTGCATAATTTCTTCTAAATATTTCACATTAAATCTAAAGAAATCAGCCAATTCACATATTACATCAATTTCAGACTGATATGGGTTTTTACTTAAATCAAGCATTGCAGCAGCATTTACAATATATCTGTATTTGCTTGTTAATAAGTCTGCTGTTTTTAAAAATATAGCAGCTCTATCCTGCCATGGCATATCTTCCCATGATTTTTTAGCTTTCATTGCAGCATCTATTGCATTAGCAATATCTTCTTTATTTGCTTCACTATAATAACCTAAAATATGTTCATGCTCATCAGGCATAAGAGCAACAGCTTTCTTTTCTTTATGTATTTGTTTATCTCCAATATATAATGGTATATTAATTGTTTTACCATAAAGCTCATTTAAAGCCTCTTTTAGTAATTCTCTGTCTTTACTACCAGCTTCATAACTTCTGATTGGTTCGTTATAAGGTGTTGGTACTTTAAAAAATCCTTGAGTCATATTATTCTCCATAAGTAAGTTAAATAATTCAAAAGTATATTAATTACAAAACTAATGGCTGTCAACTAAAATCGTTATTTTTTTAGTTTTTTATATTTTTATTTATTTCATTGAATTTTAAGCTAAAATCTCAAAATTATTTATATAATAAATTTTTTCATTGATTTTATTATAAACTTATACTATTTTAAATCTCTTTATTGGGGAGGAACATGTTTTATAAAAAGGAAAATGCTTGGAAATCAGTTAATGATTCATTAAAAAAAGAAATTTTTAAATTTTCAGAAAAATATAAAAAATTTTTAAGTGAAAATAAAACAGAAAGAGAAGTTGTTACAGAATCTCTTAAATTAGCCAAAGAAAATGGCTTTATTGATGCTGAAAAAGTAAGTAAATTGAAAGCAGGTGATAAAATCTACTATAATAATAGAGACAAAAATCTTGTTTTAGCAATTATTGGAAGTGATGACATCTTAAATGGAGTAAATTTTATTGTATCACATGTTGATTCTCCAAGGCTGGATTTAAAACAAAATCCTTTATATGAAGATGGAGACTTCTCTTTATTTAAAACTCATTATTATGGTGGAATAAAGAAATATCAATGGGCAGCAAGAGCTTTAGCTTTACATGGTGTTGTTATTTTAAAAAATGGTAAAAAAGTTAATATTGTAATTGGGGAAAAGGATGATGATCCTGTTTTTACAATTCCAGACTTACTTCCACATCTTGACAGAAAGGTTCAACGAACAAGAAAGGCAAATGAGGTATTAAAGGGAGAAGAATTAAACATTATTGTAGGTTCAATTCCTACTATACTAAAAGATGAAAATATAAAAGACTACTTTAAATCCACTATTTTACATAAATTAAATGAAGATTATGGTATTATTGAAGAAGATTTTACATCAGCAGAATTACAGCTTGTTCCTGCAGAAAAAGCAAGAGATATTGGAATAGACAGATCTATGGTTGGCTCTTATGGTCAAGATGATAGAATTTGTGCTTATACATCATTAAAATCTATTATTGACTTTGAAGGTATTCCTAAAAGAACTGCAATTTGTTATTTAGTTGATAAAGAAGAAATAGGCTCAACTGGCTCAACTGGATTAAGGTCTGATTACTTAGGGTTTTTCATGTCTGATATACTCTATAAATTATTAAATGAAAACTATAATGATTATTTACTAAGAAAAGTTTTATGGAATAGTCATTCATTATCATCAGATGTAAATGCTGGGTTAAATCCTCTATTTAAATCTGTTCATGACCCACATAATGTAAGTAAACTAGGATACGGAATTGTTCTTACAAAGTATTCTGGTTCAGGAGGAAAGAGTGGTTCAAGTGATGCAGATGCGGAATATATTGCTCAATTAAGAAATCTTTTTCATGAAAACGATATTAAGTGGCAAACAGGAATGCTTGGTAAGGTTGATGAAGGTGGTGGAGGAACAGTTGCAATGTTTCTTGCACATTATGGTATCAGAACAATTGATGCAGGAGCTGCAGTATTATCAATGCACTCCCCTATGGAAATAGCAAGTAAATTTGATATTTATGAAATTTACAAAGCATACAAAGTTTTTTATAATTTATAATATTTTATATTTTAGGCAAAATTATACTAAATTTTGCTCCTTTATCTACATTTTCAACATCTAGTTTCCCTCCAATTTTATCTATAATTAAAGTAGATAAGTAAAGGCCAACACCTGTTCCTTCTTTTTTTGTTGTAAAATATGAATTAAATATATTATTTATTACACTCTTGGGTACTCCACCTGCATTATCTATAATATTTAATTTAATATGATCACTGGTTTCATCCAGGTTAAATATTATAGTTTTATTTTCTATGTTATTTTCCTCAAATGCTTCCAGTGCATTATTTATTATATTAATAATAACATGTTTGAATTCATTTATTATAACATTTATAGTAATATTATCAGGAATATAAACAAATACATCAATTTTATTTTTAATTTTACCCCTTAATAACAATAAAGTCTTTTCTATTAATTTTTTACATGATACAATACTTAAATCAGTATCCACTCTAAAAAACTTTCTAAATTCCTGCAAAGTATTTACTAAATGATTAACTTGTGATATTTGAGTTTCTATATAATCATTTATACATTCTTTTGTCAGTTTATTTTTATTATTATTCATTTCAAATAAATCTGTTTGCATTTTAATTATATGGATAGGCTGTAGCCACTGATGGGCAATAAAATCAATCATTTCTCCCATAGATGCCATTTTTGATTGTTGTATAAGATAACTATCTTTAGCTTTTTGATTACTTATTGCCTTACAGGTTTTATAAAGAATATTCATTAAATTTTCAGAATTCATTGGTTTTAAAATAAAGTTTGATATCCCCTGATGAATTAATTCAATTAACTTATCACTATCATTATATGCAGATATAACAATTACACTCTGTTCTGGATTTATTTCCATAATATGCTTTATCATAGTTATTCCATCCATTTTAGGCATATTTATATCTGTAATTATTAAGTCATAGTAAGAATTATTATTTTCTTTAAATTTAATATACTTACTTAAACCATCTTCTCCATTTACAGCAGTTATAGTTTCATAAAAAAAATCTTCAAGTAATTCAAATGTTTCTTCCATTAGGTTTTTATCATCTTCTACATACAAAATTCTTAAATCTTTTGAGTACTTATGCACTTCATTAAAATTAAACATTTACATCTCCGTTTAATATTATTTCAAAACAAATACCCTCTTCGGTATTTCTTACATTTAATTGCCCTTTATGATGCGTTTCTATAATTGTTTTTGACATATAAAGCCCTAAACCGGTTCCTGTTCTTTCATCTTTAGTTGAAAAGTAAGGGTCAAAAATTTTATTTATAATCTTTTCATCTATTCCACCTCCATTATCAAATATTTTTGTTATATACTTATTGTTTTTAGTTTCTGTTACTATTTTTATTTCTTTATCTTTTATATTTCTTTCAATAAAATTATCTTTGCTATTTTGTAAAATATTTAAATATACCTGCATTAACTCATTGTGAAATACTGGAATTATATCATTCGTTTTATAATCTTTAATAACATTAATATTATAATGCTCCAAAGTTCCTTTAATTATACTTAATGACTTTTCAATTGGTTGAGTTAATGGCTTTTTCTCTAATTCTCTGTCTGGTTTAAAAAAATTACTAAAATCATTAATAGTTTCTGAAAGAAATTTTGTATAATCTATTATTTTACTATGTTTTTTGTTTAAAAAATCTAAAAACTCCTTTTGTTCATCTTCATTATTAAGATTATATTTACCTCTTTCTATTTTAGTTTTTATTCCTAATATGTTAGTGTTAATAGAACCAAGTGGTTGTCTCCATTGGTGTGCAATCATGGATAGCATTTCTCCCATTTGAGCCATTCTTGTTTGTTGTTCAATAAATTCATTTTGTTTTTCTATTTCCTTCTTTAATTTTAATTCACTGTATTTATTGAAATATATCTTTCTTTTACTCTTTTCAATTAGATAAGATGCTATTGAAGTTACAATAAAAGCTATATTTATATAAAATAAATGATAATATATTTCAGAAAACTCAAGCTTAGAATTAAATAATATAATTGTTGCAACAATATTTACAAAGAATACAGATAAAAATGTTATAAAAAAGAAAGCTCCATAAATAACCATTATTCCGATTACCACCAAAATATAATTGTTTAAATAAATTTGATGATATTCAGTTGTATTGAAAAGAGAGATTATTGGAGGAATAGTTATTGTAATAGAATATAAAAATAAATATATAGATTTTTTATTTTTTATTTTTTCAATATAGTATAAAAATATAACAGAAGTATTTATAGGAAGTAAAAGCATTAAAATTAAATCTTCATAAAACTCATTTGGAGTAATAAAATATCCAACTGGAATATATGTTAAATAAGCTAATAGAGTTAATTTAACAGCAAATTTATTTTGTTTTAAATTATCTTCAGTATACTCTTTCCTAAATTTATTTTCAAAATCATCATCCTCAAATGATAGCTTAAGAAATGTATTCAAATATAAACACAGTTTTTCAAACATAATACCCTAAAATAAGACTATGTTAAAGTAGTCGGAGTTTATTGTCAAAGATATGAGATGATTTTTTTTAAATAGACAATTAATTAAATCTTTGATATATAGATAATAATAAATATGAATAAGAATTATTTTCTTATTTTGAAATAATACTTATATTTTATTTGTTTAGAGTATATTCGTTAATTTTTGAGGTTATATGCATAAAAAATATAAGATTTTATTAATTATTGTACCTGTTGTTTTATTCCTAGACCAGCTCACCAAATACTGGGCCATATCAAACTTAAAACCAAACAATAAGATTGTTGTTATTGATGGCTTTTTTAATTTTATTTACCGAGAAAATAAAGGAGCTGCATGGAGTTTTTTAGCTGATACTCACGATAGTTTTAGAATTCCATTTTTTATGACTTTAACAATTGGAGCAATATTACTTGTTTTATTTATGATTACTAAATTAACAGATGAACAAAAATTACTACAATTTGCATTTCCTTTAATTGTTGGGGGTGCAGGTGGTAACTTAATGGATAGATTTACAAATGGTGCAGTTGTTGACTTTATAGATTGGCATATTGGAGTACATCACTGGCCAACATTTAATATAGCTGATGTTTCTTTAGTTTTTGCAATGACTTTTCTTGGCCTAGAAGTTATTATTACAGGAATTAAAGAGCATAAAGAAAAAAAACTGGAGAAAACCGATGAAAATTAAAAGAAAATATATAATTTTAATAACAATTTCAGCTGTATTTATTTTCCTGGATCAATTCACTAAAATATGGGCAACAAATAATTTAAAAGGAAAACCACATATAACTATTATTGAAAACTATTTTCATTTAAAATATGTTACAAACAGAGGTGCAGCATGGGGAATGTTTGGTAATTTTGGAACATCATTCAGAATTCCATTTTTTATATTTATTACAATTATTGCATCTATTGTTTTAGGGTATTACTATAAAAAGCTAAAAAAAGAACAAATTATACTTCAATTTGCCCTTGCTTTTGTTGTTGCTGGTATGGTTGGAAATTTTATTGACAGAATTTTTGTTACTTTTGTTGTTGATTTTATTGACTGGCATATTGGAGTACACCATTGGCCAACATTTAATATTGCTGATGTTGCAATATCGACAGGAATGGGCTTAATTGTAATAGACTGGATTTTACACCATAAAGAATATTCAGAAGCTGAAAAAAAAGCAGAGGCTAAAAAAAATAAAACAAAAGAAAACTTAATTAAGGATAATAGTTGAAACCTTTTTTAATTACATGGCCTATTGAATTATCATCTTATTTTACACTTGAAATACTTGCATTCATGATTGGAATCTACATTTCTGTTAAAGAAGCAAAAAAACTTGGAATTGACCCAGTTAAAATTTTAGATTTATCCATAGTTATATTCATATTCTCATTGGTTGGAGCAAAGTTTTTTCATGTATTATTCGATGGACACCTACAAGATTATATAAATATGTGTAAAGCTCCTTTTAATGTTGAAAATATGGCAAAATATTATCCTGGTGGTTGTAAAACCAATGCAATGTGCTCAGCAAAAGAGCTTGGAAATATTTGTAATTTGACAAATGGAAAATGTTACGAACAAACTTGTACTGCTGCTTTTGAATTATGGAGAGGTGGCTTTGTTTTATATGGTGGAATTATAGGTGGTTTTTTATCTGCAACAATATTTATTATTAAGAAAAAAATGAACTTTCTTAAAATTCTGGATATTTCTGCACCTGTTTTGGCTCTTGGAGTAGGAATAGGACGAATTGGTTGTTTTATGGCTGGCTGTTGTTTTGGTAATTATACTTCATCATTTTTAGGTATTTCATTTCCTGCAGGCTCACCTGCATTTAAAAAACATCTGGAGATTTATCCTGATTTAATGCACAATCATACTAGTTCATTAACTGTTATTCCTACTCAGTTATTTTCTGCAGGAGCTAATTTTATTATATTTTTATATTTATACTTTCTTTTAAGAAAGAAAAAAAAATATAATGGACAATTATTCATACAATTTCTAATACTTTACAGTATATTTAGATTTATTATAGAGTTTTTTAGAGGCGATGACAGAGGGAACTTATTATTTTTTTCCACATCTCAATGGATTAGTATAATTGTGGTAGTTTTATCTATTATTGCAAGATTTATTATTAAAAATTTAAATAAAAAAAAGGAAAATAATGTTTAATCATCTTTTTGATATTTTTGGAATAAGTATTTATGCCTATGGAGTACTTACTGCTCTTGGTTATTTAATTGGGATATGGTTAATTACCAGAGAGGCAGCCAGAGTTGAAATAGACCCTAAAATCATAATAGAAATGGCCTTTCCCATTTTAATATGGACAATGATTGGAGCAAGATTATTATATATTTTTACAAATATTCCCTCTTATATCGACATGTGTAAAAATCAGAATGACTGTTTTGCAATAGCAAGAGTCTGGGAAGGCGGGCTTGTATTCTATGGTGGTATGATTGGTGGATTTTCTGCTGCAATGTACTATATTCGTAAGCACAAGTTAAATACTTTTAAAGTTCTGGATGTTATTGCTATAGGAATGCCACTGGGACATGCAATAGGAAGGCTTGGGTGTTTTTCTGCTGGTTGCTGTTATGGACATGAAACCAATAGTTTTTTAGGTGTAAATTTTCCTAAAAATTCAATACCATTTAACGATGAAGTTATAAAAGGTGTTATAGATGTTAATGCAAGCCATTCTTTAAGTATTCACCCTACCCAACTATATGAAGCACTAGGAGTAAGTATAATATTTTTAGTATTATGGTTATTTAGAAATAAAAAGAAATTTCATGGTCAAATAGGGCTTTTATATATAATTCTATATTCTATCGAACGCTCTATTGTTGAAATATTCAGAGGAGATGGAATTAGAAAACACTTATTCAAATACTCTCCAGAATCACTAACAAACTTTCTTGGTCTTCCTAAGGGCTCTCCAATATTTTTATCAACTTCTCAGTTTATTTCACTTATTATTGCAATTATTTCAACAGGTTTTATTATTTATTTGTCTAAAAGAGCCAAAAAGGCAATTTAAATTATTCGATTGTAACTCTTGCATCAATCCCAGTATCTGTAAACTCAAATTCAATTTCTGCATTTCTAATTTTATAGTATTTATTTAATATCTCCTTTTGTAATATTTCTGAATTTATTTTTTTAATGTCATAACCAGAAAGAACAAGATGAGATATCGTATTATTGCTGTAAGTATAAGCTTTGTTTAGTGGATTAATGATATTAAAACCAAATCTGTTATAAAAATCATCTTTATTTAATTCTTTTCCATATATTGATTTTAAGATAGTTAGCGTTCTAATATTTTTAAGATTATTTTTTATCAAATTATCTATTATTGTATTATTAAAATATTCCTTTTCGAGCTTTATTGCATTTGGATGAAAGGATATGGATATATTACGAATATCAGACTTATTTCCTGATTTACTTACAATAGTTTGATTCTGTGCATTCATATCTATTATATATTTTAAGTATCGTTCTGTACTTGTAACTTCCAAGCTATTTTCAGTAAACGCAAAATATACCCTAAATGTTACAGTTTCCCAAAATTTAAATGTAAGAATTGTATATTCCTGAGATTTATAAACCTCTTTATATGATGTAACAGACATTTCTCTGGTATTAAATAATCTTATTAAATATGATATTTTTAAGTCTATTTCTTTTTTTAGTAAATTAATATTATTTTTTAATGGTATTGTTATTCTTATTGGGTGTGCTAATGAACTTAACATTATTGAAATCATACCCATTGAGCCTATTCTTCTAGAGCTTAGCATCTCTGAAAACAATCCCTGAATACTAAAATCAACCATTGGAGAGCTGTCTAAAATAGAAAATGTAATATAATCTCCAATTATCTCTGATAAATCAATATAATTAGCATTTCTTATTCTTAATTCTCTATTTAATTCATCATATGCTTTAGGTAACATATTTTTTACAAAATCGGTTATTTTAAATGAAACTTTAAGCCATTCATCAGGTAAATTACCTTTATTTAATTTAATTGCTTTTCCTCCAATAATTTCTTTTACTCTGTTATACATAGAAGAGTTAATCAAAGGTAAAATATGTGTATCTATTGTAATTTTATTATTTTTAGTTGAAATTCTAATTCCAATTGGGTCAAAATAATCTTTCCAGTAATTATTATAGTTCGCTACAAATTTTTTATAGCTATTAGCTTCATTATCAGTTACTAATTTAAACCTATAATTATCAATATTTGGCCTAAAGTATCCTAAATCACCATATAATACACTTTTTACTGATTTTTTATCTTTTGATAATTTTAAGTCTTTTGCAAATTTCATAAAATACTTATAATGCTCTTTTGAGTTTTCATTTGGAGCAAGTTTTAGTATCATTTGCTGTAATGATTTTGGATCTTTCTTATATAACTGATGATATAAAAGTAATAAAGATTGAAGCTTTACAAGTTTAAACTGTGTAGTTACTCTTCTTGCTTCTTTTAATCTGATTTCTGCACTAACTAGTTTTCTAATAAAAGGGTCAGACATATATAAAAAGATTCCTTCATCTTTATTTAATTTATATATTGATCTCATATATTTATATTCATCTGCTTCAAAAAGTGATAACTCTGGTTTTTTATATGTTTTTATTACTTTTTTTAAGGCTTCTAATGAATTTGAAATCAAAAAATATCGTTTATCAAGAGATAAAAAATATGAATTAACTTTTCTATCTTTTGTATAAATATAATTAACTTCATAACCCATTATCTTAATATTTCTTTCAATTGCTTTATTTTCTTTTTTTATTTCCTCTCTATAGTGAGTAATTCTACCTGCAAATAAAATTATATTTTTAACATTAAAAATCATTGTTACATCAGAACCAGTAACAATAAAAGGGTCAGAGCCAACAATTGCAGCCTCTTTAATTACCAAGTGATAAAAACTTCTCAAAGCTTTATTCTCTTTTAATCCAAGTTGAAGCATTAATTTATTCTTTAAACTATAATCAATATTCCCTGTTTCAAATCTCTTATATAATGACTTTACTTTAAGCATTAAATCTTCCCATAGGTTTAATGATTTGGCAAAATCAGGAATATGGATATAATAAAAATCATTTGGAGCAAGCTTTGATATTTCAGAATATTTATATTCTTTATTTCCAAGCATTTCTTTAAATGGATGTGATTTAATTTTAGGAGTTTCTGATTCAAGTGTCGATATTTTAACAGTATTTCTTCCCTCTTTTACAGATTTTGAAATTGAATCAATTTGTAAAGATTCTCTTATTGCAATACCACCTGAAAATAAATCAAGAGGATTTATTTTTTCTCTTCTCCAACGATTTCTGTATCGGTACGGATAATTTCTACTACCTTGAATCTTATGCCATTCTTTTAAATAACTAGTAATAAACTTAGAATATCCCAAATAATCTCCACCTTGGAATTCAATTTCTTTTAATTCATCAAAGATTATTGTTTTCTGGCTTCTTTTTAGTTTATCTACTAAGTCATGTGATTTTGCTATAAACCTATCTGTTTTTCTTCCTGCAAATACAATTGTTGCAATAAGTAGAAAACTTAAAACTATTAACTTCATATCTCCTCCTATTAATGAGGCTTAATAATATATTATTTTTATTAATATTTCAATGATTTTATAAACTAATCAATATGTAATGGAATAATATATTAAAATATGATAAAATAAACATACTTTTGAGGTTATTATGAGAAATGAAAATATTGATCCAAATTTAAATGATAGAATTTATGAAGAAACAATTAGACCTAAAACTCTTGATGACTATATTGGACAAAAAAAAGCAAAAGAAAACTTAAAAATATTTATCCAATCAGCTAAAATGAGAGCAGATGCTTTAGACCATGTTTTATTATTTGGTCCTCCAGGGCTTGGTAAAACAACTTTAGCAAATATTATTTCAAATGAATTAAATTCAGAGTTTTATCAAACAAGTGGTCCTGCTATTCAGAAAAAAGGTGATTTAGCTGGTATTTTATCTCAAATAGAAACTAAAGGAGATATTTTATTCATAGATGAAATACATAGGCTCAACCCAGTAATAGAAGAAAACCTATATCCTGCAATGGAAGACTTTAAATATGACTTAATTATAGGAGAAGGTAGTGGAGCAAGAGGTATTTCTATAAGCTTAAGCCCTTTTACTTTAATTGGAGCAACTACAAAAAGCGGTTTATTAACTTCACCTTTAAGAGATAGATTTGGCATTATAATAAGGCTAGAATATTATGATACTGATGAACTTTTTACAATTGTAAAAAGGTCTGCAAATATAATTGATATGGAAATAGAAGACCAGGGAGCTTTTGAAATTGCAAGAAGAAGCCGTGGAACACCAAGAATTGCAAATAGATTATTAAAAAGAGTAAGAGATTTTGCACTTGTTAAAGGTAATGGAACAATTAATAAAGAAATTGCTGATATTGCATTAAATGCTCTTGAAATTGATAAAATTGGTTTTGATTTTATGGACAGAGCAATATTATCAACAATAATTGATGATTTTAAGGGTGGTCCTGTTGGACTAGAAACAATTGCAGCTGCTGTTGGGGAAGATAAAGTTACTATAGAAGAAGTATATGAACCTTACTTAATAAAAGAAGGTTTTTTATATAAAACTCCAAGGGGAAGAGTTGCAACAGAAAAGGCTTTTAAACATCTTAATAAAAATTTTTCAAGGTCAAATGCAAAAAAAACATTGTTTTAACATGTCTTACTGACTTTAGGTTCTTAAATGATTAAATTTGAAAATATAAAATTAAATTTTGATGGTAAAATTATCTTTAACGATTTTAACATAGAGGTAAATCAAGGAGAAAAACTAGTAATTATAGGTGATAGTGGAGCAGGAAAATCAACTATTTTTAATTTAATTCTAGGTTTTATAAAACCTGATAATGGAGTTGTATACATTAATGATTTATCTGTTAAGCCACAAAATATAAATAAAATAAGAAAGCAGATATCCTATATTCCTCAAAATGTAAATATCCCTTTTGATACAGCAAAAGACCTCTTTCAATCACAGTTTTTATATTCTAAAATCAAACTTCCAAGCGAGAGTACTATAAAAAAAATATTTGACGATTTTAATCTTAAATATGATATTTTAGAACATCAGCTTTCTTCTTTGTCAGGTGGTGAAAAACAGCGGGTTTTATTAATTGCTTCTATTATTACAAATAAAAAAATATTACTCTGGGATGAACCAACTTCTGCCTTAGACCAAAAAAACAAGGATATTTTAATGAAATATGTAAAAAAAATGAGTGAAATAACGATATTATCTATTTCTCATGATGATTTCTGGATAAATAACGCCACTAAGGTGGTCAAATTATGAAAGGTGCAATAGATATTTCATGGGTTAGTATTGGGCTTGGATATTTAATTTTAACTATTCCTTTTCTCCTGTTTAGATATTATAAACTGAATTTAATAAAAGACAGTACCATTGCCATATTAAGAATGACATTACAATTATACCTACTTGGATTTTACTTAGAATATATATTTAAACTTGATAATATATTTGTAAATATTACATGGATAATTATTATGATTCTAATATCTGTTTCCACTACGATTAAAAAATCAAAAGTAAGTTTTAAGTTCTATTTCATACCTCTTCTATCATCTTTAACATTTGTTACAATCTTAACTCTTTTATACTTTATCGGCCTAATGATTGGAGCTGAATATTTTTTCAATACGAGATATTTAATTCCAATTGTAGGAATTTTACTTGGCAACTCAATACAGAGCAATATAATTGCATTAAACAGCTTTAATTCAAAGTTAAAAAGTGAGTATCACTTATATCTTTTTGCTATTGCAAATGGAGCCAGTAAATATGATGCTTTACTCCCATTTATGAAACATGCTTTAATACAGGCTCTTAATCCTATGATTGCAATGACAGCAGTTGTTGGGCTTATTTCTATTCCAGGAATGATGACAGGACAAATATTAGGTGGTTCATCTCCATTTTTAGCTATAAAATATCAAATTGTAACAATGATATCTGTATTTTTTGCGAAATCTTTAATTATTGTACTAACTTTAAATTTTACCAACAGATTTATTTTTGATGAAATGGGAAATAAAAAAATTTAATTACTGCATTTTGCACTACCAAAATTATCAATATAACAATCATTAAATGAACATGTTGTTACTGGCCTGCAAACTATTTCTTTTTCTATTTCTCTAAATTTAGCTCTTAAGGCACTAAGTGCTTCATCTGTACCATTTTCAAGCCCTTCAATCTTCATTGTTTTAGCATTAATAATCAAGTTAAAAGGAATACTTCCAGAAGCATTATAATTTTCAAGAATAGGCAAACCATTCGTAAAACCATTGTCTGAAGAAAATCTACCATTATCTCCAACTACAGAAAACTCCATTTCATATTGTGTTTTCCATGATTTAGCAAATTCATCCGGATTTGACATTACACCATCATTTCTATTGTCATCAACTATTGTTTGAATAACAGCCACCCTCTCTCTGCCATCAAGAAGTCTTTTATTATTATAAAAATCTCTTAATGCAGGTGCTTCCTGACGACAAGGATCACACCAGCCAGCAGATTCAACAAGTATTATAACTCTTGGAAACCCTGTTTTTTCATACATACTATGTAGTTTTTTAAGAGATGCCAATTTACCATCTGTATCAGTCCATTCTAACTCTTTTATTATATCACCTTCTTCTTTACCATAAGAGCCAGCAGGATAATCAACAAATGATTCACATAGCTTACTTTCAGTATTACAAAAACTTTCTCCCTTACAAATACCAACTTTACATTCATGCAAACATCGTAGTGTATCAGGATTACAAACATCTCCGTCAGAACAATCAACTTCAGCACAACCACCAACACAATGACCTGTTGTAGCATTACAATGAGAGCCATCATTACATGTTGCATCAGTACAAGCATTATCTGCCTTTACAACACAAATATGACTTTCAGGATCACAAACTTCTTTATCTTCAGTACTACAATCAGCTTCAACACAGTTTACATCACATAGTTTAGTCATTACATTACAATGTAATCCATCTTTACACTGAACCTGTAGACATGATTGCTCACATTTATTATTTGTTTCATTGCAATTATAACCTGCTTCACAGCCACTATCCATACATGACTCTTCACAATTTTTTGTTTCAGAATTGCAAATTTCACCTATTTCTCCACAATATTCAACAGTACAATCTTTTACACATTTATTTGTTTTAACAACACAGTGCTTCCCTGTATCACAACCACTTTCTGAACATGTTTTATCTTCTCCTGCACAAGAGTAGAAAAAAGCTGCTATAAGCGGTATAAGTATGAGTATTCTTTTCATTAAGCCTCCATATTTTTAAATTTACTAAAAATAAACACTATTGTTTATATCATAATATATTATTATTTTCAATTATAGGTTTTAAGTAAAACTATTCTTGCCATAATTTTTAAATTGTATTACAATATTATTCCATTTGGAGTTAGTCATGGTAAAAGAAAAGGATATAGGCAGAAAAGACTTTGTAAAAGCATCAGGTGGTTTAATAAAAGAAAGTATTTTTAATTTTGTAAATTCTTATAAACCCGATTTAGTTGAAAAGTTAACTAAAAATAAAGATAAATTTCATATTCCCAAAAAACTTTTAAATCCTCCTGGTGCAGTTGAGAACTACAATGAGAAATGTACTGCCTGTGAACAATGTATTGAAGTATGTCCTTATAATTCAATTATATTATTTCACGATAAAGAACTCAACAAGGAAGTTGCTAAAATAGACCCTTATACCTCAGCTTGCTACTTATGTAAAGATATTCCATGCTCATCAATATGTCCGGATGAAGCTCTTGAAGCAATAGCCAACAGACTGGAAATCAAACTTGGTTTTGCTGCCGCAACATTTCATTGCTTAAATCAAAAAGCCAAAGAAAAAGTCTGTGCCAAATGCCAGGAAGTTTGCCCTTTTTTAGATTCCTGTATAACTTTTAATAGGTTTAATATTCCATCTATTGATAAAAAAGTATGTTTAGGTTGTGGAATCTGTGCAGAACACTGCCCTGAAAATGGAAGTGGAATTATAATATTTCCTAAAAAATAATTTTTTTTAATTAAAAATTGTATTTTTTCTTAATTGCTGTTATATAGAAATCAAGTTTTAATATTTAAAAAAGGAGGTATTTTAATGTTTAAATTTACTACAATTGTTTTATTATTAGCTTCATTTTTCATAATAATATCATGTGGAGGAGATAATAACGATGATAACAATGATAACCCAGGTAATACTGAAAGCAGAGTTTTATGGAAATACAAACTAAAAAATGAAACAAACAATTTTAAAAATATCCCTGCAATAGATGAAAATGGTAATTTATATTTTGCAACAAATGAAGATATTGATTTTGGTAAAAATGGAAAATTTACGGTCGTTTCAATTGATAAAAATGGAAAATTTCGCTGGGAGAAGGTTATTGAAAACACCAGAGGATATGAAAAAATAGCTTATAAAGATAATAAAGTATTTTTTATTATCGGAACTTATATGACACTTGAAGAAGCAGAAGGAGGAACTCTTCCACCTGCAACAACTTATGCTCTTGATGCAAATAATGGTAATGAAATATGGAAAACCGAGGTAAAAGACTGGCTTTTTACATGGCCTGCTTTTGCAGTTGGTAATGATAGAATTTATGTTTACATAAACAATGCTGATTTAGCTAATACTATAAGCAAAATAACTGCTTATGATATAAATAACGGAGATAATAAAGGAGAGATCATTATTAATTCAGAAACAGCAAGAACAGGAGCTCCTCTACTTAGAGCAATCACAGCTGTTAAAGACAATATTTTTGCAATTATAACTAAAGGTCAGGGAGAAGTTAATATAATACAAATAATTGATTCGGGTAATACACTCACAAATGGCTGGAGTTTTGAAGCTGCTGGATTTTATTCAGGAGAACTAAAAAATGTACCATATATTTATGACTTACCAATAGATGATAATGGTAATATTTATTTTAACTTATACCAACAAAAAGAAAATGATAATAAAACAGCGGTTGTAAGCGTGTCAAAAACAGGAGAATTTAACTGGATACACGAAATTCCTACTCCAAGAATCTCTTTAACAGAATCTGTAACAATAAATAAAGATGGTAATTTATATCTCAGTGTTTTAAGTAAACTTTATTTAATATCATCAACAGGTACTTCTTTATGGGATATAGATGGAACATATTATGATGATTATGAAATATTAAATGCTGATTACCAAAAACCTCCAACTATTGCAGAAAATGAAAATACATATCATCATAATAGTTATGGTTTAGTTTCTGTTAAAAGTGATGGTAAAATCAACTGGAAACATCTAAATGAAAATGATAATATTCAGGGAGCTGATTATTCTACACTTATGCCAGATGGTAGTATTATTGTAATGGGTACAAAGGAAATTATCTGTTTTAAAGGTGATGATACAAAACTAGCAACAACAAACTGGCCTAAAATATATGGTAATAACGGAAATACTTCCAGTAAATAAAATTTAAATCCACTTTGTTTACAAAGTTAGTTAAATTTTGCATGGAATAACTGTACAGACGATGCACTATTTCGTCTCAGTTATGAAATGCTATAGTACTTCTATAATAGCACTATCCCCTACTCGTTTTCTAATTTCACCAATAATAGAAACAGAATAATCAAGGTTCTCATCAAAATACTGCAAAACAGCCTTTAACTTATCTTTATTTACAGACAAAAGCATTCCACCTGATGTTTGAGCATCAAATAATAAATCAATAATAGGCGTATCAAATTCAGTTTTAATAAATTTAGAATATATTTTTTTATTTTTATGACTTGCTGCTGGATAAAAACCAACTTTGGATAATTTTAAAACATCTCCCATTACAGGAATTGAATCCTTATATAATAAAACATCAATTTTACTTGCTTTTGCAATCTCAGAAAGATGCCCAATAAGAGAAAACCCAGTAATATCTGTTGCTGTTTTAATACCAAACTTACAAATAGCTTCACCAGCTTCTTTATTTAATGTACCCATCCACTTTAAAGCTTCATCAACAGTTGATTTACTATTCCAGAAATCAGTTTCTGCTTTTGCAACATTCATTGCAATTCCACTTCCTAATGGCTTAGTTAAAATTAATATATCACCAATCATAGCATGAGAGTTATCAGCAGTTTTACCTAATTCAGCCTCTCCTGTTACAGCAAGACCATATTTTATTCCACTATCATCGGTTATAGAATGCCCTCCTAATAAAGAACAATTTGCCTCTTTGAGTACATCTCTTCCTCCATCTAAAATATCTTTCAATACTTTTACAGGAAATTTTTTATGAGGAAAGGCAACTAAATTTAAAGCAGTAATAGGTTTTGCCCCCATTGCGTAGATATCACTCAAAGCATTACAAGCTGAAATTCTACCAAATAAATAAGGGTCATTTACCATAGGAGGAAAGAAATCAGTAGTTTGAACAATTACTTTATCATCACTAATTTTAAAAACCCCTGCATCATCTGCATCTTCAAGGCCATTTATAACTCTTTCATCACGATAATAAGTATTAGAATACACAACCTGCTCAAGTACATCAGTACTCAATTTTGCATCACAGCCACCAGCTCCCTCAAGTATATTATATTTTTTCATAACTCCTCACTAAAAACGATTGGAGTATATATCTTTATGTGATTTTCTTCAAGAGAGATTTTTTTCTGCTTCAACTGCTTGGGCATTTTACGCAGTTCACTCAACCCCAATTCTTGGGTTTTCGCTCAGGTAAGAACTCTTTGCGTCTAACAAAGTTAGCCACATTACAGAAAACAGTACCTGCACTCACATTGTAAGAAGTGTCATTCTCACTCCAGTGAGTTTTGGAGTTTCCTGCTTAAGCATTTCTAGTCTCTTACTTCTTGCGAAATGTTAAGGCACAGAAAACAAGTTTCCTGTTTATACATTTCTAACCTCTTACGAAATGATTAGGAAACTCTTTGTATCAAGCAAAGCTTGCTACTTTGAGTTTTAAACATTTCTAGTCTAACCACTTATATATATCTTCGATTGGAATGTGGTCTCCGATATCATTTCCGTAATATGCTACTTCTATCTTTAAATCCGAACCGATTAAAAAATCTGCTGGAATTAAAGTTTTATTTCCTTCCATTCTTCCCATTCCAAAATTTTTTAATGCCTTCATCATTTTTACAAGTTTTATCATCCCACCTTTAATATAACCCCATAAAGATGACTCTATGCCATACTCTTTATATACTTTTCTTTTAGGGTCTGGAATTATAGGAAAAGGTGCATCTTGTTTTGCAACATATTCTAAAATACTATCTTTTGGAGATTGAAAAAAACCAATCATTTCCATTCCTTTTTCTTGAAATTTATCATATTCTGACAATAAACTGTGAACTCTCATATTACACAAAGGGCAAGATGCATATCTGTAAAATGATAACATTACTTTTTTACCTCTATAATCTTCTAAATTTATTTTTTTATCAAAAATATCAACTAAATCAAATAACTTAGCATCTTCACCTGCTTTTAACCTCATATTTTCTCCATTAAATTCAATTATGGTACTATAACATATTTTTATGACTTATATTTCAAGGTAATTTGTATCAATTGTAATATTAGATTTTTATTTTACAGTATTATCCAACAATTTTGCTTAACCATGAAACAATCTGATTTGTTGGTAGAGCTCCTGAAATCCGTCCTAATTCCTTGCCATGCTTAAAAACAATCATAGTTGGGATACCACGAATACCATATCTTCCTGCAATATTAGCATTTGCTTCTGTATCAAGCTTACCAAATTTTGCTTTCATTACAAATGACTTACTAGCCTCTTTAAAATTTGGAGCCATCATTCTACATGGAGCACACCATTCTGCCCAGTAATCAACAACTATAGGTAAATCACTTTTTACAACAAATTTATCATAGTTTTTAGCATTTAAAATAACAGGGCTGTTATCAAGTAAATCATGCTTACATTTTCCACAATTAGCCTTTGATAAACTTTCTGAATTCGCAACCATATTTAATGCTCCACATGATGGACATGCTACTTTTATTTTTTCCATTTTTTTCTCCATTAATAATATATATTACACGTACAGACGTGGCACAGCTACGTCTCTTATTCCCATACAATACCAATATTGGGCAAATACATAGATTCGCCTCTACCAAACACAATGGACCCAAAGCCATTGCCATTAGTAATATATACATCATTTTTTATTTTTCAATATTTAAAATAATTTTTAAGATTATAAGCTTAAAAATCCACAGAAAATTCTGTTAAGAAGTTGAAGTGGCAATTCCTATTTTTCAATAAACTCTTTATGAAATAACTTAACAGCATCTTCTACTCTGGATTTATCAATAACAAAGCTAGCTGTTAAATCTCTTAAATTAAAACCATAAACCTTTATATTGTTCTTTTCCAGTATATCACTTGAATCAATAAGTAACATTGGGTCTTCATATAGTTTATTACCTATTAGTGATACTTTTGCACGACTATCAAAATATTCAACTTCACATCTATCAAGCCAACCAAGAAAATACTGTTCATCCTGAATATCTGTTCTGTCAAAAATAAAAGTAATATTATCATTATCAGACCAGATTTCCTTATAAAAAATATCAGCTTCCATAAGCCATATTAAGAGTCTTTCCAAATTTTTTTTCTTCATTGTAAGAATAATAATATTATCCTCTGATGTCACTGCTACAACAGTTCTCATAATTGCCTCATCTGTAATAAAAGTGCCTTCTCCTGATTTGAAAGCATTCTTTGAAAATAATTTAATTTTATAATGTTTTGCAAACCTAACAGCATCAGCTGCAAGTATTTTTGCACCATTCTCACTCATTGCAAGCATTTGATCGTAAGATATTTCATCAAGTTTCTGAGGTAATTTAACAACTTCTGGATTTGCAGAAAATACTCCATCAACATCAGAATATATCTCACAATATAAGGCATTTAATGCAGCTGTTAAAGCAAGAGCTGTTGTATCACTACCTCCACGACCTAGAGTTGTAATTTCTTTTAGATAAGAAACGCCCTGAAATCCTGCAATTATTGCAACTTTACCATCATTTATAGCATCTTCTATCCTATAAGGTCTTACTTCAAGAATTTTTGCCTTATTATGAACAGTATTTGTAATTATACCTGATTGTGAACCAGTTAATGAAATCGCATCTTGTCCTAAATTTTTCAACGCAATACTTAATAAAGAAATTGTTTGCCTTTCCCCTGTAGTAAGCAACATATCAAGCTCTCTTCTATCTGGGTTATCAGTAATTTTATTTGCCATATTTAAAAGTTCATTGGTTGTTTTTCCCATTGCAGAAACCACAACTACCACTTCATGCCCAATTTCCTTCACTTTAACAATATTTTTAGCAATTTTTTTTATTTTATCAATACTAGATACAGAAGTACCACCATATTTTTGAACAATTATCCCCATTTTTTCCTATTTTGAAAGCTCTATTGTATACAAATATATTCCCTTCTCAGGAGGTATTTCACCCAATAAAATTAATCTATCCTTAATCTCATCATAAATCATTCTTGATTTATTTTTACCGAAAACAGGATAGTCAATATCACCGTTAAAAATTCGGTTTCCCTCTTCGTCAGGAGGCAAGAAACTTCCAACATCAGAAATCTCTAATATTTTTTTCCATTCATTTGTTTTAAGATTAAAACTCCATAAGTCAGAATAATATTTATTTTCTAATTCATTATCTTTATCTATTATATTGCTTCCACCATATAAGAAAACCAAATCCCTTTTACTATCATAAGAACAAGCAATATTAGCTCTTTCATTAAACTCTTTAGGCATATCATAAGAATTAAATTTACTAGTTATAGAATTCATCTTATAATATTTTGAAATATAATTTTTATTTTCTTCATTATTATAGCTTAAAATTCCACCAAAACTGTATATTATGCCTTTATTTTCAATTAAACAATTATTAGATACATTTGGTAAATAACTAAGCAATAACTTCCATGTCATATCTTTTACAGAAAAACTATACAGCTCACTATTATTACTTTCTTTTATTCTATTATTATAAACATAAAACATATCTCCCTTACTATTCGAGGTTGTCGAGAGATTTTTGGAAAATTCAGGAATATTACTAAATATAACTGATTTTCTAATTATATTAGAATAATTAAAAAAGATTAAAAATGATGATTTTATAGGAAGCAGGATAAACTCTTTAGCTTCTTTATTGTAGGTAATTAATTCACAATTCTCCATATTATCAGAGCATAAATTATTAAAGCTAGAAACACCATCAAAAAATAAAGAAACTTCTCTTTCAACACCAGTACTCAAGTTTAACTTACCAATAACAGAACTAATAGGTGCCGTCTCTTTATTTAAAGAAAAATAATTAACCATTGTTTCATTTCTGGAATCATAAGCAGATGTACTAAAACCATACGGCATTTTTATTGATTGATTATCTGATAATTTTAATTTATTCCACTTTAAACTTGATTCAACAACACATGCTTTATTGCCTTCATTATAAACCTTACAAATCTCCCATGATTCACAAATTAAATCACAAGAAGTATCTATTTGCATACATTTATTATCAGATTCATTACAGTACTCATCTTGAGAACAATCATTATCCCAGTAACAAAAACCTTGTTTTAGCTCACAAATACTATCAATACATTGTTCCCAATCATAACATCCCTGTTCACAGTTACTGGCTTCCATTTCACATGAGTAAGTATCTTTATTACAAACTTTATTATTCCTTGAGTCTTCCAGGTAACAATCACTATCATTCTTACAAAATCCATCTCTTTGATTTAGTTCACATTTACCTATATCAAAATTACAATATTCCCAGTATTCACAACCACCAGCACAACGAGGCTCATAATCAGCAGGACTATCATCTCCACATGAAAACAAAGCACTCAATAAAACGAAATAAACTATTCCTAATATTTTATAAACCATAATATTCCTTATTGCTAAGTTTATTAAAACACTAATTTAAGCAGTTAAAAATAAACTTTATGATAATATTATATCTGATTTTAGAAAAAAAACAAGACAAAAGTAATTTAAGCTTGATTTTAATTCAAAACTAATACTATAATCACCATTTTGAGATATATAATTGAAAAACTTTATTTTTATAAAAAAAATAGTAAAAAAGCCATGGGGTTACTATCACATAGTAAGTGAAACAACAGAATATAAAGAAAAGAAAATAACTATATATCAGAAAAAAAGATTATCTTTACAAAAACATAAAAAAAGAGATGAATTCTGGAAAATAGAACAAGGAAATGCAGAAGTTATTCTTAATAATAAAAAAATAAAACTATCAAAAAATGATGAATTATTTATTCCAAGAGAGAGCTTTCATAGGGTTAAGAATATTGGTAACATAAACTTAATAATACAAGAAATACAAACTGGAGATTATTTTGGGGAAGATGATATTATTCGTATTGAAGATGATTATGGTAGAGTATGAATATTATATATAATCCTATAATTTTTATTGGAAATAGATTTTTAAGTTACATCACAGTAATTGGTGGCATTTTATTATTACTAGTAGAAATAATAAAAAAAATCTTTAAAATAAGCTATAAGGAGCTCATATATGAGCTGTATAGTATTGGTGTTCAATCCCTGCCTATTATTTTTATGACAGGAGTTTTTGTAGGAACAATAATGGTAATCCAAACAGGATTCTATGTAAGAGCTTATAATATAACAGAAGTTCTTGGTTGGGGAGCTGGATTTACAGGGTTTAGAGAAGTTGCTCCTTTAATGGTTGGCCTTATGTTTTCAGGAAGAATCGGAGCCAATAATACTGCTGAATTAGCATCAATGAAGGTAAGTGAACAACTTGATGCTTTAGAAATACTAACAATAGACCCAATAACTTATTTAATTATACCTAGATTTATTGCGATTATTATTATGATTACACTTTTAACTGTCATTGCAGATTTTATGACAATATTATCTGGAGTATTTACAGCAAAACTTCTTTTAGGAATAGATTATCATATATTTCTGGATTCATTTTTTTCATATATTAAAATTTCAGATTTTACAACAGGACTAATGAAGTCCTTTGTTTTTGGTATAATGATTTCATTGATTAGTTCATATTATGGATTAAATGCTAAAAGAAGCAGTAAAAGTATTGGTTTTTTAGTAAATACATCTGTTGTATTTACTGCTACAGGCATATTTTTAATTGATTATATTTTAACAACTATTTTTGAGCTATAACAGGTTTTATAAATGTTTATTTTTAAGTTATTAAAGGATTTCGCATTATATTTAGGGGGGTTATTAGTATATTCCCAAAAACATAGTGATGGAATTATCAGACTTTTACTAAAAACAATTATAACTTCATTTACATCAAAATTAAGATTAAAAGAAACAATCAAACAAGCATATTTTATTGGTTATAAAACAATTCCATTTATATCAATTATAATGGGTATACTTGGAATTATTCTGGTAACAGAATTCGGAATGCAGGGAATAAAAATTACAGGAACAGCAACAGAAGTAGGTGGCCCTTATTTGCAGTTAATTGTAAGGCAATTTGGCCCTTTTATAACAGGAATGATGCTTGCAAACAGAGTATCAACTTCAATTTCTGCAGAAATATCATCAATGAAGATAACCGACCAGATTGATGCACTAAAAATGAATGGAGCAGATATCACACAATACTTAATTGTACCAAGATTTATTGCTGGTTTTTTTATGATATTTATTTTAATAATTTATGCAGTATTAGTTGCTGAGATATCTGGTGCAATAACAGCAAAACATTTATTTAATGTTCCTTATGAAGTGTTTATAAATTTTCAATTCGTTGAGAAATCAGATATAATACAGGGAGTGGTAAAATCATTTGCAATCGGTGCATTTATTCCTATAATAGGAGTATATTCAGGCCTAATGAGCAATGAAGGAAGTAAATCTGTAGGGGATTCAACAACAAGAGCCGTTGTAATGGGTCTTAGTGCGGTAGGTATGATAGATTTAGTTGTTGGTGGAGCAATGTTTATATTAACTTAGGATTTATAGCGTTTCAAACCTGCCTTACACTTCGTAAATCTCAGTAAAAAGCAGGTTTTACACTGATATTTAAGCCGAAGTCTTAAATATTATATATTATGGAAGAAAAAATGAGATCTGTTTTATTAATTGATTTATTTTAAAGGATATTAATTAATGTTTAAATTTTTAAATAGAACTAAGAAGTCACAAATGGAGATACAAAAAAAATGGTATAAAAAAGAAGTAAGAAAAATAACATATTCATTAATTATACTAACTTTTATATTCTTTGGTGGTACATTTGGATATTACTTACTAGGAAAAGGAGAATGGTCTTTAGTTGACTGTGCATATATGACATTCATCACTCTCTCAACAATTGGATATAGTGAAACATTTGATTTAAGCAATCGCCCAGAAGTTAGAATTTATACAATGTTTATTATTGTATTTGGCTTAGGAGCATTTGCATACTATTTTTCACATTTAGTATCTTATATTGTAGAGGGAGATTTAAAAAACTTTTTTTGGAATAAAAAAATGATAAAAAATTCAGAAAAATTATCCAACCATATTATTGTTTGTGGTGCAGGAAAAACAGGTGTAAATGTAATTGAAGAATTAATTGCATCAAAAAAACAAGTTGTAATCATCGAGAACAGGGGTGAAATAATTGAATATTTAAAACATGAATTAGAAAATATCCCTATTATATTCGGAGATGCTACAGATGATGATATACTTATTAATGCTGGTATTAAAAATGCTTATGGATTAATATCATCTCTTCCTGATGATAAAGATAATATTTATGTTGTTATTACTGCAAAAAATCTAAATTCAGATTTGAAAATAATAACGAAAAGTATTGATCCTAAAACAGTTAAAAAATTCTATAGTATCGGAGCAGACCATGTTGTTTCATCAAAAGAAATTGGTGGTATTAGAATGGCCACACAAATGACATCACCTGTTGCAGTTAATTTTGTTGAAAAACTTGTTTCTCATAAACATAGTAAACATACTATAGATGTTGTTTTAATATCAGAAACATCTCATGTAGTTGGCAAAAAACTTGGAGAAATCAATCTAAGAAAATATACTAAAGCATTAATTCTTGCATATAAGTACAAGGATACTAATGATTACAACTTACTCCCAGGTTCATCAACTGTTTTTGAAGGAAGTATGGAGTTAATAATTTTAGCATCAATAGATGAATTTGAAAAACTAGATAAATATGTAAATGGAGAGACTAATGAGTAAATATAAAAACCCTTATCCAACAGTTGATATTATAATAGAACTAACAGACCATAATAATAAAATTGTTCTTATTGAAAGGAAGAATGAACCTCTTGGTACAGCAATTCCTGGTGGCTTTGTTGATTATGGGGAAAGTATTGAAATAGCAGCAATCAGAGAAGCAAAAGAAGAAACTAATCTTGATATTAAATTAATTAAGCAGTTTAAAACATACTCAGAACCTAAAAGAGACCCTAGATTTCATACTATATCAACAGTTTTTATTGCTAAAGCAAGTGGTTCTCCTATTGCAGGTGATGATGCTAAAACATGTAAAATTTATTCATTAAATATGTTACCTGGCAACCTGGTTTTCGACCATAATCAAATATTAAATGATTATAAAACCTACAAGGAAACAGGAAAAGAGCCTGATTTATAAAATAATACTAAAAAAACCTTGATTTTTGTTTATTTTTTGTATAAAATCCCTAACCTATGTATATTTGAGGAGAATATAATGTTAAAATTTGTTAGAAAGGGAGCAACATCACTATTAGGAACATTAATGCTTGGAGCAATATCACTTGTATTTGTTTTAAGTTTTGGTCCTGGAGCAAATGGTTGCCAAAGTGTTAATCCAAATCAAAATGTTGCAAATTATGTAATTAAACTAAATGGTAAAAAAGTTGTTGTTGGTGAATATCAAGAACTTAGAAAGAAGGTTTATTTACAACAACAACAACAAAAGAAAAATTTAAGTGAAAATCAATTAAACCAAATTGTTATTGAAAGGCTTGTAGCAGAACAACTATATTTAGAATTTGCAAAGAAACTTAACCTAACAGTAACAAATGAAGAAAAAGATAACTATATTACTAATATCCCATATTTTCAGGTTAATGAAAAATTTGACTACCCTACATACAAAAAAATAGTTCAAAATTATTTTAACACAACTCCTTTACAATATGAAAAAAACATTAAAAAGGATATTGTTATAAATAAAGCAATGAATATTATAACATCTTCTATATCAATCTCTGATGATAAACTTTGGGAATTATATAAAGAAAATAATAAATCAATAGATTTATCCTTTATTAAATTTCAAATAAAAAAAGATGATTCAGAAATAACTGATGATGAAGGAAATAAATATCTTACAGAAAACGAAAAATTAATAAAAAAATACTTTGACTCACATAAGGATGAATTTACTCATGCAAAAGAAGTAAAAGCCAGTCATATTCTTATTTCAGTAAATAAAGATAAAAAAGATGCTGATTCCAAAAAGAAAATTGAAGAAATTGAAAAAGAAGTTAAAGATGCAGACTTTGCAGAATTAGCAAAAAAATATTCAGATGGACCATCTAAAGCTAAAGGTGGTGACTTAGGATATTTCAAAAAAGATGCAATGGTTAAAGAGTTTTCTGATGTAGCATTTAAACTAAAACTTAATGAAGTATCAAAACCAGTTAAAACTAAGTTTGGATACCATATAATTAAAGTAACAGGAATAAAAGAAGCTTATTCAGATAAATATGATGATGTAAAACTATCTATTGCTAAAAACATTATAAAAGAAAACAAAACAAAGAATGCTATCGTAGAACTTAAAAAATCAATAAGTGAAAACTTAAAAAACTCTAAAAACATAGAAGAATTAGCAAAGTTGATTCCTAATTCTAAAGTAGAAACAGCAACGGATATTAAATTCAATCCTTATAGCTTCATTCCAAACTTAGGAATTGCAAAAGAGCTTATGAATGATATTTTTAAAACAGAAATTAAACCAAATACCCTTTTATCAAAAATTTATAATATTGACAATTCACTTGTTGTTGCTCAATTAAATAAAATAAACCTTGATAAAGAAAAATTTGAATCAGAAAAAAGTAAATTAAAAGAACAAGCTCTTTTAATAGACAAGTCTTTATTCCTTGACTCATGGTTAGAAAACAAAAGAAAAGCAAGTAATTTAGTTGTTCATCCAAACTACCTTCCTAAGAATTAAAATATTTGACAATTAAAATTATATATCTTATAATCAATAAGTTTTTTTTGTGAGTTAAGAATGTATAAACAATTATTTTTATTTTCAATTTTAATTTTAATATTTACAGCATGTCAAAATCGACCTTTACAACAACTAGGAGCAACATCAATATCACAGAAAATTGATAAATATACTCTTGAAGGTGGAGGCGATGTTACTGTAGATATTTTATTTGTTGTTGATAACTCAGGTTCAATGGCAGAAGAACAGGATAAAGTTGCTCAAAACATAGAAAACTTTATGAAAATGATTAAGAAATCAGCTGAAGCAGGAAAAACATCCTATCATATAGGTATTGTAACTACTTCAGTATGGGATAAAGACCAAACATCAAAAGAGGATGTAAGGCTTAAAGAGGATGGTCGTTTACTTACAATTAAAAAGAACTCCTCATGTGAAGAAGATCCTGGTAAAAGGTTTTTAGAAAACGATGACAATGAAGATGTTGTTGAGTTACTAAAAAATACTATTAAATGTATCGGTGTTAATGGTGCAGGTATAGAAAGAGGCCTTGATGCTATGAAAAAAGCATTAAGCGAAGAAAGACTAAATAACGAAAACCGAGGCTTCCTTAGAGATGATGCAAAAATAATGGTTATTGTAATTGGTGATGAAGATGATTGCTCAACTGGCTTAAGAGCCTACGACCCAACAACAGGTGACCCAATACAAGGTGACCCATCGTTTACAAATTTTCCTATTGCAAGAATAAGAGGAAAAGATTGTATTGAACAATCAGACCTTATTCCTGAAGCAGATTATGTAGTTGACTCCACAGGTGATCAAAAACAAAATAAGTTAAAGCCAGTATCTGATTATTTTAACTTTCTTGTGGATAAAAAAGGTGGAAATTACTATAAAGTTGGTTTTGCAACAATTGTTGGTCCATTAAATTGCTGGACAGGTGAAATAAATGATATGGGACAAGGGCCACAATCTCAAAACATGTCTATTCCATTTGCATTTCAAAACTGTACTTACCTCTCCCCCCAACTACCTCAGCAAATGTACGACTTAAACTACAATACTTGCAGAGATAATGTTGTTCCTGCATGTACATGCGATACAGATGATTCAAATCCTACAACATGCAATAAAACAGCTGATTTATTTACAACATGTTTTAATAATAAATCGGGGACTCCAAATAAACTTCCTATAATTTCAGAAAACAATTGTTCTGAAACATATTTAAATGGTAAATGTGATGATGGAAAACATTGTGAAGTAACAGAAAAAGGTGTTAAATGTGTTGATAATACATGTTCCGCAACAGAATTAAGCGGTACATGTCCTGCAAATCAATTTTGTGATAATGGTATATGTACTGATAAGACACCTGCTGTTTATACTGCAGATAATGATGAAGCAGGAAAATATTCTTATGCAACTCCTGGTAAGAGATTTCTTGAACTTCAAAAACTTGTAGAAGCAGAAAATGAAAAAGATAGTTATAAATATTCTATTTGTTTAGAAGATTTTGGTACTCCATTATCTTTAATAGGAGCTAGACTTGCTGATAGTAAATGTGAGTATCGTTTAATAAATAAAACAGACACTCCATGTTCTGTTGTAATTAATATATTTGAACCTGAAGATAAAAACTTAGAAAGAGGTGCTACAACGAGCCTTAACTCTCCATGGACTTATACAACAACAGAAGACAACATAGACAAAACAGGTGAAGAACTATATAGAATATGTAAAGAAAACCTTGATAAACCTTTTTCAGAAAGAATTAAAATATCTGATTATCTTGAAAAGGTAAATTGTGGTAAAGATGAAACTGGAGAAAAAGAATGTTTAAAAATTCTTTTTCCTAAAGAATCCGGAGAATGTCCTCAGCCAGGCTCTCAGGTAGAAATATATTATGGAGTTATTGAATAATGTTAAAGCTTCTACTTATTATTATTTCATTTGGGATATTTGCAAATACATATCACATTGAAGATTTGTCTGAAACATTAAAAATAAATCAAAAGTTTATAAGTAAATTAAAAAAAAATAATATAAAAACTACTGATGATTTTTTACTCATTAATAAAACATCAAAAGATAGAGCTCTTAATTCTCAAAAGTATAAAATTAAAATTAAAGAGTTAATTAATATTCTAAATATATTTGATTTATTAAGGATAAAAGGAGTTGGTCCAACAGCAGCAAAGCTTTTGGTAAAAGCTGATGTTAAATCAATAAGGGAATTTCAAGGAATAGATATATCAAAACTTGAAAAAAAATTAATCGAAGTAAATCAAAAATTTAAAATTTCTCCATTTACACCAAATAGGGAGAATCTAGATGTATGGAAATCACTTGCATTAAAACTTAAGATAATTATTTTGTAGAGATATTATGAAAATTAAATTTAAGAGTAATTTTAAAAATATATTTAATCAGAAATCAATTATATTTTTATTATTTTTAACAATATTAATACTTACATCATGTACACCAAACAAAAAACTTGAAAAAAAAGATAATACATTACAGAATACTAAAGAAAAAAAAATAGTAGATAACAGATATAAAAATAATTCAATGGTATCATCTTATGATGTAAACAAAGATGGCAAAGCTGACATGTGGAAAATATATAAAGAAATAAAAGTATCTGATAATGAAACTAAAAAAGTTCTCTTAAGAAGAGAAATTGATTTAAACTTTAATGGAAAAATTAATTACTATAAATTCTATACAGAAAAAGGAAATATAGAAAAAGAATATCTGGATTTAAATTTAGATGGAGTAATAGACTTAATAAGATTTTATGAAAAAAATCTTATTATAAGAGAAGAGCATTATACTAAAAATCCAATAAAAAAAGATTTAACAATTGATATTAAGATAAAACCACAAAAAAAAGTTCTATACTCTAATCAAAAACTAACAAGAATTGTAATTGATAGAACTGGTGATGGATATCTTGACCAATATTTATTTTTCAAAAAAAATAAATTAATACAAATAGGTTTTGATGATGATAATGATGGTAAAATAGACACAAGAGTTAGATTAAAGTCAAATAAAACCAATAAGGATGCATTAAAGAATGAAAGAAAATAAAACATTTACAGTTTATATTGGTCTTGGCAGTAATAGAGATAATCCAAATGAGCAAATAGAAAATGCAGTTAAAGAGCTTGAAAAAAAAGTTAAAATAATCAAAAAATCTTCTATATATGAAACAGAACCTGTTGGTAAAAATGGAAGTAATAACTTTTTTAATATGGTTATTAAAGCAGAAACTAAACTCTCACCCTACTCTCTTTTAGAGAATTTACTAAAAATCGAAACATCTTTTGGCAGAAATAGAAAAAAAGAAAAACATTGGGGAGATAGAGTTTTAGACCTTGATATTCTGAGCTATAATGATATTATTATGAATGACTACAGGCTAACACTACCACACAAAGAAATGTTCAACAGAATATTTGTGCTAGAACCATTTCTTGAAGTTGAACCAAATGCAAAAATTCTTAATAAGGACATTGCAAAAAGACTTACAATATTAAAAAGAGTAAAAGAATACTATATTGAAAAGGTATAATGAATACTTTTATTAAACTATTAATATTACCTTTTCTTTCTCTAAATTTACTTGCCTTGGCAAATAATCAAATGGACGACTTTTTTTTATTACAAAAAGAAAAGAATTCCTTAAGTAAAGATATTAAAATAATTAGTTCAATATACCATCTTGGCTATCCTGAAAAATCAAAACAAAAACTATATATTATTTTAGATAAATTTACAAAAGAAGAATTTGATAAAAATATTAATGATATTTTTAATATATTAAATAAAAAAAAATTTGATAAAGCAATTCTAAATTCTATTTCATTTATACTAACAAATAAAAAAATAGAACCAATGGATAAAGAAATTATAAGTATATACAATAAAGGGAAAAAAGAACAACACAACACTACTACAACAATAACAAGCCTTGTAACAGTACAAGATACTCCTAAGAAAAAAATATTAAAAAAAGAAAAAACTGTAAAAACACAGGCCATTGAATCATTGGAAAAAAGAATAGAGTTAGCAATTGTTCTTTCTGAATGGCTTGATGATTTAGATATTGATAATTCAATAAAATATTCAATAGAAATGTCAGATGATAAGTACTACAGTATTATTTACCAGTACTTAAACTATATGAAAAATAAAAATATAGAACAAATGGAGAAAATAAATAAAAAATCTCCACTTTACTATCATTTTATCATCTCAGCATATAAAAACAATAATAATCATAAAAAAGCATTAATTTACTTAAATAAACTAAAAAAAGAATACCCAAACTACTTAAAATATAATAGGATTGATTTATGATTCAATTATTTCATGTATATAAAACTTACGATGGTAAAAATGTTGTATTAAAAGACTTAAATATGATTATCGATAAAGGTGAATTTGTTTTTCTAACTGGGGCAAGTGGAGCAGGAAAATCAACACTATTAAAATTATTATTCTTGGAAGAAATGCCTACAAAAGGACAAATATTAATAAAAAATAAAAATATATCAAGATTAAAACATAATTCAATTCCATACTTAAGAAGAAATATTGGCGTTGTTTTTCAAGATTTTAAGCTTATAAATGATAAAACGGTTTTTGAAAACATTGCAATATCACTTGAGATATTAAATCTTCCTAAAAAAATAATTAAAACCAAGGTAAATTCAATGCTAAGAGATGTTAGCTTAGAACATAGAAAAGATTACTTCCCTTTAAATTTATCAGGAGGAGAACAGCAAAGAGTTGCAATTGCAAGAGCTTTGATAAACTCACCTGCAATACTTTTAGCAGACGAGCCAACAGGAAATTTGGACCCTGTAATAACACTAGAAATAATGTCACTTTTTGAAAAAGCAAATAACAACGGAACAACAGTTATAATTGCTACTCATGATAATTCTATGATTAAAAAATATAAGAAAAGGGTTTTAAATATTAAAGATGGTCGATTAATCTAGTGCATATTCTATTACTAAATTTTTAAGTATTTCAACAAACTTCTCTTTTTTAAGCTTTCCTCTTAGGTAATTTCTATAATTTTTAGTTAATGATCTGCTAAATTTATTCCAATCTCTTCTCTTTAGAGCTTTTTTATATATATTTCTTATTAATTTTACATTCTTTTTATCTTGATTTAAATTATCCATAACTTCAATTTGTTCAATTAAAATCAATACAGCCGCCATTTTATCATCTAACTTCATATTTATTTTATAAGCATTACTATAATACTTTGCTTTATCAGGAGCAAACCCTTTATATATCTCATTAAACTTATGAGCTTCCTGATAATTACCATTTTCCATATTACTAGAAATAGAATCCTCTATTGTATCTAAACTTCCTGCATAATCAGGTTTGGAGATTTTTAATTTTGTAAAAATATAATCAAACTTAAATTCAATAGTTTTTTCGATATTTCTATATCTAAAATCATATACTTTTAAAACTAAAAAATTAGCATTAACTTCATAATCTCTACTAATATATTTAGTTGCAACCTTTTCAGATAATGCCTTTTTTATTTTTTCGGAGATAACCGACTTCATCATAACTTCAGGGTCTTCAACTATTTTTAAAGCATTAACTGTAATAGTTTTTATTTTATCGCTTCTTTTTTTTATAAAACTATTAATCTTTTGTGATCTTTCATCTTTAAAAAAAAGTTTATATATATTAGTTCCTTTAAATTCTGAAACCAAAATAACATCGCTTGGATTTGAAGCATCCTTTATATTTAACTCTGCAGTTTGGTTTTCCCCAATTGAGACTATGTGCAAATTATTGTTTTCCGGAATATAAAACATAGAATAATAAGATGCAATTAATGCCTCTGACTTCTTTTTTGCTTTTCTGCTTGTTGTTTCTAATGATGGCCAGAAAACACCTATCGGTGAAGTTGTTAATTCCTTTGAACCTCCCATCATTTCATCTTCAACATCAAAAGCACTATGGGTTGAGCACGAATAGAAAAATATAGAGAAAGCTGCAATTAAAAAAATTATCAGTTTATACATTAAATACCTCAAAAAACAAAGAGTTTTATATTACAAGAAATACATCTATAATTCAAGTATTTTATAATTTAATCTTTTTTAAATAATTTGTAGCTTCTTCTGGAGGCGTTGGATTGATATAAAAACCAGTTCCCCATTCAAAACCAGCCTTTTTAGTAAGCCTTGGGATTATTTCAATATGCCAGTGAAAATCTCTTTCTATTGTATTCCAATCTAGATTTCCTCGTTTATTAGCATTTCGGTTTGGTGCAGTATGAATTAAAAAATTATAAGCAGGGTCATTTAATCCTTTTTTTAATTTTGCAAGAGTATCTTTTAATACAACAGCAAGATTATACAAATCACTATCTGTTGAAAGAGAAAAGTCATGACTATGCTTTTTGGGCATTGGAGCAATCATCATTTCAAATGGAAATCTTGAAGCAAAAGGCATCATTACCACATATTGGTTATCTTGATAAATAATTCTTTTATTTTCCTTTAGTTCCTGATTAATAATATCACAAAAGATACACCTTTCTTTCAATAAAAAATGCTCTTTTGCACTCTGCAATTCAGCTGATACTGTTCTTGGCGTAATAGGAGTTGCAATTATTTGTGAGTGAGGGTGTTCTAAAGAAGCTCCTGCTCCTGAGCCATGATTTTTAAATATTAATATATATTTAAATCTGCTATCTTTTTTTAAATCATTTAATCTATTACGATACATTATTAATATCTTCTGAACATTATCTGTGCTCATGGAAGCTATATCATCATCATGATGTGGAGATTCAATTATAACTTCATGAGCTCCTATTCCATTCACAATATCAAAAATACCATTTGCCTTTCTATCTAATTCACCCTCAATTTTTAATGCTGGATATTTATTAGGAACGGTTCTTACTCTCCATTGATTATTTTCTCCGGTTATTTCACTAATTGAATAAGGTGTTTTTGCTTCACTTCCTTTACAAAATGGACAAAACCGAACCTCTTTCTTTGTATTTTCCTGTTTGAAATCAATAGGTCTTTTACCTCGGTCAGATGCAATAATAACCCACCTTTTTTGTATTGGGTCATGTCTTAGTTCAGACATATTTTCTCCTTTTATACATACCAATTAGTTAAATCAAAATCATCACAAGGATAATTTATGATAATAATATCAGTATTTGGTATTCTTTCAATAATTTTACCATTTTCTTTCAATAAAATTCGGAATTTAATAGCTTCATTTGGCTCAAAATGCTCTTTTATGCAAGAAAAGTTAATACTTGCTTCGCAAACCTCATCAATAAAAGAAACAACTCCATTATCATTTGAAAGCAAATCTATTTTTTTACTAAAATCAACAAACTCAACAGCAATAATATAATCTCTTTTATTAAATTCCTTTAAATCAATAGATGAAGATATTTGAAAATATAAATTTTCTTTATCAAATCCAAATAACACCTTATTTATAATTGTATCAGTTTTATGTATTGCACCTTGCTCCTCAAAAATTTCACCAGAAGAAACCCAGCCATAATAATCATCCAGTTTACCCGAAATATTAGGAGTAATTAAGTGAAGTGGCTTTTTATAGCTTATAACTTCAACTTTTGAATATAATGGAGAATATAATTCTATAGGCACATCTATTTCCAGTAAATTATATATTTTGATTAAATAGTTTCTAAATAACAAATCAAAATCTAAATCATTTGCACTACTGTGTCCTTCTCCTGCCCACCACATCCAATCACTACCTTGTGCAATCATAAAATGTTTTTCAATAGAGTTTAAAGTATTTTTTTCTAATAAATTATTTAACTTTCTATCCTCAATAATATTATTTAAATGAAATAAATATTCCCAATACTTATTTTTAACAGGCTCATTAATCCATGTATTAAAATTACCATCAATCCATGAACCAGGCATCAAAGTATCAAGTTTTGGTATGATATTTTTATTATTTTCAATATATTCATTAAAAGTTGTTAAATTAATCCAATCTACAGTTGATAATTTTGTAAATAACTCAGTTAAAAAAGGTTCTCCATGTTGTTCATAGTATTCCCAAGCATTTTCACCATCAAGTATAACAGTAACCAATGGTTCATTTCTTGTAATATTATTTCTAAAATGATTTAATTCCTCAATAAAATTATTTACAGCATCTGTTTTATCCCAGTTTGAATAAACAAAACCGATTTTATCAGATAATCCATGATTCCTAAAGAAAATATACTTATTATCATATAAATAAGGAGTAGAAAGCTCATCAAGAGAAGGAGAATATCCTTTTGATTTAGCTAGAATAGCCTCATCAGTTGCAATCCACTGAATATCTGTTTCTTGTAATAACTTTAAGAAATCCTTACTTACACTTCCTTCAGCAGGCCACATTCCTGTTATTTTTTTATTAAAAAAATTTAGAGCATAAGTTTCAGCTTTTTTTAAATGCTTTTTAGAATAGTGTGACATATTTGAAAAATTATTTGGAATACTTGAATTATTCCATGCTTTATTTACATTATTTATATCATTCATTATAGGAATAATAGGATGATAAAATGGAGTAATCGAAATTTCACAATTATCATTATTGGCTAATGATTTTATATAGTTTCTGACTTCTTTTAAGAAATCATATTGAATACCAAGCAATTTACTTTTTTCTTCTTCAGTAAAATCTCTATCTTTTTGGATTAATTCCTGAATATAAGTATTATTTTTGAGTTTTGTTCCACTCCAGCCTAATTGAAAATGAACCTGTAAATCTCTTAATTCCTGTTCAAAAAATTCAAGTCCGATATTATTCTTTTTAGTTGAAAGTAAAAATTCTTTTTTCTGAAATAACTCTTTATACCTTATCGATGCAAATACAGTTTTTTCTATATTGATATTAAATAATTTATCTACAATAAAATTTCTTTCAAGATCACTTAAATCAATCACTTTTTTTTCAACAACCATCAAATAGTTATCGCTATATTTCTTATCAATATAAAATTCAAGTTGCTCTAATAGAGAAGGAACAAAATTTATATTTGTTTTAGCATTTTCAGCTTTTAATATCGCATAGGGAATATCAAGATAGTCCTGCATTGCATGAAGCCTTACCCATGGCATAATAAATTCTTTTTTTATAGGGTCAACATAATTAGGCTGATGCATATGCCACAAAAATGCTAGGTTTATTTTATTTACCATAAAGGACTCCTCCATAATAAATTGTTATAGCATATTTTTTTTATTTTTTAAAGAGATTCTAAACTATCTTGTACCTTGTGCTCCAGGATATAGTCCTGTTTTACTGATGTCATCTGTTTTAATATTACAGCCACTATTGCTCCATTCGATTCCTGCAACCCACCAAAATGAGTCAGGTTCATCACCTCTACCTGGTAAAGACATGCTTTCAGTAAAAGATTTTTCACCATTACAATAAACTACAATGGTTGCTACGGGATGAGCACTATTAGAAAAATTTCTAACACCAATTAAATAATATTCATCTTCAGGAGTTATAGCTGGAAAATCTATATTAATATTTTCGGGTCCCCTACCTTGCATATCATCTCTATCAAGCCTTGGGTTATTCATAGTTCCTGATTCACCCCATTCCAAACCATTATCACTCTTACACAAGTTATTCCAATAGCAATCATTAAGAATACTTCCCCAATCTGAATCAGGTGTACCAAATTTCTTTAAATGTAAATCCAAATCACCATCTTTGTCCCAGAATAATTCTATATGCAAAGCATTTGATGTTATACCAACTGCTGTTACTTCACATGATGCTGACTTACCAGATTCATTTGTTACAGTAAGTTTTATCTTATGCTCACCTGCCAAATCAATAAAATAATTACTGTTTGCAGAAGTAGGAGTTCTTGGCATTGCTGTTGACCCAACAGGCCCAGATACTTTTTCCCATCTATAAGTTAAGTGTTCGCCACTTGGATCATAAGATTGAGCTCCATTTAAGGTAATAATACTAACTGGATTATTAGGATTATCTATTGCAGGCTCTACAGCAAAATAACTAGGACTACATTTTGCAACCGGTAAATTAACATTAGTTCCAGTACCCAAAAGAGATATCTCTTTTTTATTATCAATCCATGATGAATTTGGACTATTAATTATTATCTTTCCAGTATATAGCCTTTCAGCTCTTGGTTTAAAAGCTGCTTTAAAAACATACTGATTACCATTTTCAACTGTTGTATTTTCTCTTGACTGGATAATTATAGGAGCTGTTATTTCTGGATATCCAGCAAAATACTCAAGTTTAAAAATATCACTAATATCAGAAGTCACCTCAATACTATTAATTGTACAATCAACATTTCCTATATTTATCAATGCAATATCTCTTGTCACAGAATCGTCATCAATAGAAATATCTCCAAAATCAACTACATCATTTTCAATATTTGTAACATATAACTGGCAAGCTTCATTATTCTCTTCACATTTATTAGTAGTTTGATTACAAACTTCATTGCTTTCACAATCTCTATCTAACCTACACCCAGCTATACAAACATCTAATTCACAAATAAAACCTATCTCACAATCCCTATCCTCAGAACAAGCATCAGGATTATTCGCTTCACATTTATTAGTGGTTTGATTGCAAACTTCATTGCTTTCACAATCCCTATCAGCTCTACACCCAGCTATACAAACATCTAATTCACAAATAAAACCTATCTCACAATCCCTATCCTCAGAACAAGCATCAGGATTATTCGTTTCACATTTATTCGTAGTTTGATTACAAATTTTATTATCAGAACAATCTCTATCTACTCTACATCCTTCTGTACAAGTATCTGATTCACAAATAGAGCCTAAGTCACAATCTCTATCATCAGAACAAGCATTAGGATTATTTTCATTCTCACATTTATTAGTCGTTTGATTACAGGTTTTATTATCAGAACAATCCCTATCTACTCTACATCCTTCAATACAAGCATCTGATTCACAAATAAAGCCTAATTCACAATCTCTGTCTTCAGAGCAAGCATTAGGATTATTTTCTTCACATTTACTAGTAGTTTGATTACAAACTTCATTGCTTTCACAATCTCTATCAGCTCTACACCCAGCAATACAAACATCTAATTCACAGATAAAGCCTAATTCACAATCTCTGTCTTTATCACATGATTCTATTTTATTACATGTTCTACTTGCTTTATCAAAACTATATCCTTCTTTACAGATACAGCTATTATTTGCATCATTTACTTTATCTACATTTTCTATATTAGTACAATCATATATACAATATTTTGACTGTTTTATATAATTATCAGCACATTCAGTACAATCAGTACCCTTATAGCCCTCATCACATTTATCAGGAGTTGTATCAGTATTATTATCAGTACAACTAAGAATAAAAACGGAGAGAAAGATTAATAAAAAAGAAAAAAATTTCATAAAAACTCCAAAAACGATTTTAAGTTAAGCATTTCAACTGCTAAAAGCATTTTACATGCAAAAAAGTAACCAGTCAAGCTGTTTCTTTTTATAATTAATTACAATAACCATAGTCTTCTTGATTAAAAATAGAACAAGTATAATTTCCAGCACAATCACTATCTAGTCTACAATACTCAACACATTTATATCCATCATTACTATTACCCACACAACCTAAAGTTGCAAGACAATCATCAATAGCCCCACATGTTTCACCAAGTTCTTTTCCATTATTTGGTGAACAATAAGTTCCTATTTCATCACGAAGACAAGTTTCATTATTACTACAACCAATATTATCAACAGGGTCATCATTACAGTTTATATAATGTGTTGCACACCTATTACTATTTAAATCACAATATCCTGTTTCTTCACAATCAGCATTACTATTACAAGTATCAGGGTCAGGATCTATAGGAGATAAAACACAATCACCACAATTAAAATCACCAGTTCTGGTATAACAATCCATAATTTCCCCGTTACAAGTACCTCCAACACCTATACAATATGACCCTCCATATTCAAGATCACAAAATCCAATTAAATTATTTGAACTATTTCCATTAGGATTATAACACTGCCCTTCGACACATTCTTCACCTGCCATCATATTACATTCTGAATTATCTGCACAAGCAATACCGCTTCCCATATCTTCACATAAGTAAGTATTCTTATTACAGATTCTTCCCGCACCACAATCATGGTTTTGAAAACATTGATAACATCTATTAGGTGAACCTACCTCCAAACAGCTTCCTGAACTTAAATAAGAACATTCCGAATCATCTACACATTCAGTTCCATATTTAGAAATACATGTTCCATCCTCTAAACACTCTCTATTTAAACCACAATCATCATCTGTTTGACAAAGTCCTAATTCAGCAACACAAATATTGTTTTCTATATCACAAACAGGTTTTTCTGTATTAGCACTACAATAAATATCAGAAATACATTCATAACATCTTCCACTATTTATATTACATGCAGGTTTGGCAGGGTCCTTATTAATACAGTATTCATCACTATTACAACCTGTATCAATATCACAATAACCATCAGCTTTACAGATTTCTCCTTCATTACATTCATCATTTATAGTACAACTAGTTCTTGCTACGCATTCTAGATTATAACATTGAAATCCAATTGCACAATCTTCATTTGTAATACAATCTGTAGTTAATATACATTTTCCAGTTAATTGTTCACACTCATACCCCTGCTCACATGTGTCACCCATTCTACAATCAACTTCTTCTTCTTCTTTCTTACATTTTTTAGTTTGAATATCACAAACTTCATTAGCATCACAATCTCTATCTGTTTCACAGCCTTCAATACATTTATTAGCTACACAAATATTACCTATATTACAGTTACCATTTGTTTCACATCCAGTAATACATTTATTATCTAAACATATTTCACCATCAGAACAATCTGTTTTATCATCACACCCATCAATACATTTATTAGCTAAACATATTTCACCAGCAGAACAATCACCTTTATCTGTACAGCCAGTAACACATTTATTATTTAAACATATTTGATTTACAGAGCAATCTGTTTTACTTTCACATCCATCCACACATTTATTATTTAGACATATTTCACCACTAGAACAATCAATTTTACTTTCACATCGTGCATTTTCTTTACAAGCTCTGGTTGCACTATCAAATACATAACCTTCTTTACAAATACAACCATTATTTGTATCATTTACCTTGTCTACATTTTCAATATTAGTACAATCATATATACAATATTTTGATTGTTTTATATAATTCTGTACACATTCAGTACAATCACTACCTGTATAGCCAACTTCACAATCAACATAAGAAGTAGCTCTATCCATGCAACCTGTCATAAAAAGGCCTATAAGCATTAAAAGCAATAAGTTTAATTTAATTATCATAGTTACTCCATAAATATACTAGAATATATTAGACATCTTTTTTTTATTTATATTCATTTTTTATTCATTTTTTTTATTTATATTTAGAATCCACAAAATTAAGATGAAATATTAATTTTAGCTTAATTTTCTGTGGAAAGCACAGTTTACGGAGCTTGAAACAGCCCTTATCTTGTTCCAGCGGCTCCTGGATATACACCAACAGTATTCATGTAAACTAAATTACAACCATTTTCAGTCCATTCAATTCCTGAAACCCACCAAAATGAACCACCTGTACCAGACACAGGGTCCATTTTATCAGGTAAACTCATACTATATTCAAATTGAGCTCCACCATTACAATAAATTCTTACAGTTGCTGTTGGATTAGCTGAATTGCCATAGTTTTTAACTCCTACAGTATAATACTGGTCTGCTCCAGTAATAACAGGTGCATCCATATTAATGTTTTCTGGCCCTTTTCCTGTAATATCATCTCTATCAAGCCTAGGGTCATCAGCATCTCCTGGTTCTCCCCAAGATAAACCTTGTTTACAAGATTTCCAATAACAATCTTCTATCATACTTCCCCAGTCACCATCACCTGTTCCAAATTTCTTTAAATGTAAATCTAAATCACCTGCTTTATCCCAGAATAACTCAACATGAAGAGCATTTGATGTTACACCAACTGCAGTTACTTCACATGAATCTTGTAAACCTGACTCATTTGTTACAGTAAGCTTTAATTTATGCTCACCTGCTAAATCAACAAAATATGTACTACTTGCAGCAGTTGGAGTTCTTGGCATTGCTGTTGAACCAGTTGGAGCAGATACTTTTTCCCATTTATAGCTTAAAGTTCCACCACTTGGATCAAATGATTCAGAACCATTTAAAGTAATAACACTGATAGGATTATTAGGATTATCTATTGCAGGCTCAACTTCAAAATAATCAGGATTACATTTTGCAATTGGTAGAGTTGCCTTTGTTCCATCTCCAACTAATGGAATCTCTTTTTTAGCATCTGTCCATAAAGGGTCAGAACCTTTTATTGTTAATTTACCAGTATATGAAGTTTCAGCCGTTGGCTTAAATGAAACCTTAAAGATATACTGATTTGGATTATTACTCGTTGCATTTGCTCTTGATGGAATAGTAATTGGACTTGTTATCTCAGGATAAGTTTCTAAATAAGCCAAAGCAAAGGTATCAACTGTGGTTGATGTTAGTTCAATACTATCAAGAATACAATCTGCTCCTCCAGTATTAATAAGAGCAATATTTCTAACAGCACCAGTACCTTCAATATAAACAGAACCAAAATCAAGTACATCATCTTCTACATTAGTAATATATAAGTGACAAACATTTGTTGCAGCTGTTAAGCCTACAAATGAAACATCAGCACCTGATTCACCATCATTGAATATTTTAACAGAGCCAGTATCACTACTCCCTGGGGTTCCATTGTAATTAACTTTAGCAATAATACTTCTTGCAAGAGTATTTCCTCCCTCTTTACAAGTAGGATTATCAGATTTGGCATCTTTAGGACATATTTTAGTATTCGCTAAAATTTCAAAATCATCATCAAACTTAAATTTTTCTCCATTAATTGTAACATCTTGAGTTATTGTTAAAATAGCATTTCCAACATTTGATATTTCAAATGACTGAATATCAGAGTTTGAAAACATTAAAGTTCTTGGAGAAAGTTTAATTCTTGGAGAATTTTCAGGAGCATTTATTGTAAATTCTGGGTTTTCATCCAATCCTTTTGTTAAAAATGTAATAATATTTTTATGTGATTTATCTATTTTAGTAGGAGTAAATGTAACAATAAATTTTAAAGACTGATTATTTTTTAGAGTAATAGGTAATTGCTCTTCCAAATCAGAAATATCATACTCTCCAGAATTTAACTTTAAATTTGCTGATTCTATTTCTAAATCACCATTACCAGTATTTTTTAACTCAATTGTTTCACTCTCAGAGCTCTCACCGATTATTGTAGATGGAAAAACAATTTCGTTACCATTAACCAACTTAGCAACAGGTACATTCTGAGCAGATGGGTCATCACAAGCTGTTATGATAAATATCAGACTAAAGATAATCATATAAACTAATTTTTTCATATTTTCCTCCTAAACAAACAATACATGATAGCAGAAGATTAAAATAATTGCAAATATTATTAATTGCTTAAAAGATGATAGAAGCCCTAAAATCTGAATATATTCAGATTAATATAAACTAAAAAGCCATAAATGTGTTATCTATCCTAATAAATCAATATTATTCTTTCCATAATAAACAAAGAATATAAGGGTTTTCTCTTTTTTAAAGAGAAAACCAAGTCGTTATAAAAGCACCTTTTCCATCTTACAAACACAATTCCTATAAAAAAGCTAGGAAAACTCTTGAATTATTTTTTAATTTCAAGTATAATCTATTTTTTTAGGAGATTACAATGAAAGAAAAAAAATGTTTACTATGCCAAGAAACAGAAAATAAAACGATTTTAGTTACAATGAATTTCAAAGGAAAAGAAATTCATATGTGTCCCTCTCACTTACCTGTTCTAATTCACGACCCTCAAAAACTAGTTGGAATTATTGAAGGAGCCGAAAACTTTATTGCTGGTTAAAATATAAATTCTTTACAAAATTTGAATTTTATCTTAAAATATTCGTCTAAGAAATTACTTTTGAGGAGGGATTTTGAGATATATCATAATATTACTTTTATTCATATCAGTAAACATATTTGCTAAAACCCATGGAGAATCGAGAGATGCCTTGAGGGCATTTGCAGCATCTCAAACATCTTCAAGCTGGAGTAATAGTAGCTCTAGTGACGACGATGACGACGATGATGACGATGACGACGATGATGATGGCCCAAATAATAATACAAATGGTTATAGCTCTAGTGGCGACCCTATATCTGTTCCATGGGAATTTGGTTTAACATGGTCTTGGACAGATCTTTTTATGAGTAAATCAGATAAAATAAAAAAAGAAAATAAATTATTTTATGCAGGAACTTCATATAATTATCAACACTGGACACCAACAGGAATAAACAATGCAATCACTGATACAACAGAGCTAAATTTTGCCAAATTTGAATTATCCTTATTTTTTAACTCAATATATTTTAATTATGAAACATCATTTTATGGAGCTAACCTTTCTAAAGGGCGAGAACTTCTTGAAATAAGAAATAAAAATAAAAGTGGCTGGGAAAGATTTTTAACAGAAGTAACATTTCCATTTGCGATAACTATAGACCATGAGCCTATTGCAAAAGTTTATTTTGGATATGATGAACAAGTTTTTATCTCTACAATTACTTCACTTGAAAAGAAGTATTACCTACCAAGAGAAGATGCAGGAAAGGGAGATTTATATGAAGATGTAGAAATTTCTCCTGGAGATAAAATTACAACAACAACACTTTTTCAGGATTGGGTATTTGGTTTAAAAAATGATTTTCATCCTAATTTTCAATCAAATATGGGTTTATTCATGATAAAATACAATAAACCATACTCTCTAACAATGGATGGAGCTCAGTATAGTACTGACATCTACGATACAGACTTCTCTGCAATAGGATTTTATACTAACATAATGTTTGATATAAGTATTGTATATGGAAGAGTTGGTATCAGAATTGGAGGAGGAGATGTTAGATTTGTAGCGATAAATACATCTGTATCAGACCTCGTAAGTAATGATTACAATACAACATATTTTCAATTTAATGGAGACCTTGGACTTCATTATAATATTACAGATTTAATAAAACTTGAGGCATCTGCTAAAATAGAATCACGAAATTTTTCATTGGATAAACCAGACAGTAATGAAGATGATAATATTGATGATTCTAAAACTTTAAACTTGAACAGTGATTTCATTTTTACGGCTTATGCGGGTATTTCTGTTGCTTTTTAGATTGCTCACCAGTCCTTAAAGGTCTTGTTCGCTAAACTCAACTAAATTAAAATTTATTTTCGTTTTTAAGATTATTTTTTATTGGTAAACATTTACTTACATGTTCTCGTTAAATCATCAAATTTATTAGCTCTTATATACCAGCATTTTCCGAGAGAGTTATCATCACTCGCACAACTAATACTATTCCATGTGTCATTACTATTTGCAGGAGAAACAATACGAACCTTAGGTTTTAGTATATCATTTTCTTCATAGCTAGCTAAATTATCAATATATTTCCAACTGGTACAGCTTGATGATGAGCTTGTAGAAATACTTTTTGAATATACTTCAAAATTATTTTTATCTTCATCTTCAATAGTAATATAAATACTATTACCATCAAAATTAACTCCTCCCTGACTACAAATTCGTAATTCTAAGATTGCAGAGAAATCCATTCTTCTAATTTCAACTTTCATACCCTGAGCATAACCAGTACTCTCACTAAATGCTTCTCCTGATATTATAGACCCCTCCCAGTAATTATCAGCATTACAGCTGGGGTTTGGGTCTTCAATACAATGAGCAAAAATATATCCAATTTCTTCACAAACTTCATTTTCCTGACAACTTAAATTTATTTCCCAATTTGTACAACCATCAGCCTGTATTTTACATTTTTTAACAATACTGTTACCATCACATCTAGTATCTCCTTCACTACACTGATCCGTACAAGAAATTACACATTCTGCATTATTGCAGCTCGCTCCATTGCAATACTCTACAATTTCCATTTCATTACAACCTTCATCTTGTGCAAAACATTCAATAACCCTGTCTCCACTACATCTTTTATCTCCAATCTCGCATTGCCCCTCACAAGTATCAGTATTGGTTATTTCACATATTCCATTAACACACTGTTCTGTACAGTTTTGAATTTTGCTTAATGGAGTATCGCATTCATCGAAACTCCATATATCATTCAAATAGCAACTATGATATGTATCCTCACCTGAGCATTCAGGTTCTGCTTCAATACATGTATTCCAACTACACTCCTCATCACATATTTTTTCACCATTATTACCACATGATTTTTTTTCTGCTGGACTACATTCACCCTCTTCTTCACATTTCTCACTCCAGAACCAAATACCATCTTTACAAACTTGTATCTCTCTTCCACAATTACCACATTCTCTTTCATTTGCAGGCCCATAACACTTTTTTTCTTTTATTATGTTATCATTAATATAAGTCAATTTGATACTATCGAAATTTGTATTTGCTTGTATTTTAGCTTTAATATATGCTCCGTTTTCTAAGTATACACTTTCTTTTATAATAGTAGTCACTGATACTGGTAAACCCGAATACTGATTTACATTTAATTCATATAGCTTCTCATTATTATGGCTAAAAATCATATAATTAACAAAACTACTTTCATTATCTGCAATATAATTTGTAGTAATTTTATAATTACCTGATTTCATAATTTTAGGTATAATTACGATACTTTCTTCTTTATTGGGATAAAACCACGCTCCGATATCATAATCAATATTATATATAAAATTTTCGGGATTATTTATTATTATTTTATTATCAGTATCAAAATAATAATTTGCAGTATCAACAACTGTACTATATTCCCGTTCATAGTAGGTGTCTTTTGGGCTTAATAATATAGAATACGGTGCCACTGGTGCCGAACAATCTATTTTAAAGTTATTTAAAAAATTATTTTCAAAGTCCTTTAAACTTACGACTTTTTCTTTACCTCCCCATGGGTCATTAAACCGAACTGTTGCTTCATTAATTTGAGTAATAACGACAAAATGCCTGTAACAACCAGATAAATATACATAAGTAAGTAAAGGGCCTTGCAATATTTTTTTCTTCATTTCCTGAATATTACGAATTTTACTTGAAATATCTACTCCCCAGGTATTTTGTAAATAATTACTTACAGAACTATGAACCATACCCGCATATTTTGCTTTATAATTATCAACTAAACCGTTATAAGTGAATCCTTGGATTCCACTACTGTAGATTTCTGGCATATCAATACCTGCTGCATTAGGGTAAAAAAAACGCAAAATCATTGCTAAAGAAGTAGGACCACAGGCAGCTTCTCTATATGAATAATTATAATCACTACTGTTTTGATTAATCAATGGCACGGTCCATTTACTGAGATAACCATTACCAACACCAAATAATTTCGTCATTTCCTGTAAATAACTGCTTACAATATTATCATCAACTATTGAATCTACTTTTAAAAAGTTTTTAATTTCATTATCAAAGATTTCTTTATCATGATTTAAATTTAAATCAGCCGGTAATTTTATATTACTATTAATTTGAATTCCATTTGAAAATAAGCTGTCTTTGTCTAGCGAAAGTAATAGTTTAACGAAATTACCTAATTTTCGATCATTTTTAAACAAACTATTAATTGATATTATTGAATCTATATCAACTATTTCTGAGATATTAAGTTCACTCAAAGTAAAAGTAATTTTTCGGCTTTTATTACTAAAATTGTAAACTCCATTCTGCGTTACACCAGTAATTCCATCATCTGTATTGTACTTTAGTCCACTAATTCTGGTAAATGGAAATTGAGATTTTTTCATTATCTTGACTTCATTACTATCTTCATTACTATTTGGCATTTTATTCACCGTCTCTGCACAAGAAATAAAAATAAAAATACTCGCTAATAAAGCAAATAAGTGGATGAAGGTGTTACTAAAAGTTATGTTTTTCATAATCTACTCCTAAAAGACTGTTAAACTTACATTGCAAGAATTTCTTGCCCCTTATCTATTACTACAATGCGAAATTTAAAAATTATTATTTTTTTATAAATTTTTATTTCTTGCTTTATATATTTTTATTGTGGTAAACTTTATATTATACAAATGTATAATAATGGTGTTCCATTAGTTATTAAAACAATATAAAGTTAGATAGTTTTTATTCTGCTAAAATACTTTAAAGGCAAAACTCTTTTATTTTTATGTACTTTTTTCAAAAAAAGTCAATTTCACCTGAAATAATGGTTAAAAGGAGTGTTTTTCTTTAATTTTTTAGTAAAATTTTAATATGTAAATATTGGGCAAAAATGAGTTATAAAGTGGTATTTTTGATAGGTTTTCTAAAACAGCTAAAAAAGTCAAGTGTTTTCAATGAGTTGAGAACCATGGAGTAGCAGGGTTGAACGAAGTGACCCTGATTGTGACACAAACATCATCGTTAAGTTCAAAACCATCAGGTAGCAGGGTTGAACGAAATGACCCTGATTGTGACACCAACCAATATTGGTTTGCAAGCACCATCGAGTAGCAGGGTTGAACGAAGTGACCCTGATTGTGACTTTAAACAGTCTGTGTCTGGTTGACATGTAGGGTAGCAGGGTTGAAAAACATGACCCTGATTGGTACAGTCATTACACTGTAATGACTCATAAATATGATTAGATTATGTAACTAAAGAGAAGAATTGCTTTGTCTAGCTCCCCATTGGGAAAGGTCTGTTCTTTGCAATAGATTTTATAACAACGGGGGCTATGTAGCAGGGTTGAACAACGTGACCCTGATTGTGACGGTGCAT
>Ga0256827_10000064_pt1 | contig 54036 bp, 50 predicted proteins | sample CV84metaG_FD_185977 | JGI IMG/M metagenome (GOLD analysis project Ga0256827, IMG submission 185977) | Hydrothermal vent microbial communities from East Pacific Rise, Pacific Ocean - CV84 | ecosystem: Environmental > Aquatic > Marine > Hydrothermal vents | place: Pacific Ocean: East Pacific Rise... | reverse complement strand
GCCTATATCATCTGCTTTGGGATTAATATTTAATACTTGCTCTTCCTTTTTATCTTCAGGCCGATGTTGCACTGCAACATCGGTTACCATCGTAGCATTGCTACGATGCTCTTTCTCTACCTTTTTCTCTTCTTTTTTTTCTTTTGTTGTTTTATCTTCTATTTTTAATGCAAATACCTGTAATGCAATTATCATTAAAATTATATATTTCATTGAGCCCCATATACTACTGCTGGGTTAGTTTATACCCTTTTTTTCTTAAAAGTTCAATTATTCCATTTTTTCCAATTAAATGCCCGCTTCCAACTACTATAAAATAACTATTCTTATCGTTTTTTAACATTTTATCTAATTTTTTAACCATATTTATATTTCTATCAGATAATAGTTTTTTATAATAAATTTTTAATTCAGGATATTTATCAACATATTTATATGTTAACTCATTTAATGTCTTTCTTTCCCCTACTTTCCATTCATTAAACATATTATTTAAGAGTTTTTTTGATTTATCCCAATCTTTTAGTAATAATTTTATATTTAACAGGCTTAATTTATCACCAAATCCTGATAATAAATCAAGTTGAAATTCACCCGTTTCAAGTTCAATAATATTTTTTTTATCTTTTTTAGCCTTACTTAAAAAATGTAAATCAATTCCTGCTTCAGGATCATAACCAAGTTTTTTTATTTGAAAAATTGTTAAACTTAAGCTGGCAAGCCATGGCTTCATTTTATTAACAGCATACATTGGCAAATTAACTTCAGCAGCTCTTTTACTAAATTCTTTATATAAATCAGCAGGAAGAACATCTTTTAAAGTTTTATTTTTATACATTCCAACCTGCATTGTTTTCATTTGTAATGCAAGTTGATTTTTTTTAACATCAACTTCTACAACCAAGTTATTACTGTTTTTATAAGCTTCTTCAATTTTTTTATTCAGAGGATAAAGACTTGGTTTTGCAACATGTATTGAGCCCAATAAATACATCGCAGATTTACCGTTTTCAACTTTCCACATAAAAGTTTTTGCATTCAAAGCAAAACTAAATACAATTAAAAGTAAAATTATTTTTTTCATATCAACCTCCTATAATGGGTCTCTGTCTATAATCACAGAAATATCTCTGTGTAATTTTATTCCATTTATAAATTTTAATACAGATGCAATTTCCATTGATATATTTTTAGGTGAATCAGATGAAATTGTTAAAATATAGCGATATCGGTTTTTAATTTTATAAATATCAGCCTCTCTGGCCTCTTGATAATTTGCAGCAACAGGCTTATATCTGTTAATTCTAAGCATTTCATCTTCGAGTAGTTCTTTTCTTTCTGATGAAAATATAATTTTTGTAATTTTTACATAAGGAGGATATGATAATGCTTTCCTCCATTCTAATTCATGTTTCCAGAATCCTTCAAATTCACCATTTCTAAAATACTCTATTGCATAATGGTCAGTATTATATGTTTGTAGAATAATTTTTCCTTTTTTATCTGCTCTTCCTGCTCTTCCTGAAACCTGTATAAAATCCTGAAAGGTCTTTTCTGCTGCTCTAATATCAGGAAAATGAAGGCCTTTATCTGCAATAAGTACAGCAACAAGGGTTACTGCAGGAAAATGATGACCTTTTACAATCATTTGAGTACCTACAAGTATGTCAATTTCTTTATTTTTCATAGCTGAAATTGTTTCACCAAGAGCTTTATGAGTTGATACAATATCTCTATCAAGCCTTTTAATTCTTGCTTCACCTTCAAATAAATTATTAAGGTCTTCAACCACTTTTTCAGTTCCAACAGACAAGTTTGTGATTCTTTTACTCTGACATTCAGGACAAAAGTCAGGTTTAGGAACAACTCTACCACAATAATGACATTTTAATGAGTTATCATATTTATAATAGGTATATGATATATCACAATTTTCACATTTAAATGTATATCCACAATCTTTACATAAGAAATGAGCGTGATAACCTCTTTTATTTAAATAGATTATTGCTTGTTCCTTTTTAGCAATTGTTTCTTTTAAAGCCCAGTATAAAGGTTTAGATATTAGTGTATCTTCAAGTAATATTTCAGGCTCTCTTAAATCAACAAGCTCTATTTCTGGAAGCGGTTTTTGATTAACACGGTTTTTTAGAATACCATGATGATATTTACCATTTATTATATTAAATTTAGTTTCAAGAGATGGAGTTGCCGTACCTAAAACAACTGGAATTGATTGAAAATTTGCTTTTAACACTGCCAAATCTCTTGCATTATATCTAAAAGCAGTATCTGATTGCTTATAAGAACTGTCTTGTTCTTCATCTACAATAATTAATCCCATATTTTTTAAAGGAGCAAATAAAGCAGACCTTGCACCTATTACCAGTTTAATTTTATCCTGAGCAACCTGATACCAGTAATTACTTTTTTGAGAAGGCGTTAAATGACTATGAATCAATGCAATCTCAGAAAACTCAACTAAATCAAGAAAATAAGCCACAGTTTGGTCAGTTAAAGCAATTTCCGGTAATAAAATAAGAACTCTTTTACCCATTTCAATCGTTTTTTTGATTAACTGATAGTAAATTTCAGTTTTTCCACTTCCAGTAACTCCTTCAATAAGATAAGTCATGTATTTACTATTTTCGATATTTGGAAGGATTTCATTTATTACAGATTTTTGTTCATCTGTTGGGATAATATTTGGAAATCTTGATGGTTTTAATATATTATTTACTGTTTTAAATACAGTAATATTCTTTTTTTCAATAAATCCTAATTCTAATAATTTAGGAATAACTGTTTTTATTCTTGATTTATATTTTTCTTTTAACTCTTTAAGATAAATTTCATTTTGAAAGTCAATAAACTGAACAACTTCTTTTTGGCTCAACCGACTAAAACTATTTAAAGCAATAGAAATTTCAAAATCATCTGTTTTATTAATTAAAACTTCTTTTTTTAATGAGTGATTTACTTTTTCCTGTTGATTTAATTTTATTGGAAGCATAAATTCCAATACTTTTCCTTTTGTTAGAAAATAATAATCAGAAATCCAATTTAAAAATTTTATATAATCCTTTCCAAGATTAATATTTTCATAAACTGAATGTATATCTCTTAGCCTATATGGAGAATCATTAATAAACTCAGTTACAAGCCCTAAAAAACTTTGATTTCTTACTTTTACAATTACAAGAGTACCAATATCAATACTATTTTCAAGTTCTTTTGGTATAGAATAATCAAATGGATTAGTTTTTAATGGTATTGCAACTCTAATTATTTTTTTTGAATTATTACTTTTCACTTTTCACTTATTTAAAATTAGTTAATTGATAAACTGTTTTAGTACCGTTAACTGTTATTGTTACTTTTGTTGGAAACATATATTTATATTTCAAATTATTAAATTCATTGAATTCAGCAATTACTACTTCGTTGTTTAATTTAAAAATAGCTTTAACAGGATAAGCTTTTTCATTATTAAGCCATATTTGAGAAATAAAACCATTTTCTTCTGATATATTTGTTTTTTTATCACTACCATAAACAATTGTTGGAATATCATTAAAAAGAGTATAATGTTTTTTAATACTATTAATATGATGTTTTTTTAAAAATCTATTTAAAGCTTTTTCATGAGATGTAAAAAGATTAGATAAAATGTAAGTAAGAGGATCTTTTGAAGACTTCATTGATTTATCAATGGTATATTCTTTGTCTTCTATTTTAAAGCTTACTTTATTATATGATTTACTCTTAATTGTTTCTTTAAAGTAAATTCTTTGTTGTTGAAAATATGGAAGAATATAGGAAAATGAGTTCAAAGATACTATTAAGAGTATGAAAATTATTTTAGTTCGCACTTTTTTCCTCTTTTTCAAGTTCTATTTTACACTCAATACACAGAGTTGCAACAGGCCTTGCAGCAAGCCTTTCATGTGTAATTTCATTATCGCATTCTTCACAAATACCATAAGTTCCATTATCTATTTTACTAATCGCTTTATCTATTTTCTTTAGATACTTTCTGTTTCTTTCAACCATTCTAATTTTAAAGGCCTGCTCGTATTGAACACTTGCTACATCATTATCATCAGGAAGGTGATTTTCTGTTGCATCAATTGATTGGTCATCTTCGATTTCCTTTAATGTTTCAGCTTTTAAATCTTCCAATAATTTTCTGAAATATTTCAAATCTTTTGTATCCATAATTCACTCCTAAAAATAATATTCATATTATACTTATTCAAAATTAAATTGTCAAAGGATAAATGTTTAAAATTCCTTTAAATCTAAATTATTTACAAAAAAATAAAAAAAATTACTAATAGTTGAAATTTTTACTCTCTTATGTAATAATAAATAGATTTTGTGAGGTTTTACTATGAAATATTTATCAATTGCATTAATTTTATTATTTGCAATGTCTGCATTTGCAAAAAAAGATGAAGTTAAATTTTATGATTTTTCAGATATGATGATTAATGGTGACTTTAAAAAGCCTGATATGTTAAAAATCAAGGATAAGAAAGGTGCTAAATTCAGTAGAATGTTAAAATTAAAAGCATCTTTTGTTAACAAACTAGAAAAAACAGATAAAGATAGTTCTATTGAATAGTGTTAACAAAATTTTTAAAACAAGTATCAGATAATCCTACACCGTTATTGATTCATGTTTCAGACATATATCTATTAAAAAATTTTAAAGAAAAAATACAGAAAATTCTAATTGAAAATAAAAATATTGATTTTAATTTTGATTACTTTGATGACGAAAGTTTCGATATCGAAAATATAACTAATAGTTTTTATAAATCTCCTTTTTTATCAAAAAAAAGAGTGGTTGTAATTAATAAAATTGAAAAAATTGATTATAATAAATTAACTCAGTTATTACATCTAATATCAAAAAAGAAAAAAACTTTTTTAATCTTTATATCCAATGAAATACTAACAAAGGATAAATTAAAGAAAAAGTTTTTTAAGGCTTTTGAAAGCAAAAATATTCTTGCATTAAAAACACCATCAAAATCAGATATAGAAAAGTTCATAATTTCATTTTTAAAAAAAGAAAACCGTAGTATTTCAGATAAAGCGGTATTTACTTTACTAGAAAACCTGGATAACAACTATATGCAGGCAGAAAATGAACTTTTAAAACTAATTAATGGAGTTGATTCTGGAAAAGAAATTGATATAGATGACATTTTGACTATATCATACGCACAGAATAGCTATAGTGTTTTTGATTTATTAAATTTAATACTGGAAAATAATATTAGTTTAACAATTGAAATTCTAAAAAAATATTTTGAAAATACTCCACAAGGAGAATTAATTAAATTCTATGCTTTATTGCATATGCAGTTTCAAAAAATACTATTATTTCATTATTATAAACTAAAAGGCTATTCTTTTATGGAAGCAGCAAAGTCATCTTCATTAAATTATTTTGACCAAAAAAGAATTAAATCACAAAATAGCAATATTTCTTTTAAAAAATTGTTACAAAAATATGAGATTTTGTTGGAATACGAGCCTTTGATAAAATTTGGGGGTGTAATTTCATTTTATCAGATGGAAAGTATGATTATTAAAATTATTGAGGTTTGACATGAATAAAAAAACTGTTTATTGGATAATATTTGTTTTAACGGTTATAGGCTTGGGAATTTCAGTTCATTTATTGCAAATTGATTACAATGTTAAATTCAACCCTAATTATGTTCCTGAATGTGATATAAATTCCAAAATAAGCTGTAGTAAGGTTGCTGATAGTGAATATTCTACAGTTCTAGGTATTCCTGTTGCTTCTATTGGTATTATCGGTTATCTTCTCGTTTTACTTTTTATGCTTACTCTTAAAAATACCAAAAGATTTTATTCATCTATGTTTTTCTTTTACTTTATATTTTCAATAGGGAGTATATATTTCTTTATTATCGCAAAATTTAAAATAGATGCTTTTTGTATTTTTTGCATAGGAACCTACATTGTTAACTGGCTTGCTTTTATTTTACTATCCCTATCAGTATTTAAATTTAAATACGATGATACAAAAAGATTTTGTTTAAAAAATAATATTTTGACATTTTTTGATATATCTATTGCAATGTTACCTATTTATATTGTTATTACATTGGGGATATTAATACCTTCATACTCTGTTTTTAGTAAGGCTCATAAAGGAGAAACTATAACTCAAAACAGTTATAAAAATGGTTATTTTGACAAAGAAAAGCTCATTGGTATTGCAGGAAGTAAAAATGCAGATGTTACAATTATTTTGTACTCTGATTATGAATGTCCATATTGTGAAAGATTTGAAGGTACAATAAAGAAAGTAATAAATAATTTTAATAATGTAAAAGTAATAAGAAAGGAATTTCCGCTCGATAATAAGTGTAACGCTTTGCTTGGAGACAGAAAGTTTCATGAACATGCCTGTAATGGAGCATTTTTTGCTAAATGTGCAGGTTTAAACAATAAATTCTGGCTTGCTGCTGATTTACTGCATTCTAATAGAAAGAAACTTGATACAAATAGCTTAATGTTATATGCAGATAAATTAAAGATAAATCGTAAGAAAATAGAAAACTGTATTAAGTCTGATAAAATAATAAATGCAGTTAAGTCTGATATAAAAGAAGGTTTAAAACTTGGTGTAAGAGGAACTCCAGGGTTTTCTGTTAATGGTAAATACTATAGTGGAGCTAAACATTATGATAAATTATCAGAGATCGTAATTAAAGCTGGTGGAAAATTAATAAAAAAAGAAGTTTCAAAAAATAACAGTGAGCACAAGTAATAAATGCGAGAGTTAAGCTCATTTACAGTTATTGGTTTAGGTAAAGTTGGTAAAATATTTACTCATTTATTTAAAGAGAGTTTGGGGTTAAAACTAGAGCACATTATTGATACAGAAGAAGATGGGAATTTCTTAGATATTAATATTGAAAAAAAAATTCCAATAAAAATTGATAGTGATTTAATTATTATTTCTACTCCTGATGATAGTATTACTAGTATAATAAATCTATTAAATGAATCTGTTAATATAAAGCAAAAAGCTATTTTGCTTCACTTTTCAGGAGCTTTATATATAAAGCAACAAAATATAATTTCTATTCATCCTATGATGAGTATTACCGACTATAAAAATGATTTAGCTCGTTTAAAGAACCATTATTTTACTTTACAAAGTGATAATACTAAATTAATAAAATTATTTACTCCTATAATAAAAAAAATCACAAAAAACTTCATTATAATTAATGGTGAAGATAAAAAGTATTTTCATTTATCAGCAGTAATGATAAATAATTTTTCAACAGCTCTTGTAAAATCATCTGTTGAAGTTATAAAAAACTTAGATATTAAAGAAGATATTGCCTTAAAAATCCTACTTCCTCTTTTTGAAGATGTTTTTATAAATTTAATAAATAATCAAGATATTAAATCTTCTTTAACTGGTCCAATTATTAGAAATGACTATAAAACAATAAAGAAACATCAGGAACTATTAAAAAATATTGCTCTTGATGATGAAAGATTAATTTATGATGTTTTTTTAAAGTATATAGTCAAAAACTTTTAACCCCTCCACATTCCACAATCATCTCTCATTTAATAAAATATTCTATTTTTTTAATAGATAAACCAGTTAATTCAGCAACCTTATCTACCGATAGACCTGATTTCAACATGTTTTCTATCATCAATCCCTTCTCTTTTTGAGCTTTTTCCTTCTCTTTTTGGGCTTTTTCCTTCTCTTTTTGAGCTTTTTCTATCTCTTTTAATGCCTTATTGTATCCCTTCTCTTCTGCACCTTCTAATGCACTAACCCTGTCATGAAGAGAGGCTTCTCTCATTTCATAAAGTATTCTATTTTTCTTATCTGCACTAATTACAGTTAATTCTTTTTTAGCACTTTTTAGCTCTTTTATATTATCTTCAAGCTCTAAAAAACTCTCATTGGTTGGCTCTTTTAAAAACAAAGTCCATGCTTTAAGCATATCAAAATTTTTATTATCTTTATTATATTTTTTTAAAGCTTTAACGAGTTGCTTCCCTTCTTTATCTTCATCAAATTTAGGAAGTTCTATAAAGTGTATTTCCATTACATCAGTTAATTCATTATTATTTTTTAAGTTTTTAAAGCGATAGGCATTATGAAAGTTATTTTCACTATCCAAATAATTAAACCTTAAAATATTTATTGCAACTGTTCTTGGTAATTTTTTGTAATTTTCTCCGCTACTAAGCTGATTTGTATACATTTTACTTAAATAATAAAGAGAGCGTTTAATCATATTCTTTTCATCTTTAAGCTGTATTTCAATGTTTACTATCTCATTATTTGAAGTGGTGGCTTTAATATCCAGACGGGAAAACTTATCTTCTATATGTTTCTTTTCAAGTTCTGTATTATCTATTTTAACAGATACTATTTTATTAACTGGTTTAATTACTGCATTCAAAAAAGAGATCAAAATTTCAGGGTGTTTTTCATTACCAAAAATTAATTTGAAAATAAAATCAGTTTTAGGGTCTAATAATGAATATCTACTCATGCTCCTCCTATTGGCAGATAGATACAATAAATCATATAGAAACACAACCATGCCTCTCTGCCATGTTTTATTATAGACTATATTTAAGATTATTCAAGAAGATGTAAAATATTTTTATGAAAACTCCATCTTTGAGTCACGATTCTTCATAATTACGCGGAATAGTTATGTTAGTTATGATATCTATCAGATTTTAGTCAAAAACTTCTTGCAATAGGAAATGAAATTTGTTATAAGGTATCAACCTGTGCAACAGGTGCATTTGTAATCCGTCAGATCTGGAAGGAAGCAGCGGGCATTTGTTAACTTGTGTGCACGGGCCTTTTTTATTTTTTCCCTTTATAAAATATTAATTCAGATTAAAAACAATTGAAAGACAACTATTTTTTATTATATTTTGACTTAAATAATAACTTAATCTATAATGAGCAATAGGAGGTTTTATGTATTATAAACAGGTAACAAGTAATAAAAAAGCATACCATAATTATTTTATAGAAGAAAAGCTTGAAGCAGGCATTGAACTATTCGGCTCAGAAGTTAAATCTCTTCGTTCTGGTCATGGAACAATACAGGAAGCCTATATTTCAATTAAAGATACTCAAATTTTTTTAATTAATGCACATATACCTAAATATAAATATGCAACTTACGATGAATTAACACCTACACGAGAAAGAAGGCTATTATTACATAAAAAAGAAATCATAAAATTAAAGCAAAAACTAGCTCAAAAAGGTTATACTGCAGTTCCATTAAAAATTTATTTTAAAGGTAATTTTGCAAAAGTTGAAATAGGACTTGCAAAAGGTAAACACACTTATGACAAAAGAGCAAGTTTAAAAGAAAAGCAACAAAAAAGAGAAATGAGTAGAGTAATTAAGAGTAATAATTATAGTTAGAGGTTTTTTTGGATATTTTTGAATCAAAAACTTGTCCGATAAGTGGCTTAAAAATAGAAGTTAAAGATGAATGGCAATTATCAGAAGGTAATTATTCTTGTAAAATTGGAGTAATTGCTGACTCAATAATAATATCGGAACCACATGGTGATTCCATAAAAAAAACAACAGAATTATTTTTAGAAACATTTCAAAAAATTGTAAAATCATATCCTAATACAGAAAAGTTTATTTTAATTGATAATTACAGTAATTTTAACGAAGCAACAAAAGAAGCTAGAAGACTCTATATTAGCTATTTAAATAATTGTCCTAAAATTGCAATGATTATTTATATGGGACTATCAAGAAAGCTATATTTAAGTGTAAATATAGGTAAAATGATTAATTATCTATATTTTCCTATTAAAATTTCAAAAAATTATGAGAATGCGATTTCAGAAGCTATAAAAAAAATGAGTGAGCTAAATTTATCTGGTAATATTTTTGGAAATTCAGAGCTCAGTACAATAAAGATTGATGAATATCTAGAACCATCCCTTTATAATAATGATAAATTATCAAAAATTATAAATAACCCAATCGTCAATATATATATAGATGAATTTAACAGATATTTAATGAATATAAAATGGAATGATTACAATTATGAAATTCCTAAATTAAATAATCTTACAGAAAACCATCCTTTATCAGTATTAAGAGAGGCTTTATCTATAATTAAATCTGATGTAAGTGAATTAATAAAAGATTTCATTGAACAAAATAAAACATTAATAAAAACCCAAAAAGATTTGAGAAATTTAAATCATAATCTTGAAAGACTCGTTGATTTAAGAACTCAGGAACTAGCTGAAAGTAATAGAAAGTTAAAAATTGCAAAAGAAGAAGCTGAACTTGCAAATAGAGGAAAGGCTGTTTTTTTAGCCAGTATTTCACATGAACTTAAAACACCATTAAACTCTATATTAAGCTATTCATCTATGGGAGTTTCCAAAATAGATGAACTACATAAAAATAAAATAACTAACTACTTTAAAAGAGTAAATTCAAGTGGAAAAAGGCTTTTAACTCTCGTTGACAGCTTAATTGATATAACTAAGTTTGAAGCAGGAGCAATGACTTTTAATTTTTCTGAAAACGATATTTTAGTATGTATTAATACTGCTCTATTAGAAATGTTACCATTGGCTGATAATAAAGATATTAAGATAAACCTTGAAAACGAATTGAACAATACAAAATTTATTTTTGATAAAATAAGAATTTTACAGGTTTTTATTAATGTTCTATCAAATGCAGTAAAATTTACTCCTGAAAATAAAAATATTTATATTAAATTAACTGAAGACAAAGATAATTTTAAGTGCTCAATTAAAGATGAAGGCCTTGGTGTAACTGAAGATGAGCTAAAAATAATATTTGATATATTTAAAAGAGGTAAAAATGGTAATACTTCATCAGGAACTGGTTTAGGACTGGCTATCTCAAAAAATATCATTCAGGCACATAATGGAAAGATATGGGCAGAAAAAAGAACTAAAACTGGTTCAGTATTCAATATTATAATACCTAAAACATTAAATAAATAAACATTATTTTTATTAATAAGACTGCTTAGCAGATGTTAATAATATAAAAAATATAATTAAAAAGTAAATGAGGCAAATACTCCAAAATTCCATGATGTATCATATTGTAATTCTCCGTTTTCATCCTCATACCATGTTCTTTCATACTGTACTTTTAGACTCATTGGACCATATACTCCAATATTTGCTTCAAGAATTAAAAGTGCATTTTCTAAATCAAAGGCTTCACTAAAGGAATCAAATGCAGTTTTACTATATATTGCACTAAAATTAAAACTATCAAGCAATGGTACTGATGCAAATAATAATAAGGAAGAATTATTTTTACCAGTATAGTTTTCATAAGTTCCTTTTATATTAAAAAGTAACGAATTAAGAAGATACTGGTCATACCCTAATTCAAGATAATACCCATTTCTCTTTTCTTGTTCTTGCAAGTAATCATATTTGTATTTATCATTTGCTATAAGATACATAGAGTCGAAATATGTTGCCATATATTTTTCTCCAAGAACTCTATATTCAGGCTTAAATCTAAAAAATGCTCCGGTTAATGGAATATGTAACCTTGTATCAATACCAAAGTGAAATCCATGCCCTGCACTCGATATAAAGTTAAAATCTGTATATGGAACAATTGTAAAATATTCATTTTTAAATACCCTGAATTCCATATCAAAAGCATAAAATAATAAAGATTCATATTTATAATTTTTATCTTCAGGATTTACTACTTCAATTTTTGATTTTGCTTTTCTATCTCCAATAAAGGAAGTTCCTATTGCAAAATTAGAAAAATAGCTTTCTGTTCCTAGAAAAAATGTAGTAGGCCTTACATATAGTCTTGTTCCCATTAAACCAGGAGATGTTATATCATCCATAATGGTTTCAATTCCTCCCCATGGAGTATATACATCAAATTGTAAACCAGGCTTAAATGAGTTCCATGAAATACTATTTAAATAATCACTCACAATTGTTGCATGGCCAATATAAGCCGCACCTAATTCTCCAAATCTTCCATAAAATAAATTTGATTCATCAAATTTATGTCCATATCTAAAATATCTGACAATAGTGAGCCAATCAGAAAACTCATCCCAATCTGCTTTTCTTATATTATACCATGTTTTATCATCACAACCATCATCATCATTACATTCTACCATTATATTTAATGGCACCTGTACTCCAAGGCCAATTTTATCCCATGAAAACTCATAGCCAAAACTTAATTTAATATAAGAATCACCTTCTATTTTAGAAAATCCAATTTCTCCAATAACCTGCTGACTCATTGGGTCTCCTGAATTTTTTGATTGAGCTTGTGTTGCTAAATCCTTTGCTGTTGGTTCTTGTGAATACAAAGAAGAAAAGAAGAAAAGAAATGATAAAAAAATAATAAACTTCATAATGACCTCATAAATAACTTCATTATTATAACATACTTTGATATTTATTTAAAATAATTTTATATAAAAGAAAGGGGATTATTCAGTAAGAGTAGTTTGAAGTTCCTGACTAAGATTTGTTTTATAAACATTAGAATGCATTCTCATTGAGTATGTTCCATATATTGGAATTATATATATACCCTCTGATTGTAAGCCCCAAAGAAGAGCAAGAGGTACTCTAATTTTTTGAAAAACTCTTCTTGGAGTGCCATCTGTTGCACCAGAAAGGACTTTTCCATCAAGAGTTGCTCTTGAGCCAGTTCTTGTATTTGCCCCACTACTACCACCTGTAACTGAACCAGTACCTATAGCACCTGTTTTTATTCTTGCACTCCAAATTGCACCAGTTAATTCAACGCCAACCTGACTAGCTGCCCATGTTTCAAAAATAACCCAATTTGCAAATGGAATCTTTAATTCATAATTATAAGAAACAGCAACTGTAAGAATATTTTTTTCTCTATTTGTAATCCCTCTTGATGTTGTAGCGTTTGCAATATCTTCATCTAAATTATCAAAATCATCGGCCTGAGAAACACCTTCTCCAGCAGCACTTCCATTACTAAGACTACTTATGTCACCGATATCATCAAATAAAGGATTTATAACTGAAACACTTGCAAATCCAAATGTATTAATCCCAAGACTATCGCGAAGAAAAGCCTGAATCTTTCCTTGTACTAATGCACCAACAACTCCAAGTCCACCACCAATACCCATTAATTCTTTCATTTTAGTATTGATATAATCACCCAAAGTATATCTTATATAAGCCATTGCAAGAGTTTCTAAAGAATTTGTTCTTGCTCTTGTTGGTAAAACTGCAATATTTGCAGCTGCAGTCATACTATCAGGGTCCGCATTATTAACAACACCAGACCTTGCTGCTGCATAAGCTGCATAATCTGTCATAATTCTTGCTTGTTGCATCATTGTCATTTGCATAATACCTAGTGTAAAAAACACCATAAGTGGCATTACAATTGCTGCTTCAACCAAAACCTGTCCATTTTCATTTCTTCTGAAAATCATAGCAATCCCCTAATAAACTTTAATAATACTAACATTTATATTTTTATATTCTATCGGTATAAAGGGCAAAACCAATAAATACTAATAATAAACTAACTCTTAATAAAGGGTAAAAATTGAAAATTTGTACTTATTATGATATTCTCAGTTTCTGTATAGGAGTATTAAATGAAGAATGACTTTATTAGTAATAAATATGATAAGGAAAAACTTGAACTAAAAAAAATATTAAATAAAATAGAAAATTTTTCGGAATCAGTAAAAAACGAAGAACTTAAAAAGCTTTTAGGCAATTTATTTAAGAGTATTGATGAACCATTTTCATTTGTTGTTGTTGGTGAAGTTAAAGCAGGCAAATCTAGCTTTATAAACGCATTATTAAAATCAGAAATATGTAAAGTTGATATTGATATTTGCACTGATATCGTTCAACAAATTACATATTCAGACAAACCATATAGTAAAAATATTTCAACATATTTAACTAATGTGGGGATAAACAAGGAAATATTAAAGAAGATATCTGTAATTGATACACCAGGAACAAACAGCATGATTGAGCATCATCAAATTATTACTGAAAAATTTATTCCTAATAGTGATTTAGTATTTTTTGTTTTTCCATCAACGAATCCACATACTAAAACAGCATGGGACTTGCTTTCTTTTGTTAAAGATGATTGGAAAAAACAGGTTATTTTTATTTTACAGAAATCAGATTTTTTATCAGATGAAGAATTAAAGGTAAATCTTGCTAAAGTTAAAGAATATGCACTTGAAAGAGGAGTTAAATTACCTATTGTATTTTCTGTTTCAGCTAAAAAAGAGTTAAATAACGAACCAGATAGTGGGTTTAATGAATTAAGTAAATTTATTAATAAAAATATAACAGGTGATGATAGTAGCAGATTAAAACTAAAATCAATTATTGATTCAATAAAAGAAATTTTATCAAGGTTAAATAAAGATATAAACTTATATAAAATAGAAATTAAATCATATACAGAAATTGTTGAAAATATAAAAATCTCATTAAAGAATGATGAAGAACATTCAAGATATGAAATTGATTCATTAATTGACAGGTTAATTGGTGGTTATAATCTTGTTGCTATTAATTTTAAAAAGGATTTAAAAAGAGTACTCTCCTATGGTAAATTCTTAAGAATTGCAATACCTTTTAACAAAGGAAATTCTATAAAATCAGAAATAGAAATACTTGAGAAGAATTTTAAAGAGAAAGTTATGATGCAATTCCAAATAGAAGCCAAAGAAGGAGCAAGATATTTTATTGATGGAGTAAGAAAACTACTTGAATCATTGATTCAGGAATTAAATAAAATGGAAAACACTGTTAAAAATGAAGATTTTTTTACTAAAATTCCAGATAATAGAGAAAAGATTATAGAAGATGTAAGAATAAAACTTGGTGATTTCCTTGAAAATGATAGCTTTGTTAAAACACTTGAAAGTTCATTACCAGAATCACTTTCTCCTGCTTTACTAACAGAAGGAGCAATTGCAATTGTTAGTGGTATTATTTTGGCATCTACAAATATAACGTTTTTAGATGTTACAGGAGGAATATTAACAAGTTTAGGCGTTATTGTTTCAAGTGGAGCATTAATTTTAAAAAGAAATAAAATAATTAATCAATTTCAAATTGAAATTGATAAAGTTGAAAAAGAGTTTCAGGAAGATATAAGAAGAATACTAAATGAAAAATTCGATATCATTTATAAAACAATCAATGACAGTTTTCTTGATTTATATGAATATGTTGAAAGAAATTCAATGAAGAAGCAACCACTTATTCTTGAATTTGAAGAAATAGAAAAAGAATCACAAAAGTTATTATTAGATGTAAATAAAAAAATTAAACTAAATTAAATTAAATACCGATATAGAAATTAGATTATATTAATGGAATGAGTTATGAATAAGAGTATAATAAATAAATTCTTTTTTCGGCTTCATCTTTTTGGTTTTATTGTAGGAGCAATTTTTCCTGTTTATTCATCATTTTTTGTTGATTACAAAAGTTCTACACACAAAACTATTTTCATTATTGGAGCAGTTGTAGCTGGAACTTTAATTGGCTCATTTGCATATTATTTAACTAAAAAAATGATTTTAGAGGTAATTAAAAAAATAGCCACTGATTTACAGGAAATAGAAAGTAATAATAATCTTAAAGTTTCAATTAATATTGATTCAAATGATGAAATAGGCCTACTTGCCAACTCTGCAGATAGTTTTGTGAAAAAAATTCAAAAAGATATTATAGAAACATCTGAATATTCAAGTAAACTTGATAAAACATCATTAAATTTTAAGAAAATCAATATAGAAATGAAAAAGAACTCTGAAAATGCTGAAAAAGAAATTATTTCTATTTCAAAATATATTGACCTTGTAAAAAATAAATCTCAAAATATTTCAGAAGAATTAACAAATAGCGTTTCTTCTGAAATAAAAAACATAAAAGATAAGTTTATTATTATAAATAATGGAATAAATAATATCAATAAAAGCTCACTTGAAGTAGAAGAAATGACTTATACTGTTTCCTCTGCAATAGGGGAGATGAATTCAACAATTAATGAAATTTCATCTAATACTTTAAAAGCAGTTGATATTAGTAATGAGGCAAAAAATGATAGTGAACTTACTGCAAGTAATATGAAATCTTTAAATAAATCTGCAAAAGCCATTGGAAATATTGTTGCGTTAATAAGAGAGATTGCAAACCAAACAAATTTGCTGGCATTAAATGCAACAATTGAAGCAGCAAGAGCAGGAGAAGCAGGAAAAGGTTTTGCCGTTGTTGCTAATGAAATTAAAAATCTAGCAACAGAAACAAATAATGCAACAATACAGATAACCAAACAAATATCTGAAATTCAAAATAATGTTAATGTTGGAATTAAATCAGTTGATGATTTATCTAATGTTGTATTAGAATTAGATGATATTAATTCATCAATAGCCTCTGCAGTTAAAGAGCAATCTTCAACAATATCAGAAGTAACTATGAATTTAAAACAAGTTACAGATAACACTAAGGACAATACAAGTAATATCAATAATATAACTAAAGAAATGAATGAAATTACTGGTAAAATGCAAAATATCTTTCAAAAAATTGAAACTGTTGCAAAAAATAGTGAAAATAACTCAAAAGATATGATTAGTGCATCAACTAGAATTGAACTTGTCGTTGAAAATTCAAAACTTATAACTTCTAAATCATTTATTATAAATGAAAACTCCAGTGATATGGCTAAAATTTCAAATAAACTAAATAAAATGATATCAAAATTTATTGTATGAATATAAGATATGAAAGATATTGCAGATAAATTAAATAATATAATTAAAGTGAATATTGAAGATATGAATAAAGATTTAAAAAACATAAATAATAATTCAAAAATAGTTGATGATAATGCAAAAGAAGTGCTTGGAATATCTAAAAATTTAAGTATTTTAGTTGAAGATTTTAAGTTATAGGAGAAAATATGGGAATTATTGATAAAAGTGAATATTTAATAAAAAGACTATTAGCTAAAATAGACTTAATTGGTGAAATTAATGGTAATTTAGAAGGAAAGCCTGTTTATATTAATGATAATAGATTTGGAAAATCAACTGATTATTCAACTATTTTAGAAATTGATGTTAATAAAAAAGAGAAAAGTAGTTTTTTAAATAATGTCGGACAAATTGTTAGAGATAGATATTTTGATTTTGATTTTATTTTTAATGTTTGTTTTTCTTGTGCAAAACCAGAGATTTTTAAAGATGATAAATATGCAGACCCATATTCTATCTGGTTTAATGTGTTTCTAGGATATTATCAAATTGATGTACCATTTAAAAGCAGAACTTATCCATTTGGTTTCAATGAAAACATGAGTATTAATGCAAGAGAAATTCTAAAAATAGGTAAATCTGATTGGAACTTTTTTTCAAATTATTTATATGGTGTTCCTTTAAAAGTTATTGAAGACAATAATGAAGCAATTGAACTTTCTGAGGAAGAAATAAGTGGTTCAGTTGTAGAAACAGAAATAATTGCAGGTGTAGAATTTCAGAAAGTAACTGTAAATTCCTTTAAAGTTATATCTGCTTATGAGGCAAACGGAGATAGAAAACTAACTAATGATTTTAATAATTTTGTTTGGCAAACACTTTTTGGATATCCAGTTTCAAGAGATGAATTTACTAAAAGTTTTATAACAACAAATATGAAATCAGTAATGTATGTTTATCATAAAGATATGAGTAATGACCCTGATTTACCAAAAGGAGAAAATCAACATTCTACTTTTATATTTGGAGGAGTTATTAATTTAGATTACCCAAAAAATGCTTCTGAAAACCCTGAAAACAGTAAAACCTTAGATGAACTAAAAGCAGAAAATGACCAGTTTCTTGAATTACAATTAAATGAAATTAGAAAGATTATCCCTAAAGTATTAAATTTTTAAATAATACTCTCCACTTGTTTTGTTATTGATTTAATATATAAAATTTGCTAAAAAGAACTATCTTGAATTGTTATGGAGATATTATGAGTTATTTTAAAGATATTTTTGCTTCTAAATTGAGTGAGCAAATTAAAGATTTAACAAAAGAAGAATTACTTGAGTTAATAGAAAGTCCTGATGCTAAAATGGGAGATTTAGCTTTTCCATGCTTTAAGTTAGCTAAAATTTTTAGAAAAGCACCACATGTAATATCACAAGAACTAGTTGAGAAACTAAATTTTAATAATGAATTCTCATCAGTTAAGGCAGTTGGTCCTTATATTAATGTTTTTATTAATAATTCTGCTCTTTTAAAACATTTTGAAAATGAATTTACTAATAATAAAATTCTACAACCATTACCAAGACTTAATAAAAATATTCCAATTGATTACTCTTCTCCTAATATAGCAAAACCTATTGCATTCCACCATATTAGATCTACTGTTATTGGTAATGCAATATCAAATTTATTTGAATTTATTGGCTATGATTTAAAAAGAATAAATTACTTGGGTGATTGGGGAACTCAATTTGGTAAATTATCTGTGGCATTTAAGAAGTGGGGAAATGAAAAAGACCTTGAAGAAAAGGGTATTAAACATTTACTTGAAATTTATGTGAAATACCATGAAGAATCTAAAAACGATGAAACATTAGATATAGAAGCAAGAAGATTATTCAAATTGACTGAAGATGGAGATGAAGAAGCATTAAAACTATGGAAAAGATTTAGAGATATCTCAATAAAAGAATTTAACAGAATATACGATATATTGGGTGTTAAGTTTACTCATATTGAAGGAGAAAGTCGTTATGCTTCAACTTTAAATGATACAATTGAACTAATAAAAACAAAAATACATACAGAAATATCACAAGGAGCATTAATTATTCCTCTTGAAGAAGAAGATATGCCTCCTGTACTGCTTAAAAAGATGGATGGAGCTACTTTATATGCAACAAGAGATATTGCAGCAGCAATAGACAGATATGAAAGATTTAACTCTGCAAGATCTTTATATGCAGTTGGAAGTCAGCAAAAATTATATTTTAAGCAATTAAAAACAGTTTTGTTAAAAATGGGTTATGAATGGGCAGAAAATATAAAACATATTGATTTTGGAATGGTAAAAGGAATGTCTACAAGAAAAGGAAATCTGGTATTTCTTGAAGATGTTTTAAAAGAAGCTATTGCATTATCAAAAGAAAAAATACTGGAAAAAGGAAGAGTTCCTGAATCTGAAATAGATGAAGTTGCAAGAAAAGTTGGAGTCGGTGCTATTATTTTTGGTGATTTAAAAAGTAGTAGAATAAATGATTTTGAATTTAACTGGGAAGATTTATTAAATTTTTCTGGTTATAGTGGCCCTTATGTTCAATATTCATACACAAGAGTCAAATCAATAATGAGAAAATCAGATATAAAAGACTATAGTAATGCTGATTTAAGTTTATTAAAAGAAGATATTGAAATTGAACTGGTAAAAGAATTGTTAAAATTTCCTCAAATCATTCAAAAAGCAGTTGATAATGATGAATTATACTTTTTAGCTAAATATTCTTATTCATTATCAAAATTAATGGCTAATTTTCACAGATTCGTTCATGTTTTAAATGCAGATACAGAAACACAAAAAGCAAGATTATTTTTATTAAGTAAAGTTGCTGACACAATTAAAACAACATTATCAATTCTTGGTGTGGAAACAGTGGAGAGTATGTAGATATTATTTTAAGAATTCACTATCAAAATGATGTGGAAGTAATTCTTTAACAGTATTTGTTTTGATATTGTTTTTTCCAACCATAATAACTTTCATATCCATAGAAAACTCACTCATTACTTGCCTGCAAATACCACAAGGAGGAACAATTGGATTTTTACCATTTTTATCTGTAACATATAAGTATATTCTGTCAAAATCCTTTTCTCCTTCACTTACAGCTTTAAATATTGCAACTCTTTCTGCACATACTGTTCCACCATAAGAGGCATTTTCAACATTAACTCCTGTATAAAATTCACCCGATTTTGTAACTAAAAGAGCAGATACCTTAAAGCCAGAATATGGAGCATAGCAAAATTTATTATTTTCCTTTAAAATTCTTATTTCTTCTTTCTCCATTTTTATACCTCAAAAAAAAGCAATTATACTCTATTTACTTAATATTTTACAAGAAAAACTTGAATTAACATCTTTTATTGCATATATTGAGTTCTTTGTTGATACAGTGATTTACCAAAATTGTTGTATCTGTAACTGTTAGATGAATATAATTAATAATTCTAGATTGTATTATCTAGAAAAAGGAATAAAATGAACTACAAATACATTGTTGGCCCAATTATTTCAAGACGTCTTGGTGTTTCTCTCGGAATAGACCCTATTCCATCTAAAACATGTTCTTTTGATTGTTTATATTGCGAAGTAACAAAAACGAATAACAAAACAATTGAAAGAAAAGAATATATTAATGCTTATGATATATTAAATGAATTAAAACATTATTTAGAAAATTCTACTAAGAAACTTGATTATATCACATTTTCAGGCAGTGGAGAGCCAACTTTAAATTCTAAAATAGGCTATATTATCAAAGAAATAAAAAAGCTCACCAATATACCTGTTGCTGTTATTACAAATAGTTCAATTATTGATAGAAAAGATGTACGAAATGATATCATTAATGCTGATTTAATTATTCCCTCTCTTGATGCAGTAACAGAATCAGTATTTAAAAAAATTGATTTACCACATAAAAGCATTAAAATTGAAAATATTATTAATGGATTAATTGAATTAAGAAAAGAATATAATGGCCAGATATGGCTGGAAGTACTTATTTTAAAAAATTATAATGATAACATTGAGGAAATTAAGAAAATTGCAGAAGTTGCCAAAAAAATAAAACCCAATAAAATACAGATTAACTCACTTGACAGAGCACCAGCTTATAGCATTGCTCAAAAAGCAGATGAATCAATATTAAAAAAATTCAAAGAAATACTTGGTAATATTGCAGAAGTAATATAAATTTAAGTTTTTATTATTTATACTATTTTAAATCTCTAATCAAATAAAATTCCACTCATATAGCCAACTACTTTGGTATTATCTCCACTTGCATCAGCAGAAGTTTTATATTTAACTAATTCAGATTTTAATTCTTGTTTTTTTGCAATATCAATTACAGCTCTCAGACCTAATAATCCACAAGCTTCACAGCCATCATCTAAAATTTCTATATTTAGGCTTTTAAACGCTTCGATACAGTAGTTATCAAGTATATTTGCATCTTTTAAATTATAAAAATGGCTTAAATCAGTAGAAATAACAAGTAAATTACTTTTATCACTTAATATTAATTCAATTAATTCAGACATCTTTTGCTTGTTAATATCACCATAAACAATTTCAACAACTTTTTTACTGCTAAAATAATGCTTTATAAACGGCATTTGAACTTCGGTAGAATGTTCCATATGGGCTTGTTTTAAATAACTAAGAAAATCCAGTTTTTCAATTAATTCTTCAGAATACTGAATATCAATATCAAGATTACCACATGGAGTTTTATAATAATCATCCAAAACAACAGAAGCATTTTTAAAATAAAGATGATGACTCGGCCCTATTACAACAATTCTTTTATAATTCTCTCCATTTGTGATTTTATATACTTCATCTGCCACACTACCACTATAAAAATAACCTGCATGAGGTACAATTAGTCCTCTTATACTTTTTTCTTTAAACAGAGATAAATTTTCTTTTTGAGAAAAATATTTTTCTATTTCCTCACAATTAGAGTCGTAAAAACTTCCACTAAAATATGACTTTCTCATTCAAATACCCCCTCTGTATCTTCATTAAAATTTCTTTGTTCTGCTAAACCTGCATTTCCAATATAAATATATTTCAATCCAGTTTTCTTACCTATATCATAAGCTTTTTTTAGTGTATTAAGAGGGGTTCTTGGTAAATTGGTTTCTTTGTAATCAGGATGAAAAGCAGAAATATGCCAAGGTACTTCCTTTCCAAGTTTATTTGCAATAAAAGAAGCAATTTTGGTTAGTTCTGATTCACTGTCGTTTTTTGTAGGAATAATTAAAGTTGTAATTTCAACCCAGAACCCAAGCTCTTTAATTAAAATTAAATTTTCCAGTATAATATTTAAATCTCCAGAAAGATTTTTTTTATAATAATCAGAATTAAAGGATTTTAAATCAATATTTAAAGCATCAATCACTCCAACCATGTCTTTTATTACTGCTTTCGTCATAAAACCATTTGATACCATAATATTTTTGAGTCCATTTTCTTTTGCAAGTATTGCAATATTTTTTAAATAAGGATAAAAAATTGTTGGCTCATTATATGTATAAGCAATCGACTCTACACTTGTTCTCAAAGCAATTTCAATAATTTTTAGAGGGCTTATATAATTATCTTTATCAAATCCTTCAATTGTTGATTTATAACCATTTGTTAATAGAGAAGAGTTCAAGGATATTTTTTGATGATTATGGGAAATACTCCAGTTTTGGCAAAAAGGACATTTAAAATTACAACCAATTGTTCCAATAGAAAGAGCTCTGCTATTCGGTAGAAAATGATATAGTGGTTTTTTCTCTATTGGGTCTATATTTATTGCAATTGGATATCCATAAACCAAATTTTTCAACTCATTATTAATATTTTGGTTTACTCCACAAATACCAATTTGATTTTTCTTTAATTTACAATAATGATTACATAAAAGACATTGTATTTTATCATTATTTATTTTTTTATAATATTCCATTATTCCTGCATTATTTTTTCAACCTGATAAATTTCTATATCCGGATGACTATCAAGACATTGTGATGTCATACCTGATTTTTCACATAAATACTTAAAAAACAACTCAAATGTTGGCAAATCTTCCCATACCTGAGGTAAAAAAGTTGCTCTATAAATAGAGTGCTTTAATATAACTCCATCAATACCAGTTTTTATTTTATTTTTTAAATCATTTTCATCTGTATATTCCAGTTTTTTAGGATATGTTAAAAGAGATATTTCAAGTTCAACTTCATTAAATTCATCTTTATTCACAGCTTTAAATCTTGGATCCTGAAAAGCAGCAGCTTTTGCATTATGAATAATATCATCAATTAAAGGCTGATGAGGAATTAAAGAACCAATACATCCTCTTAATTTATTATTTTTATTCAGTGTAACAAAACTAGCTCTTTTTTCCATTAACTGGGGATAGCTTTTTAAATAAAATTCTCTATTAAATTTATTAGTATTGCTTAACGAATCAAGGATAACTGTTTTTGCTATTTCTATTAAGATTTTATTATACTCCACTTTTATCCTCCGTATTAAAATAAACTCAACTTATTTAATATTCTCAAATATCATAAAAAGAAAAGCAATGCTTTTACTTTTTACCATGTAAAACCATATATGGTTTGAAACGGCATAATTACTCAAACAATGTATCCTCTTGTTCTATTAATTTAGCACAATCCCAACTATCATCAATTCTAACATTTTTGAACTCACCTTCCAATGTATTTATCTCAATTGGCTTATGAAAAGCATCATTATCTGCACCAATAACTGATTGCTCTTCGTCCCATGTTATAACTCCTCCAAATGAATTATCTCCTGTAATTTCACCATTTAAAGTTTTCTTAGACCTGTCAACTACATATAGACCAACTTTACTACCCATTACTAAAATATTTAATGTCATACCAGGATTACCATCATCATCTTGGTCAATTACTCTTTCATCATCAGGAGTAGTTGGTAAATCATCAGTTTCATTTTCTAAATTTGCACCATTAATTTCAATAAGTTCATCATGTTTTACAATAATTTTACCACTTTCAACTGAAAATTTATATTTAACATTTGTTTCTCTCATAGAATCAATATAAGCATCACTAAATTCCGTTCCACCCATTGTATTTTCAACTTCAACCTGAATGTCACATAGTTTACCAACAGCAGTAATTGTATTATCATCATTTTGAATCATTGTAAAAATATAGTAATTATTTGTTTTTGTTCCTGTTGTAATTCCACTAAATTTATTATCAGAAGGCAAATACTGTCTTTGAGCCCATTTACCTGTAAATGTCTCAAAACTACCCAAGTCAATACCATCAGCAAGACATTCTCCGGAAATACATGAATATCCATTATCACAAATACCCGTTGGATTATCAATAGAGCATTTATTGGATTCTGAAATACAATTTCCATCTACACATATTTTATTATTTTCACAAATACCTTCAGGATGCGTTATACTGCATTGAAATATTTCTGTTTCACACTCTCCATTAACACATATTTTACTATTTTCACAAATACCTTCAGGGTGCTCAGCAGAACAAGCATTACTATCAACTACACATTTCCCTCTATAACAAATTTTATCATTATAACATTTACCATTTGGAAAACCTCTTGAGCAATCAGGGTCTTTTTTAAAACATTTTCCTGCCTGACAAATTTTTCCAGGAGCACATACACCCATTGGGTACAGCTCACTACACTCCCCTTTTGCAATATTTGGATCAGGACCACCAAATTGACATCCATGAAGAAAAATTATTACTATAAAAACTATATATTTCATAAATCTCCTTACAAGTTATAACTCAAATGATAAATTTAAACCACCAGCAAGCACAAAACCACTACTTCCAAAACCTGGATATCCTGGATTATTACTTTGAAACCCTCTTGAGTCCTCTATATATTCACCTGTTTTTGAATCCACTGAATCAGGAAATTCATCAATTACAGCATTTTTCTGGTTTAAGTTTTTAGTTACAGACCTTGGAATTAAATAATGTGCCTGAAAACTTGTAGATAAATTAAATCTCATAAATGAAAATACAAATAATTTTCCCCATGAAAAGGCAAAGCCAAGCTGAGAATTATCAACATAATTCGTTCTTCCTGTTTGGTCAGGAACCGGTGTTGGAATATAAGAAAAATCAAGAGATAAATCCCCAATATCTAAATGTAATTTACCACCCATATTAAAGGAAATAACATCATACCATGTTTCAGATGGTGTTTTATTCGTTCTGTCAATATAAGTAGACCACCTAGAATACAATACGGAAGACATTATTGTTAAAAATTTAGGTAAAATATTCCAGTTGAATCCCAAAGAAACCTTTAATGGTTCGTAATAATATGTAAAGCCAACACTTTGCTCATTAAATTTATCACCATCTTTATTTTCATAATCAAAAAACATCGTTTTGGTTTTAATATCAATTGTATTTTTGTATTCAAAGTGAAGAGTTGAAGTTACAAAAAAGTTTTTTGATGTTTTAAATAATACTGCCAAATGTGGTACAAAGTTTGTATCAGCAATAACATAAGGTCTCATTTTATCCAGCTTTTGCTCGACAACATCATCAACATATACCTGTGTATCAGCTGTTGAGGAAATTGACATTGTTAAACCAAAACCAATAGAAAGAAATTTTTTATAAAAATATGCTCCTGAAAATGAAAATGAACCATTTTGTAACCTATCTCCATAAAGCTGAAATCTAAGTGAATTAGAGAAATACTGTTCATTTTCATCAACAAAATACGGGTCCATAATCATAAAAGACCCCGCAGGAATTAACGCAGAAACTCCCATAAACAGCTTTTCTTTAAAGAGCTCCTTTACTACTCCAATAGATAAATAAGCCGTTGTAGTATCAGGATTAAGATTTCCTCTTGGAGCTAAATAAGATGTTGGATACGGCTTATATTTAAGAGGGCTTGTTGAGCCATTTGGTTCCATTTGTTTTGCATCATAAATTCGTTCACTTATATCAGAACCTTCTGGCCGGGTGTTATAAGTTATATCTAAATTTTGATGTAATATAAAAAAAGAAACATCTGTTTTGTTCTTTAACAAAGGTATTAATGATGGATTAAAATAAGATGCATTTGAACCATTTAATGAAACCCTTGAATTTAACGAATTTTCTTTTCCAACACTACCAAAAGACTCGAAAAGTGTATTTCCCATAATAGAAACACTAAACAATAATAATAAAATAAATTTTATTTTCATATTCTCCTATAATTTAAATACATAAGTCACCGTACAAATACCAGATTCAGGTGAATTATACCTTCCCTTTTCTATTACTGAAGTTAAACAAAGTGATAATTTTTTATTAAAAACATTCTTTTTTGACAATACCTTTACTACAGCTCCACTTTCATTTATTATCCATGTAAATCCAATCTTTCCTTTTTTAATATTATTTATTTCAAAACATTTTTTAAAATAAGGTGTTAAATTATGAAAAACCCTATTTATATCTGATTTTTTACATTCACCAATTATATCTTCGGGTGAAGCAAAATTTATTTCTTTTTTTATTTCCCGTACAATCGTCGCATTGCCAGGTAGAGACGTATTGCCATTCGTCTCTACATTGCGATGCGTATCTACCATTCCGTTATCGTTGATAACCTGATAATTATTATCATTTTTTTCTACATATTTTATTTTTGATTCTTTACAAACAGATAATTCATCCATCAACGACTGTATTTTATTATCTTTTGATTTATTCTCGTTTTTTATTTTTTTTAGATTATTCTCCAATTGTTTAATTCTTAAATTATTTTTTTTATTATCATTACATGAGGAAGCCAAGAATATAAATAATATTATAATAAATATCGCTTTTATATTACCTCCAGTGAATCCAAAACAATAAGATACAACATTATTTATTTTTTTACAAATTTTAACAGATTAAATAAATAAACTATTTCTTTAATTCATCAATAATCTTTTGAGGATTTTTCACATCAATAACAACACGGTTATATTTATAATTTTTAAGCTCAAATACAATTGCATCTTTAAAATGACTACTCCAGAATTCTTTTCTGTTTTTCCCATAATATGTCCCTGAAAGTATTATTTTAGGTATATAAGTACCCGGAAACCTAAAAACAGGAGCTTTAAAGTTATCAGGCTTAACATAAACACTCATAACTGAAGTTTTAGGAATAATTAAAGACTTTTTCATTGCCCATAAAATATCCATTCCATCAATTTTAATTTCAATAACATCTTTTTTAATACTAACTCTATTCATAATAAACCTCCTAAATATCACTTAACTTTTTTATTTAACCAATTTATAATTTTTTCCAATACTTTTTCATTAATTATTTCATCCAGTTTAGCATATTCACTGGGAGTTCCTGTTTTTGCTGTTTGAAACAAATGATTTAAGTTTTTAAATGTAACTATTTCATATTCTTTATTTCCAGCCTTATCAAGAGCCTCTTTTATTGCCTTATTATTTTCTTTAGAACTAACCTGTAAATCCTTTTCTCCACTTAAAATTAAAGTTGGAATTTTTATCTTTTTTAGATATTTTTCAGGATTAAACCTTAAGAAATCAACAAACCATGGTGATAATAAAGTTTTTATTTGTTTTTTAGCTTCAGGAGAAATTTTTATTATTTCTTCTCTAATCCCATCTATCTTTTTACTTGTTTTAGATTTTTTAACAAGAGCATATATTTTTTTATCCTTTTCAATCATTTTTTTCAATTTATCTTCTTTTATTCCTGAAACCTTTGCAATATCATAGGTTTGTTTTATTAATATTTCATCTCCACTTACCCCTGGAGTACCCATTAAAATTAAAAAACTAATATCTTTTCTATAAACAGAAGCAACAACAGGAGCAATCATTGCACCCTCACTATGGCCAAGTAAACCAATTTTATTTTTATCTACAAAATCCCTTGTCAATAAATAATCAACAGCTGAATTAACATCACTTGAAAAACTATAGGTTGTGGCTCTTTTATAATTTCCTTTTGATTTTCCAATACCTCTTTTATCAAATCTTAAAACAACAAAACCATTTTTAGTTAGCCTGTCTGCAAGCAATAAAAAATGCTTCATTGGTGTTTCATTTCTATCATTTGGACCACTACCAGAAATAAGTACAATTGCAGGAAATTTCTTTTTTTTATCTGTAACTTTAGGATAAGTTAATGTTCCTGCAAGAATAACATTCACTTTTTGAGATTTATCATAGTAAGTAATTTCCTTTTCCTCATTTTTAAATATAATTTCTTCTTCAATGTATGGATATGGCTTCTTAGGAGTTTGTTTATAAGTTTTTCCAACACTTTTAATTGATTTGATTTTAAATAATTCAAGAGGAAAACTGGCTCCATTTTGCTTAAAAACACCTTTTAATTTATTTTTAATTAATTTTCCTGTAAAATTTATATTTAATTTTTTTAATTCAATAACTAATTTATCTTCCTTATAATCTACCATATCAAGAGGTATATTCATTGCAAGTTGGTCAGGGCTTCCCATTACTCCAGTAAGTTTATTATCTTTTTTATTTATTGTAATTGTAAAGGTTATTCTTAAAGAATTTCTCTCGTTTATTTTTAAGTTACCAAGCCAATTTCCTAAAATTTGCTCCATACTATCTCCTTTAGCAAAACTCTGTATCTGGATAATTAATGCAAGTAATATTAATAAAAAAGTTTTCATCTTACCTCCTATTTATTGGGTATAGATACAAAAGATATAACCTTTTTATATCTATTTTCATATAAGTTTATTACTTATAGAACATTGTATGTCAAGTAAATTATCAATTTACACTTTACTTTATAAATACTTTTCTGTTATACTATTTTTTTAAAGTTGATTATAAAAAATTACATTTGAGAACTAATAAATGTAATTCAAATTTATTTTTAGAGGATTTATTATGAAGAAAAAAATTAGTATAAATTCTATTAAGGAATTTAAAGCAATGCGTAAAGCAATGAATTTTCAGGAAGCAATTATTGAATCAAACAGATGTTTGTTATGTGAAGATGCTCCATGTAGTAAAGGATGCCCAGCAGGAACAGATCCAGGTAAGTTTATAAGGCAAATTAAATTTCAAAATTATAAGGGTGCTGCAAGAACTATCCGTAATAATAACATTATGGGAAGCTCATGTGCACATATTTGTCCTACTGAAAAGCTATGTGAACTTGGGTGTAGTATTAAAGACTTAAGCCATACTATTAATATTGCAGGGCTTCAACAATTTGCCATAAATTATGGAATAGAAAACAATCTTGAACCTATGATTGCAAGTAAGAAAACAATGGGAAAAATTGCTGTTATTGGTGCTGGGCCATCTGGTTTAGCATGTGCTGCTGAATTGGCTAAAATGGATTATGATGTTATTGTTTTTGAAAAAGAAGATTTCGCAGGTGGTGTTTTAAAATGGAATATACCAGATTTTCGTTTACCTCTTGAAATGATTGAAAATGATTTAAAAAACATAGCTGATTTAGGTGTGGAGATAAAATATAATAAAAATATTGACACTAAAGAAAAAGCTGATGAATTATTGAAAGATTTTGATGCAGTATTCCTGGGAACGGGCTTAAATAAAGCTTTTTTACTTCCTGAACTTAAAGGATTTGATAATTCAAAGGATTATATAGAATATTTAAAACATATAAAAACAGATAGAAAATATGTTGCTGATTATATTAAAGGAAAAACTGTTTCTATTATAGGTGGTGGTTCTGTTGCAATGGATTGTGCTGTTTCTTCAATGGCTCTTGGAGCAGAAAAGGTTTATCTAATTTCACTTGAACATTTAAGTGAGCTTCCTGCTGACCCTGAAGAAATTGAACTTGGCCAAAAAATGAATATAATATTTAAACCAAATACAAGAATTACATCTGTAAAATCAGAAGATAATAAAATTATAGCTTTAAAAGGAAATGAAATAAAATGGAAAGAAGAAAATAATTTTTCTCCTGATAATGCTATTGATATTGAAAACACTGAATTTGTATTAAAATCAGATTTTATTGTTCAGGGAATAGGAACTTATCCTATAATAGGCGAAGTTTTTTCTGATTTAAAAGTATTTGGAAAGGGTTGTATTGTTAGTGATAATGGAATAACAAATCAAAATAAAGTTTTTGCAGCAGGTGATGTTGTTAATGGAGGAGCAACCGCTGTTCAGGCAGTTGGAGAAGGAAAAAAAGTAGCTATTGCAATACATAATTTTATTAAAGGAGGTAAATAATGGGTAAAGCATCTTTAAAAGTAACATTTTGTGGTGTTGAATTTGAAAATCCATTTTGTTTATCTTCATCTCCTGTTGGTAATCATGCAGAAATGTGTGCAAGAGCATTTGATGCAGGTTGGGGAGGAATTGTTTATAAAACATTAAATGTTGATGAAAGCTTTAAAATTGTAATGCCATCTCCTCGTCTAAATTCATATAACTATAACGGTAATAAATTTGTAGGGCTTCAAAATGCAGAACAAATTTCAGATAGAACACTAAAAGATAATTTAAGGGATATTGCAGAGTTAAAGAAAAATTATCCAAATAAAATACTTATTTCAAGTATTATGGGTTTTAATGATGATGATTGGATTCTACTTGCTAAAGAATCTGAAAAAGCTGGTGCTGATATGCTTGAATTAAATTTTTCATGTCCTCAGATGGCCAGAAAAGATGCTGGACATAGAATTGGTCAGGATTATGAAGCAGTTGAGCATTTTACAAAAGTTGTAAAAGAAAATTGCACTATTCCTGTAATTGCCAAGATGACTCCAAATATTACTTCAATGGCTCCTGTTGCACTTGCTGCTCAAAGAGGTGGTGCAGATGCAATATCTGCAATTAATACAATTAGGGCAATTACTGATATTGATATTGATACTTTAACCCCTATGCCAATTATACATGGTAAATCAGGTATTACAGGATTCTCAGGTCCAGCAGCAAAACCTATAGGGATGAGATTTGTATCAGAACTTCATAATGATAAAAGGTTAAAGATACCAATTTCAGCAATTGGAGGTATTGAAACCTGGAGAGATGCACTTCATTTTATTCTTCTAGGAGGAATGAATATTCAGGTAACAACAGCAATTATGCGTTATGGTTACAGAATAGTTGAAGACATGAAAGAAGGACTTTTGGATTATATGAATGATAGAAATGTTGAATCAATAGAAGAGCTATGTGGAAAAGCAGCCCAAAAGCTTGTAGACCCAAGTGACTTTGACATTAGATATCAGGTTGTTTCTGTAATTGATGAAGAAAAATGTATTGGTTGTGGACAATGCTATATTTCATGTCAGGATGGAGCAAATCAGGCTATAATTTTTAGCCATGAAACAAGAAAAGCATCAGTTGATGAAAAAAGATGTATTGGTTGTACACTATGTAAACATGTTTGTCCTGTATGGGATTGTATTACATACAAGACTGTTGACACACTAATGACACCTCATGCAGGAAGAATTAATTCTTAATAAAATAATTAAAACATATTGACAGTTTAAAAAAAATGATTATATTCTAACTTGGGTTTGCTTTACGGGGAGAGATGAGCGAAAAAAGATGTTACTATGAAATATTAAATATTGATAAAAATGCAAATGCAAATGAAATAAAAAAAGCATATAGAAAGGTTGCTTTGGAACATCATCCTGATAGAAATCCAGATAATCCAGAAGCAGAAGCTAAATTCAAAGAAGCAAGTGAAGCTTACGATGTTCTTTCAAGTGATGAGAAAAGATCTACCTATGACAGATATGGCCATGAAGGCTTAAGTGGTATGGGCGGAGGAGGAGGCTTTGGAGGTTTCGATTTTGGAGATGTTGGTGATATTTTCGAACAATTCTTTGGTGGTGGTGGAAGTAGAAGAAATCGAAAACAGCCTGGTCACGATTTAAAATATAGACTTGATTTAACATTTCAGGAAGCAGTATGGGGTTGTAAAAAAACAATATCAGTAAATAAACATGAAGTTTGCCATTCTTGTAATGGGATCGGTGTAAAAGATAAAAATAAAGACATGAAAATTTGTTCTTATTGTGGTGGAAAAGGACAAATAAATCAAGGTGGAGGCTTTTTTGTTATTCGCCAAACATGTCCTGCATGTCACGGTAAAGGTAAGCAAATATTAAACCCTTGTAATAACTGTCGAGGTGAAGGCCTAACAACAGTAAAAAAGAATGTTGAAATTACAATTCCTGCAGGAATCGATGATGGTAACAGATTAAAAGTAGGTGGAGAAGGAGAACCAAGTCCCGAAGGTGGTGAAAATGGAGATTTATACATCTTTGTTTCAGTTGAATCTCATCCTCACTATGAAAGAGATGAATATGACTTATATGGAACTTATGAAATATCATATTTAGATGCAATTTTAGGAACTAAAATTTCACTTGATGGAATAAAGGAAGAAGAAAAGATTGAACTTGACATTCCTGCAGGTATTCAAACAGATACAATGTTAAAGTTTAATAATAAAGGAATCCAAAATCTCTACAATAGAAATCGTGGAAATATGTATATTAAAATTGTAATTAAAGTTCCTAAGAAGATATCAAAAAAAGAAAGAGAATTACTTGTTGAGCTTAAAAATATTCAGGAAGAAAATAAGAAAAACAAAGAAAATTCATTTTTTAATAAGTTTAAAAAAATATTTAATTAAATATTAAAAACAATCAAATAATATTAAGAATTACTCAATATCTTTACTGTTTTTTTAATTTATGATATAATACAAAATAATTGTTTTAGGGGCAGAAATGAAACTATTATTTATATTTCTGATACTTATGGTATATTCATGTGCTAATCCAAGTGCAGATAGTATCTGTAATGGTAATCCATGTAAAGAAAGACCAAACAGAACAGTTTGTAAAACTAATGGAACTACATTTCAGTGCTTATGTGATAGTGGATACAAAGAAATAAATGGAATTTGTATTAAAGATTCAGGTACCATTCCATGCGAACCAAATCCATGCAAAACAGAGCATCGTACAATATGTAATGGAGATAATGGAATTTCAATTTGTTTATGTGATGAAGGATATCATGATGAAAATAGTGTTTGTGTTGAAAATACTTTAAATTGTAATACAAATCAGCATGAAGAAGTCCTTGAGTGTGTAAATAATAATAAAATGGTTGATTGTAATATAATTACACCTCCTTTAAATGCAACACTAAATACAGAACAAGTCGAAATATTATGGTCAAATGGTATGTGGAATAATCCAGCTGATTGTTCATGGAATTGTAATATTGGTTTTCACCCAAATCCAGAAAAGACTGCCTGTGAAGCAAATACGCTAAACTGTGATGAGAATCAACATGAAGAAGCTTTAGAATGTATAGATAATACTAAAATGGTTGATTGTAATATAATTACACCTCCTTTAAATTCAACACTGAATACAGAACAAGTTGAAATAATATGGTCAAATGGTAACTGGTCAGAACCAGCAAATTGCTCATGGAGTTGCAATGAAAACTTTCATCCAAATGCAGAAAATACAGTATGTGAAGAGAATATACTTGAATGTGAAGGAAATCAACATGAAGAAAACAATTCATGTGTAAATAATATAAAACAAGTAAATTGTACAAATAATACCCCTGAAACAGGTATCAATGTAGATTTACTTGTTGATATCACATGGAGTAATGGCCAATGGTCTACGCCAATTGATTGTGAATGGTATTGTAATCCCGAATATGAAAAAACCGATACAGGATGTGTAATTATTGGTAATCCAGGAGCAAAATGCACTGGAAATGATGACTGTTTAGGAGAAAATACTTTTTGTGCAGATTATACCAACAATGGTTATTGCTCATCATCTTGTGAAAGAGATGGTGATATCTGTATGACAAATGGTGTTTGTAGCTCTCAGGTTTGCTATAAAAGATGTACACTAGGTGATGATTCAAGTTGTGAAAGGGATGAATTAATATGCGTAAATGGAGAAAATAATATTGGTGCAGTATGCAGACTAAAATGTTATCAAGATAATGAATGTACAAGTGGTTATTGTACTAATGCAGGACATTGTGAAATAAATTATACTTCCTGTGTTTACGATGAAGTAAGCAATAGTGGCTGTAGTGGTAATAATACATGTTTTGACGATAATGGTAACACATATTGTTATCCAAATCATGGAAAAGTACCTGGAGATGAGTGTAATGGAGCAAGAGAGTGTATTGCTCAATATGAGTGCCTTGGAAATATAGAAGATGGTTATACATGTCATGAACTTTGTAGAGTATCTGACCCTAATTCTTATCTCAATACAACAGATTGTCAAAGTGGCCCTCAAATATGTAGTGATAATTTAACAGGTTCTGATTATGGTTATTGTTTATTTGAATACCAAACATGTAATCCAGACCCTGTTAATAATAGTGGTTGTGCCTCAGACGAAGTATGCCTAAATGATGGTGGAACATATTGCTTATTTACTAATGGAAGCCTTAATGGTGAAACATGTGTTTATTCAAATGATTGCATTGCAGGATATGGCTGTCTTGGTAATCCAACAAATGGGTATACTTGTATGGAATATTGCAGAACAATTTCAGATTGTACGAATGGTGGAACCTGTACTCATTTTCAAGATGAAGATTATGGATACTGTAATTAACTTAATCCTTTAATTATTTTAAAATACTCATCTTTATTATATTGTTCATTAAGAATACAATATTCTTTATTTCTTAAACCAATACAACCATAACAATAAGTACAATTATAACAATTCTCACAATAAACTAAATATTTTGAATTATGACAATTAGATGAATTATCAAGATAAGCAGATGTTGTACAGTTTAGAGAATCATGAGTATGAGAAACTTCAACGCAATTCTGCAAACCTGTACAATAAGTTGCCTTAAAACAAGAATTACAATTATCACAGAAAAAACATTTTGTACAATTATTACATTTTTTTATATTATAGCATTTTTCATTTGTAGATTTATTTGTTTGCTCTCTTTTTAATTTATTAAATTCACTTAAAAAATCACTCTTTTTCATATTTTGCTTTCAACTCCATAAATAAATCAAAATTTATATTTCTTATAATATCAATAACATCAGTAAAATCACTTATATTTATACCATTAATTATCCATGTATACCCAAGATGATTAAAAACTCCATTAATAACTTTAAGCTTATAATTAATAGACAAATAAACAGAAATATTACCAAGTTTATAACTTTTATAGAAAAAATCCTTTTGGCCTCTTTTAATAACGGCTAATGGCTCTAGTGTTAAATCCATCACTTCTACTTCAATTTTTTTCTTTTTATTTTCATAACGCATTGAAATTGAATCTAATTGTAATTTTTCACCACTATTTCTAAATTTAAGATGTCTCATTGAATATTTATTTACAACAGGTTTAAAAACGGCTCTCATTTCATCAGAAAGATATAATTTAGCTCTATTTTGAGAACTATTACCAAAATCATTGTTTTTATTTACTTTAGTAATAATATCTTTTTTATATTTCATAAATTCTAAATCATCTAAAGTATTTTTAATCTTTTCTTTTTCATTAGTTTTTTTGGTTTCTAAATTTTTCTCTAAAACTTTATAATTATTTGTTCCAACTTTAATTGATTTCCCTTTATTCGTTTGGATTGATATTTTTTCTTCCTTTTTTCTAATTCTTAATTTAACTTTTGTTTTAGGGTCTTCCTTAGTATCTTTAAATATTTTATTGGATTCTTTTTTAGATAAAACTTTTATTTCTACAGGAATACCACCTTTTTGAGAATTACATGAAATAAATATAAATGAATAAATGAATAGAAAAATAAATAGATTTCTAAATTTTAATATCATAAGAGCTCCAAAAAACTAAAATATAATAAAATATATGCCTTATATTTTCAAGTTTATATCAAATATCTAGATTTTATTTTAAAAAACAGGCTTAAAACAGAGAAAATTCTCCTAAACTTAATACTCTCCATTTTAAAAATCATTTTAATATACAGTAAGTTTATAAACTGAATATTTATCAAAATATAATAAGAAATAATAAAATTACTTGCAAAATCATTCAATAAGATTATATTATATTCCATTGTTTGAAGGAGTGGTTATGACTGAACTTAAAAAAACCGCATTTTATGAACTTGAAAAAGCATTAAATGGCAGATTTACTGATTTTGGAGGCTGGGATTTACCAGTAAGATATACCTCACAGGTTGAGGAACATTTAGCTGTAAGAAATTCTGTTGGAGTGTTTGATGTTTCTCACATGGGAGAAATATTTATTACAGGAAAAGATGCCTTAAAACAAGTCAACTATCTTGTAACAAATGATGTTGCAAAACTAGTAGATTATCAAATTTTATATACCCCTATGATGAACAAAGAAGGTGGAGTTGTAGATGATTTACTTGTTTATAGATATAACGATGAAAAGTTTTTATTGGTTGTAAATGCTGCAAATATAGAAAAAGATTTTGATTGGATGCTAAAAAATAATAAATATAACTGTAAAATTGAAAATGAAAGTAAAAACTATGTACAATTAGCAGTTCAAGGACCAAAATCAGAATTAACATTACAAAAAATATTTACAAGTACAAAGCTTTCTGAAATTGAATATTATAATTTTAATATTGTAAACTACAATGGACATAATATTATTTTATCAAGAACAGGCTATACTGGTGAAGATGGCTTTGAATTGTATTTTTCCAGTGATATTGCAACTGAAATATGGAATAAAATCTTTGAATCAGGCAAAGAGTTTGATATTAAACCAATTGGTCTTGGAGCGAGAGACACTCTAAGACTTGAAAAGAAAATGGCTCTTTATGGACATGAGTTAACAGATAAAATTAATCCTCTTGAAGCTGCATTAAAGTGGACAGTTAAATTTGATAAAAAAGAATTTATTGGAAAAGAAGAAGTTCTTGCACTAAAGGGTAAAGGTAAACTACAAAAAAAACTTGTAGGAATAGAGCTTATAGATAAAGGAATTCCAAGACATGGTTCTATTTTAAAAAATAGTAAAGGTGAAGAAATTGGTTTTGTTACAAGTGGAACCAAAAGCCCTTCACTAAACAAGCCTATCGCATTAGCAATGCTAAATAAAGGATATTTTAAAATAGGAACAGAAATTTTTGTTGAATTAAATAAAAAATTAAAAAAAGCAGTTGTTATTAAAACACCATTTTTATAAAGGAGAAATTATGGCTGAAATCAGAGAAGGATATTTTTACAGTAAAGAACATGACTGGCTTAAAATTGATGGAGAATTTGCATATCTTGGAATTACTGATTATGCACAAGATGAACTAGGTGAAATAGTTTATGTTGATTATGTAAAAGAAGTTGGTGAAAAGATTAATGTTGGTAATGACTATGCTTCAGTAGAATCAACAAAATCAACATCAGAAGTCTTTTCACTTGTAAATGGTGAAATTGCAGAATTAAATGAAGCTGTTGAAGATGATAGTGAAATTATAAACAGCTCACCTTATGATGAAGGCTGGATAATTAAAATTAAATTATCAGAAACAGTTGATACTTCCAATTTTTTATCTTCAAGTGACTATGAGGAATTTTTAAAAACTTTATAAAGAGTTAAAATGAGATATTTACCTTTAACAGAAAAAGACAGAAAAGAAATGATGATTAAAGTTGCAGTTAACTCTGTTGATTCTCTATTTACATCTATTCCGGAAAACTATAAAATAACTGAAGGAATAGGATTAAGTGAGGCATTAATGGAATCAGAGCTTTTAAGCAAATTAGAAAGATTATCAAATAAAAATAAAACATTTGATGATATAAAAGCTTTCATTGGTGCAGGAATTTATAATCACTATATTCCCGTTGCAGTAGACCATATAATATCCAGATCAGAATTTTACACAGCCTATACACCATACCAACCAGAAATAAGCCAGGGAACATTACAAGCTATATTTGAATTTCAGACTCTTATATCACAACTTTTTGATATGGAAATAACAAATGCTTCAATGTATGATGGAGCAACTTCCCTAGTTGAAGCAATCTTAATGGCAAAACGAGTAAACAGAAAAAATAAAGCAGTAATTTCATCTGCAATTCATCCTGAATACAGAGAAACACTTACAACTTACTTTGCAAATGAAGAATATCTTGAAATTCCTATATCAGAAGAAGGTATTACAGATATTGATGACTTAATCTCTGAAATAAACCCAGAAACAACAGCAGTTGTTATTCAATATCCAAATTTTTTAGGAAATATAGAAGATTTGCCTAAAATAAGAAAAATAATGGATGAAAATGCCCCTAAAGCACTACTTATTGTTGTAGTTGCAGAGGCACTATCAATGGGATTATTAACACCTCCGGGAACATTTGGAGCAGATGTTGTTGTAGGAGAAGGACAATCACTCGGCTTAACACCTTCTTTTGGAGGCCCAGGAATTGGTTTATTTAGTTGTAAGGCTAAATATCTAAGAAAGATGCCCGGAAGAATAGCAGGAGAAACAGTTGATAAAGATGGTGAAAAAGCTTTTGTTTTTACTATATCAACAAGAGAACAACATATCAGGAGAGAAAAGGCTACTTCTAATATCTGTTCTAACCATTCTTTAAATGCTGTTGCTGTTGCTGTTTATTTGTCTTTAATGGGTAAAGAAGGTATTAGAGAAGTTGCATTATCAAATTTTTATAATACTCAATATGCAATTAAAATTTTATCACAATTTCCAAGTATTTTTAAAATAAAGTATGGTAAAAAAGTCTTTAATGAATTTGTTATTGAATTCAATGATGAAATTGATGTTGAATTATTTTACGATAAACTTTTTAAAGAAAAAAATATACTATTAGGTTTACCACTTAAAAAGTTTTATCCAGAAGAATCAAAATCTTTACTTTTAAATTTTACAGAACAAACTTCAACTAAAGACATTGACGACTTTACTAAAAATATTATTGAAGTTATTGGAGAATTATGAAAACAATAGCTAAACAAGGTTTAAAGTTTAATGAACCACTAATTTTTGAAAGATCTGTTGTAGGTAAAAAAGGTTATTCATTCAAAGAATGCTTATCAAATGGCAGTGATCCTGAAGATATTTTTGATGAATCTTTCATAAGAGAAGAAATCAAGGATTTTCCTGAGGTAAGTGAAGTAGAAGTAATTAGACATTTTACAAGATTAAGCCAGCTAAACTATGGCTTAGACAGTGGTTTTTATCCACTTGGTTCATGTACAATGAAATATAATCCTAAAGTTAATGAAAATATTGCCAGATTTAAAGGTTTTAATAAAATACATCCTTATTTTCCAGAAGAATTAACACAAGGAGCTTTAGAAGTAATTTTTAATCTTCAAGAGCAATTAAAGACAATCACAGGATTTGATGGAATTACTTTACAGCCTTCTGCCGGAGCACATGCAGAATTTACAGGCCTTAAAATTATTAAAGCCTATCATGAAGGAAATCATGATGAAAAGAGAAAGTATATAATTATTCCAGATTCAGCACATGGAACTAATCCTGCATCTACAACTTTAGCAGGTTTTGAAGTTAAAAATATAAAATCAGGACCTGATGGTTATATTACTGCAGATTCTATTTCTCAAATTATGGATGAAACGATTGCAGGAATAATGATTACAAATCCTAATACACTTGGTGTTTTTGAACAGGATCTTGATAAAATAATTAAAATTATCCATACAAAAGGTGGCCTAGTATATGGAGATGGTGCAAATATGAATGCATTAATGGGTAAATTAAAACCTGCAAATATTGGTTTTGATGTAATGCACTTAAATTTACATAAAACATTTTCAACTCCTCATGGAGGAGGTGGTCCAGGTAGTGGCCCTGTTTTAGTTACAAAGGAATTAAAAAGATTTCTACCTCTACCTATTGTTCAAAAAACAGAAACAGGTAAATTCCATATACTAAAAAATGCAACTGGTTCAATTGGAAGAATGAAATCTTTTATGGGTAATTTTACTGTACTTGTAAGAGCTTATTCATATATTCTTGAAATGGGAGAAAGAGGTTTAACTCAGGCAACTGAAGATGCTGTTTTATCTGCAAACTACATAAGAGAATCACTTAAAAACCACTATCACCTACCATATGATACAGATAGCTTACATGAAGTAGTATTTTCTGATAAAAACTTTAAAGACCTAGGGGTTCATACAATTGATTTAGCTAAAAGATTAATAGATTATGGTTTACATCCTGCAACAGTTTATTTTCCATTAATTGTATCTGGTGCAATTATGATAGAGCCAACAGAAACAGAATCAAAAGAAGATATTGATTATTTTATTGATGTTATGAAGAAAATATCTCAGGAAATGAAAGAAACTCCTGAATTATTACATAATGCACCAGTGATTTCATATAGAAAGCGTCTTGATGAAGTTAGGGCTGCTAAACATCCAAAACTAAGATGGTATAAACTTGATGAAGAAAATTCCAACTAATAAAATTATAAAGTCTGAAGAATTAAATGATTTTGTAAAAGAAATCTCAAAAAAAATTTCAATGCCTATGTTTATTGGTCTTGAAGGGGAAATGGGAGCAGGTAAAACAACTTTTACACAATCACTTGTAAATGAAATCTTTCAGAAAAATGAAATTGTAAACTCTCCAACCTTTTCTATTATAAATTTATATGAACATAATAATATAAAAATAGTTCATGCAGATTTATTTAGACTTGAAACATATGATGACTTAATTTTCTCAGGAATTGAAGAATATTTATTGGATAACAATGCAATTGTTATTGCAGAATGGTATAGTAAAATTGATTTTGATATTCCAAAACCAAATATGCTCATAAATATTGAAATTATATCAGAAAACGAAAGAAAATTTAATATTATTGAAAACAGATAAAACTATATTTAAAATTGCTTTACAAATCTTAAATCACCTGATTGAAAATGCCTGATATCATTAATACCATACTTCATCATTACAAGCCTGTTTAAACCTAAACCAAATGCAAAACCTGAATATTCATCAGGGTCAATTCCTCCATGTTTTAAAACTTCAGGATGAACTAAACCACATGGTAGTAATTCAACCCAACCAGTTTGTTTGCACACAGAACAGCCATCACCATTACATATTAAGCATGATATATCTAATTCAAAACCAGGCTCAACAAATGGGAAATATCCAGGGCGAAGCCTTACTTTTACATCCTTTTCGAAAACTTCTTTTAGTAATGTTTTCATTGATGCGATTAGATTTGCAACAGAAATATTTTTATCAACAACCATTCCTTCTACCTGATAAAATGTATTTTCATGAGATGCATCAAGTGCTTCATATCTAAATACTCGTCCAGGTCCAATTACTTTAAAAGGAGGTTTTAAATTTTTCATACCTCTAACTTGTATTGAAGATGTATGAGTTCTAAGTAAATTACCATCAGTTGTCCAGAAAGTATCCTGCATATCTCTTGCGGGGTGGTCTTTAGGAATATTTAATGCTTCAAAATTATTTTCCTCTGTTTCAGTTTCTGGACCATCTAAAACAACGAAGCCCATAGATGTAAAAATATCTTCTATTTTATTTTGAATTTCACTTAAAGGATGTAAATGTCCCTTATCTAATTTTATGTCAATTGTAGGATCAATCCATTCTTCTTCAACCTTACTCTCTAGTTCAAGAATTTTTAATTCTTCTTGTTTAGTTTTTAATAGTCCATCAGCAGAATTTTTTAATATATTAACATTCTTACCAAAAGTACCTCTTTCTTCTTTTGGCTGATCTTTAATTGTTCTGGATAAAAGAGTTATTATACCCTTCTGCCCTCTGTATTTAATCCTTAAATCTTCAAGTTCTTTTAAATTTGAACACTCAGTTAACTCTGTTTCAAAATCTTTTTTTATACTTTCAATACTCATAATAACTCCCAAAAGATGCAGGATTTTAATTTAATTGAAATAAAAAATCAAGGCTTTTTTATTTTAATTGAAAATTATCTTGATTAATGTTATTTTAATATTGTTATATTTTTATTTTAGTATTAATAAGTATAACCGATATATAAAGTGAGAGTGAAATTCTCATTTGTAGTTTGTTGCACATTCGCAAACAAAGGAGGAATTATGAAAATTACATCTTTGAATCAAGTTTTAGACTTATATAAGCAAAAGAACATAAAAAAAGATAAAGTTGATTCTCCAAATCAGAAATATGATGAGGTATCTATTTCAAATGAGGCTTATGAAAAGTTAAATAAAACTGAAAACACTTCCTTTGAAGAACAACTAAAGTCAATTGACATGGGTAAATTAATAGATGAAGTATCAGATATTGACCATGAAAAAGTTGCAAAATTAAAATCTCAGATTGCATCAGGAAGTTACAAAGTTGATGCCTACAAAATAGCTGATGGTATCATCAGTGATGATATCTAAATAATACTACCAAAGAGTAATCCTTTCCTCAATATTCAATAAATAAATTTATTTTTACAAAAAGATAATCCCACTGTTGTGGCGGAGTTAATGAGAACTATCCATAATAATCACAAATTCACCTTTAAAAGGAGCTTTTTTAAAGTACTCATATACTTTTTTAATACTACCTCTAATTATTGTTTCCTGTGGAGTAGTTAATTCACATATAACATTAATGTACCTATTGCTTCCAATATTCTTTTTAATCGCTTCAAGAAGAGGTGCTAAACGATATGGGGCTTCGAGGAAAATCAAAGGATCAGGAAATGATTTTAATTTTTGTAACTCTTTATCACGGATTTCTCTTTTAGCTGATAAAAATCCATAATAATAAAATCTCTTTATTTCAATATCTGATTTAACAATTGCAGCCATTAAAGATGATGCTCCTGGAATTGGAATAATTTCTATTCCGAGATTATAAGCCCGTTTTGATAATTTAAATCCAGGGTCAGCGAAAACAGGAGTACCTGTATCTGAAAATAATGCTACATCTTCACCTTTTAGTAAGTATTCATTTAAAACTTCATTAATATCTTCCTCTCTTGATTTTACATTAATTCTCATTAAGTTTTTTTCACCAAGGTTATACTCCCTCATTATTCTTTTACCTATTTTATAATCTTCACAAACAATATTTTTCACAGATTTTAAAATATTAACAGCTCTGAATGTCATATCTTCTACATTACCAATATGAATTGATACTAAATATAATTTACTCATTAATTCTCCTAAAATTAAGCATGTTAAATATAGCCTTAATATTTTTTATTACAATTAAAATTTAATTTCCAAGTTTGATTCTGAAGTCTACAGCAGTAATGTTTTTACCACTTGCAATTAATGGATTAATATCCATTTCTTCTATTTCTGGAATTAGCGTAATGAGATTTGAAACTTTTATTATTGTGTCTGCAAACTTATCTATATTTATACCTTTTTGCCCTCTTACACCTTCAAGAAGTTTATAACTTTTTAACTCTCTTATCATTGAAAAAGCTTCATCTCTTGAAATAGGTGCAAGTCTTTTGGATACATCTTTTAAAACTTCAATAAAAATACCACCAAGGCCTGCAAAAATTATATGACCAAAATCACCTTCTTTTTTTACTCCAATAAAAAGCTCTTCACCTTTAATCATGGGTTGAACTAAAACTCCTTCTGCATTTTCAATCTCCATTAATTCATCGAAAATACCTTCAATTTCATTTTCCTGAATATTTAATTTAACACCACCAACATCAGTTTTATGCAAAGGACCAACAACCTTCATTACAATTGGGAAATTTAATTCTTCTTTAAAGCGTATCAACTCTTCTTTATTTTTAGCAATAAACTCATCAATTCTTTCTATTTTGGCACAATCAAGTAATTCTCCTGCATCTTTTGCAGGAATATAATTGCCTATATTTTTATCTATTATATTCTGAATAGACTTATTCTTGGAGATATCTAAAACATTACTTATATATTTAGGCTTAGGAGTATTGTAAATACGACCTAAAATATTAGCAAAAAATACTTCATCAGGCAAATTAACCCCACCTTTAGAAATAAAATATTCCACCTCTTTTTTAGCAGTTACAATAGATGGTAATATAGGAAAAACTGGTTTTTTAGAACTTTTGATTTTATCAAATAATACATCATAAACATCACTTACATCAAATAAACCAGGAGAACCAAAAATTACAACCATTGCATCAATACTATCTAAATCATTATTTACAAAATCTATAATATCAGAAAGCTGAGATGCAGTACCTGTTGCCAAAAAATCAATAGGATTTGAAATAGAAGAACCGTCATAAAGTTTTTTAAGTAATTCTTCTCCATCAACATCAGAAATTGTAGGTACTTTTAAGTTATTCTTAGATAAAGCATCTGCAAGCATTACACCAGGACCACCAGCATGAGTTACAATTGCAATTCTATTACCATATAATTCCTGATACTGAAAAATAGCTCCTGCATAAACTAACTCTTCTCTACTATAACATCTAACTACTCCGGCTTTTTTAAATAAACTATCAACGGCATCATCACTTGATGACAATGCTCCAGTATGACTACTCGCAGCCCTACTTCCAGCATCACTACTACCCGCTTTAATTGCAGCAACTCTACAGCCTTTTTCTACAAGTGAAGAAATATGTTTTAATAATTTTTGAGGATTATCTATCTTTTCCAAATACAATAATTTAGATTTACTACTATTTTCATTAAATGTTTCATCCCAGTATTCAACAATATCCTCAACCCCTGTTTGAGCTGAATTACCAACAGAATACATTGAAGAAAATTTCAATCCCATTTCAATTCCATTTTCTAGTATAAAAGCTGCAGTAGCTCCACTTCCACTTGCAAAATCACAACCATTATTATCAAGTTTAGGAATAGGGCCACCAAAACTACCACTGTAATAAGGAGTTAATACTCCCATACAATTTGGGCCAACTAAAGACGCATTGTTATCACTAACAATTTTAACAAGCTCATCTTCTAATATCTTACCATCTTTACCTGTTTCACTAAAGCCTGCAGATAAAACAATAAATGCTTTAGTTTCATGCTTTTCTATTAATTCTTTAACAGAGTCATTTATAAATTTAGAAGGAATAGAAAGTATTGCCAAATCTATTTTAGGTAACTCAGTTAAATTTTTATAGGATTTTATTCCTTGTACTTCTTCGCTTTTAGGATTTATTACAAAAAGTTTACCTTTATAATCATTATCAAGTATATTTTTTAAAACTTTACCACCTGGTTTTGCAACATTATTTGATCCACCAACAATAACTATTGACTTTGGATTTATTAATTCTCTATTAATCATATTAACCTCTAAATGCTTACAATATAAGATAACATTTTTAAAAAAAATTTTCTATAATTTTTTAAATTATTTGTTTTGTTTTTTTAACTATGATATAATAATTCGGTTTCAAGGAGATAAATTGAATAAAACCAAAGAATTTCTATCAGCATCTTACATTGGCGATATAAAAAAAATAAAAGAATTAATAAAAAAAATAAAAATTGAATCATACGATCAAAATCATAGAACAGCTCTTTCTTTGGCTGTAAGAAAAAATCACTTTGAAATAGTTAAATATTTAGTCGAAAACAAGGCTGATATCAATACACATAATGCAAATGGAGCAACACCATTAATTTATGCTGCAAGAAATGGAAATACTGAAATAATTAATTTCCTTATTAATAATAAAGCAATTATAGACCAAAAAGACAACTCAGGAACAACACCTCTTTCTTATGCTTGCATTAATGGAGAACTTAAATCTGCTGAAATATTAATAAAAAATGGGGCGGATATTGAATCTAAAGATAAAAAAGGAAAAACTCCAATAATTCTTGCAACAAAATATGATAGACATGAAACAGTAAAGTTTTTAATTGAAAATGGAGCAAATATAAATGCTACAGACAACAATGGCTATACTGCGATAATGTATGCTTCAACTCATGATAATATTCCATTAATTAAAACTTTAATAAATACAAATGCAGACTTAAATAAAGAAGATTATAATAGTGCGACATCATTTTTATGGGCTGTAATAGAAGGTAATTATAAAGTTGTTAAACTATATTTGGATAATAATTTAGTTAAAAATATTGATAAAAGAGATTCTAATGGAAGAACAGCCCTACTTTTAGCGATTAAACATAAACATACTGACATCATAAATTTACTTTTAAAATATTCACCATCAATAAAAATAAAAAGCTATAGTGGGAAATCTTCAATCATTTATGCTGCAGAAAATAATATGATAGAGGAATTAAAAAAATTACATTTGATGGGAGCAAACATTTTTGATTCAGATAATTATGGTTTAGCTCCAATACACTATGCCGCCAAAAAAGGTAGTCTTGAAGCTTTAAAATACCTATTTGAATACAATAATGGTAATGGTGTTTACGATGATGAGGGAAATTCACCTTTAATATATGCTATTAAATACTTTACAATGGATGTTTTTAATTTTTTTTTAAAAAAAAATGTATATATTGAAAAAAAAAATGATTATAATATGACTCCAATATTTTTTGCCGCTATAAACAATAACACAAAGGCATTACTAAAATTAATTGAAAATAAATCAGAAATTAATGTAAAAGATATTATTGGAAATAACCTTCTTTCTTATGCAGCACAAAACAATTCAATAGAATCTATTTTTATATTAACAGACCTTATTAAAAACATTGATTGTAAAAATAATTACGGACTCACAGCTCTAACATATGCAGTAAGAAGAGGTCATAAAAATGTGGTGGAATATCTAATATCCAAAGGTGCAAATCTTGAAACAAGTGATAATGAAGGTGTTACACTACTTGGATATGCTGCATATTATGGACATTCTGAAATTATAAAATCCCTTATAATGAAAGGGGTACATATTGATATGGATGATAACTATAACAGAACTCCACTAATGTTAGCTAGCTTAAACGGACATTTAGAGGCAGTTAAAACCCTAGTTAAAGCAGGTGCTTCATTAACTGCAACAAATTATAATAATATCAATGCATTAAAATATTCAATAATTGAAGGTCATTTGGATATTATTAAGTTTTTTATAGAGGGATTATATTATAATGATTATCTAAAAGAAAACAAAGATATCATATCGTATACAAATAAAGAACCTATAAAAAAATATTTACTTTCGATTCTTTCTAAGCTTTAATATCTCCTGATGAATTAAATCAGAAACTTTTAAAAAATTATTTTCGATAGCATATAAAAAAGGAGTATTTCCATGTTTATCTGATTTAAATGGATTCGCTCCATACTTTAATAGTAATTTAACTATTTTAAAGTTTCCTAACTCTGCAGAATGCATTAAAGCGGTTCTTCCCCTATTATCTCTTATATCAATATTTATATTTTTTTTAATCAAATATTCTATTACAGAATAATTTTCTTCCTTTACAAAAAAAATAAGTATAGGGTCTTCATTATTTATAATATCATTAATATTAAATCCATATTTCAAAAGCATGTTAGAACTATCATAATTTTCTTGAATTAACGCCCATATAAATACAGACCAGGAGTTAATATCCAATAAATTATAGTCGGCTCCTTTACTAAGCAAAAAATCAAGAATATCAATAAAATTTTTGTATGTTGCTCTAAATAAAGCTGTTTGTTTTGAATAGTCAGACTTATTAATATCAGCATTGTTTTCAACAAGTATCTTAACAGCATCAAGACTTCCAGACCATGAAGCATGTACTAAAGGAGTTGCTCCATCTCTATCAATTAAGTTGATATCAGCTCCATTTTCAAGCAACAATTTAATTATTTCAACATGCCCATTTAAAGATGCCCAAGACAATGCACTCATACTATCCTGATCTCTTCTGTCAACAATAGGTTTGGAGTTTAATAATATTTTAACAATATTAAAATATCCTAATTCTGAAGCCCAAATAAGAGGAGTCTTTCCCATATTATCACTTACTTCTATTGAAGCCTTATTTTTAATAAGTATTTTAATTAAATTATGATAATTTTGTATTGTCGCCCAAATTAATGCAGTTTTTCCTGAGCTGTCCTTATAATTTAAGTCTAAATCATAAGATAAATAAGTTGAAACTTTATTAAAATCACCTAATTTAACAGAAGATATTAACTTTTTTTCAAGATTTTCTTTTTTCTTATATGGAGAGAACTCCAGAATATTACTCATTTTATCTTATATTTATTATTTGAGGATGTGAAATTACTGAATTATAGAATAAATCTGTATTATTTTTATTCTGAATAGGTTTTACCTTAGTAACTCCCATATGTTTATTCATCATACGCTCTATTTTATCAAAATTATCTATATTATTTTTTTTGTTTTTAGAAATATTTTTTTTGTTTTTAGTTTTTTGTTTTTCTTTGTTCTTATTATCTTTTTTTACTTCAAAAAGCCTTATATTATTTACTATTAATTTAGTTAAATCTTTACCAAAAACCATTAACTTTTCATAATCAGTAATAACACCTTTAAAATATAAAGATTTAATAGACAAAGCTCTTTTATTTTTTAAATCTAAAAACTTAGCTTTAAATCGATAAACATTTCTTGATTTTTTTGTTATCTCAACATTTACCTGAAGAAAAACATTTTTACAACCATTTTCCTGACAAAGATAGTAACCATAAGAAGTCAATTCTTCTTCTATTCCACTTTGAAAATCATCAGGTATACTAATTTTACTCTTAACAATAACAGAAACAACTCCTTTGGATGCTTTTAGAGTATTAGACATTATAGCAAATAATATTAACAGTAATAATAAGTATTTCATTTAAACCCCTTCTATTATATAGATAATAGCTTAAAAAGTATAAAAGTTCAAGAAGTTAATAAAAAAAATTAAAAAAACTAATTTTTATTCATCAACTTCCGAACTATTAAATAGTATTATAGGGAGCATTATGATTAATTTAACAAATGCAAAAATATTAGTCGCTGATGATGAAAGAATCAATGTTTCTTTAATAACAAAAATATTAAAAAAAAATCACTACACAGTAGTATCTGCATTTAATGGAAAAGAAGCTATTGAAATAGCTGAGCAAGAGTATCCAGATTTAATACTACTTGACATAAATATGCCTAAGCTAAATGGAATTGAAGCAGCTATTTTGATAAAGAAAAACCCAAAACTTAAAAATATTCCCATTATATTCTTATCTGGAAATGATACAACTAACGATATTGTAAAAGGTTTTGATGCAGGTGGTGTTGATTATATATTAAAACCATTTAATATCAGTGAATTAATCGCAAGAATATCCACACATATAAAATTAAAAAGAGCGTTACTACAAATTGTAAACTCTGAAAAACGATGGAAATCAATTGCTTTGGAAAGAGATATTTTTGAAAATTTATTTTATCAAAGTAAACATGGAGTAATAGTAACCAATTTAAACAGAAAGATTACTCATGTAAATCAAACATTACTTGAAATATTAGGATACAAAAAAGAAGACTTAATTGGCCAAGACAATTCTATATTAAGCCAAGCAGGAGTAGGAACAAAACGTATCTATGAAAAAATGTGGAAAGATATTCTTGATCCTAACAAAGGAGTATGGACAGGAGAATTAAAAATAAAGAAATCTGATAACACTCAAATCACAATGCTATTAACAGTTGATTCCCTAAATTCTCCTGATGGTGAAAAAATTGGTTATGCTGGTACATATATTGATACAGAAGAATTAAACCGATTAAAAAAGATACAATACGAACTTGAAAAACAAAGTATTTATAAACAGAAATTAAATCAAATTATTATTGGTTTATGTGCTGCATCAGAATATAGCGATGAAACTACAGGCTCACATGTTTTAAGAGTTAACAAGTACTCTGAGTTTATTGCCAGAAAGTTAAATATGGATGAAAGGTTTTGTACAACAATAGGCATGGTTGCGGCTCTTCATGATATAGGCAAAGTAGCTATACAGTCTTTAATTCAATTTAAGGGTCGGTATTCTCCAGAGCAGAGAGAAGAAATGCAGAACCATACTGTTTATGGAGCCGATATAATCAAAAAATTTTCAACAAATGAAGAGTATGAATTTGCTCTTGCTAAAAATATAGCTTTACATCATCACCAATCATATAATGGAACAGGATATCCTAAAGTTAAAATAAATGGAGAGCTAAGACCATTAAAAGAAGATGAAATTCCTCTTGAAGCATTAATTGTGTCAATGGCTGATATATATGATGCCTTAAGAAGCCAACGCTCCTACAAAAACTCCATGACTCATGAAAAAGTATATGAAATAATGGCAGTAGATGACAGAACAGGAGTAGAAGGTAAAGATAAATTCGGAGTTATCTTATGGAATTTTTTTAAAGAAAATCATTTAGAATTCTCAAAAATATATGAAGAAAACCAATAGAAATATCTTTTAAAATTTAAAAAGAAACAACCATTTATTGAGTATAGTCAAAATATGTGGTTGAAACAGAACTTATTAGTATTCTAATCCAAATTCAAAAGCCTTCAAATTTGTTTCTACTGTTTTAGGTGGAACAGATTTTTTGATAGCATCAATCCAGTTTTCTTTTGTTAAACTAGGAATATATTTTGAAATCGCACCAAGCATAATTGTATTAAAAACCTTTGCATTTCCAAGCTTTTGTGCTTCTTCAATACTGTCAATAAATAAATATTTATAATTTTTTAAATATTCTTCAACCTTATCACTAGATGGATATTTTTTCCCACTATAAAGCAAAGAAGTAGGCTTAATCATCATATTATTTGCCACAATAAAACCATCATCTCTTAAAAAATGAAGCCACCTCAAACTCTCTGATTTCTCAAAAGCAATAACAACATCTGCAGTTCCTGGCTCAACAGCAGGAGAAAACACTTTCTCCCCAAATTTCACATAAGAAACAACACTTCCACCCCTCTGTGCCATCCCATGTACTTCAGACTGCTTAACATCAAGCCCTGCATTTAATGCGGCTGTAGCTAAAATTGAGCTCGCTCTGATGATACCCTGACCACCAATCCCTGCAAATACAACTGATATATTTTTATTTTTCATTTTTCTCTCCATAAATATAATAATAGCAAGCAATAAAGGCGATGTAGCATTGCTACATCGGTACGAGCCTAGCAATGCTACGCCCCCAATACAGCAATTAAATTACGATTTAATTGCTGTTATTGGCTTCATTGCTCCTGGATGACAGACCTGAGCACACAAATCACAACCAATACATGCCAAAGCATCTATTTCTGCCAATCCCGCATCATTTTTACTGATTGCAGGACATCCTAATCTATAACAAGCACTACAAGCAGTACACTCTTCCTGAACAACAACATAAGGTGTTTTAGGAGCTTTTTTTACTTCATCAGTAAGAACACAAGGCTGAAATGTGATCAATACGGATACACCTTCAAACTTTCTTGCATCTCTTAATGCTCTTGATGTTGCTTTTATATCATAATTATCAACACGCTGTACCCATTTAACACCAATTGCTTTACAAATTGCTTCTATATCCATATCAATGGTTTTGTCACCTTGCAAAGTCAATCCGGTTGTAGGATTTTGTTGTTGTCCTGTCATTCCTGTAATTCTATTATCTAAAATTACTACAGTTGTATTTCTTTGGTTATAAACCATATCTATCAAAGATGTAATTCCACTATGAATAAAAGTACTGTCTCCAATAACTGAAATACTTGTATTTGGCTCTATTCCACTATTATTAAAACCACTTTGAGCACTTATACTTGCTCCCATACAAATACATGTATCCATACTATCCCATGGTGGTAATGCTGCAAGAGTATAACAACCAATATCACCATTAACAGTAAGCTTTTGTTTTTTAATCGCATCAAAAATCCCCATATGAGGACAACCTGCACATAATACAGGAGGTCTGTCTGGAACTTCTGTCATATCAACAACTCTTTTTTCTTTTGTTTCATTTAAAATATATTTTCTTAAAATTTCAGGAAGCATCTCACCATGAAAAGGTAAAACATCTTTTCCTGTTATTTTTTTACTATGATGAAGTCCAAGTTGTTTTACATATCCTTCGATAAAATCATCACCTTCTTCAATAATTAAAACTTCATCTACACTATCAATAAACTTTTTAGTTAAATCGCTAGGAAAAGGATAGCTCATTCCAAGTTTTAAAAATGATGCATTAGGAAAAACTTCTTTTGCATACTGATAACTAATTCCAGAGGTAATAATTCCAAATTTTTTATCATTCATTTCTATATTATTATATTTAAAGTTTTCTGCATATTTTTTTAATTCTATCAGTCTTTCTTCTATTTTTACATGAATAGGCCTTGAGACAGCAGGCATAAGAACAAACTTACTAAAATCTTTCACATAAGGTAAAACAGGCTCAAGTTCTCTGTCACTAATTTCAACGACTCCCCTACCATGGGAAATTCTTGTTGTAGTTCTTAGTAATACTGGAGTATTAAAATCATGGCTCATTTTAAAAGCAATTTTAGTCATTTCAAGAGCTTCCTGACTATCAGTTGGCTCTAATAAGGGTACTTTTGCTGCTCTTGCAAAATGCCTGTTATCTTGTTCATTTTGACTTGAATGCATTCCTGGGTCATCTGCTGTTACAACAACAAGTGCACCAGTAACTCCTGCATAAGCAAGCGAAAAGAAAGGATCTGCTGCAACATTTAATCCAACATGTTTTTGAGCACATAAAGCTTTTGCCCCTGCAATCGCTGCTCCACCTGCAACTTCCATAGCAACTTTTTCATTTGGAGCCCACTCTGCCTTAACTTCTCCTTTATACATTGCCATAGTCTCTAAGATTTCTGTACTTGGAGTACCTGGATATGCAGATGCTACATGAACCCCTGCCTCATAAGCCCCTCTTGCGATAGCTTCATTACCAGATAACATTACTTTTCCAATAGTTTTTTTCATTCTTATCATCCTCCATAAAGGCCAAATTTCAATTCATCATTAGATAAGTATCAAACTATATTAAATATTGCAAGTTTATAAGAAAAAATAAGCCAAATTATCTTATTTTTGCTCCAAAGCCTTTGGGTGAGGTGATACCTCTCCCCTACATCTTTTACGCCGAAATTTAACCTAAGTTTAAATTTTATGAGTATTTTCAAATTAAATAAATAATACAATAAAAGGGAGTGAAAGAATATAAAACCATGACTTACAAGTCATACTTAACTAAAATAAAATTATAATCAATTGATTTAACACATATATAAACAAATAATAAAAACGGAAACTCTTTTGCTCCTTCTTAATTATATATTTAAAGGAGGCAACCTTGAATAAAACAATTATACTACTGTTTATAATCGCAAGCTCAATATTTGCTTCAGAAAATTATTACTATGAAGAAATTCCAGATAAAGATAAGGAATTACTCACTCCTAAAATTAAGAAATCAAAACATTTAAGAGCAAATGTAGGCTTTGCTCATGGTCCAGAAACATTTGCTCCCGCAGTAATTCCTCCTAATATATCAATTGATTTTTTTTTAAATAATAATTCTTATATAAAAGTTTATTATGGTTTAAACTTTAGTTTATGGGTATTAGTAGTAGTTGGCGGGCACGTAGGAGGGCATATCGGTCTTGATTTAAAATATATATTTATTGAAGCAGGAATATCAAAATTATTTTGGATTGATAATATGGGTTCATCAGTTAAAGAATTAGCTTATCTAACATTTAATCCTAAAATAGGTATAAAAATATTAGATTTAATTTATCTAAAAACAGGCCCAGTTTTTTACCCTTTTGGAGTTTCACAATTTGCAAAAGAACATTTTGCTGGTTTAGGATATTTAGAAATTAATGATAGATATTGGAATGTTGAAATTGGATGCACTTGGAACTTTTAAAGTAATAAAACTTAAAACCTGACACATCTTATAACTAATTGAAATAACTTAATTATTTAACCTAATATACTCACCCCACCACTTCGTGGTCTCCCTCCACTTTTCTGCAAAGCATAAGGATG
>Ga0256827_10000063_pt1 | contig 54068 bp, 60 predicted proteins | sample CV84metaG_FD_185977 | JGI IMG/M metagenome (GOLD analysis project Ga0256827, IMG submission 185977) | Hydrothermal vent microbial communities from East Pacific Rise, Pacific Ocean - CV84 | ecosystem: Environmental > Aquatic > Marine > Hydrothermal vents | place: Pacific Ocean: East Pacific Rise... | reverse complement strand
TACTCATAAGTCAAGATGGAAAAATGACAACTGTAATTATTGAAACCGATGCTTATTCTCATGAAGGAGAGCAAGAAGTTTCAGTAGAAGATGAGTTTTCAGATGGTTTTGGAGATGAAGCAACACAAAATACAGTTGAAAATAGAGCTTTTTTAACTGACCAAGAAAACCATGAAATTTTAGAGAAAATTCAAGAAATTACTACAGCATATAAAACAGATGATTTTAAAATTTATATGGCAGGTTCTCCAGCAGTAAACAATGAATTAAAATCACAAATGAGAGCAGATATGCAAAAGTTCATGCGTATTACTTTTCTTATAATATTGGTTTTCCTTTTTGTAGTATTTAGACGTTTTTCTGCAGTTTTTTACCCTCTTTTAGTGATTATTCTCTCACTTGTAGCAACTGTGGGTACCATGGCTTGGAGTGGGGTGGCATTTAAGTTACCAACTCAAATTGTGCCTTCACTACTTTTAGCTGTTTCAGTTGGTGCAACGGTGCATGTCTTGTCAATCTTCTTTGACAAATTTAACACGACTGGTAATAAAAAAGAGGCACTCTCTTATACTCTTGGACATTCTGGTTTAGCCATTGCTATGACTTCCATTACTACAGCCATTGGTGTTGGCTCATTTGCAGGTTCTGAGGTAGCACCCATCTCTGATTTGGGTATATTTGCTTCTTTGGGAGTCATGATTTCGTTAGTACTTACTTTAACACTACTTCCAGCACTTCTAACTGTTACAAAACTAAAACAGAAGCAAAAAACAGAAGCAGGAAAAATGGATTTATTTATGAAGAAGTTAGCTGTTATTCCTGTAAAGCATACAAAAGCAGTTCTTTTTGGCTCTTTGTTTATAGTGCTTGTAGCCCTTGGGGCTGCCTCACAAGTAAAGTTGTCTCACAATCCACTTATGTGGTTTCAACCTGAAAAAGATACACGTATTGCAACAGAAGTTATTGATGAACATATGAATGGAACGGTTACCATTGAAGTTGTTATTGATACTGAAAAAGTAAATGGTTGGCACAACCCTGAGCGTTTGGCTAAACTTAACGCTTTTTCAGACAAAATGGAGCAGTATCAAGATGAGTTTACTCATGTTGGAAAAGTAGTCTCACTAGCCACTATTGTAAAAGAGACCAACAGAGCTTTACATGAGAACAAAGAGGAGTTCTATACCATTCCTACAGAGGCAGACCTTGTCTCACAAGAGCTTTTACTTTTTGAAAACTCTGGTTCTGATGACCTTGAAGATGTAGTAGATAGCCAATTTTCAAAAGCAAGAGTAACCATTAAATTACCTTGGTTAGATGCCATTAAAGCAACAAAAGTACTACACTATGTAGAAGAGGAAGCGAGTAAAACGTTTAGTGATTCTAAAGTAGAGACTACAGGGATGATTCCATTGCTTATTAATACCTTTTCAAATGCTGTACACTCTTCTGCATTTTCATATATGATGGCAGGTATTGCCATTAGTTTTATGATGATGTTTATTTTAGGTTCTGTTCGTATTGGACTGTTAAGTATGATTCCAAATCTTGCACCAATTATTGTAGGATTATTGGTCATGTATATTGGGAAAATGCCTTTAGATATGTTTACATTGTTAATTGGTTCTATTGCTATTGGTTTAGCTGTTGATGACACTATACATTTTATGCACAATTTTAGAAGATACTACCTTGAGAGTGGTGATTCAGCTAAAGCCATTGAGCAGACGTTTTACACCACTGGTAAAGCAATGGTCATAACAACCTTAGTACTTTCATTAGGCTTTTTTGCCTATATGGCAGCCAATATGATTTCAGTACAAAATTTTGGAATTATTACAGGTTCAGTTATTATTTTTGCTCTACTTTCCGACCTGCTTTTAGCACCAGCACTTATGATAGTTGCTGCTAAACGTGGTTGGATTAAATAATTAAATTAAGGATACAAATATGAAAGCAACAAAATTACTATTTTTACTAGGAGTAGGGGCAACGCTACTTACTTCAAATGTTATGGCAGAAGATTTAAGTGCAAAAGCAATTATGGAAAAAGTTGATGCCCGTGATGATGGAAAAACTTTGGAGCAAGATATGCTTATGGTGCTTATTGATAAAAATGGAAACGAGCGTACCCGTGACCTTAAATCATATGGAAAAGATTTTGGAGAAGACTCACACAGAACACTTTTTTTTAAGAGTCCAGCAGATGTTAAAAATACTGCTTTTTTAACGTATGACTATGATGAAGCTTCAAAAGATGATGACCAGTGGTTGTATCTACCAGCACTTAAAAAAGTAAAGAGAATTCCATCTACTGACAAGAGTTCAAGTTTTATGGGTTCAGACTTTTCATACTTTGACATGACTGACCGTGACTTAGAAAACTATGACTTTAAAATCTTAAAAGAGACAAAAGTACGTGGACATGATGCATGGATGATTGAGTCTAAACCAAATAATCAAGAGATTATTGATGAGTCTGGATATGAAAAAACCATTGCTATTGTAAGAAAAGACAACTTCATGGTTGTACGTGCCATTAACTTTTTGACCAATGGTAAAAAGAAGTATTTAGACTTAAAAAAGATTCATGAAGAAAATGGAATTTGGTTAGTAGATGAGATGACAATGACTACTAAAAAAGGAAAAAATACACTACATAAAACCATTTTGTCTTTTGACAACATTAAGTTAAATGGAACAATTGATGATGGCGTATTTACTACAAGAAGATTGGAGAAAGGTCTCTAAAATGTTTTTTAACCATCGTATATTAATATTGCCTTTTCTTTTAGTTTCACTACAAGCTGAAAATTTAGACGATGTTTTAGATGGGTTCGATGATGAACCCTCTACAGTTGTAACAAAAAGTAGTGCAGAAGATGACTTGATGGATGGTTTTGAAGATGAAGTTCCAACTCCATCTAGTTCCCACGCTCAGCGTGGGAACAAGATAGGAGTATTAGGTGATGTTACAGGAAAATTAACTGAACAAGTGGCATTTTCATATAGTGATGATGCTCCTCATGACAATATCTCCTCTTTAAAGTCTTCACTCCTTTTGGACTATGAACACAAGTTTGATAACGGTTTTAAAGTAAAAACCAATGCAAAGGCGTACTACGATGCCATATATGATATTCGTGGAAAAAAGAAGTACTCAAAAGATGAGTTAGATGAACTAAAAAGCGAAGTTGAACTTTACGATGCTTATGTAGAGGGTAGTTTAACAGACAACTTAGACATGAAACTAGGTCGTCAAGTTGTAGTGTGGGGTCGTTCAGACACCATAAGAGTTACAGATGTTTTAAACCCTTTAGATAATCGTCGCCCAGGAATGGTAGATATTGAAGACCTACGTCTGCCTGTTGCCATGGCAAAGTTTGACTACTTTGTTGGTGACTGGAGAGTTACGCCCATGGCTATTTTAGAGCAACGTTTCTCTAAAAATCCACCAGCAGGTTCGGCTTTTAATGGTTCAAGAAGCTCAATTCCAAAAAATGAGAGCTACTCTGACGTAACTCCTGCACTGAGTATTGGTGGAGAATTTTCTGGTTGGGATGTAAACTTTTATGCTGCAAATGTTCATGATGATGCAGGTCATTTTGAAGCAGGAAAGATAAAACACGACAAGGTTAAGATGGTTGGAACAGCACTTAATCTACTTAGTGGTTCATGGCTCCTTAAAGGGGAATTGGCTCATTTTGATGGTTTAAAATATACAACAACAGGAGATAAAGAGTTCAAAAGAACAGATGGACTTTTTGGTGTTGAGTACAATGGTATTGTCAATACACTCGTCTCATTTGACACCTCAATAAGAAGAGTACATAGTTACGATGAGAAGTTAAAGAGTTTACCAATGAGTGTAGAGAAAAATAGCTATCAACATGCTTTTCGTGTTAGCTCAGACTTTCTAAATGCAACACTAAAAGCAAACTATTTGCTCTCATTGTTTGGAAAAAAGTTTAATGAAGGTGGTTTTCAAAGAGCATGGCTCAAATATGATATTGCAGATGGAATTTTTGCAAATATTGGAGTAGTGGACTACATCGGTGGGTCAAGTCGTTTTGATGCTGTTGCAAATAACGATACGTTTTTTATGGATATGACTTATAGTTTTTAATGTTTTATTATTTTTAGATTATTTTAAGTTATTTTTGACTGGCTCCCACGTTCAACGTGGGAGCCAAGAACATTAGGATATGAGGGATTATCATACATAGCTGCTTTTGGGACAGGTACTTTAATGGGTGCAGGAGGATATACAGCTGTAGAACTTGGTTTCAAAGATATAAATGTAAAAAGAGTTTTAGTTAATAAAGTGAACAATTAAATATGTTATTTATCTATTTTCTAATTTTAATTTTTTTGATAAGTAAATTAATAGATACTATTAATTTAGGGAGTAACTTTGTATATATAAGTGGAGAAATTTTTATTATTATGATTATTATTACGTTTATTTTTCTTGAATTTCAAGAAGATGATAAAACAGATAATGATAACTCTAACTCGTGAAGACTGTCTTCTCTCATTCCCACGTTGTGAGACTGGAAAGATGGGGTTCTTTCGCAGTCTCTGAACGTGGGAGCCAGTTAATAGTTGGGCAGGATATGGTGGATATTATTTTAGACAATATACAGATGCATTTTTTGTATTACCTGCTCAAGGAGAGAGTTATGATATAAATAATTTATCTCCAGTTATATTAAAATAGGAAGAGTCATGAATTATAAACGAGTTAATATAGAGGTTTTATTTATTTTATTATTAATTACAAATATATTTATATGGGTTGATGATAGCACAACTTTAGGAAATAGATTGAGTGCACTATTTTTTTTCTTGATTAGTGCATTCTTTTTAGGTTTAAAAGTATATAAATGGTTTCAAGAGGAGGATTGAGATGAAAAATATAGCTATGATTCTTTTGGTATTGCTTTTTATTGTTTTTGGTTTAACATTTTCACTAATGGCAATATATTCATCACCAGATGGTAAAGTACACTTTGCAGAAGCAGGATATTTTTGGATAGGTAATGCTATTGCTTTGTTTGGATTGTTAAATTATTTTAAGAGAAGTGAGTAATAACTCTCTCGTTCCCACGTTGAACGTGGGAATGAGAGAAAGTAAATAGTAAAGACTTGATCCTTTAACTTCAGCTGAGCCTATAGTTCTATAGTTAATCTAATCCTAAAATTTTTATGATATTGTGCTATAAAAAAGGATATAAAATGTCAATGAATGAAGAGATAGATGAAAATTTTTACAAAAGAGCTGATGAGTACATAGCACTAGCAAACAAGCATATAAATGAGACTCAAGCTAAACCAGCATTAGTAAATAATTCTCTTATGTATGGTAGTGCTAGATTTAGTGCATGGATAGTAGCTGCTAGTTTTACAAATGCTGAAGATATGATAGCTGACAAAGCCAATGCAATAGAGTTTTTTACTACTAAATTTAAAGAGATGTTAGAAGAACATTTTGATGATTATGCTTCAAACTATGATGAGTATACGGGAAAAGTAAATTAGGTACTAGTAGATGCTGTTTCAAATAATGATATGATATTTATGGATGTGAGTTATAACTTTTAAAATTTGATGCTATAATTTAAGTTATCTTATATTAATAATAGAGTTTAAATGCAAAAAATAATCTTATTGACAGTGGCACTTTTATCAGTGCTTTTAGCAGATACCAAACCGATGCAAATAACAAGTTGTATGATTTCTAATGAAAAAGTAAAGCATACAAAGAGTGTTAAACCTAAAGCAAGTTTAAAAAACTATTTCTCTTCACGTGATGATGTTTGTGAAGGAACAGATATAAAGACTTGTACTAATGGATTTGAGATGGTGCGTAACCTTCAAATTGCACTAAATCATGATAAAAATCTTAGTGTTAATCTAAAAGAAGATGGACAGTGGGGATTGAATACTAAAAAAGCTGTTGAAGCGTATCAAAAATTTTATAATATATCTCCTATAGATGGATGGGTAGGGCGTAAAGTTAAAAAAAGTTTAGATATAACAGCTAAAGATGTAAAGTATCCAAGTAATTACTTTAGTAGACATGATGATATGTGTGAAAGTGTAGGTGAACATAGTTGTACTAATAGTTATAATGCTGTTAGAAATTTACAAATTGCTCTTAATAAAGATGTATCTTTAAACGTAAAGTTAAGAGTAGATGGTGAGTGGGGAGAGGCAACTAAAAGTGCTGTTATTGCTTACCAAAAACAGTATAAATTAATACCAATAGATGGTTGGGTTGGAAAGGGGGTTAAGGAGAGTTTAGACCAAACAGCTAAAGGTATTTTGTTTCCAAAAGATAAAGTTTCACAAGATGAAAAAGGTGTTGATTGTACAAAAAAGACTTATTGTTTAGTTCAAAATATTCGTACTTTTGCCTCATTCAAAAAAAGAGTCAATCTTAAAAAAAGTTTTAAAATTTATAAAAATGCAGCTCTTCTTAGACAGTCTACACGAAGTAATACAAAAATAAGTATTGATATTTCGACACAAAGAGTGACACTATTAGTAAAAAATAGAGTTGCTCTTAATGCACCATGTACAACAGGTGCAAAACATAAATTTGAACCTAATACAAAGATTTATAGAGATAAGCATACTCCAACTGGAAAGTATAGGATTCAAGAAAAAATAAGAGATAAAAGATCAACAATTTTTGGTAACTACTATAAAGATGGAAAACGTATCTATCATGGAGATAAGCGTAAATATAAAGGAAGTAAAATAGGTGTCAGATATGTTGGTGCTTCACTCAAGTATTGGATGCGTATAACAGGTGGAGGAATTGGTCTACATGAGAGTAAATATGTAAAAAGATACCCCGGAACCAATGGGTGTATCCGACTTCAACATGCTGTAGCAAGAGTTATTTTTTCAAAAGTGCATGTAGGAACTAAAGTAGTTATAAAAAAATAGTCTATAGCTATTTAGAGCTTTTTTCTGTGTTGTATAGTTCAATAGTAAAGGTAGCTCCCTCTTTATTATTAGTTGCAAACAGTCTTCCATTCATATGTTTTTCAATTATCATTTTAGACATATAGAGACCAAGTCCTGTACCATTTAGACTCTTTTTAGTAGAGAAATATGGATTAAAAATATCATTAATAATATCGGTAGGAATACCACCGGCATTGTCTGAGATAGTTAAGATAATTTTTTTATTTACCTTTTTTAGTTGAATATTAATATACTTATTCTCTTTATTATTTGCAATAAAAGCATCCTTCGCATTATATAAAATATTTAAAAGAGCTTGGGCTAATTCATTAGGGTACCCATCTGTATATAACTCTTTCTCTTCTTGAAAAGATAAAAATATTTCTGATGTATTAAAAATTGGTTCTACAATATCTATTAGATGTTCGATAATATCATTAAGTAAGAAGCTTTCCTTTTCTCTTCTTGGTTGAAAGAAGTCTCTAAAATCATCAATAGTACCAGACATTTGTTTAATTTGTAAGGTTGAGTCATGATGAAATTTATCTATCTCATTTTTTGTAACTTTGTTTTTTTTATATTTATAAACTAATACTTCATTGATGAGTAAAAGATTGTTAAGGGGCTGTCTCCATTGATGTGCAATCATATTGATAACTTGTCCCATTTGAGCTAAACGAGACTGTTGTAGCATCATAAGTGTATGCTCTTTATTTGTTTTCATCTCTTTTTCTATAAGCTTCTTTAACTCTTTTTCTTTCTCTTTACGCTCTTCAAATAGTGTACCAATAATAAGTAGAAGAAGCATTTGAGATAAAAAGTAAAAGTTTAAGTTAATAAGATTTTCTATCTCATTATTTGTGTTAAAGAGACCTAAGTTAATATGAGTTAAATAGAGTGTAACTGTTGTAATAACAACTACAGAAAAAGTTGCATACTGTATGCCTTTTATGGAGGAGATATAGATAATAAGAGGTAAAGTAACGGAAAGAAGGAGTGATACATTTTGAATAGGAATAATAATTTGAAATAGATAAGATATAAAAGCAAAAAATAATCCAATTAATAGATAGTCTTTTAATTTTGTTTTTTCTAAATGAGCATATAATAGTAATAGTGTTGGAGCTACTAAGATTTGTCCCATGAGATTTCCAAACCACCAAGAGAAGAAACTTTTTCCAAAATTTGTACTATCTACCATAGAAAAAATATTGAGAATCAAATTTCCTAAGAGGGCTGAAAAGGGTTGTAATATTAATATTATTAAAGCAATTAATCCAAATATATCTCTAGTAGTAGAGAGTCGTCTATCAAGTTTAAAGTAATCAAAAAGGGTAACAGCTAAAAGAGCTTCTAGTGAATTAATAGTAGCAATAGAGAGGCTGACTAGAGGTTCCATACAGTTAAAAGCAAGAAGAAGTTGTCCCAAAAAAATACCAAGCCACATTTTTCGTCCAAAAAGTAGTACAGATGTTAACGCAAAACCTTCAGCAGCAAAAATAACGACAGTGACAATACTATTTTCATGTGAAATAGAAAAACTTAGTTCACCAAAAAGATAGTATAAAAGAGTAAGAAGAGCAATTTGCATGCTGTAAGAGAGTTTGATATTGGATATATATTGAATAAAAGTCCTTTTTTATTTAAATCTTATAAGATAATATTTAACATTTTACTATAGTAGAAGTTTATTTAATATTAAAATGAAGGACTACCGTAACATCTAAAATGGGTAATTTATTGTGCATATTTGCTGGAATAGTTACTGGAAATGTTTTTGCTAATGTTTTACGAACACTTTTTTGAAAAATTCTTTTACCTTGAATAAAACGAATATTATTAACTTGCCCATGTTTTGTAATATTGAATTTAACTTTTATTGTACCTTCGATATGTCTTCTAAGTGCAATTCTAGGATACTTTTTATTGGCAATAATTCTAGAACGAATATTATGTAAAAAAGCTTTTTTCTCTACTTCATTATTGGAAACTACTCTTGCTATAGGTATTTTATGTATTGGTGTTTTTTGTGTTTTCACAATAGGGCTTGGTTCATGGTAAATAGGTTTTGGAATAGATTCAATAACCCTTTTTTGAATTATTTTTTTTGGTTGATTTTTTTTAATAATTTTTTTAGGTTTAGGTTTAGGTTTAGGTTTTAGTTTCTTTGGTTTTGGTTTTGGTTTTTTAGGTTTTGGTTTTGGTTTTTTAGGTTTAGCTACAATTGGCTTTTTTTTAGGTTTTGGTTTAACTATTTTTTCTATTATTGGTGAAGGAGGAATAATTTTAGGAATCTTTTTAGGAATAATAGGAACAGGCTCAATAGGTCTTAGTAATGCAATCTTTATAATTTTACTTTTAGGCGTAATTACTGTTTTTTTAGCGTCTAATAAAGTATTTACTCCTAAACCAAGTATTAAAAATATAAGTACAGACAATAAAAAAGAGAGCTTATAGTGTGAATGTATCATTTTTTAGTAATAATCCCTAAGTTTTCATACTCATTCTTTTTTAAAATATCTAATAAAAATACAAAATTTTCAAACTTTGTATTTTTATCTGAATAGAGATGAATAGGACTTTTTTTATCATATGTAAGTAGCTTCTTCTCTACATTCTCATGTTTAATTAACTTTTTAGCAAAGTAGATGTCTCCATTGGATTTTATGGAGATTTTTAGCTCTTTTTTAGGCTTCTCTTCTATCTTACTAGAACCAGTTGGCAGATCAAGTTTAATAAGCCCTGTCTGTATAAATGAAGCCGTTGTTAAGACAATGACTAAAAGCACTAACATAATGTCAATGAAAGGAACAACATTAATGGTATCAAACTTTGCAGAGCGTCGCATTAGTTCTCCTTGCTATGGATAATCCATTTGTTAATTAGTACTTCAACTTTACGGTTTAAATGATTGTAGAAAAAAATAGCAGGAATGGCTACAATAAGTCCCATCGCAGTAGCTTTTAGTGCAAGAGCAAGTGAGGTCATGATGTGTTGAACATCCATGTCTGTTGTTTGTCCCATTGTGTAAAAAGTAATAATGATACCAAGAACGGTTCCTAGTAGTCCAATGTAGGGAGCATTAGCACCAAAGCTAGATATAATTGAGAGGTTATTTGTTACATCAATTTCTAATGCTTCAATGGTTGTATAATTTTGAACATTAATGTTTCTGTAGTAAAGCAGACGCTCAATCCAAAAGAAGAGAGTTAAAAAACTCATAAAGGCTAAGAGTCCAATGACTCCGTAGTCAACAATTTGGTTTAGTAGTTCTATGTTCATTTTTTTCCCTCATGTTTTATTGTAAATATTATAATATAAATAGATGAGAGGAGAATGAGTTTTAGAAGATTATTCCTTTCCCCTCTCACTTACTTTTACGAAAGAAAAAATAAGTAACAACTATTAGTTGCCACCTAGAGCCTCTTTGACATTATCATCAGCCATTGAGATATTCCATGCTGGCTCCCAAACAACTTCAACCTCAACTTCTCCTACTTTTTCTATCTTTTCTACAGCTTCTTGTACCCAAGTTTTAATCATTTGATGTAATGGACATCCTCTTGTTGATAGTGTCATGATTACTTTTACATTACAATCATTGTCTATTAATGCATCGTAAATTAATCCCATCTCTACAAGGTTAAATCCAACTTCTGGATCGATAACTGTTGAAACTGCTTGAAAAACATCTTCTTTTGTAATTGTACACATACTATTTTCCTTATTTCCCATAACTTAACATTTTTGACATTGAAAGATATAAAAATATAGCTCCAAATATCATTAAGGATGCACCTGATTTAAATATGAAATCATTTTGAACCAAGAGACCAATCCCACCGAAAACTACACCTACAGAGGTATACCAAAACATCATATTTGCTTGTTCTTTTGGATACATCTCATGAAGCATAGGTACTTTCTCTTTTCCTACTAATGGTGAAAATCGTTCAAACCAAACTAAAAAAGGTACTATTTTGTAGAGGTGACCATTTATTAAAAAGCCTACAAAGCCTAACATAAAGAACCAGACAGAACTATGTAACCATGCTTCATTTGTATTTGGTAAAAAAGACAATACTCCTAATATTAAAGAAAATATAAGAGATAAGAATCCAAATATCATAGATTTTGCCCAAATATCTAACTCTTTTCTAACTGTTAATTTATAGATAATATAAATTTGGTAGAAATAGAGCATTACTCCTGAAAAAGTGAGTGCATATCCTAAATACTGTAACATAGATAGTGAAAATATAGAAGATATAAAGACTACTCCTACACCAATTGCTACTAGATTGAATCCTCTTTTTATTGGTGTTTCATCAAATCCATGTGCTAGTGAAAACATGGGAATAAGTGTTAAAGATAACCCCATAATTGTTAGGAGAACAAATCCACCTAGAACGGCATAAACATGTGCTTTTAAGATGCTATTGATATCTACACTAATTACTCCACTTAATCCCAAGGCAATGACAAATCCACTAAGAATTCCCAATAGTAAAAAACTATTACTTACAGCAACAGTCTTTACTGTTAATGTAGTAATTTCTGCTTTTTTTAGTGTAGCAAATGCTTCACTAGCAAATATAACCATAGAAGTTAAAACTAAAACTCCACCATAAGCAAGAAAAGAGGGTGCTATCCAGAACCCAATAACCATAGTAATTGTTCCTATGACTAGTAGAGGTAAAATAACATAGTATAAGTCTACTATTGCATGTCCTACCTCTAAAACTACAGGAATTAGTTGAGCCATTGCTCCAAAGATAATGACCATAACAAAACCAAGTAAAAATAGATGTATCCATCCAGCAATACTCATCTCTTGATAAGAAAAAGAGCTATTAAAAGCTAAAAGGGCTATCATGGCTATTAAGTAAAAAGAGACTCCAATTTTAAAAAAAGGAGCAATCAATTTAAGAGGTGGTGCAAAATCTTTAGATATAGCAAACATTAATTATCCATTGCAACTGGTTTGTGAAAGATCAGCTTTTTCACTCTCTCCAGCCTTATAAGAGAAAATAACTTTAACAAGTCCACCATCTATATCTTCTTTGGTATGCTCATAATTATCACCAATTTTTCCCATAAGTCCACCAGGAAACTTATGGTTAATCATGACAAGTTTTTTGTTAGTACTATCAATAAGTTTTAGTCCTGCCATTGCATTTACCATTGGATCTGGTGGTCCACATTTTGATGTATCAAACTCAAAATATTGAGTCTCCTCTATGGTGTATGTGAAGAATGGAACCGTTGCACCCATTACTTCAAGTTCTTTTTTTTCTATTTCAGACATAATATCTCCTATTTATAAAATTTTCTTATTATAATTATTATTTTTAATAAAAAGCTTGACAGCAGTCAATAAAAAGTAAAAATTAGATAACATCTTAAAAAATATTATAAAAGGATATAAAATGTCAGTACCAGCAGATGTAGGTTGTAGTAATGAGAAATGTGTAAAAGCTTCAGAGTGTCAAAGAACAGTAATTTTTGAGAATGGAACAGCAAGAGAAGTTAAAAGTTTTGGAGGAACACCAGATAAGGGGTGTGGTAAATTTATTCAAAAGAAAGAGCAATAAAAAGGCTCTATTTTTAATAATTATATAATTTAAAGTTAAAATAATTATATTTTTAAATTATATTGATAAGAATCAATCTTCTTTTTATTTAATTAGGATAAAATTTATCTTATTTAAAAAAGGAGATGCCTATGCGTCTATTTCTAAGTTCGTTTTTACTATCAACCCTCTTTCTAAATTTCTTGTTAGCTAATGATATTAGTACTTGTAAAAGTTGTCATCCTATCATTTATAATGAGTTTCAAAAATCTTTTCATAAAAAGTCTACTATAAAAGAGGATGCAGTCCATAAAGCTGTTTGGGATAAACACCCAGCAAAAGCAAAAGGTAACTATAAATGTGCTAAATGTCATACTCCAAATGTAACTGAAGAACATCCAAATGATGGAATTACTTGTTTATCTTGTCATACAATAATTAAGGTAGAAGAGCATGTAAAATCAAATAAAAATATTTATGAAACAAAAGATAAAACTCTCTATTCTGCTGAAAAAGGAATGGAAAATAAAAAAGTTGTCTATGAGGAGAAGAGTTCATGGCTAGGTTTAGTTAAGGAGACAAAAGGTTCTCCATATCATGATATTGATTATAGAAATAAAAATTTCTATACTGGTAAAGTTTGCATGGGATGTCATTCACATAAACAGAATGGAAAAGGTTTTGATGTTTGTCGAACCAATCCAAAAGGTGCAGAAAATGAAGAGTATAACTGTATTAGCTGTCATATGCCAAAAGTAGAAGGTAGTGCAACAACTATTAGAGAGAGTAAAACACATGCCTTCCATGGTTTCGCTGGATCAAGAAATGCACCTGAACTTTTAGCTAAACATGTAGGTATTAGTTATAAAAAATCAGAAGTAGGGTTTACCATTACCGTTGAAAACAGAGCTCCACACAATCTTTTAACTCATCCACTTAGAGTTGTTCAGCTAAAAACTAAACTTAAACGAGATGGGAAAAGTATGACTTTAAAAACAGAGACCTTTGTTAAAGTTATTGGAACTGAAAATAAACCATCTATGCCATGGCTTGCTACACAAGTTGTTAAGGATAATATGATAAAAGCTAATGAGAGAAGAGATATTTCATTTGATACTAAACTACAAAGTGGTGATGAGATTGAGACAACTCTAGGTTATTATATTGTTAATCCAAAAGTTATTAAGAAGTTAAATTTAGAAGATCATAAAGAGTTACGTCATTTTATAACGTTGAAGAGAGAATATTTTAAAGTAAAGTAGGGTATTAAGAAATACCCTCTACTACTTTTTGATCTTCCCACTCTTGAAAGTTTGAAGTAAAGTATTTAATTCTAACTTTTTTAAATTCACGTATTGAGTAGAGTGGTCGTCTTGAAAAGTGTTCAATTTCAGAAGCAATTTCTTGAATAATTCCATTAGTCTCTTCAGTTGTTTTCCCATGTACCATGGTAAAAAGATTGTAAGGCCAATTGGGATATTTAGGACGTAAATAGCAGTGACTAACAGCAGAAAATTCAGCTGCTTTTTTTCCCATCTCTTCACCTTTTGTCTCTTCAATATCCCAAACAACCATGGCATTTGCATTAAATCCAGCTTTTCTATGGTTTAAAATGGCTGCAAATCTTCGCATTACACCAGCCTCTTTTAATTCATTTAAAATTTGAAAAAATTTATCATAAGAGATTTCTAGTTTTTCAACAATTTCTTTAAAAGGTTCAGCCACAATAGGAATATCATGTTGTGCCAAAGAAATTATCTTACGATGTAGTGGTGTAAGTTCAATATTTTTTCGTTTAGCTTGAACTACTTTCTCTTTTTTTGCATCATTTCCGGTGGTATTTAACTTAACAGCTATTTTAAAAAGTTTTAGAGTTGGAAGTAAAATAAAATCGACAGCATGTGCCTCTTTTGCTAAAATTTCTACTGTTTTTCGTAATCCTAATTTTGAGTCAGGAGCAACAGCTAATGTAAACCAAATATTAAAAGTATGTTCTCTTTCATAGTTGTGTGAAACACCAGGATGAGCATTAATGACCTCAACAGCTCTGTCAATATCTTCTCTCTTTACTTTGAATGAGATTAAAGATGAGCTATAACCTAAACGTTTAGTATCAAAAATAGGAGAGATTTGACGAATAATTTTGTTCTTTTTTTCTTGTGAAATTTGTTCTATGATAGTCTCTTCATCTGTTCCTAACTCTTCAGCAATAACAGCAAAAGGTCTAGGAGATAAAGGGAATTTTTTTTGAATAATAGAGAGTAGTTCAGAATTCATATTGTAGCCCTTAAATTAGGTAGGATTTAAATATTATACTACTCAATGAAAAGGATTTATTTGATATATATCAAGGGTTTTACTTAAAGTACTTATTCATAAATTCATCGCTCTTTTCTTCAAAGAATTTCATTCTTTTTTTACCTTTTGGTAAACTCTTTCTAAGCTCTTTCATCTCTTTTAAAAAAGGTTCAATGGATGATGGAATAATTTTCTCAAGATAAATACGAACTCTTTTTGCCATTGCAGGCGAGGTTCCACTTGTAGAGACTGAAATGGTTAAGTCACCTTTTTTAATATATGAAGGAAATATAAAATCACAATAAGCTGTATCATCTACAGAATTTACTAAAATTCTTGTACTTCGACTCTCTTCATATATGGCTTTATGTAGGGTGATCGTATCTGTTGCTACAATAACAATGTCATAATTTAAAATATCACCTTTTTCATAAGATTTTTTTTCTATATGTATATTGTGTAGTGAAGCAAGGTTTTGAAAATCAAGAGAAGTTTCTTTACTAATTACTGTTATATCTTCTGTAAAGTCAAGAAGTTTTTCTAGTTTTTCAAGAGCGATGTATCCTCCACCAATAAGAAGTATTTTACGATTTTTAAGGGTAAAGTAAGCAGGAAAAAAAGACATTATTTATGCTCTTGCATTAATGCTAATTTTGCTTTAAAAACATCAATACAGTTGGTACACTCTTTTACTGTATTAGTTTCAATAATCATATAGAGTGCTTCTTTATTGAGAATGGTTAGTGTATGTTTTTCCACAGAAATAATACTCTCTTTTTTAAATTTACTCATAATTCTTGAAAATGTTTCTGGAGTGAGATTTAAAATTCCAGCTATTTCGTTATTTTTTAAACGATTAAAAATGGTTACTCTCTCAAGCATTAGGTCAGCAACTTTTGCTTCCGAGGAGAGAATGGTCTCTTTATGGACTAAAGATGATAGCATCATGACTTTTGAAGTAAGTGATTTTATGAGTCCCAATGAAAACTCTTTATTATCAAGGTATTCATAGACTTTATTAAAATGTAAAAGACCCATTGCTCCATCTGAAATAAATTCACAAGTTACAGGAAATGGTTCTTTTTCAAAACAGGCATACTCACCAATGGTATTAGGTGCATCCATTCTTTTAATTTGAATTTCTGAACCTTTTGGTGAAGTCTTATAGAGTCTTACTGTACCTTCAAGTAGAATATAGAGATAGTTACTTTCGTCTCCTTCATAAAAAACAATACTTTGTTTATTAAATTTTTTAATATAGATACTATCATAAAGATCTTTATGAAATTTTTTATCTAAATCAGAAAACATTGGAATATCTGCTATATCAACCATACTTCACCTTTATTTTCATCAATTATACTTATATGTTAAAGCAATTATCCTTAAGTTAGCTAGGAATAATTATAAGAGATATAAATAGTCAAGTAAAGTTTCACTATTTTGACTCAAACCAATTTAACTCTTTTCTTAAATTGACAACTTCTCCAACAATAATTAATGCAGGAGTGGGTAAATCTTTTGCTTTTTCCCATATATCCTCTAATGTACCAATGATAGTCTTCTCATCTACTGTTGTACCTTTGCTAATAACAGCCACAGGATAATCTTTTGGTTTCCCAATCTCTATAAGTTTTTTACTAATATAGTTAAGTCTATGTAATCCCATTAAAAAGATAATAGTATCATCAGTTTTATAGTTCTCCCAAGGTATTTGAGATTGACCTTTATTGTTACTTTCATGTCCTGTAACTACACGAAATGAAACTGTAACTCCACGGTGCGTTACGGGAATTCCAGCATATTGTGGAACAGCAATTGCCGAGGTAATTCCAGGAATAAACTCAAATTTAATATCGCGTTCATAAAGGTAAATTCCCTCTTCTCCACCTCTTCCAAAAACAAGAGGATCTCCACCTTTTAGTCGAACAACATTCTCATATTTTAGAGCATTTTGATAGATGGTCTCATTAATCTGCTCTTGAGGCATACTATGATGAGAATCTTTTTTTCCTACATAGACAAACTCACAACCATCTTTTGCCTCTTTTAAAATATCTGGATTTGCTAATCTATCATAAATGATGACATCTGCTTCACGTACAACTCGCAGAGCCTTTATTGTTAGCAAATCAATATCACCTGGACCAGCTCCTGTTAAATATACTTTCCCCATTATTTCTCCTTTTGTTCATAAATAAAAATACCTGATGGACTTTTTATCTGAAAAATTTCACGTTCTAAAAACCATTCATTTGTATTAATTACATTAACTTGATTTGCATCATTAACTGATACATATAGTGCAGGATCAATAGCTGACCAGCGTACATGGAGTACCTTACCTTTAAATGTAAAAGTTTTGATGATTTTTAGTGTTTTAGTATCAACAATTTGAATGGTTGGAAAGTCTTTACCCGAAAAAGTAACAGCCAAATATTTTTTGTCAGGACTAAGTGCTGTAAATACAGGTAGACCTTTCATCTCTATATTTTTAATAAAGTTAAAATCTTTGTCATAAACCATTACTGCATTATCGCCAACAGCAGGTATGAATGTTCTGTTTTCACTAAGTGACCAAAAACCAAAATGAGGTACTTTAAGTACTGGTTTATTCTCTTTTGCTGTTACTTTAATCTCTGAAAATTTCATTGTGTCAAGGTCAATAACACCAAATGCTTTTGTTAAGAAGAATCCTACAATATAAGTATTCTTTTTTATCATTGCATCAAATGGCATCTCTCCTACTTTAAACTCTTTAAAAATTTCAAATTTTGGTAGACCTTTTCCAAAGTTTTTATCTTTTAAAATAGTAACTTTATCACTGTCCATTTGAGCAAAAACTATCATATCTTTATAGATTTTAATTCCTACATTTTTTGAACCAGTAATAATTTTGTCAATTGGTTTTAAGTCACGTGTTAAAATGTCAACAGATTTATCGTCATAGTTGGCAACTGCTACATAGTTTTTCCCAATAACAAATCCAATAGCACTTTTAGAGGTTTTATACTCTTCTAAAACTTTCTCTGTTTTTGGGTCAAAGTGAACTACATATCCATCACGTGAGATTAAATAAGCATCATCTCCATCAAATTTGATAATTCCATGATTCATATTGTGCATATTTTTCATGTGAGACTTGGTTAACCCCATATTGATAATGGCAAGTGAGGCACTCTCACGCTCTACAACAAATATTTTTTCTTTTGGACTTGGTGTTGCTGCAAACAACAAAACTGAGGATATTAATCCTAACATTATTTTTTTCATTCTTTTTTCTCCTATTTTATAAGTAACATGATGGATCTTCTGCCCACATATCACCATGAATTGCATAAGCTCTACTTCTTGAGCCTCCATTACATATCTCTAAATATTCACACGTTTCACATTTACCTGTTAAAGCTCTTGGATGAATTCTTAGTTTTTGTAACATCTCTCTTGGTTTGTTTGTCCAAATATCTGTAAAGTCTTCTCTAAAAATATTTCCAATAATAGAAGGAAAAAATGGATCGGGTTTTACATTTCCTTCTGCATCAATATTGAGTAGTTTACGTCCTGCACTGTTTCCACCCCATGCCACTAATCGTTTTTTCATCTCTTCTGCATATTGAGGATAAATTTTGATAAATCTATCATAAAATAAAATAGCATCCATTTCCATATTTCCAGTAACTATTTCAATATCTCTTTTATCCTTATGGTACTCAAATGCTTTATCTAAAATATAATTTACGGCTACGACTCTTTGCTCTTTTGTTAAGTCCATCTCTAAATTGTCTAGACCTCTTCCACTGTATACTAGATGTGAAATGTAAACTTTAGGAATATTGTGTTTTTCTGCTAGTTCAAAAATAAATGCTAAATCATCATAGGTATCTTTTGTAATGGTAAATCGAATCCCTACTTTTGTTTTGTTGTAACTATTAAGTAAATCAACAGCTTTCATAGAGGCTTCAAAAGAGCCTTTTAATCCACGAAATGCATCATGTACCTTTTCACTACCATCAATACTAATTCCAATATAGTTAAAGGTGTCTAAAATTTTCTCAGCATTACTCTTTTTTACATAGAGACCATTGGTGGAGAGATAGGTAACAATGCCAAGCTCTTTACAACGTTCTGCTATATCATAAATATCATGACGTGTAAGTGGCTCTCCTCCTGAAAAAATGAGAAATTTAATACCATTTTCTTTAAGTTTTGGTAGGGTATCCATGATTTTTTCAGTAGAGAGTGTATCTACTGAATCAAGTTCTGCTTTTGAGTAGCAGTGTAGACATGAGAGGTTACATCTGTTGGTAAAATTCCAAATGGCAATACTACCATCTAATACACGTGCAGACTTCTCTTCAACAACTGAATTTAAAAGGTTAGAGAGTCGAAACATTATTTTTCTCCTTCTGTTTTATTAACATCATCATTACTACTGTTACTATCAATTTTAAAAGAGAGAATGTATTTTGTAATTGAGCTTAAATTCTCATCTGAAAGAGTAAATGCAGGCATGGCATTACGTTTGTATCCAAAGACTTTAGATACTGATTTTGGGTCAGTAATCATTGCTTTTATCTCATCGCTATTACGTTTAGAAGCTATCTCCTCAAAAGGAGGTCCAAAAGCAACAGCTGTTTGATGATGACAACCCCAACAGTAGGTTTCAAAAACTTTTTTACCACCACTAGCTGAGGTAGAAAAATTAAAAAGATATAGTATAAAAAAGAGAAGAGTAAAAAGTTTTCTCATTGTCTATCCTTAGTGTTATTTTTGTTATATGAAACAATGATAGCACTCTTTAAAATTTTATTTCTTGATGTAAAACAAGTTGTAATTTGTTTAATATGATATAGTTTTTACTCCCAATCTAAAAGACGCTGTTCCCCCTCTAACCCTCGAACATGGGTCACATCTTGACTCATTTCAATAACACCACGATAGGTTCTATCTGGGTCTCTTACGGCAAAGTATTGTATGTGAATAAATTGCCCTTTAAAGTTAATCCAAAACTCTGCTAAATCTTGTCTACCTGCTTTGAACTCTTCTAAAATTTTAATAACTTGGTCAACAGATTTTGGAGGATGACAAAAACGAACTTCCCTCCCAATAATTCCTGCACTTCTAGGAAAAACTCTATCATCTCCACGATTATAGAAAACTACTTGGTCATGTTCATTTACATAAGTAATATCTACAGGTAAAATTCTAAAAATAGAGTTAACTTGTTCAGGAGTTAAATAACCTTCGTCATAGTGTGTTTTGTCTTCTATGCCAAATGGAAGTTTTCTTTTTTTTGTATCTTGGCTTGGATGAATGTATTCATCAGCAGGGTAGGGAGTAGGATTTTTTTCAAACATCCAACCAATCTCTTTATCCCCCTCTTTAAACTCTTTCCATTCTTCTTCGGTAAGCATTTGCATTGCACGTGGGAGTAGTCGTTGCTCTTCAACATTCATAATTTGTTCTAAAAACTTAAATAGTTGTTGACTCTCCATTAAAATAGCAGTAATATTTTTATGCTCTATCTCTTTTTGTACCAGTTTAATCTGTTCACGAATTTGGTCATGAAATGTCCACATCCCTTGTGATGGACTTGTCCAACCATATTTCTCTAAATAGGGAAAGAGCTGATTCTCTTTTCGTGTAAAATGTAAATTTATTTTAGTTAATTTTTTAAATATATTAGAAAATTTTTCTATATCTTCTGAAATATTAGTTCGCTCTAGGGCATCTATTAAAGAACGAATAAGAAGATTCTCTTCTAAATAGGTTCGTACAGGGTGTCCATCTGGAAACTCTTCTTCAAATGGAGATACTTCATTGTTTAAAAATTCACTCATTGTGGATAATCCTTTATTTTATAGTATTGGTAGTTAAGAAAATTGTAAAAAAATAGCAATTAATAGTGATAATATAATAGTAATAATTATGGTCATTATATTTTTACTATTTTTGGATAATCTTTTTTTTGTCTCTATCCATTCAACAATTTTTATAGCAGGATATGCCATAAACATTAACATTACAACAGCAAAAATGAGTGTCATTATAAGAGGATTCATTCTTAAATTCCGTAAAAACTATGTATAAAGTTTTCATCTTCACTATTGGTAATCATAATATTTGTAATCTCAGTTCCATTGTTGTCACTTACTATTACACTATTATTGACTACTTTAAGATGATTTTTTGCCCACTCTTTTTCTAAAAATTCTAAACGGTGAAAAAGTTCCATATTTGTAGGTTTCTCTTTAAACTCTTTATCCTCTTTACTCATTATTTGTAATCCTCCAAATCGTTTGTCTATATAGTATGGAGAGTAGTTTTGAATTTTTTTATAGATAGGTGTTTTAGGAGTTGGTCTTGCCTCTTGAAAAGCAACAAATGCCATTAGTGTCATACCTACAGTTAGTGCAATAAACAGATAATTTTTCATAAAATCCCTTACTTCTTTTTCATTAGTATAGATTTTTTTCAACACTATGGTGTTGATGTATATCAATTATGGGTCTAACTGTTTGTGTTACTATTTTTGAAAATATAAGGAGTATATATGGAAAAGTTTTTAGAGTTAGAAGCTGGTTATTTATTTATAGCTTTTATTGTTTTATCAGTAACACTTTTTGTAACTACTAGACCATTTTTCAGTAAAGGGTCAGTTATGAGAGGACTCATTTCAGTAGGGATGTTTTTAGTTGTTGCAATTGGAATGCATTATAACATTACGACGAATAGAATGAGTGAAGTAAAGAGTGCATTTAATGAAGGTAAAACAGTTATTTGTGAAAGTAGAGCAACGAGAAAAGTGGCACAATCTGTTGATGTTAACATTAATAGAGAGTGGTCATTAGAGGAAGATGTCTTTGCCTCACCTAATTATGGGCGAGTTTTTCATACAGCTAGATGTATTGTAAAATAGAAGATAATTATAATATATACTTATTATTAATTATCAAGAAACTTTTATATTGATATTTGATACATATCAATAAATTATGAATGCTAAAAAGTAATAATACAATATGCTTTTAGTAAAAATAGATATTCAAAAGGATTCCTAATGATAGAAGAGCTTATTGTAAGACCAGAGATAGCACAAGATATGTTTCTACCTATCTTTATAGTCTCTACATTAGTATTAGTATTTGGCGTAGGATATGCTGCGTTAATTACATTATCGAAAATGGGCTTCTTCTCTAAAAAGTGGATGAGTCTTGGGTATCTGTTTTGGGCATTACAAACTTATTGCTTATATGACCTCTCAGTTATGATTCAGAGTGAAGCATTTACTTCGAAAGTATTGATGGTAACGATGATCGCGTATTTATTTATTCCTCATCTTTATTTTCAGTTAATAGAAGATTCTGAAAAAAGATATGAAGAGAGTGCTGATAAAGCAGAACAAAAAAATTAAGGAGGAGACATGGCAAACGAAAATTTATCTGTCTGGACAAGTATACCATTTTGGCGTAGATCAGCTGCATGGGTAACAGGATTCGCATCTATATTACTTATTTGGCTAACTTTTGATACTTTAGGTCAAATTACTATGGGTACGGATGCAGATTTAAAAAATGGTGTAACTAAAAGAGTTCCAGCACCAACAGTAATCAATTATCATATTGATTATAAAATGAGTGCAAAAAGAGGACATGAAGTTCCTGTAATTGGAGAGAAAGAACAGTTCTTTGGTAAAGAGTGGAGTGAAGAAGAGGCAGCAGGGTTACTACACCTTGGAAAACTTACCTCACAAGCTAAGAACTGTATGAATTGTCATACACTTCTTGGGAATGGTGCGTACTATGCTCCTGATCTTACTAAAGCATGGATTGATCCAGCATGGAAAGATGGTGGACCAATGCAAGGTATGACTGGAAAAAGTACAAAAGAGGAAGCAATGGCTGAATTCTTACAACATCCATCAACATATCCTACACACGCAAGAATGATGCCAGAACTTGGTATTACAGCAGAGGAAGCAAAAGGGTTAGTAGCATTCTTAAAACATATGAGTTCTATTGATACTAATGGTTTCCCAAGAAACTTTGGTAAAGAGGAGGGTTCAACAAATGCTCACTAGTATAAAAACACACAGTTTGACAAGTGAAGGTCAAAAATTAGGAATGATGTATTTTAGAGTAGCTATTATTCTCTTTGGTGCTCAGTTACTTATGGGACTTATTGCTGCGATTCAATTTTTGGCTCCAGGTTTCTTGTTTGAACTTTTTGACTTCTCTGTTGCTAGAATGGTACATATTAATGCGTTAGTTGTATGGATGCTTTATGCAATGATTGGTGCGACATATATGATGCTTACAGAAGAGACAGGTCATGAAGGTGTGGCTATTGGTCTTGGTAAGTTAGGATTTTGGGTATTAACAGCAGCTGTTACAGTAGTTGTTCTTGTCTATATTCTTGTTCAGGTTGGACCAGGTACTGAGAGTACATTATGGCTCATTAATGAAGGTCGTGAATATATTGAAGCTCCAAGATGGGCTGATATTGGTATTGTAGTTGTTGTTCTTATCTTTTACTATAATGTATTTATGACATATATGGCTGGTGAAAAAACAGGAATTATGACTGTTATGGTTGCCAACTTATTAGCTCTTGCAGGTCTTTATCTTGCAGGTATGATTTATACAGATAATATCTCAATGGATCAATTCTGGTGGTGGTGGGTTATACACCTTTGGGTTGAAGCTACTTGGGAAGTATTTGTTGGTACTTTAGCAGCATTTGCTCTTATTAGACTAATTGGTGCTAAAAGAGAAGTAGTTGAAATGTGGTTATGGATTGAAGTTCTTATGCTCTTTGGTTCAGGTATTCTTGGAATGGGTCACCACTACTTCTGGATTGGTACACCTGAGTACTGGTGGGAAATTGGAGCATTGTTCTCTGCATTAGAGCCAGTTCCATTAATTGCTATGTTCGTTCACGTACTCTACGATTGGGGTAAAGAGCAAGGTGTTCATGAGGCAAAAGGTGAACCAAAAGGTGTTATTACAAACGGTCCAGCAATGTCTTGGCTTGTACTTAATGCATTTGGTAACTTTTTAGGTGCTGGTATTTGGGGATTCTTCCACACATTACCACAAGTAAACATTTATACTCATGGTACACAGTTTACAGCAGCACATGGTCACTTATCATTCTTTGGGGCGTATGCAACTATTCTTATTGGGATGATGTATTACGGTGTTCAAAAAGCGTATGGTGTTGAGAGAATGAAATCAACATTCAAATCAAAAATGGGTATGGTTCTTGTTACTTTTGGTGTAATGGGAATGACAATTGCCTTGACTATTGCTGGTTATGAACAAGTTCTCGTTGAAAGAGGTGAAATGGGTGCAACATGGAATGCATTCTTTACAGCTCAAAACTTACCTTGGTATATTCAAGCACAGTTATGGAGAGCTATTATGGGTGTAGTAACATTCATAGGATTTATCTATCTTGTTTGGGATTTATTAACAATTGGAAAAGCTTCTCAAGAAGCATAATTGTAGGAGCAATCCTTTGTGATTGCTCTGTATAGTAATAAAATTTTATATAAAGGAGATTCGATGTTTTTTGAAGCATTTACAGATATTGTGCCAAGTTTCTTTGGTTGGTTAAATCAAGGGCCACTAACCCTTACTATCTTTTTGCATACGGTAATTATTTTACCAATGTTTTGGATTTATAAGTCTGAAAAGAAGAGGTTAAATTCGTAAGTAAAGTAGTAAGAGGGGATGGGGTTAACAAGTAGCCCCATATTTTGTCGTGTCTAAATTAGACACAGGATTTTATCAAAATGAACTTCAAGAGGGGTAAATCTTGAGGTTCACTTTAAATTAAGGAGAAAAAATGAAGAAGATTTTAAGTATTGCAGCAGCAACAGCACTAACAGCATCATTTGCCTTTGCAGGTTCATCAAGTATGGATTTTGCACAGAAATATGAAAAAGAGTGTCAAGGTTGTCACGGTCCTATCCACCAAGGTGGTGTTGGTTCTGACCTTAGACCAAAAGCACTTAAGAAAAAAAGTCATGAAATGTTAGCTGAAACCATTATGAATGGTAGAGATAATACAGCGATGCCAGCATGGAATTCTAGTTTTTCTAAAGATGATGCTTCTGGAATGATTGATTGGTTAATGGATTGGAAAAATACTGTTGAGTTAACACTTAGTTTTGATGAAGTTCATGGTACATGGACAAAATTAGCAGATCGTGATGCATTAGCTAAAAAGTATCCAAAATCAGCAGATACAAAATCAGTACTTGATATTACATTTGCAACAGAAAGAGATGCTTCTTTAGTTGACTTTATTGATTCAACTACAGGTAAAGTACTTTCTCGTCATAAAGCTGGATTTGCTGTTCACGTAACTGTAACTAATAAACATGACCCAAGATATGCTTACTCTATTTCTCGTTCAGGTAAATTGACAATGTTTGATATTGCAGCTCCAGGACAACCAGCTCTTGCTTCTGTTCAAGTTGGTCAAGAGTCAAGAGGATTAGCAGTTTCTCCAGATGGTAAATATATTTTAGCAGGTAACTACAACCCAGGTGGTGCTGTACTTTGTGACGCACATACATTAGAGCCTTTAAAAGTTTATGATACTTCTCGTGTAATTGATCCTGATGGACAAATTGGACCATCAAGAGTTGCAGGTATTGCAGATACTCCTTATGGACCATACTTTGCGATGGCACTTAAAGATGGTGGACATACATACATTATTGATTACTCTAAAGAAGGGTTCCCAATTGTAGGTGATATTCCAAATATTGGTAAAATTCTTCATGACTGTTTCCTTAATGAAAATGAGGGTGAAGATCATGGTAGATACTTCCAAATTGCATCACAAGGTTCTGATGTAATGGGTATTGTTGACTTTAAAACTAAAACTTTAGCTGCTAAAGTACATACTGGTAAAAAATCTAAGCCACACCCAGGTCAAGGTTCTTCTTGGTTCAACAAAAAAATGGGTAAACAGCTTAATGCTACAAACTCTATGAACTTTGGTTCAGTTGTTATTTGGGAATCTCCAAGTTGGAAAATTGTTAAAAAAGTTAAAACTTCTGGTGGTGGTCTGTTTGTAGGAACAGGTGAAGATACACCTTGGATTTGGTCTGACTGTGTTCTTGGTAAGCCAGATAAATATAATGAAGTTCACTTGATTAATAAAGAGACTTTAGAGACAGATAGAATCATTAAAGTTGGAAAAACAAAAGGTCAACTTATTGATGCTAAAACTAAAAAAGTTCTTCAAGAGTGGGATGCAACACAACATGAAAAAGTGGCTGTAAATGAAAAAGCATTTGGAAAAGAGAAAATTTTACCAATGCCAGACCATTTAGGTAAAGCTGTTAAAAATCCTGTTCAACCAAGATTACTTCATGCAGAGCCTGCTAACCATGGTAAATGGACAATGATTTCAGAGTGGACTACAGGAAGAATTGGTATTTATGAATCAGAAACAGGTAAATTTGTTAAGTATATTGAAAATTTAACAACACCTACATTTACTTATTCTGTAGAACATAGACAACATATTCCAGGTGCTTAATTAGTATCTGTTAGTCATAAAACATGGGTGTATAACCCATGTTTTACAATCTTTAGTGAAATCTATTTATAATATATATGATTACCTCTTCTTTCCAATCGCTACGTATGTAAATAGGTTTCCCTAAAGGTTTTTATCTTCAGGAGTATCACAATGAAAGCTTTATTTTTTTTTCTTCTTATGCTAACTTTTTCTAATGCACAAAACAAATATTTAGATAATCATTCGTGTAATGAGTGTCATGAAAAAATTTATGAAGAGTATCAAAGTTCTTCTCATGTAAAAAGTTATTTCAGTGATGAGTTACATCGAAAAATAGCAGATAAAGTAGACAGTAAAAAATATGCTTGTGCTACTTGTCATATGCCAATGGCAAATAATTTAAAAGATTTAATTGAAGGTAATGCACGACCTGATAAAAATAATAAAACGCATACAGATGCAATAAGCTGTTACTTTTGTCATACTATAGCTTATGTTAAAACAGCACATAAAAAAAATATAAATATAAAAGCGAGACAAGCAAAAAACTTTAAACCTACTCTCTATGGACGATTAGATACTCCAGATGAATGTGACAAGCATAGCTCTAGCAAAAATCCTATTTATGGAAAAAAAGTTTGTATGGGGTGTCATTCTCATAAGCTAAATGATAATAATGTTACGATTTTTAGAGCAATGGATAAGAAACAAGATAGTATAGGATGTATTAAATGTCATATGCCAGAGATTTCAGGTGGTGCTGAGAAGATAAATAAAAAGACAAGAGAGCATCATGCCAGTCATAAATTTTTAGGGATTTATGATAAGAAATTTAGAGCTACGGGATTAGATATTAATATTACGCTTACAGATGATACGGTAGAAGTTAAATTGACTAATAAAATGGGACATCCACTCATTGTACAACCAGCTAGGGTAAAGTATTTGGAAGTAAAAGTTTTACGTGATAATAAAGAGATATGGAAAAATTATAAAACAGAGCCGAATGAAGATAAAGAGGTGTTTTTTGAGTATCGATTTAAAGACAAAGAGGGTAGAAAAATAGTTATTCCAGCTTCTGCATACAGTAATGAGGCAACAAATCTCAACTCTAAAGAGAGCAAAATAGTAAGATATACTGTAGCTCTTAAAAAGGGTGATACTATTAAAGCTACAATGTATGTACGTTTTGCAAAAAAAGATTGTCAATCGGTAATTACGCTTAAGAGTAAGCTCTTTAAAGAGAGACAAATCTTAAAAGAGGTTATTAAAAAGTTTTAAATTTGACTGTAGGCTTCTTTTATGCTTTTAGTTTTACCTACTAAAAAAAGAATAACAGCAGCATTTAATTTTGCTAACTGTATAAATTCATTAGTTGGATTTTGTAATTGTTCTAAAGAAGATACTAATAAGATAGGTTTAGTAGATTTTATATATGTAATACCAAACTCTTTTGGGTCAACTTTTATCTCTGTAATTTTATCTCCCTCTACAATAGTAATGGCACATTTTGCAAATATTTCAGGTGTCCCTTCATTTCCTCTAATAATAATGAGTTTTTTATATCTGTCTTTATATAGTGCAATATATTTTTCCACAAAAGGCTTATGAAAAGCTCCAATAATAGCTGTTTTACTTTGTGTTATACCTAAGAGTTTCTCAATAGTATTAAAAGAGCTTCTTAGTCCTAATTTGGCTCGAATATTACTAAATTTATATAATTCAGGAAAGTATTTACTTCTATCATAGTAATGTATATTATTTGTTAAAGGAATATTATTGCATACCTCCTTAAGAGTTACTCCACCTTTTGCTGGTTGAAGTAGCCCTCCGTGTAGACTTAAATGTACATCAAAAGCCTCTAAAAAAGAGGCTGTTAAAGGAAAGATGTAAGGATTCTTAACTTTTCCATCATATGGATACCCAAACTCTATTGAGTTGGGTAGGGGGTCATGTTGTATAAATTCATCAAAAACTTCAATGGATGCAGCAAACTCTTCATTACTTTCACCTTTAACACGCCATCCAAGAATAAAAGCAGCTACTTGTTCTGGCACAACTTCTTCTTTTAAAAAAGAACGCATAACAAACTTCATCTCTTCTTTTGTTAAATCTCTGTTTCGTTTTGGACCTGTACCTACACATTTTAAGTAGGGGAGAAACTTTTCAGATGTCATCATTAGAAATCGTTTAGGTCAATGCTTGATTTAGCATAGTTAGCAACATTAGATTCAAAGAAGTTACTTTTTACTTCATTCATTTCTAAATGTTTTGTAACCAATTTTTGTAAATAGGTAGTATCTGTTTGCCCAAAAATTGGGTCTAATCCAATTTTTTTTAGTCTATCATTGGCATAGTTATGAACTGTTCGCTCCATTAGTTTAGGTGTTACACCCATAATAGGATATTGCTGTAAAAGATAGTTACCATATTCTAACTCTATCTTTACTGCATCCTCTATCATCGTATATGCCATATCTATGGTAGATGTTTGAATCTTATTCTCTTTTTGAATGGTTTTAAAAATATTTGCAAAGAGAGGAAGATGCGTATTTAGTTCATCTCTAGCAATAAATTTTATCATATCTCTAGCTCCTGGAACTTTATCTCCTAATAAATAGATATATGAGAAGCCTAAAAGAAAATAGATACCTTCTAAGTTTACACTTGCCATGGCACTGAGAAGCATTTTATCTACTGAGTTACCATCAATGTAGCGTGCAAACTGTTCAGCAATCTTTTGATTTTTAAGATTAAGTGCATCATTATGTTTATAGAGATTAAAAACTTCATCAGAATTTCCACAAGCATCTAACAATACAGCATAACTTTTAGAGTGATTAACCTCTTGCATGATTTGTAAGGAGAGAACAGATTTTACTAAACGATTAGTAGAAAGTCGTCTAAAGTCACTTAAGTACTCTTCTTGAGCAGAGTCATTAAAACTTAACTGTGCAAAGGTCAATTTATAGATAGCTTGTTCATTATCGGTCAGCTTTTCAAAGTTTTTCTTTTCACTACTCGTATTTACCTCAGATGGGAACCATGTATTAGCATTCATTAGGTCATAGATATTACTATCCCAACGATATTTTGAACGGTTAAAGTCCACAAATCCTGTTGGCTTTCCACCAAATATTTTTTCGTCAAGTATCTCTTCACCTTGGGGGTTATAGTAGTGCTTTATATCCATAAATATCTCCTAAATCATAATGGTTATTATATCTTGTTGGTACTATAAAGTATTTGATAAATATCAAATAGTATAATTTCGAGTAGGCTTAAGTATTTTTAATATTTAAAAGTAGTTTTTAAATATTATATTTTATAAAAAACATTTTCTGTTTAAAAAAATTAAGAATATTGACTATTATTTTTACTATTGCAACGCTTTTGTAACGTTTTTATTTTATAATAATTATTGTAATAGATATTTCAAGTTAATTTTGACTTATCTATTTAATCTAAAGTTCAAAGGAAATAAAATGAAAAAAATTTTATCAACAGTAGCATTAACTACACTATTATCAACAGCTGCAATGGCAGGTGATTTTTATGGAAGTGCTGGAGCAGCTATGACAACAGTAAGTGGATATGATAGTGGAGTTAGTGTTGTCGGTACCGTAGGTATGAAATTAGATAATGTTTTACCTAATTTTGCAGTAGAAGTTGAAGCATCACAAACTGTAGCTGATCCATCTATCTCAAACTTTGATTTAAGTATTTTGGGTATTGGTGCATATGCAGTTTATAACTTTCAAATGCCAAATACTCAAATCACTATAAAACCTAGACTTGGTTTAAACTATGAAAGTTTTAGCTGGGATCATACAGGATGGGGTGCAGTAGATTATACTGATACATCTTTATCATATGGTGTAGGTGTATCATATCCTTTAAGTGGTGGATTAACAGTGTATGCTGATTTTACTGATAAAGGTGATTCAAACAATATCGGTGCTGGTGTAGGAATGGCATTTTAATTTATAGTATTTAATTTTCACATTTATATTCAGCCTTTTTAGAGCTGGACTTTCTATGTTATCTAGCCTTACTTCTCCTTAGGCTAGATGTTATCTTTTAAAATCTTATTTTTATTATTGTTTAATTCTCTTTATGTAGGATATTTCTGATAGATTTATAGGAAGAGTTAATGGCATATGAAATTTAAAATTCATATGCTATTTGTGTTATACATTAAAATTTGGTGTACCATCTACTTGATGACTACTGTTTTCATTTGCTTGATTAGCTTCTTGTTCTGCTTCATATGCCATCATCTGCATACGAACTTCATTAATCTGTTCAGGAGACACATTGTCATCACTTGACCATTCTACGGCTACATCTTCACCATACTCTTTACCCATTATCTCTATTTTTTGAGCATATTCATTAACATCAAGACAGATAATTCTATTTTCAGGACTCTCCTCTTTTGAAGTGTCTGAAAGTTCAATATACCAACGACCTATAGGGTTACTTTTTATTACTGATTCTATTATTGTTGACATATATACTCCTTAAAATCTTTTCTTTAAATCCCCATTATAGACAATATCTCTTGCTTCAATATTATCATCATTTAACATAGCAGGAACAGGGTTGGCAAATTCTAATTTTGCTCTCTCTTGTTCTAACTCTTCTTGATAGGTCATCATCATATCAGCTGCCATTACATGAGGAGTTTGCTGAATTTTAATAAGCTTTTCAATCTCCTCTTCAACACCTGCACCTTCTACAGTTACAATAATTTTACCCTTCTCTTTATCATGTAGATGATAATCAACATAATCTTCATTTTTAAAAGTCTCTACCAATCCATCAATATGTTCTGACATCGCTTGTACTACAATACTTGAAACATTCATTTTTTCTCCTTTATTTGTTTAAATCCCATACCATAATGGTGTTATCATCACTTGCTGAGTAGATAACATCTTCATCTTTAAAAAGTATAACATTAAGTGTACTCTTTTGCCCTTTAAGTAGTGCTATTTTACTTTTGCTCATAGTATTATAAACAGAAAGATTGTTTTTCTCATCCATTGAAAAGATAACTTTTTTAGCAGAAGGACTCAATGCCGTAGAGTAGATGAGAAACTCTCCTTTAATATAGCTACCTTTTCCTGTTGTTGTATCATAAAGTGAGCCACGTTGATCTTGTCCAGCTCCAGATACCATTTCATGTTTAAAATCAACTCGATAGACATTATCAACATTTTGTCCTTTTAGTTCTCTAATTACTTTTCCATCTTGAACATTTACAACATTTAAAATTCCACTCTCACAGGAGAAGACTACTTGTGATTTATCTTCATTAAGTACAAAATCTGAAAATTTTGATTCACTTAGTTGAACTCGATAAACTTCTTTTCGATTTTTTATATCATAGAGTGCTACTTCATTACTTAAAAATCCAAAAAGGATGTGATTTTCATCAATAAATCTTACTTTTATTATTGAATCTTTATCATCAGCTGAAAGCAGTTGGGTTAAGTTGTTATCGTAAATATAGAGATTAGAGTAACCACCTTTACCACTGTCACTTAGAAGTAGATATTTGTTATTAATGACATCTGTACTCATTACTCTAGCAGGAAGGATGTCTCCCATAAAATCTTTGACATCAGGAATAGAAATTTCTTCTATTTTACTATTGTCTTTAGTTCTGTAAATCTCAATATGTCCCATATCCGTAGCAATAACTAACTTTTCATCAGATAGAACCATATCTTTTGCTGTACCATTAATTTCTATGGTATCTATAGGAGATAATTCACTTATAGACCAAGTACTTATGGTTAAAAGACTAAGAAAGATTAATGCTCTCACACTATTTCCTCAACTAAATCGAGTATTAGAGAGTTAATTCCATTCTCTTCTAACTCAGTTTTAACTGCATATAAGTCCTCTTCACTAGCTAGAAAACTTTCAAATGCCTCTTTGTCATGAAGTTTTACCATAAACTCTTCCATCTTCTCTTTTCCTAAAGCATTTTGAAGTGGTTCTGCAATATATATAATATAATTGTACTCTTCAAAGTTAAACTCATACTCTTCTGAATCATAATCTTCATAATTATGATCAACATTCAAAAGGTGTCTTAACTCTATCTCTTTATCCTCTAGTTTCTCAAATAGTTTTGGATATTTTGTTGCTAAACTCATTCTAATTCCTTATAATTATAAAATCGAATCTATCGAGTTTAAATCTCTAATACTCGATAGTTTATCACTTGAGTTGGACAACGTGCAATACAAAATCCACACCCTGTACAACGATCCTCATCAATGACGGGATTAAACATTCCATTAAAGAGTATCGCATCATCTATACAAGGCTCCTTACATGAGTTACATATTACCCCTTGATGTGCAACACACCCCTCATAATTGATACGAAACATAGCATTTATCTTTTCCGAAGTATCAATGTTTTCTAAAGAAAGAACATCGGCATTACACACATTTGCACACTCATCACAAAAAGTACATCCATTTTTAGAAAAATCTAAAGTAGGTGTACCATCGTCTAGTATTATAATTATCTTCTCATCACAAGAAGCGACACAAGCTTTGCTTTCACAATTTGGACACTCGCTCTGAAAAGTAGACTCATTTAAACCATAAGGTGGACGAACCAGAAGAGGAATCTCCTCCTCTTGGTTCTGTACCAATGGTTTTCTAAAAGATTTTAAAAATTCTCTTCTACTTGCCATTATTTAATATCTACACCTTCATTCATTGCATCTGCAAGAGTTGAGTGACCTTTAAGATTGTCAGTTAGACCATCTGATTCAAATGTATTACCTACTACTGTATCTGTTTTAGATTGAGGAGCATGACATTGTGAACAGTTAAATCTACCTTGGTAGAGTTTATTTGATTTTTTAGCTTTCGCTACTTTAATATCACTAACATTTCCAAGTTCACCATTCATACCAACAGTTTTACCTTCTTTTACTAATTCACCATTTTTAAGTTCAGTTTTTGGTCTGTAGTTAGTAAAGTGTGAAACTGGAATTGGAGTTGCACCTACCCCTTTTGCAGCTTCTGGCATGTGACAGCCAATACACTGGTTATTGTTTTGTTTAATTGGTAAGAGTCCTTCTACTGAGTGAGGAATCATTGGTGGAGCATTTACATAAGCTCTCTCAAATCTTGTAGATTGCCCTGGAGCTGGTCTAGAGTAATCTGTTTTTACACCAGAAGTTTCATCTTCTTCACTATAAAGGTCAGTTTGTCTAAGACCTAAAGTTAATTCAGAAACTACTTTTTTATTTCCTAAATCTTCTTTATCAAGTCTTTTTGCATCTCTCATATTTGCATTAATATCAAGAAGCTTTTTTGCTACTGGAGCTGCTGCTTTTGTTGGAGCTACTTTTTTACTTCCACCTTTAATAGAGTCAGCAATTGATGCCATATCTGCATCAGATAAAGAGGCAACTTGACCTTTCATCATGGCTTTCATTGCACCACCATAAGAGCCATCTTTATACCCTTTAAGTGCTTTTACAATATCCTCTTTAGACATCTCTTTAACTACTTTTGACTTACCCATTGCTTTTTTCTCAAAACTTGCACCGTGACAACCTGCACATGCAGCTGTACTAGCAGCATAGAGTGCAGATGAAGCAAGTAAAGAACCTACTGTTAAGACTTTTAATACTTTAATCATTTTTTCTCCTTCATTATTTATTCGGATAGCCACAGAGGGCTACCCCTACATTACTTTTTTGCAAAAGAACGAATACTAAATTTAAGAGCATCATCATTACAGACATCGACACAGCGACCACAGTTGGTACACTCTCCATCTGTTACAGAGATACTACTTTTATTAATCATATGTAGAACCTGATTCTCAGGACAAACCACTTTACAATCCATACAAGCTGTACAGTTCTCATGGTTATGTTCTACTCGAATAATACTCTTTGAACCAATTAGTGAATAAGCAGCACCAAGAGGACATAAGTGTCCACACCATCCATTTCTAACCCCAAAAAGGTCAAAAAGGAAAATGGCAATAACAACTGAGATACCTGCACCAAAACCAAAGACTATACCTCTTTGCATAATAGTAATAGGACTCAAGACCTCAAAAGCAGCAACACCTACGATTGCTGAGACAATAATTCCAAGAACCATAATCCAATAACGTGTTCTTCTTTTGAGGAAACGATAATTAACTTCCTCTTTATCTAATTTAAGTTTTCGTCTAAGCCAGTTTGCTAAATCTGTTACCATATTAATGGGACAGACCCATGAACAAAAAGCTCTTCCTCCAACTACCATATAGAAAACAGTAATAATTAATGCTCCTAAAAGAACATCTGCACCAAGTACAAAACCTGATGCCAATACTTGAACTACAGTGTAAGGATCTGCCAAAGGAAGTACACCAAAAAGACGAGAAGCACCAAAGGTACCCTCTAACATATGCCAACCAAAAGCATTTGCTCCAAAGTATAGAAAAAGAATAGTAAACTGAGTTATCCGTCTAAGTAGTAGATATTTAATATTTTTCATTAATACTCTACCTCCATATTAAGATAATCAGAAGCCTCTTTTTCACTTCGCTCATTTTTAGTTTTAATCTCTTTAGCATCTTTTACACGTTCTTGATCTTTCTCATCCCAACCTTTAACATAGTGTGAACCTGCTCTTCCTGTTGAGTGTTCAATAGGAAGAACAAATATTGCTGGTTTTTCTGTTACACATGCTTGTTCACAGAGTCCACAACCAGTACAGACATCAGAGTGAACGATAGGAAGCAAAAATGCATGTTTCCCAGTTCGTTCATTTTTTTGATGTTCAATGGTAATGGCTTCACCTTGAATAGGACAAGCACGATAACACGCATCACACTGGATTCCCCAAAAGGCAATACAAGATTCTTTATGTACCACAGCCAATCCCATTCGAGCTTTGTTAATGTCAAGCTCTTGCTCTTTGTTGAGTAGGCTTGGCATATCTAAAGCACCAGATGGACAGACTGGAACACAAGGAATATCATCACACATAAAACAAGGAACTTCTGTTGGTATAAAGAATGGGGTACCAATTAATTTATGGTCACCACCTTTTGCCATTTGTAAAGTTCCTGCACGTTTGCTACCATCTTTATTTTTGTTACTATCTCGGTTTACACACGCTTCAGCACAGAGTCCACACTTGATACACGCTTTAAGAAAATCATTCTCTGGCAATGCACCTGGTGGTCGGAGTACTAAAGGTGATGCTTTTACTTCATCACTATAGCCACTCCACAACATTCCACCAAGAGCTGTAAGACCTACGCTTTGAAGAGTCGTTGCCATAAACTTTCGTCTGTTGTTGTCGGAGTTTGCCATTAGTTACGCCTTAGTAATTTTTACTGCACACTTTTTGTAGTCTGTCTGTTTAGACATAGGACAAGTAGCATCAAGACATACTTTGTTAATAAATACTTTTTCATCAAACCAAGGTACAAATACAAGTCCTTGAGCTGGTCTGTTACGACCTCTAGTCTCAACTCTTGCTTTTACTTTACCTCTTCTTGACTCAACCCAACAAAGTTCTCCACGTTTAAGACCTTTCTCTTTAGCATCTTTAGGGTGCATGTAACAGAGTGCTTCTGGAACAGCTCTAAATAGCTCTGGAACTCTCATTGTCATTGTACCTGAGTGCCAATGTTCAAGAACCCTACCTGTACATAACCATGTATCGTAAGTTTCATCTGGCATTTCTGGTGGATCCATGTATGGTCTAGCAAAGATTTTAGCCTTATTTTTAAGTGCTTTTTTACCTTTAGACTTATCTGGACCAGTTAAGCTACCTTGGAGAAGGTTTTTCGCTAATTTACCATAGAATGCGTGAGTTGATTTACTACCACTCTCTTTAACAGCTTTTGCTGCATATGGGTCATATTTAACGTTAAATCTCCACTGAGTCTCTTTACCATCAACAACTGGCCATTTAAGTCCACGTACTTTGTGATAAACTTCAAATGGTGCCAAGTCATGTCCATGACCTCTACCAAATGATGCATACTCTTCAAATAGGTACTCATGAACCATAAATCCGTAACCTTCGAAGACTTTACCATCAGAACCTTTTACTTTTCTGCTATCACCATTACACTCTGAGTTATCATAACCTTTTTGAGGGAATTTACTCATATCAATTTTGTATGATTTTGCTCTTTTGTTAGCAAATAAAATGTCATACATAGTTGTATCTTCTGTGTAACCCATTTTTTTAGCATCTGCAATAACATTCGCTAATTTTTTCTTATTTCTAAGAGTATATTCACCCCAAAGATCTTTAACTGTAAATCTTTTTGAGAACTCAATCCACTGCCATGTATCAGACATTGCATCACCTACAGGAAGAACTTGTTGTCTCCAGTGTTGTGTACGTCTTTCAGCATTTCCGTAAGCACCCCATTTTTCATAAATCATCGCTGAAGGAAGAACAAGGTCAGAAACTTTTGCTGAAATACCAGGGTATCCGTCAGAAGTAACAATGAAGTTGTCCATCTCTCTAGCAGCTTTAATCCAGTGAGAAGCAGAAGCTGAATCTTGGTAAGCATTACATACGTTAACCCATGCAAACTTAACAACACCATCTTCGATGTCTCTATGAATTTTCATAATATGTTGGTTACCTACTGGGTTTAATGTACCAGCTGGGATTCCCCATACTTTTTCAGCTTTTGCTCTGTGTTTAGGGTTTTTAACCATCATATCAGCAGGAAGTCTGTGACAGAATGTACCAACTTCTCTAGCAGTACCACAAGCAGAAGGTTGTCCTGTTAATGAGAACGCACCGTTTCCTGGAAGAGCTTGTTTGTTAAGCATAAAGTGAACATTGTATGAAAGTGTATTTACCCAAGTACCACGTGTATGTTGGTTCATACCCATTGTCCAGAATGAAACTACTTTTCTGTTCTTTTCAATATATAAATCAGCTAACGCTTGAAGTTTTTTCTGGAAAGATTCAATAGATTCGTTTGGATCACCTTTAGCAATTTTTGCTGTATACTCTAAAGTATATGGCTCTAAAGATTTTTTGTAATCTTCAAAAGAGATATGCCAGTGCTTAAGTGTACCAGCTGTATTCTTCATAGTATCACCCTCTTTGTAACCAAATGGTTCAAGAGCAGGACCCTCTTTTGCAGAAACTTTTTTCTCCATCTCTTTAGAAATTGTTTCCATCTCTTTAGCTGTATATTTACCATCAACTAGAGATTTTTCACCTTTTCTTCTCATACCGTAACCGATATTTGCAGGACCAGCTGTAAAGACAATATTTTCATCGATGAAATCCCAATCGATAATATTCTCTTTACCACCACCTTTTTTGTCTCTCATTACAATTTCACGTGCAATGTAGTTCCAGATAGCAAGGTCTGTACTTGGAGAGAAGATAATATTAATATCACCAATATCACATGTTCTATGTGTATAAGTTTGAATATTTACAATTTTTACTTTGTCTGGGTTAGACAGTTTTCTATCAGAAACACGTGACCAAAGAATTGGGTGCATCTCTGCCATGTTTGAACCCCAAGTAACAATAGTATCAGTAATTTCAATATCATCGTAACATCCTGATGGCTCATCAATACCAAATGTTTGGTAGAAACCAACAACAGCAGATGCCATACAGTGACGTGCATTTGGATCAATTGCATTTGAACGGAAACCAGCTTTCATCATTTTTTGAGCTGCGTAACCTTCCATAACAGTATATTGACCAGAAGCAAATACTGCTACACCTTCAGGACCAGAAGCCTTAAGTGCTTTTTTAGCATGGTGTTCCATCTCATCGAAAGCACGTTCCCAAGATACAGGTTTAAATTTACCTTTCTTGTCAAACTCGCCTTTATCGTTCATTCTTAAAAGGGGTTGTTTAAGTCTATCTGCTCCATACATAATTTTAGCATTAAAGTAACCTTTAATACAGTTAAGACCTCTGTTAACTGGTGCTGCAGGATCACCCTTAACAGCAACAATCTTTCCACCTTTAGTTGCAAGCATAATACCACAACCTGTACCACAGAATCTACATGCTGCTTTATCCCATCTCCAATCTTTTTGAGCTTCATTTGATGATGCTTCAAGATTTGATGGAACAGCAATTCCTACTGCAGCAGCTGCAGATGCAGCAGCAGCATTTTTTAGAAAATCTCTTCTATTCAATGACATTCTTTCTCCTATTTAGATAAATTTTGGACATACAAGACTAAGAATATCACTTTACAAATAAGTAAGTATTGATATAGGTCAAGAAATCTATATATCACTATTAATAATGTTGATTATCAAAAAAATTAATAAATAGATGGCATAATATTTAATAATTATAAACATATATTATAAGGTAAAAAAAGGGAAGGAAGAAGTTAAAAAAGAGTAGAAAAAGATCTACTCTTATAAAGGTTATTTAAATAAGTCAGCCAATGCGTCAGTATTGGTAGTTTTATGAATTTCAGGAGCATTTCCAGAACTCTCTCCAGTTCTGTCTGTTACACCTTCAATTTCATTCAGTTCAATAGTATAACCAGTTAGCATTGAAGCTAAACGAATGTTAATACCTGATTTTCCAATAGCTTTTGCTTTTTGGTCAGAAGTAATATTTATAATGGCTTTTTTCTCTTTACCTGGTACTACTTTTACACTTTGTGCAATAGCAGGAGACAATGCTCTTGTTATAAATACTTCAGGAATTGGAGAGTAGTCAACACAGTCAATATTTTCACCATTAAGTTCAGAGCTTACAGCATTAATTCTAATACCTTTTACACCAACAGCAGCACCAATTGGATCGATGTTAGGGAAATCGGTTTTAAGTGCTAGTTTTGCACGTTGTCCAGGAATTCTAGCAGCTGCCATAATTTGTACAGATTCATCTTCAATTTCTGGAACTTCTTTTGCCATAAGTTTTTCTAAAAACTTAGGAGCAGTTCTAGTAAGCTCTAAAAACATTCCCATCTCTGGGTCAATACTTACAAAACGTAAAAGTGCTTTTACTGTGTCACCCTTTTTGAATTTTTCACCTTTAATACGGTTTCTTTGAGAAAGAAGACCCTTAAGTTCTCCAATCTCAATAAAAGTATTTTCATCATCATCAACACGATTTACTACACCAATCATTACTGTGTTAACTTTATCTTTATATTTTTCAAAAAGATCTTGTTCTACTTGTCTTTGAATATGGTATTGTAACTCTTTAAAGAGATTAAAAGAGGCTGTACGACCATGGTCTTCAAGAATAAAATCTGAACGAAGTTGATCGCCTAGTTCTAAGTCTGAACCATACTCTTCTTGAGCAACTTCTAAACTCATAACAGCATCAGGCTCAGTCTCAAGTCGTTCATCATCATCTTTAACAATAGTTATAACTTGCTCAACGCTATAATCTCTTTTATCCATGTCAACTGTTGCTTCAAAGTGTGAAGTATAGGTTGTACATCTTTTCGCAGTCTTAAGAAGAGCTTCTTTAAATGCGTCTACTGCTGATTCTAAAGTAATATTTTTCTCATGAGCCATCGCTTCAATAATATCTACAATTTTTTCCATATTTTAATCCTTATACTCTATTTCAAACCATACTTACAGTAAATCACAATATAATCACAATCTGAAAACTTAACAATGCGTTACTATTTAGTGTGATTTTGCCAGTTGTTTGAAGAGTTGTATTATATCTAAACTAACCTTTAAGGAAAAGAGGTATAATTTAATAATAAAATACAACATATTAAATCATGGTATATAATATATTTAAGGATAGGGAATGAAATTGAAATTAGCAAGAGCATCTATAGCAGCAAAACCGAAGATAATTGAACTTGAAAAACTTGAAGAGGATTTAGATAAGAAATCTATTTTTTATTTTGATAAAGAGAACTCACATAAAGAGTTAAAAACATTAATTGAACATTTTGAAGAGAAAGAGTATTCTGTTTATATGAGAGAAGTTAAATATGGTCTAAATGATGATGAATACATCTATGAGGTTCATATCGTAAAATAAAAATTAATGAAAAAATTATACATAGAAACATTAGGTTGTGCTATGAATGTTCGAGATAGTGAACATATGATAGCAGAGCTTAACACTAAAGAATCGTACGAATTAACAGAAGAGTTAAGTGAAGCAGATTTAATTATTATCAATACTTGTAGTGTAAGAGAGAAGCCTGTTTCAAAACTTTTTTCAGAAATAGGTGTTTTTAAAAAATTTAAAAAAGAGAGTGCTAAAATTGGTGTAACTGGTTGTACAGCTTCTCATTTAGGTAAAGAGATTATAAAACGAGCACCTTCTGTAGATTTTGTATTGGGTGCTAGAAATATCTCTAAAATTACACAAGTTCTTGAAAAAAGACATGCTGTTGAGATTGATATTAATCATGATGATAGCAGTTATGCTTTTGGTGAGTATAGAACGAATCCTTTTAAATCAATGGTAAATATCTCTATGGGTTGTGATAAATCATGTACTTATTGTATTGTTCCTGCAACACGTGGGGATGAAGTCTCAATTCCATCAGATTTAATTGTAGGTGAAATTGTAAAAGCCGTAAAAACTGGTGCAAAAGAGGTGATGCTTCTTGGTCAAAATGTCAATAATTATGGAAAATATTTTAGCTCTGAAGAGAGTATGAATTTTACAGGATTGTTACAAAAGATTTCTAAAATAGAAGGGTTAGAACGTATTCGTTTTACTTCACCTCACCCTCTACATATGGATGATGAGTTTTTAGAAGAGTTTGCTAAAAATCAAAAAATTTGTAAACAGATTCATGTGCCACTACAGAGTGGTTCTTCTTCATTATTAAAAGCAATGAAACGTGGTTACTCTAAAGAGTGGTTTATTAATCGTTGTGAAAAGATTCGAATGCTTTGTCCTGAAGCTACTATCTCTACAGATATTATTGTTGGTTTTCCAGGAGAGAGTGAAGAGGATTTTGCTGATACAATGGATGTATTGGAGAGAGTTCGTTTTGAACAGCTATTCTCTTTTAAGTACTCACCAAGACCTCATACCTCAGCAGCTGAATATGAGAATCAAATTTCAAATGAAGTTTCAGGAGCTAGGTTAACGAAGTTGCAAGCAAGGCATACAGAGATTCTAGATGAGATTATGGATGAACAAATGGGTAAAGAGCATATGGTCTATTTTGATGAGTTAAAAGCTGCTGGTAAAGTTTCTGGACGTAGCGACGATGGTAAACTTTTCTTTATTGAGGGTAGTGAAGAATTACTTGGAAAAATTCTTAAGGTAAAAGTGACTAAAGTCTCAAGAGGTGCGTTAGAAGGAAGAGTTTGCACATAGGTCGTTACTCTAGTAAACAATTTTTTAGAGCATTGGGAGTTTTAATCTTACCTCCTATTGCTTTTTTTATTATGCGACTTTTCTGGTTGACCTATAAAAAAAATTATCATTTTATTGATACTCAAATTGATGGTCAATGTATGGCTGTTACTTGGCATGGTGAACTTTTTATCTCTCCTCAAGCTTATCGTGTTTTACGTAAAGAACAAAAAACATCAGCAATTATCTCTCAGCACCATGATGGTGATTTAATTGCTAAAATACTCTCTTATTTTAATATTGAACCTCTACGTGGCTCTTCAAAAAAAGGTGCAAAATCTGTTTTAATTTCAGCTATTAAGTCTCTTAAAGAAGAATCAACTGTGATGATTACACCTGATGGACCAAGAGGACCTAGGCATACCATGCATGATGGAGCCGTGGCACTGGCGAAACGTTCTAGTTTACCACTAATGGTTGTTAACTTTAAAGCTAATGCATACTGGAAACTTAAAAGTTGGGATCAATTCATTATTCCAAAACCTTTTACATCGTTAGATATTTATCATCAAGTTTTAGACATATCAAATATGGATAAAGATGAAGCAAAAAGTTATCTAAGAACACAAATGCTAACATACACAATATAACAATGTTTATATACTCTCTTAATATTTTCAATTATAATTAAAAAAACATTTAATTTTAGATTAATATCTAACTTAAAGCAAAAGTAAAGATTTATACTACTAAAATTTTAAAGTATCTTTGTACAAGATTTTACAATTTAAACATAAATAATATAAAAAAATATAAAATAACACAAGCTGTTAGTTATGAAAGGTCTGATATAATCTAAAATGGTTAGTCTAAAAGAAAACTTTAATAATTTTTTATTCTATTTAAAAGAGGTAAGAGGTTATGCATCTAGTTCAATTTTGACATATGAGAATACTTTAAATGAGCTCTCTAAAATATGTCATCTTTATGAAGAGGATGGATGTGTAACTTTAGATATAACGCCTTTAAGATTAAAAAATATTGATAATTCTAAAAAAACTATCTCTAAAAAATTAAGTGCCATTCGTTCATTTATAAAATATATGAGAGAGCAAGAAGAGCTTGAAATAAAGTTAATTGGTGACTCTATAATAAAAGTCCCAAAAACTTTACCTAAACCTATTGATGAAAAAATAATTGATGAGATATTAAAGTTTGCAAATTTAGAAGAGCATTTAATTATTCATCTTCTTTATGGACTTGGATTAAGAATTTCAGAACTTTCAACTCTTCATCTCACTGATATTTCAAAAGAGTGGGTGACTATTCATGGTAAAGGTAATAAAGAGAGACAACTTCCTCTGTTGGAGACTCTTTCTAAAGAGATAGAAGCATATAAAAAGATAGAACAACCAAATATCTTTTTGTTTGAGAAAAATAAAAAACAGATGAGTACTCAGCAGATACGTTATCTGTTTACAAAAGTTTTTAAAAAGAGTGGTATTAAAGCCACACCACATCAACTTCGTCACTCTTTTGCAACACATTTGTTGCATAATGGAGCAAGAATTTCTGACGTTAGTGAACTATTGGGGCATAGCAGTATGGTATCTACACAGATATATACAGAGTTAGGTAGTAGTAAAAAAATGAATGAATATTCAAAAGCACATCCCCTGTGTCAACAAAGATATAAGATAGGAGAATAATATGCAAAACCAGCAATATGTAACTATTACACATTATAAAGAGAGAGAATTCTATTTTTTGAATTATGCAATTCAAACAAAAGATGGTTTTATTACAAAAGAGATTGAGCAGTTCCATGAGAGTGAAAAAGAGCAATTTATAGAAAGAATACGGAATTTACAGGCTAAATATCCTAAAAATCAAATTATCTCATTATCGTTGTCAGCAAATCAAATTGTTAAAGATAAAGAGGATCCAAATCAGGCAAGTGCAAGAATTTTTAAAGAGAATTATGTAGTTCAAGAGAAGATAGATATTGGAAATATTCCAGTAACACTATACTTTTCTCCTTTTGCGATACTTTATGAAGAGTATAAACATAAACTTGATAATAAATTAACCCTTATGATTGGTCTATTTGATCGTAAGCTTTATATTATGTTTGCAACAGAAGATAAAATTCATCAGAGTTGGACTTTAGGGACACGTGGTTTAACAGAAAAACAAGTTGCTGATAGAGTATATAAAAGTATGAAAGCTTATTATAAAATTTCTTATAAATTTGCAGATCATATTGAAATGTTGGTTAGTGATGATTCTCCAAAATTACTTAAAGTATTACGGGAAGAGTTGTCAATGACTATTTTACCAACACAAAAAACCATTCATAATCTTCTTCATCATATGGGTGCAGAACAGAGTAGATTTGTAAGTTCATATATTAAATCATTTTTATCTGCATCACCACAAAGAGAAGTAGCAGCAACTCCACGAGTTGATGAGGTAGCACCTACATTAAACGAGACATCTACTTTAGAAGAATCAGCACTACATAGTCTTGATGATATACGTTTAAATAGTCCGATAGATAGTGCATCATCAATGAATAATGGTGTTTCATTTTTAGATAAGATGAAAGCACTTTTTACATCGTCATCTTTATCAACAGAGCAAGTAGTAGAGAGTAAGCCAGTAAATATACTCTCTTTTCTTCCTCTTCTATTTGTTATCTTATCTGGTGGGTATTTTTCACTACAAAATACAGCGATTCAAGATAAAGCACTTATGTTAGAGTCTCAATCGTATGCACAAGTAAATAATTCACTTTTGGCTATGACGGCAAAGGATGTATTCTCATCTATGGGAAAAAGTGCTGAATTGAAAAGTGCAACTATATCAAGTGATAATATTGAATTAAAAGGTGTGGTTTGGGGAATTGAACCTTTAAGAAATTCATTAAATGCTCTTTATAATGACGGTGAATTTGTTATTAAACCCCTTGAAAACTTTATGACTGAGTTTTCATTTAAATCTAAAGTATAAGAGGCATATGTATGGTAGAAAAATTTAAAAATACGTCAATAGTAACAAAGATTCTTTATATTCTTGCACTGATATTATTTTTTGCATGGGTTATTCCTTCTATGGTAAGTTACTATTCTAATGTAAATAAATATGAGAAAAGTGTTAATGAGATAGAAAAAATCTCTTCAAAATATGCTCTAACTTCAGAGGCTAAACCTTTTACAGTAGAAGCATTTAAGGAGAGTGCAAAAGTATTATTTTCTAAAGTAGATATTAATCCTTTATCAACCAATAGATATGAGGTTAGTATTAAAATGAAAAGAGAAGATATTAAAAGTTTTCATACTTTTGTTGAGACACTTTCTTTACGTTACTTAGTACAAATTGATGGAGCATTAGAGTTTAAAGCTAATGATGAAGATATTGAAGCTAAGATGACTTTAGTTAAACTTTAAATCAAACTTTTCTTCAAAAAGATAAGCTCTAATTTTAGAAGGAATCTTTTTTACCCTACAAAACTCTTTAAACTTTTTAGTCATAGGAGTTGTTTTGTAGGGTGCAATAAAAATCTTATTTTCTAAGACCTCTACAGCCCATACTCCTCCAAATACAAGTGAATGCTCTTTTTTAAGTTCTGTACGTTGTTGAGCAGATAGTAGATAGCCTAATTTTTTTAAATATTTATCTACTAAGCGAATAATTTGATGTTCTTCTTTGTAGCCTAAAATATAAAACTCTTTTTCATGAAAAAGCTCTTTTACCTCTTGGCTTAATGCCTCTTTATCTTCTTTTAAGTAGTTAAAACTTCTTTTTATACCATCTTGATACTCTTCTAAAAATTTATTAGAAAAATGTTTTCTAAAATGGTTACGTTCGTACTTCTCATCGCTGTTACTTTCATCTACAAAATAGTGGTATTTATTTTTTGTTAAGTAGTTGAGTAACTCTTCTTTAGAGTGTTGAAGTAGTGGACGAATAACTTTGTAGTTTTTACGTTCTGATAGAGCCTCTAAGCCTAAAAGTTCAGTAGTTCCTGCACCCTTGCTAAGACGCATTAAAAACCACTCTAATTGGTCGTTAAGTTGGTGAGCTGTTAATAGGTTATCATAGGTTATCATGAGCTTATCAAAGAAAGCATAACGAAAGTCACGAGCATTTTTCTCAAAGTTATTTTCAAAAGATGGAGCATGAGTAATGTGTGCTTTTAAGTGGTACTTTTTAGCCAACTCAAGTGCATATGTTTCTTCTTTTTTACTCTGTTCACGTAAACCATAGTTTACTAAAGCAATGTCAAAAGAGATGTTGTGTTCAAGTAGCAAAAATAGTAGAGCAGAGGAGTCAACCCCTGCTGAGAAAGCAAGGAGATTTTTCTTGTTTTTTAAAAGTTCTAAATTTTCAAGTTCCAACATTTAAATCTCCGTAAATTTATACCCTTTTAATTAATGTACCGAGGAGTCTGTCTCCAGCGAGTTGAGTAATTTTCACTTCATATAAAGCACCAAAAACAATCTCTAAATCAGAAGTATCATTTATGAGAATGTCACCGTCAATATCTTTTGCCCAAAGTGTTGGACGAGCAGACAAGATGTACTCATGTTCATCACTTTCACCATCTAAGATAACGGTAATGGTTTTGTCTAACATCTTTTCTAATGAGGCAGTTGTTGTCACCTTTGCAATCTCTTCAAGAGCTTCAACCCGTGCTTCAATAACCTCTTCTTCTACAGGTTTCATGGTAAATGCAGGAGTAGTCTCTTCATTTGAGTAGAAGAAGACATTAAAACGGTCAAACTTGAACTCTCTCATGAAATCACAAACTCTCTCAAATGCTTCGTCACTCTCTCCGGGGTGACCAGCAATAATTGATGTTCTGATGAATGCATCCTTTTTCGACTTCATATGCTCTAAAAGCTCAATGGTCTTTCTCTCTCCAAATCCACGACGCATCATCTTTAATATACCATCGTCAATCTGTTGAATTGGCATATCATAGTAAGTCTCAAATACTTTTGAGTCTGCAATGGTGTCAATGAGTTTGAATGTAGTCGTACTAGGGTAAAGATATAAAATACGTGCTACTTTTACCCCTTCGATACTCTCTACAGTTTTAATTAAATCAATCAACCCATCTGTTAGCTCAATATCACGACCAAAACTAGAGGAGTCTTGAGAGATAAATGAGAACTCATAGAAGCCTTTAGCAACTAAAGTATTAACTTCTTTTTTAATAGATGCTAAAGTACGAGAGTGAAGTTTTCCTTTAAAAGAAGGAATAGCACAAAAAGAACAAGTTTGGTTACAACCCTCTGCAATTTTGATATAGGCATGAGTGTTTGATCCCGTAATAACTCTATCAGATTCTTCATTTGCTAAGTAGACAGAAGGAGAGAATATACCACGTTTATCTGCAATCATTTTGTCAATTCTTTCATAATCACCAACACCTGTAAAAATATCTACCTCAGGAAGGTCACGTTGTAACTCTTCTTGGTAACGCTCAGTTAAACAACCACTTACAACCAGTAAAGAGTTCTCTTTACGTTCATCATGCAGGTTTAAAATGGTGTTAATGCTCTCCTCTTTTGCAGCATCAATGAAACCACAAGTGTTTACAATAATAACATCTGCAATAGTTGCATCATCAATAATTTCATATTCACGCAGACGACCTAACATTACTTCTGAATCGACAAGGTTTTTGGTACAGCCTAAGCTTACGAGGTGTAGTTTTTTTGACAAAATGTGTTCTCCAAAGGGATTAAAAATATTTTTGTATTGTATCTAATCCCAAAGAGAATTTGCCTTTATGGACGAAGAACCTGCACAACAAATGTTTTTTTATGTAGATTTGATTTAACTGAATGTATTTTACTCTTTGCTTCATTATGTGACATATATGGTCCAATTAATACATAATGTTTATGGTAATGGTTTAAAACGATATAGTTAAATGGTGAGTTTTCTAGTGGCTTAAGAAAATGTTGATTTGGTTCATTTTTTTCAAATACAGCAACTTGTAGGTAATAACCTGGTTGAGCAGATTTTGAAAAAATCTTTTTAGAACTATTTTTAGTTGATTTGTATGATGCTATATTGCTACTATAGGTAGCTGTAGCTCCATCTCTGTCAACTATTCCAGATTCAACCTCTTGTATTGGTTGTGCTTTATTTTTTACACCTGTTTCACAACCAAGTACTAAAAGTAGTAGTGTTGTTAATAAGATAGTTTTTTTCATCTTTTCCCTTTTTTACTAAAATCATAACTTAGGCAAACTTGATAGAACTTTATTGATGAACTATTTTATTGTAAAACAGTAGTTTTATAAACTTCCTGCATCATACTCATCCACTCTTTACTTACAGGGTAGCTTTGATTAGGGTACAACCAATCCTGCTTATGACAGTAGTAAATGACATATTCATCACTATATTTTAAAGCTTTTTTTAGTGTCTTTTCAATATGTTTTATACTAGAGGTATTAAGTGTTGTATATTCATCATAGGTACTCTTTTGTCCAATATTAAAGACCATAAAACCAATACCTACTTCTTCTGCCCATGTGGTTCGTTCACTTTTTGGAACTACCCAATGGTAGTTTTCATTTAAATTATTATATCTACTTTTTGCTATGTCATTTTTTCGCCACTGATAAGCATTTCCGAAATGTTTGTTTTTACGATATTTGTAGCTCTCTCCCATGTCATGTAGAGAGGCTTTAGCTCCTAGCCCTTGTTTGAGACCTGAAAAGATAGCACCATGAAACTCATGCTCTCTTGGTAAACCCATATCAATAACAATTGGGTAGTTTTTGTTAGAGTTCTCATGAGATAGGGAAGGACCTAAGTAGACAAGCATAGTAAGTTTTGGGTAGTTTTTGACCATACTACTCATAATATTTTTAAAACGTAGTGTCACCTGCTCAATATGTTCTTTAAAGGTATATTTTGAATTTCTATAAGCATTTTCATCGACCCATGCACCTTCTGCTCCAGCTCTCTCCCAATCTTTGTACTGGCTAGGGTTCTTTTTAATCTCTTTGGTAGTTGGGAACTTAAAGTTGACCATTTTTTGAGCCTCTTTACTATATGGTTCATCATCAAAAACGATACCTTTAAATCCTAAATCTTTGGCTACTTGTGCTACAAGGGCAAAGTTTTTACTCACTTGTTCCCATGCTTTGTCGTTCCAAAAGTCAGCTGGAAAGTGAATGTTTACTTGTAAGAAGTTCTCTTTATTTGGATAGAGGTTTTTTACCCCTTTTATTTCATCCCAGATGTAGTCGTAGCTTAGTACTCTTCCTTTTGCCATAACTAAGTCAGTATAGTGATTCCCCACCATTACAAAACCAGAAAAGGGAAGATGTGAAATATGTTCATGGTTAGCAATAAAGTTTTTTGCCATATGTGGGAACCAGCCGTTTCCCTCTGCCAAAATAAGTTTTTTTTCAGCACTGAATAGTGGAGATATAAATATTAGGATTAAAAGTATAAATGCTTTCATTTGTAGACTCTTTTTTTTCTTTATCATAGCATAAATTAGTTATAATTAAATAACAAAAAAAAATATACTAAATTAGGATTTTAATGCTCTTTAATAGTTATGAGTTTATATTTGCTTTTTTACCTTTGACATTTATATTATATTTTTATTTAAATCATATAAAAGTTTATAAACTTTCAAAATTATTTTTAGTTCTTAGTTCACTCTTCTTTTATGCTTGGTGGAATGTGATTTATCTGCCAATAATTATAGCTTCAATGTTTTTTAACTATAGATTTGGAAAATTTTTAACAAGAACAGATGTTCCCCCAAAAAATATTCTTCTATTGGGTGTTTTTCTTAACTTAGCACTACTTGTATATTTTAAATATTATAATTTTTTCATAGAAAACTTTAATTTAATATTTAATTTAAATATAGGGCTTTTAAATTTAGCTTTGCCTTTAGCAATCTCATTTTTTACCTTTCAACAGATCTCCTATTTGGTTGACTCTTATCGGAGAGAAACTAAAGAGTATGACTTCTTAAATTATGCTCTTTTTGTTACCTTTTTTCCTCAGCTCATAGCAGGTCCCATTGTTCACCATAAAGAGATGATGCCCCAATTTGCTAATGGTGAAAACAGATGTATGAATGGTAGAAATATTAGTATGGGTGTTTTTATTTTTTCTCTTGGACTTTTTAAAAAGGTTGTTATTGCTGACACCTTTTCTACTTGGGCTACTAAAGGATTTGATGTTGCAGAGAGTTTAAATTTATTTGCAGCATGGTTTACCTCTCTTTCGTATACTTTTCAGCTCTATTTCGATTTTTCAGGATATACCGACATGGCAATAGGTGTAGCGTTGCTTTTTAATATTAAATTGCCCATTAACTTTAACTCTCCTTATAAGGCTTTAGATATACAAGACTTTTGGAGACGTTGGCACATTACTTTGAGTCGTTTTTTAAGAGACTATATCTATATTCCTCTAGGAGGAAATCGGAAAGGAGAACTCTTTACCTATGCTAACTTGATGGCGACGTTTATTTTAGGTGGTTTTTGGCATGGTGCTGGTTGGACATTTCTCTTTTGGGGTTTTCTTCATGGATTAGCTTTAATTATCTATAGAGTATGGGAAAAATATGGATTTAAACTTTGGTCATGGCTTGCTTGGCTCATTACTTTTAATTTCATTAATATTTCATGGGTCTTTTTTAGAGCTAAAGAGTGGGATGATGCCATTAAGGTACTGAGTTCTATGTTCTCTTTCGAGAATGTAGTTCTTCCTAAGTTTTTAGAGGCAAAACTTGGGTTTTTAAGTAACTACAATGTTGAGTTTGGATTTTTCTACTGGTATATGGAGACCATTATCTGGATTCCTATGGCATTTTTGTTGGTTCTGCTCTTTAAAAACTCTCTTCAAACGTTGGATACCTTTAGAGTAAATATGAGAACAGCACTCTTTACAGGGTTTGTTTTAAGTGCTGGAATTCTCTCTATGAACAGAGTTTCAGAGTTTTTATATTTTAACTTTTAAGGGAGGGGAGTTGATGAGTAGTAAAAAATGGTTGAGCGTTGTATTTTTAGTTATTTTTCTCAATATGGCACTAGTGGCTTTAGTGAACTATGTTGTTGATCCTTTTGGTATTTTTGGAACAAATATCTTAAAAAATAATTTACAGATGAATGAGCGTTTTGTTAAAATAGAGTATATTGAGAAGAATCATCAAAAATATAATGCCTACCTCTTTGGTTCAAGTAGAATAGGTGTGGTTGACCCCAAAGTTATTGAGAAGTATGTACCAAATAGTAAGTTTTATAACTTTACCGTTAGTTCTGCAAATTTACATGACTATTTAATGCATCTTCGTTATTTTGTAGAGCAGAATTATGAGATTAAAACGCTCTATTTACAACTAGATATTGATGACATGAACAACTATGGACAAGACAGTTCTGATTATTTAAGTCAGTTGCATCCCCATGTAACTCATGATTCTTTGGCTCTTTTTTATGCTCGTTACCTTTTAGGTTTTTTTCCTTTAAATATACGGACAAAAATTGAGGTAAATTTAGCACAAGAAGTGAAGAAAACTTATGATTTAGAAAATGGTACATGGGAACTTCCTTATAATGAGAAAGCTCTAAGAGAAGATGCAAAAAAGTATGTAGAGCAAGAGAAGAGTTTTCATTTTAAAAATAGAAGAGTTATCTACTATACACAAGAGGTGCATAACAAAGAAGCATTAAAAGAGATAGTAGAAATCTGTAAAGAGGAGAAGATTAAACTCTATCTGTTTATAACACCTCATAACCAAAATATGATGGATACTTTTGTTCTTGAAGATTATAGAAAATATTTAAGAAATATTTCAGAAATAACTACTTTTTATGATTTTAGTGGTTATAATTCTGTTACAACAAACAATGAAAACTACTACGAGATGAGTCACTATCGACCTCATGTTGCTAGATGGGTTGCAGCATATATTTTTAATGATAAAAGCGTAAATATACCAAGAGATTTTGGAAAGATAATAGAGAAAGGAGATATAAATGGTCACTAATATTTATGTAAATTGGTTACTCTCTTTTTTCTATGCTCTCTTTTTTGTCTATTTTATACCATGGACAGAACTTTATGGAAGTGAATTTGTAGATATTTTTTCATATATGGAACGAATTATTTATTTGCATGATGGAGGAAGAGAAGTTGAACATTGGGGAGTTCAATGGCTGATTAATGAACCTCTTTGGAAAGGAATAATTGTTCTTTTAGGAGATTTATTTACAGACTATAGAGCTGTACTTTATGGAGTATCTTTTGTAACGGTTTTTGTCTATGTCTCTTTCCTTATAAAAAGAGTAGAGTTTTATGTCGCAATGATTTTCCTACTTAATCCTATGATGGTTGACCTTTTTATTGCTCAAATACGAATAGTTGTGGCTTTTTCGTTAGTACTTATCGCTTATGACTTAGCCTCACGAGAAAATATAGCAAAATTTGTACCTATTATTTTACTTATAATGGCAGCACTTATTCATATCTCTATGCCTGTATTTTATGCTATTTACTATTTACTATATAGATTAAATGATATGGTTGAAGATAAGAAATATTATCTTATTGCACTCTTTACAGCACTCTTTATTGCTTTGTTTATGAAGTATGGAAGTAATCTGCTTTTAACCATGATTGGAGATAGACATGCTGGATATGATAAATATATCGCTTCTAGTTCTATCTCTTACTCTATTACTTGGTTTATTATAGCCCTTATTATTGGAACTTTTGGAGATTTCTCTGATCATAAAAAAAGAGTTTTTATTGCTTATTCAATTACTATCTTAAGTTTTTTCTTTTTCTCTTCATTACTCAATGTCTTTGCTGCGAGATATGTGGCTGTTATTATGCCCATTATTATTTTGTCTATTGACTATTTACCAAAACACATTAAACAAGGAACCTATATGTTCCTATTACTTTACAATTTATATTCATTTAAATATTGGTTAGCACTAAGCATTTTATAAAAGGAACAAATATGATTTTTCTAAAATGGTTCAAACAGCGTCTGGTTTTTACTAGACGACTTTTTATTGAACTTTATAACAAAACAATTTATCAAAAGCAGTCACAGTTTATTTTACATAGAGTTAATGGACACCGTTGTCCCTATGAGGCAATTTTGTTCTACTCTCTCATCGGTAGAGTAGGGTTTGCAACCAAAGAGTTCATAGCTCTCATTAGCAACAATCGAATCTTTAAAAAAAGCATAAGTATTGACGGATTTGAGAAAGAGGTAGACTACCAAAAGCTCTATGAAAAAGGAGATGATAATCTGCTCTATCCTAAGTCACCCATGGTCAATGCTCATGAAGTTAAGATTGAAGATAGCTACTATGAAAAAATAGCAAACTCATTTCTACTTGCTTATAAACATGAGAGTGAAGGTAAAGAGATCTCTGATGAGTGGGAGAGAATCTCTACAGAGTTTAGAGATATATTTTTTGATGAAAATAACAAGATTATAAAAGAGAATTTAGAGAACTTTAGAGGTGACCCCAAGATTTACTCTAAGATTTTTAATAACCAATATCCTTATATTTCAAAAGAAGAGGGCTATGTAAAGAGTTATCTCAATGCCATAGATTTAGTTTTAGAGTATCACCGTTATTCAAGTAGAATTAACAAAGAGATGTTGGCTTCTATCTCAGAGAGCAAAGCAGGTAACTACCTAAGCATCAACTACCGAGGAAAGAAGCTAAGTGAACAGCTCATTCAACATATGGTCATTACCCATGACTTAGTAACACATGTGCCTTTTTCTACCCAAAAAAGAGAGGTCATTTTAGACATAGGTTGTGGTTTTGGAGGGAGTGCTAGACTACTTAACTATCACACACCAAATGCCACACAGATTTTACTAGATTTACCAGAGACGCTTTTTTTAACAGCCTACTACCTAAAGTACAACTTTCCTAACAAAAAGATAGCTCTTTTAGAAGACATTTACCCACACTTAGAGAATTTAGATGAGGTCATAGCAGAGTATGATTTTATTATCATCCCTCCTTTTGTGCTAGACCATATTAAAAATGACAGTATAGACTTAGTGGTAAATGCTTCCTCTTTAGCCTTCATGTCAGAAGAGTACTTAAACTACTACTTAGAGCAGACAAACAGAGTCTTAAAAAATGGAGGCTACTTCTACTCACTCAACACTACAGAGGACAGCGAATGGGGAATCGGCTCACACAACTGGGACTACAGAGCCAACTACTTAACGGTGTCGCACAACTACGACAACCGTTTCTCTTACCCACAATGGTTGGGTAGGAAGTTAGAGGGGTAGTAAATACCCTATAGTTCCAAACAATATCGTCCAAAA
>Ga0256827_10000062_pt1 | contig 54733 bp, 54 predicted proteins | sample CV84metaG_FD_185977 | JGI IMG/M metagenome (GOLD analysis project Ga0256827, IMG submission 185977) | Hydrothermal vent microbial communities from East Pacific Rise, Pacific Ocean - CV84 | ecosystem: Environmental > Aquatic > Marine > Hydrothermal vents | place: Pacific Ocean: East Pacific Rise... | reverse complement strand
TGTTGTTCCCGGCAACCACGATGACCGATTTCATCTTTGCTCTGCTTTTGGAGAGCATGCCTGTCCAGTTCTAGATAGTGGTTTGATCAATTATGTGGTTGAAGGGTATCCAATTCGGCTGATCGGGATAGACAGTACTGTTTCCGGTGAGCCCGGAGGTGAGATATGCGCGGTGAGGGGTGACTGGCTTGAAGCGAGGCTGGCTGAGGGGGGAGACCGACCGACGGTTATCTTTATGCACCATCCGCCGCTCAAGTGTGGGGTTCTGGAAACAGATGAAGATGGTTTTATCGGTGCCGACAGATTTGGTGCTATCGTCGAGAAATATCCCAACATAAAAACTATTCTATGTGGACACATTCATCTTCCGGCTCATGCCGGGTGGCGGGGGACCGTTGTCAGTACCGCTCCAAGCATGGGGATCCCGCTGGTGCTTGATCTCACTATGGAGCAGCCGTCTCAATTCACTCTGGATGTCCCCGGTTATCAACTCCACGCCTGGTCGCCGGATGAGAATTTAGTCTCCCACACCATTTTCGTTCGAGAAACCGCTGGTCCCTACCTGTTTGAAGAATACTCCTGAGGTTAAATCCCCACCGCACTTCTTAGGTCGCTCGATCCTGCCGATGTTGTTTATATATCTGGTAAATCGGTGGCGCCAGCAACAGAAAAATAATTCCCCACAGTGCCAGAGCCTGAGGACGGTTAAAGAAAATTGCATAGCTCCCATGACCCATGATCAATGCCTGAGCGAATCCCGTTTCGGCAATCGGTCCGAGAATCAGCCCCAGGATCAGTGCCCCCAGAGAAAAGCCGGTTTTTTGCAGGATAATGGCAGCCAGGCCGCAGGCCAGAGCGATGAAAATGTCGAGGATACTGTTATTCATGGCATAGGAGCCAAGAACTGAAAAGAGGCAGACAACTGGAATAAGCAGAGCTGTTGGAGTGAGAGAAATCTTGGCAAAGTAGGGGGCCATAAACAGACCGAGAAGCAGAAAAATAATATTGGCGACAAACAGCGAGAGGATAAAAGCGTAGGTCATCTCACCATAGGTGGTGAATAGTTCTGGACCGGGAATCAGTCCATGAATCAGCAATCCCCCCAGCAGGGCTGCAGCGACACTGTTGCCGGGGATTCCCAGGGTGAGGGTTGGGACCAGCGAGCCACCGACGCAACCGTTGTTTCCTGCTTCTGCGGCGGCAATCCCTTCTGGATTTCCTTTGCCGAACAGCTCCGGATGTTTAGAGCGTCGTCGGGCGATATTGTAGGACATAAAGGCGGCAATCGTGGCCCCCTCACCGGGGAGAATCCCGACGATTGTCCCCACCAGAGACCCCAGAACAATCGGTTTGTGAATCCCTTTTGGCAGTGGTTCCCGTTTGATCTTTTTAATTGCCGAGGTATCGGTAATGATACTTTTTGCTCCGGTCAGCTCCAACATCTGTGAGATGGAGAACATTCCGATCAGTGCCGGCATGAAGGCGATCCCATCGAATAGATCGGTAAAGCCCATCGTATAACGCAACATTCCCGACATCGGATCGGTTCCGACTACCGCCATAATCAGTCCGATTAACCCGGAAATAATTGCTTTGACCAACCGATTCTCATCGTCCGCCATTGAAACAATCCCTGCCAATCCAAGAATCGCCAGAAGAAAGTATTCCGGGGGGCCAAAGGTGAGGGCAAAAACTGCCAGAGCCGGAGCAATCAACAACAGGATAAATGCCGAAAACATCCCCCCGGTAAAACTGGCAATCACTGAAACTTTCAGTGCCAGTCCCCCATGCCCCTGTTGGGTCATCGGATAGCCCTCAATCGCGGTCGCAACCGCAGCGGGAGTTCCTGGAGTTCGCAACAGGATTGCCGGGATTGATCCGCCGTACATGGCTCCGCAGTAGACTCCACCCATCAACAATAACCCGGTCAATGGTTCCAGAGCAAAAGTGACCGGGATCAGTAACGCAACTGCCATTGTTGCAGTGAGACCCGGCATGCCACCGACAATTACTCCAGAGGTTGTACCGATAAAAACGGCAAACAGTGAAACCGGTGTAAACAGGGCATAAAGGGCTTGCAAAATCATAAGTGCAACCTTTTAGAACAGAGAACCTTCAGGGAGCGGGACTTCGAGCAGTGTGGCAAAGACCAGATAGACGAAGAGGAGGACTCCGGCTGAAGTTAAAGTAATTGAAATTGGTTTTTTTGCTCCAAGCAAAAGCATGGCAAGGGGGAGAAATAGTACTGATGATGGGTAAAACCCCAGATAGGACAGTGCCATCGAATAAATCATCAGCAGGATGAACAGTCCCCAGAAACGGAGCGGGACGGTTGCAATGGTCATTTTTTCGGTGGTTGCCTGACGACGATTTTTAAACCAGAGGAATAGTTCAAGGCTGCAGAAGAACCCCAACGCCATTCCCAGAAAGCGGACATACAGAGCAGTGGATCCCTGAACTGAAACCGGGTAGCTTGCCGTGCTGCGATAGAGCAGCACGGCAAGAATCAGGTAGCCACTGAGGATGATTAACTCAGCAAGGCGTTTTGTCATGATTAATTACCAAGGGTTCATATCGTAAAACTTTTGCGTTTCAGCCTGTAAGTTAGTGAGATACTTTAAGTATTCTGGCCCGGTCATTGGCAGACGGAATAGCACCGCCTTGTCACAGGCTGCGGCAAACTCAGGATCTTTATTCACTTTTGCGACCAGATCATCCAATTTGGCCAGAATTTTCTTATCTACTTTGGCCGGGGCAACAAAGCCACGGGTTGCTGTCATACTGACAGGATATCCCTGCTCTTTTGCAGTTTTGACGTCGGGGAGGATATCAGAACGCTGATCAGCCAGAATTGCGATAATCCGGGCTTTTCCGGCCTTGTGTTGGGCTTGCAGTTGAGACAGATTCATGAAGCTGGCATCAATGTGGCCACCTAAAATCATCGCTTTCTGCTCAGTTGATCCCTTGGTCGGCATCAGGTTGAATTTGACACCGGTCTGTTGCTCAAATTTTTTCGCTGCGACAAAATCATCAGAGCCGATTCCATTAACTGCGGCAGTCAGGCTTTTAGCTTTAGCGGCAGCGATAAACTCTTTCAGGTTTTTGATCGGACTGTCGGCGGGAACACCGATAATCAATGGATCCTGCATGGCATTGCCAATAATGTGAAAACTGTCAAGAGTGTAACGGGCCCGCTTGGAAACAATATGGGCAACGATCTGGGTGGTGAAAACCATCCCGATGGTGTAGCCGTTTGGTTTGGCGCGGGCAATTTCCTCAAACCCTTTTTGGCCACCGGAACCACCGATATTTCTGATGATGAACTCAGCATTTGGCCAGTATTTTTTTGCCGATTTAATAAATAGACGGGCGGTTGTATCGGTTGAGCCACCCGCTTTGGATGGAACAATAATTCGAATTGGTTTTTCCGGATAGGCAGCCAGAGCAGAGAGCGGGAAGATCAGGGCCGCAGCAATAATCAACACAAGAATTTTACGCATTTTTGCCTCCAGGTAAGGTGATTAGTTTGGCTTTCCAGGTATTTTATTTAGTAAAGGTGAGCGATGTTGTGGCCAGAGTTTCATACTCATTACTCATCGCGTCAATTTTATAACTACCAGCTTTAATAATCTTTTTCTTAACCATGTGACCGTAGCTCCAGGTTGTTGCCCAGTTTCCGGATGCATCAGCCACCGGAACCGGCTTAAGTGAACCGCTTAAATCGCTTTTAATTCCATCGGCAGAGTTGAAAATCAGGACAATGTTGGTTCCCGGTTCGTAACCGGTACCGCTGATTTCAATGCTTCCCTTTATGTCAAGCTTAGCCGGTCCATCAGCAAAAACTTTGTAGTTCATGGTGTCTGTTTTGGAGCTTATTCCGGTACATCCAGTAAATAATGACGCGACGGCAAGCATAATGGTTACAGCGATGAAACGTTTCATCTGTTTCCTCCTTTTTTATTGCTTCCTTGTTGATGGGTTAATCACTTTTGTCCAGAAAAATTGGATAGAGACAGTGGCTATTTGATGGTTCTAGTGGGTAGTTTTAAAGTCATATTTAATCGAGCTGATAATAGGTTATCATTTTGACAAACAAACCAAAACTTAAATTTTATTCATCGGTGAAGATCTAATAACGGGGGATTTCTGGTGGTATTTATTGGCGTGCAGCTATTGTTTTGTTCTTAATCTTTATTTAACACCCGCAGAAATGATCCTTTACGGGGACTTAAAGATGACCTGAAAACCATTCAATTTATACCTGGAAATTGTATACAGTATTCAATTGTAAAGGTGATCAAATTGCTAGGATTTAAAAGAAATATTCAGGGTTTAGATAGTGAAACCGGACAGTTGTCGTTTGTCCACGATCTGTTATAAAAAAACATAACAATAAAATCTTGACAAGAAAGGGCCGTTCCGCTAGAAGATACGTGGTTTGTTTGCGCTGTTGGAAAATGTGTGAATGCACACTCTGAAAACGTACGAAAGAGGGTTGTTTGAGCAGACACTCTGCCGTGCAGGTTTCCTCCAAGGAGGTATGATTCGTTATGACCGAACAGTATTTGGTCGATTATATGTATGTGTTGGTGCTTTTGGTCATGGGTGCAATCTGTGGCCTGGCTCCGTTGCTGATCTCTACATTCTTTGCCCCCCGAGAGCTCTACAATAAGACTCTGGATACCTACGAATGTGGTATGGATCCTTTTGGAACGGCCTGGAATATCCGTTTTGATATCTCCTACTATCTCTATGCGCTGATTTTTCTGGCATTTGATGTCGATATTTTGTACCTGTTTCCCGTTGCTACTGCCTTTGATAAGGTTTCGGCAGTCCGGGGAATTTCTGAATTATTGATTTTTGTTGGTATTTTGTCTCTGGCGATTGTTTATGCCTGGGTTAAGGGAGTATTTTCGTGGACGAACAGAAGAAAAGCCTGCTGAACGTACACTCCTATACCAAGGAGTGTATAGAGCGCTACGATGGCGCTTCTTCGCAGCAAACCAAAACCTCAGATGCTCCACCTTTGATCAGGATGAAGCTGTCCGATGCGATCTTCAATCTGTGTCGGGCTAACTCCCTCTGGCCGCTCACCTTTGGTCTCTCCTGCTGTGCGATCGAGATGATGTGCTGTGGTATGGCCCGTTTTGATATGGCCCGCTATGGTGCTGAAGTTTTCCGCCCTTCGCCGCGGCAGTCTGATCTGATGATTGTTGCCGGCACGGTTAACCGTAAAATGGCCCCCGCTCTGGTGACACTATATGAGCAGATGCCGGCACCGCGTTACGTTATTGCCATGGGGAACTGTGCGATGGCAGGTGGCCCTTTTGCGGTGGAAGCGAATTACGATGTTGTTCTCGGGGTTGATCAGCTGATTCCGGTTGATGTTTATATCCCCGGTTGTCCGCCACGTCCGGAAGCATTGATTGAAGGTATTCTGCAATTGCAAGAGAAGATTACCGGCAAGCGTTTCCCACTTCCGCAGAACAAGATGCCGAAGGGGGCGTAAAAAATGGATATTAATAATGTAAAAAAACAGTGGCAGACGTTAGCAACAACCGTTGAAGCGGTTGATTATGCTGTCAGTGGTCATGACTATAGTCTCTCTCTGGAGCGTGACAAGGTGCGTGATTTTGCTGCCTTTATGCTGGAGGAGGGGTTTTACCTGGTTGATCTGATGGCGGTTCATGTGACCCCGGCGATTGAGGTGGTCTATCAGTTTGCTCATGTTGAGACTCGATGCCGGGTGCTGGCCCGGGCTTTTGTTGATGACAATGTTGAGATGCCAACCATCTCCGATATCTATCAGGGTGCTAACTGGCACGAGCGTGAAACCCGTGATTTCCACGGTGTAGTATTTATTGATCATCCCTACCTTCATCCGCTGATCCTGCCGGAAGAGGATGTCGAGTTGAAGCCGCTGTTGAAGGCGGAAGCAAAGCTTAAGGATGTTGAGGCGATAAGGCGTCAACCACCGGAGCCTGCGCCTGAGCCAAAACCCAAGGCTAAACCTGAAGCTAAACCTGAGCCGCCCAAAAGTCAGGAGCAGAGCTGATGAGTATGAATGTAGAAGTATTGGAAGACGACAAACATCATCGCTATGTTCTGAACATGGGGCCTCAACACCCCAGTACCCACGGTGTTTTGCGGGTTCTGTTGGAACTTGAAGGTGAGTATGCGATGAACCTGCTGCCGGTTCTTGGTTATGGTCATCGTTGTCATGAGAAAATTGCTGAATTTAAACCGGCTAAATCATTCATGCCGAATACCGCCCGGATGGATTATCTCGGTGCATTGATTTACAACCATGGCTTTGCTCAGTTACTGGAGCGTGCCTGCGGAATTGAAGTTCCGGAGCGGGTTGAATATATCCGGGTGATCACTTCAGAGCTGAACCGGATTCAGAGTCATCTGCTCTGGTATGGCGCCTACCTGCTTGACCTGGGAGCGTTTACCCCGATCATGTATGCTTTTGATGATCGTGAGCATATTCTTGATATCCTGGAGGATGTCACCGGTTCACGGTTGACCTATTGCTACTTCCGGGTTGGCGGGGTGAGCAAAGATATTGATGACAAGTTTGTCACCAGTACCAGAGCTTTTGTCAAGCGGTTACGCGGTCGCTTTCCGATGTACGAAGATCTGGTGAATGGCAATGTCATTCTCCAGAACCGGTTGATTGATATCGGTGAACTCACGCCCCAGACCTGTGCCCGTTACGGGGTGACCGGGCCGCTGTTACGCGGAACCGGGGTTGCTTACGATATCCGTCGAGCAGAACCCTATTCAATCTATTCAAAGTTTGATTTTGAAATCCCGACGGAGACCAAAGGTGACTGTATGGCTTCATTTCTGGTTCGATTCCGTGAACTGGAGCAGAGCCTGAGAATTATTGAACAAGCTTTGGATTCATTGCCGGAAGGGCCGATCATGGCCGCCAAGGTGCCAAAGAAGTTGAAGATACCAGCTGGTGATTATAACAGTTCAGTTGAGGCTCCACGTGGTGAGCTTTCATACTATCTCGTTTCTGATGGATCAGATGTCCCGTATCGCCTCAAGGTGAGAACGCCATCCTATTCTAACCTCAGTATTGTCCCTGAAGTCTGTCAGGGGATGCTGATTTCGGATGTGGTGTCGGCGATGGGTTCTCTGGACTTGGTTATCCCCGAGATTGACAGGTAGGGTATATGGAAATCTTTTACAGTATTCTTCCGGAGTTGATTCGGATGGTTGTTGCTGCCGTATGTGGGGCGGTGATTGTGTTTGGTAACGCTCTGGTGATGGGTTATGCCGAGCGGAAACTAGCCGGTCACATCATGTTGCGGCCCGGCCCGATGGAAGTTGGTCCGCATGGTCTTTATCAGCTGGTCATCGATGGGCTGAAATTGATGGGTAAGCAGCTGGTGATTCCGAAAAATGCGGACAAACCGCTGTTTATGCTGGCTCCATTGCTGGCGTTCGCGCCGGTGTTTGTTCCGCTGCTGGTGATCCCGTTTAGTGATAAGATTCAGGGTTTTGATCTGGATGTCGGCCTGTTATTGATTCTGGCATTTGCCTCGATCAATGTTTTGGCTATCCTGATTGGTGGTTGGAGCTCCAACAACAAGTACTCCCTGTTTGGTGCGATCCGTTCGGTTGCCCAGAATGTCGCTTACGAAATTCCGATGCTCCTCTCATTGCTGGCGATTATCTTCATGACCAACAGCTTCAGCCTGAAAGAGATTGCAGCAGCACAGAGTCCGGTCTGGTTTGTCATCATTCAACCCCTGGCTTTTTTGATCTATATCGTTGCTATGGTTGCCGAGACAAACCGGGCTCCGTTTGACTTACCTGAGGCCGAGAGTGAGTTGACCGCCGGTTTTCATACCGAGTACAGCGGCATGAGTTTCAGCCTGTTTGTGTTGGGTGAATATGCCAACATGTTTATCGTCTGCAGTGTGGCAACGGTTTTCTTCCTTGGTGGAGATTCCGGAATCCCGTTACCCTACTTTGAGTACAGCGGGATCATCTGGTTCTTGATGAAGGTTTATGCGTTGATGTTCTTCCTGGTCTGGATCCGTTGGACTTACCCCAGAACCCGTTTTGACCAGTTGATGAACTTCTGCTGGAAATATCTGATTCCCTTTTCATTAGTTAATCTCCTTATTACTGTCGTGATGGTGAAGCTACTATGAGATCGTATTTTTCAAAATTATTTACGGGAGCATGGAGCCTTATCGTTGGCTTGAAAGTCACCATCAAGGCAATGTTCTCACCGATTGTTACGTGTCAATATCCACGGGAAAAACTGGAGGTAACTCCAAACTACCGAGGCCATATTGATCTGGTTAAGTTTGCTGATACCGGTACCCACAAGTGTATCACTTGTGGCAGCTGTATGCGTGAGTGTCCTTCTGACTGTATTGTTGTCGATGGAGAGAAGCGCGAGGGGGTCAAGGGGAAAGCATTGACGGTTTTTACCCTTAACTTTACTAAGTGCAGTTTATGCGGTGCCTGCGTAGAAGTCTGTCCGACCAAAGCTCTCGATTACTCTGATGAGTATGAGCTGGCAGGGTTTGCCCGTACGGATTTTCACTACGACCTGTTAAAGAGAGTGGAGGAACGGGAATGATTGTTTATAAGTACATCGCCGAAGCTCTCTTTTATGCTTTTGTGGCCTTGACATTTATGGGTGGATTTATGGCAATCCGCTCCCGGCTATTGATGCATGCGGTGCTCGGTTTGGCTATCTCACTGTTCGGAGTTGCCGGGCTTTACTTCTATCTTGGCAGTCCATTCCTGACCATGATGCAAATTCTCATCTATGTCGGAGCGGTCTGTATCATCATTGTCCTTGGCGTTATGCTCGGCAATACACCAGACCAGCTGGCAATCAAAAATGTAACCAGGAAAAATCTGTTGCTGGCTTTACTGGCCTGTTCGACCGGTTTTATCGCTCTGTTTGTTGCCACGATCAGCAGAACCGAGTTTATCCCGGCGACACACAAGGTTGGTGATATGTCGATCCGGTTTATCGGTGAAAGCCTGCTATTCCAGTACTGCCTGGCCTTTGAATTGATTTCAGTCATATTGCTGACCGCGATTATTGGCTCGATTATTCTGGCACGGGGCGGTCGGGAGGAAAAAGTATCATGATGATCAGTGCGAACTTAAACACCTATCTGATTATTTCGGCAATTTTGCTGGTGATCGGACTCTATGGCATGGTTCAGCACCGTTCTTTGATCGGGATGCTGATTTCCAGTGAATTTATCCTCAATGGTGCAGCACTTAATTTCATGGCATTTAATCGCTTTGTTGCACCGAATCCGGCGGTTGGACAAATCTACACCTTGTTCATTATGGGAATTGCTGCCGCAGAAGCGGCAATCGTGATCAGTATTATTATTACGGTCTATCGGAAGTTTAACAGTGAAGATCCTGAGCAGCTTCACGATATGAAATTGTAATACTGCGCTTCTGACGTTTTACACTTGGTACAGCAGCCATGCGGCTCTGCTAGCTCGATACACCATTTGAGAAAGAACAGGCAATGAACACAATTATCACCAGTAAAATAATTATAACAATGCTGATCCCGATGATTACAGCACTGCTGGTTTTCCTTTCGGGGAGAAAAGAGAACCTGCGTGACGGGATCTCGGTTGTCGGTGCCATCCTGACGTTTGTTTCGGTGATCAGTTTTCTACCGACAATTCTCGGTGGCGATCAGTTACAATACACCTTGTTTCAGCTCTACCCGGGGGTTGCGGTCAAGTTGAACCTTGATCCTCTCGGCGTTATTTTTGCTCTGGTGGCATCGTTTCTGTGGATCTTGGCCAGCCTCTACTGTATCGGTTATATGCGTGGCCTGGATGAACACGCCCAGACCCGTTTTTATGTCTGCTATGCTGTTTCCGTCGGTGCCGCGATGGGTGCTGCCTTTGCCGGCAACCTGTTCACCCTCTATCTGTTCTACGAAATCGTCTCTATTTTCACTTATCCGCTGGTCATGCACCACCAGGATAAAGAGGGGTATGCCGGGGCGAAAAAATATATTATCTACCTGATGTTTACGTCGAAGGCGTTCCTGCTACCGGCGATGATTATTATCTATGTTCTCTGCGGAACGCTCGATTTTAACTCAGCCAATATTGCTCACGGGATTTTCCCTGCTGATGCTGATCGCTTTGTTGTCGGGATCACCTATCTCCTCTGCCTGTTCGGTTTCGCCAAGGCCGGGATTATGCCACTCCACAACTGGTTGCCTGATGCGATGGTTGCACCGACTCCAGTCAGTGCTCTGCTTCATGCGGTTGTCGTGGTTAAGGTCGGGGTCTTCTCCATCTGTCGGGTGATGCTGTCAATTTTTGGTACCGACATCCTCAATGAGACCGGCCTCGGTCTGATGACGGCCTATTTTGTCTCATTTACGATCCTGACGGCGTCGGTGATTGCGTTGACCAAGACAAATCTCAAAGCCCGTCTGGCCTATTCCACTGTCAGCCAATTATCCTATATTGTTCTTGGTGTGGCGATGTTGACGACCAATTCAATTACCGGTGGTCTGATCCATATTGCCAACCATGCTCTGGCAAAGATCACCCTGTTCTTTGCTGCTGGCTGTATCTTTGTTGCCAGTGGGAAAAAAGATATTTCTGAGATGGGCGGTCTGGCCAAGCGGATGCCCTGGACGATGACGGCATTTGGCCTTGCTTCGCTGGGGATGATCGGCGTTCCGCCGGTAGGTGGTTTCGTCACCAAGTGGTATCTGGCATTGGGGACACTCGATCTGCATAACTGGATTCTCCTGTGTGTCCTGCTGGTGAGTAGTATGTTGAATGCCTGCTATTTTGTCCCGGTTGTCCTGAAGGCTTTCTTTGGTAAACCGTTGCCTGCTGATGAGGGGATAACCGGGAGTCTTGAGGGAAAACCGCTGATCATGTTCATGGTTATCCCGCTGGTTATCACCGGTACCCTATCGGTACTGATCGGTGTTTATCCAAATCTGTTTCTGGACCTCATTAACCTTATGGTGAAGTCATGATGGTAAAGTTTCTAACTTATTTACGGGAAAGACCAGTCTTTCTGAAGTGGTTTCTGGTCTCGATACTTGCTTTTTCGGTTGTCTATGACCTGTTTGTTGATCGACATCATGCCGAATTTTGGGGCGGCCATCTGGTCGGCTTCTGGGCGGTATTCGGATTTGTCGGTTGCCTGGCGATGATTGTGTTCTGCAAAGGGCTGTCACACGTATGGCTGGAGAGGGACAAGGATTATTATGACAAGTAGTATTTTTATGCATCCAGCCACCATGTTTATTATTGGTGCGCTGCTGTTGCCTCTGGCTAATAAACTTAAGGTGCAAAAGCTCTGGCTGGTTTTAGTGCCGCTGGTTGCTTTTATTCAGATTCACTATTTGCCGGAGTCTTTTGGCCGGGTTGAGTGGTTGGGATTTGATCTGCAGTTTGGTCGGGTTGATCAACTGACGATTGTGTTTCTGCATGTTTTTACGCTGATGGCACTGATCGGAAGTATCTTCGGTCTCCATGTCAAAGAGAGTGGTCAGCATGCATCAGCATGGCTGTATGTTGCCGGTTCACTGGGGACAACCCTGGCCGGGGATTACCTGACAGTGTTTATTTTCTGGGAATTAATGGCATTTGCGTCAGTTTTCCTGGTCTGGTACCGCAAGCGGAGACGCTCTATCGAGGCCGGTTATCGCTATATTCTGGTTCACACTTTTGGTGGTTTGATTCTGCTTGGGGGGATTTTCCTTCATTACCAGAATGGCCACGATTTGAGTTTTGTCGCGATTTCTCCCGACACTGCAACTTTGGCCCAGTATATCATCATGGTCGGCTTCATGTTGAATGCCGCAGTTCCGCCCATTCATGCCTGGCTTCCTGATGCTTATCCTGAAGCAACAGTGATCGGTGCGGTATTTATGTGCGCCTTCACTACAAAAACCGCCGTCTACGTCTTGGCCCGTGGGTTTGCCGGGTTCGAAGCGCTGATGATTCTCGGGGCGATTATGACCCTCTACGGAGTCTTTTACGCGGTTATTGAAAATGATGCCCGGCGCATACTGGCCTACCATATTGTCAGTCAGGTCGGTTATATGGTCTGTGGCGTCGGTATCGGTACTGAGATGGCGATCAATGGGGCGGCAGCGCATGCCTACGCTCACATTCTCTACAAAGCTCTTCTGTTCATGGGGGTTGGTAGTGTCCTTGAGATGACCGGACGTTCCAAACTGAGTGAGCTGGGGGGGCTGTATAAGTATCTCCCTTTTACCATGGTCTGCACGGTGATCGGTGGTATCGCAATCTCCGGCTTCCCGCTGACCAGTGGATTTATCAGTAAATCGATGATTATTGCTGCTGCAGGAGAAGAGCAGCAGATTATTATCATGTTGATGTTGTCATTAGCTGCTGTAGGAACCTTCCTCTCGGTCGGGATTAAACTCCCCTACTTCATTTTCTTCGGTCCCAACGATTGTGGTCTGAAGCCCAAGGAAGCGTATTGGAATATGAAGGTCGGCATGGGGATGGCTGCATTTATGTGCATCTTCCTGGGAGTTTTCCCCGGGTACCTCTACAATATGCTCCCGTATGCGGTCCATTGGCACCCCTATACCGCTCATCACCTTGCAGAGACCTTTTATCTGCTTGGTTTTACCGGCTTTGCATTCTACCTGATGTCAAAATACCTCAGGCCTCACGATGTTTCCAATCTGGATCTGGACTGGTTCTATCGGCGCGGTGCCGGTTGGTTCATGTGGTTGGCGCGGCATCCGGTGACTGCAACCAATGAGTGGGTGAGTAACGTTTACCGCACTGTTGGTCTCCGTTTTACTATGGCGACCGCTAAAGCACTCTCATGGTTTGACTGGGAAGGGATCGACTGGGCACTTGACGGCAGCGCCCGCGGGGTTGTCAAAGGTGGCGATCAGGTTCGGCAGTTTCAAACCGGAAAGTTGCAACAATATATCGGTGGGGCCGCTGCCCTGTTATTTATTATCCTTATCGTTGTTATTTTGATTTGACCCTGTTTGCTGGTTAACTGGATAGGCAAATACTTAATAGACAGTAGGAAGTCATGGAAAACTATTTAATTCTGAATACACTGAATTATCCAATTTTGTCGACATTGCTGATATTGCCGGTTGTCGGAGCGATTGTAGCCATGTTCTTGCGAGGTGACACAGTACTCAAGTACTGGAGCTTTGCAGTGACGGTGGTAACGGCGCTGGTTTCGCTACCATTGTGGAGCAGCTTTGACCAATCGACGGCCAAATATCAATTTGTTGAATTGCGCCACTGGTTCCCGGCACTCCATCTTGATTTTGTCCTGGGTGTTGATGGAATCAGTGTCCTCCTGGTGTTGTTGACCACCCTGGTCATGCCACTGTGTATTCTCTGCTCCTGGACTTATATCAAGACCCGCTGGAAAGAGTTCGTTATCGTTACGTTGTTGATGGAAACGGCGATGCTCGGGGTTTTTGTCAGTATGAATACGGTTCTTTTCTATATCTTCTGGGAGGGGATGCTGGTTCCTATGTACCTGATCATTGCGATCTGGGGGGGAGCCCGTAAGGATTATGCATCAATCAAATTCTTCCTTTATACCTTTGCCGGCAGCATCTTTCTTCTGGTGGCAATCATTGCTATGTACATCAAGACGGGAACCTTCTTTATCCCTGAATTGATGGATTACAGCTTCAGCTTCACTTTTCAGGTCTGGATATTTCTTGCCTGTGCGATCGGTTTTGCAATCAAAATGCCGATGTTCCCGTTCCATACCTGGCTCCCCGCTGCCCACGTTGAGGCTCCAGTGGCCGGCTCGGTCATCCTTGCCAGTATTCTGCTGAAGATGGGTGGGTACGGATTCTTACGCTTTTGTCTACCGATGGCTCCGGCCGCAACAGTTTATTTTGTCCCGCTGCTGTTGGTGATGTCACTGATCAGTATTGTGGTTGGCGGCTATCTGGCCCTCGGACAGACCGATATTAAAAAGTTGATTGCCTACTCCTCGGTTGGCCATATGGGCTTTGTGACGTTGGGCATATTTCTGCTCAATGATGCCGGGATTAAAGGTGCCATGCTGCAGATGCTCAACCACGGAGTGACCACCGGTGCACTGTTTATCCTGATCGGGATTATCTACGAACGGACCCATAGTCGTGAAATAGCCGACAACAGTAAGTTGGGGATGTTCATGCCGATTTATGTCACTTTTCTCGGCCTCTTCTCCCTCTCATCATTGGCTTTCCCCGGAACCAACAGTTTTGTCAGTGAGTTTCTGGTTCTCTACGGTGCCTTTGATAAGTATCCGCTGGTGGGTGCAGTTTCGATCCTCGGGGCTATTCTTGCCGCTGCATATATGTTGCGACTGTTGCAGAAAATGATCTGGGATGATTCGGACGGCCACGCCCATCACGATCACGACGATCATGGCGATGGCAAAGGGCATAAGCTGTTTGATTGTAATGCGCGGGAGTTTATTCAACTGGCATTTCTGACAGTGTTTGTCTTCTGGATCGGCCTCCATCCGACTCCAATACTGGATATAATGGATAGCAGTGTGGCACATTTATTACACCAGATTGATGTCGGCAGTGTTGTTCCGACTGAAGCTGTTCATCATGGCGAGAGTCATGCCCTGCTGAATAATGCAGGGGCTTGGATCAAGAACCTCTTTTAACTCAAGAATCGGATTGATTATGTTAAACGCGATTTTTATGCCCGAAATATTTATGATGCTGACAGTCCTGATTCTGTTTTTCATGACCTTAGGTCATTTTAAAACTGGAACCATTCAGGCGGTCAGCCTGCTTCTTGCGGCTGTCACTTTGGCAGTGACGCTTGCCAGTAGCGGTGCTCATGGGCTTATGTTCTTCGATGCTTATCAGGTGGATGCGCTCTCGCAATTGTTTAAGGTTGTCATTGTTCTGGGGCTGTTCCTAGTGTTTTTCCTTGGGACCGGATTAACCGGAATAGAAGAGAAGTTACACACTGAATACAATATGTTCCTGACGATCAGTGCCATGGGGCTGATGTTTTTGAGTAGTTCTGTTGAGCTGTTAACTATTCTCCTCAGTTTGGAAATTTCATCCTACGCTCTCTATGTCGTGATCCCGTTCCGGCGTGGTCAGGGACGTATCCATGTTGAAGCTGGAATCAAGTATATCCTTTTCGGTGCTGCTTCGACCGGGTTGACCCTTTACGGGATGAGCTACATCTTCGGCCTGGCGCACACCACTTATCTTTCTGAGCTCAGAGATATTATGCCGGGTCTGGTTGCCACACAACCTCTCGCGGTGATGGCAATCATTCTGGTGATGACTGCTTTCTTTTACAAGCTGGCTATGTTTCCGATGCACTTCTGGACCCCCGATGTCTATCAGGGTGCTGCCAATGAGACCAGTAGTTTTGTTGCTACTTTGCCCAAAGTGGCAGCGGTATTGTTACTGCTTCGTTTTGTTGCTGTCGCCGGTTTCGATATCTCCAAGGTCACCTGGGTTCTGGCAACGATTGCCGTTTTGTCGATGACGCTGGGGAATCTGAGTGCGCTGGTGCAAACTGATCTGAAGCGGTTGCTTGCCTATTCCAGTATTGCTCATGCCGGTTACGTTATGCTTGGTATTTTAACTGCTGACGAGATGGGGATGGCCGCTGCGGTTTTCTATGTCATCGGTTATCTGCTGATGAATCTCGGTGTTTTCTATGTTATCTACAATATTTCACCACAGGGTGAAAATGTTACCTTCGAAGATCTAAAAGGGCTGTCGCGCCGGTCTCCACTTCTGGCGATGACCCTGCTGGTTTCTGCTTTCGGGATGGCGGGAATTCCACCAACTATCGGTTTTATCGGTAAATTCATGCTGTTTACCGGGGCTCTACATGAAGGGTTTTATGCCCTGGTCATCATTGCGGTGATGAACGCTGCGGTAGCTGCATTTTATTATTTGAAAATGGCGAGAGCCGCTTACTGCGCTGCAGATTCGGAGCAGAGTGCCATCGTTCTGCCGTTTGGAGCCAAATTGATGGGAGTGTTTTTTATCCTTGCCATCATTCTGATCGGGGCACTGCCACAGGGTCTGCTTGCGACCGCTAAAGCTGCTGTTGCAACTTTGCTCTAACTGCTGCCTTATATTTGAATCTGAAAAAAGACTTACGCACCTGGTAGGTCTTTTTTCGTTGCCGGTGCTACAGCTATTCGCTAATTCGATATTGCCCTGTCGTAGCGTGATTTTACTTGACAGTTGATTTGAAAATCATATACAGTGCGCCGTTGCAGCGCAATTTCTGTGACTGCGTTTTAAGGTTATTTTTTTAGAGGAGATTCAAAACGATGTATGCGGTGATCAAGACCGGAGGCAAACAGTACAAAGTTTCCGAAGGCGACCTGTTGAAGGTCGAAATGCTTGACGGGGCAGTGGGTGATACCATTGAACTCGATCAAGTCCTCATGGTCGGTGGCGCAGAGGTTAAACTCGGAACACCTCTCGTACCAGGTGCTAAAGTGAAAGCACAGATCGTTGCTCAGGAGAAAGACAAGAAAATTATTGTCTTTAAGTCCAAGCGACGGGGTGGTAATCGTAAAAAATACGGCCATCGTCAACCTATAACCCGACTTAAAGTCGCGGCAATCGAAGCTTAAGGAGGGTCTCATGGCTCATAAGAAGGCTGCTGGTAGTTCCCGGAATGGTCGTGACAGTGCCGGCCAACGGCTCGGGATTAAACGTTATGGTGGTGAAGAGGTCTCTTCCGGTTCTATTTTAGTCCGGCAACGTGGCACAACTTTTCATCCGGGCAACAATGTTGGTTGTGGTAAAGACTATACATTGTTTGCAATGATTGATGGTGTGGTCAAATTTGAAACGAAGAAGCAGGGACGTAAGTTCATTAGCGTTTACGCTGCTTAATCAGTTCTGTCATGCACCAAGTTTAAAAGAACCCGGTATCGCTTTGCGGTCACCGGGTTCTTCTGTTTTAAATAGTTAATAGGGATTGAGATGAAGTTTGTTGATCAGGTTAGGATTGAAGTTAAGGCAGGAGATGGCGGTCGCGGCTGTGTCTCTTTCCTCCGCGAGAAGTTTGTTCCGCGTGGGGGGCCCGATGGTGGTGACGGCGGGAACGGGGGGAGTGTCTCGTTTGTCGTTGATAGTGCTCTCTCTACGTTACTCGATTACCGTTACTTACACCATTGTAAGGCAAAAAACGGTGCCCCCGGTCTGGGCAAAACCAAGCATGGGAAAAATGGGGAATCACTGGTGCTGCGGGTGCCACAGGGAACTTTGGTTTACGATGATGAGACCGATGAGTTGCTGGCCGATTTAACCGAGCCCGGAGAACCGCTGCTGTTTCTCCCCGGTGGAAAAGGTGGCCGAGGGAATGCCCGATTTGCAACCAGTACCAACCGGGCGCCGCGCCATGCGCAGCCGGGTATTCCAGGAGAGACAAAATCGTTACGGCTGGAGCTGAAATTACTGGCAGATATCGGGTTGGTCGGGCTGCCGAATGCCGGAAAATCAACGTTGATCTCCTCTCTGTCGGCGGCCAAACCGAAAATTGCGGATTACCCTTTTACCACTCTGGTTCCCAACCTCGGGGTTGTCCCCTATGGCGGTTTCAAGACGATGGTGATGGCTGATATCCCGGGGCTGATTCTCGGTGCCAGCGAAGGGCAAGGGCTGGGAACACGGTTTTTACGTCATGTTGAACGGACCGATCTGTTTCTCCATCTGGTTGATACTTCCTCCATGCAGGAGGGGGATCCTATGGCTAATTTTGAGATGATCAACAATGAATTGAAGCGTTATGATGATTGTCTCACCGGTAAACCGCAAATTGTGGTTCTGACCAAGATAGATGTTCCGGAAGTGCGTGAACTCAGTGTCTCGCTCACCGGGCAATTCCAGGAGCAGGGGTATCAGGTGTTTGCTGTCTCTGCGGTGACCAGGGAGGGATTGAAAGAGCTGGTGACAGCGGTCGGTGATGAGCTGGACCGGTTACGTGAGGCTTGATCCTCTGGATGGTTATTGATCCGGATTTAATTTAATGAAATGGGGAGCTATGCGGAAAGCATTGTTGGCACACGTAAAACGGGTGGTAATAAAAATCGGTAGCGGGGTAATTTCCAATGCCGATGGGCTGGAAACGGCTCAGATTGAGGCGATAGCAAAGGATATCTGCGGATTGCTGGATCGTGATCTTGAGGTGATCATTGTCTCTTCCGGGGCAGTAGCAGCCGGTAAAGGGCAGTTGGGAATCGTCGGTCGCCCGCAAACAATTCCACAGAAACAGGCCGCTGCGGCGATTGGACAGACCCGGATTATCCGTGAGTACAAAGAGACATTTCAGGCTCTCAACCATAATGTTGCTCAGGTTCTTTTGACCCGGGACGATCTCTCCAATCGGCGCCGTTATCTGAATGCCCGCAATACGGTCATGACCCTGCTTGAATATGGTGTGACACCGATTGTGAATGAAAATGACACCGTTGTGGTTGATGAAATCCGCTTTGGTGACAACGATAATCTCTCCGCACTGGTTACGACACTGGTTGAAGCGGATTTACTGATTATCCTCTCCGATGTAGATGGCTTCTATGATCAGGATCCAACCGGAAATGCCGCGGCCCAATTGATTCCGATTGTGGAACGGGTGACTGCAGAGATTGAAGATCTGGGTGGAAGTCCCAGTGGCGATCTTGGTACCGGTGGTATGAGTACTAAGCTTAAAGCGGCCAAGCGGGCGGCTCTAAGCGGGGTTGGGACGCTGATTGTCAACGGCCGCAGTCCCGCTATTTTGGATCAAATTCTTTCTGGCAAAGAGGTTGGTACCTATTTTTTACCCGCTCAATCTAAATTGACGGCAAAGAAACATTGGATCGCTTTCTCAAAAAGGCCACGTGGCAAGTTACTGATTGATGAGGGGGGACAACAGGCGATTGTCAAAGCGGGGAAGAGTCTTTTACCCTCAGGGATTTGTGGTGTTGAAGGTGGTTTCGAACGGGGTGATGCGGTCCGTCTCTGCAATCGGGCCGGTGAGGAATTTGCCCGCGGGGTGATCAGCTACTCGCTGACCGAAACTTTACAGATTATGGGAAAACAGTGTGCAGAGATTAAACAAACCCTGGGTTATAAATATCGCGATGAAGTGGTCAGCCGGGACAACCTGGTTTTGACTGTCACTGATGAAGAGGAGATAGATTAATGGCCCTCTGTGATGAGATGAAAACTTTGGCGATTGCTGCTCAGCAGGCATCACGACACTTGGCAAATTTGTCTTCAGAGGTAAAAAATAATCTCTTATGTCGGATGGCAGAGGCCCTTGAAGCGGCAGAGAAAACCCTGCAATTGGAGAATCAGAAAGATCTCTGTCTGGCCGAGCAAAGCGGTATGGCTGCCGCGATGGTTGATCGGTTGTCTTTAACCCGTGAGCGGATTGTCGGGATGGCAGATGGATTGCGTGAAGTTGCTGCACTACCTGATCCGGTCGGGGAAGTGACCGGTATGTGGCTGCGACCGAACGGGATCAAGGTAGGTCGGCAGCGGATTCCACTGGGGGTGATCGGGATCATCTACGAATCACGACCAAATGTCACAGCCGATGCGGCGGCATTGTGCCTTAAAAGCGGGAATGCGGTGATTCTGCGTGGTGGTTCAGAGGCCCTCCATTCAAACCGCGCGATTGGAGAAATTCTGCGGCGGGTGCTGGTGGATCATAATCTGCCCCAGGCGGCCCTTCAGGTCGTGATGACCTCTGACCGCAATGCCGTCAGTGAGTTATTAAAGCTGGAAGAGCAGATCGATTTGATTATCCCCCGCGGTGGCGAAGGGCTGATCCGTTTTGTTACCGAAACCTCCCGGATTCCGGTAATCAAACATTATAAGGGAGTGTGTCACACCTATGTGGACAGTGCTGCCGACCTGAAGATGGCTGAGGAGATCTGTCTGAATGCCAAAGTGCAACGTCCCGGGGTCTGTAATGCCCTCGAAACCTTGCTGATCCATCATGATGTGGCTGACGAATTTCTCCCGCAGATTGTTCACTCTATGGGGGTGGCGGGGGTTGAGTTGCGGGGCTGTGCGACAGCTAGAGACATCATTCCGGAACTGATTCCGGCAACTGAAGCCGACTGGCATGCCGAATATCTGGATCTGATTCTGGCGATTCGGGTTGTTGATAGCTATGAGCAGGCACGTGAGCATATTGAAACTTATGGTTCACTTCACACCGAAGTGATTGTGACCAACGATTATCATACCTCGCAACGTTTTCTCCGAGAAATTAATTCCAGTGTTGTGATGGTGAATGCCTCTTCCCGGTTTTCAGATGGAAACCAGTTGGGACTCGGTGCTGAGATCGGAATTTCTACCACCAAACTCCACTCTTTCGGGCCGATGGGGTTGGAAGATTTGACGACACGTAAATTTATCGTGCTGGGAGATGGACAGGTCAGGCCGTAGAGTTCAAAAGTTCAGGGAGCAAGGTTCACAAAGCTAATCCTTCTACCTTGTTCCTGACATGAGGTCATATTATGCGTATCGGTTTGCTTGGCGGTACCTTCAATCCAATCCATTACGGCCACCTCCATATTGCCGAAGAGGTGGCTAAGAGTTGCAATCTGTCGCAGGTGTGGTTTATCCCGACCTGTCGGCCACCCCATAAGCTGCTGGCCGGTGAGGTCTCCTTTGCCCACCGATTGGCCATGGTTGAGGTGGCTTTGTTGGATTATCCGCAGTTTGTCAGCTGTGCCGTTGAAGGGGCCCGGGGGGGGACCAGTTATTCAGTGGAAACTCTGGAACAGTTGACGGCCGACTATCCACAGCATGAATATTTTTTTATTATGGGATTTGATTCATTTCAGGAGATTGGGCTGTGGAAAAACTATGCCCGCCTGTTTGAACTTGCACACATTGTGGTGACTGCTCGACCCGGTTTTCCCGACTCTTTAACCGCACCACTTCCGGTTGCCATTGCAGACCGCTTCTGCTATGATTCCGACTCGAAAAATCTCCGGTTTGATACAGGGTTTTCACTGTTTAAAGTCGCACATACCTGCCGTAATATTTCCTCCACAGAAATTCGTCAGCAATTGTCGATGAGCCGGGATGTCGGGGAACAGGTTCCACCCCCCGTAATTGAATATATCAGAACTCATGATCTCTATTCCTGAACACCTGAAACAGGTGAAAGAAGGTATCAATTTGCAAACGAAAGAAATAGCACTATTGGCCGTTGACTATGCACTGGATAAAAAGGGGATGGATCTTCAGTTACTGGATGTTCGGGGGATCTCTTCGTTGACCGATTATCTATTGCTGGTTTCCGGCCGGTCTGACCGGCAGGTTCAGGCGATTGCTGAAAATATTAGAACCGAATTTAAACATCACCATGATTTGTTGCCGCTGGCGATTGAGGGGATGGATCAGGGGCGCTGGGTTCTGCTTGATTATGGTGAGATTATGGTGCATGTTTTTCAACAGCCGGTTCGTGAGTTCTATGACCTGGAAGGGTTGTGGAGTGAAGCTCCGCAGGTTGAGTTAAAGATTGCCGACCAGTGAAACTGCGCCTGATCTGTGTCGGTAAATTGGCCGAAGCCTGGCAAAGGACTGCGGCGGATGACTATACCGGTCGGATTCAGCGCTACTTTTCTTTGGAAATAGTCGAATTAAAAGAGGAAAAAGGGGGGCGAAAAGGGGAGATCAAGGGGATCCTCAAGCATGAAGGGGCAAGAATTCTGGGAAAAGTTCCATCACGGGCTTTTTTGATTGTCCTTGATGAGCGTGGCCGGCAGCTTGGATCGGAGCCGTTAGCTGAACTATTATCGGCCGAGATGTTACATGGCGGTCGGGATTGGTGTCTGGTTATTGGTGGTCCCTATGGTTTGGATGATGAGGTGCGGAAGCGGGCTGATTTGGTTCTGTCGTTGTCAAAAATGACCTTTACGCACCAGATGGCTCGAATTTTTTTACTCGAACAACTCTATCGAACCGGGACTATTATCAAAAATGAACCCTATCATAACCGATAGGTGATATTATGGAGGCGGATTGAACGATGGAAGAAGCAGAGCTGGCAGAGATAAGGAAGCATTTATTGCAAATGCGGGCTGAAGATTTGGCAGAATCCGAGCGGGCTTACGCCGCATCCCAGTCCTTGGGGAAAGACGGCGTTCCCGATATCGGTGATATGTCATCGAATAGTTATCATCAGGAAGTATTGATGAATCTGAGTGAAACACAGCGTTCCCGGGTACGTGATATTGATGCCGCATTAGAACGGATGGATAAGGGAGTTTACGGTCTGTGTATGCGTTGTGAAGAGGAGATCTCGGCACGGCGCATGGAAGTTCGACCTTTTTCCCGTTATTGTGTTGATTGTAAAGCTGAAGTTGAAAAGTTTGGCGAGTAAGTAACCCCGTAACCCACATTTTGGGTTGGCTTGGAGATAATCATGATTAAAACTGCCCTGCTTGTACTGACTTTCATTATTTTTGCGGTTGGATTTCTCTATTTCTGGAGTATTAACCCCGGCGATATTACGGTCTTTTTGGCTAATGATATAAGTTATACTCTGCCGGCAGCAATTATGTTGATCTGTGTGTTGCTGCTAGGGCTGATGATCGGTAACGGGCTGCACTTTTTAAGTGCCATATTCTATTCTTTTAAGCACTGGAGAGGTGGCTTCCATCTAAAAAAAGCGGAAGAGGTTGCTTCGATCTATCGTAGCGGGGTTGGCCGATTACTTTCCGGCGATCTGAAAAAGGCTCGACTGTTGCTGAAGAAAGCTCTGGATCGTGATCCACAGCGGGTTGATATCTATCTGGCTCTGGCAAGTGTTGCCCTGCAGGAGGGGAATACCGAGGAAGCAATTAAGTTACTTCAGCAGGCCCGCAAGCTTGATCCAAAGGGGCTTGAGGTTCTGTTTAAACTGGCTGTTACCTTTGAGGAGAATGGTCGTCGTGAAGAGGCGATGGCTATTTATCAAGAATTACTCGACGGTGATACCAACAATCGTAAAGCGATGCGGGCACTGCGTGATATCTACATCGATCTCGGTAACTGGACAGATGCACTGGATCTGCAGAAGAGGATTCTTAAAATATCAAGATCGGGAGCGAGATCTGAAACAGAAAAGCAGATCATGCTGCAGCTCCGTTATGAAGTTGCTCATGCTGATTTGACGGCAGGACGAAGAGATCAGGCGATTGACGTCTGTCGCGATATCATCAAACGGGATGCTAAATTTACACCCGCCCGGGTGACTTTGGGGGATGCCTACCATCAGGCCGGCCGTAATGCAGATGCTGCCAAAGTTTATCAGGATAGTTACAAGGCATTGAAGAAGAGTGTCTTCCTCGCCCGACTGGAAGACCTTTATATCAATGCAGAAGATCCGGCAGCCCTGCTGGCCTTCTATCGCAGTCAGATGCAGGTTGATAGTGATGATATGCTTCTCAAGCTCTACCTCGGGCGACTCTGCCTGCGGCTGGAGATGGTTGACGAGGCAATGCAGCATTTGACCTATCTGGAAACTTCGGGAGTCGATTTTACTAAGCTCCACCTTCTGTTGGCTGAAGCACAGCGGCGTAGAAATAATACCGAGGAAGCGATTGAAGAATACCAGAAAGCTTTGAGTATTGACGGCCATTTCCTCCTGGGGTTTGTCTGTGAAGCCTGTGGTGCCCGATTTACCGAATGGAATAGTCGCTGTCCCAAGTGTAAAACCTGGGATTCTCTGGTGCTGCCGGAGCGGAAGCAAATTCAGGATGCCAAACGGATAGACGAACCGAAAATAGTTCCGGGCGAAATGTTGGAGAAGTAAGATGGCAACAGCACCGGTCGCATTGGTCATTATTGATGGCTGGGGAATCAGTGAAAGCTGTGAAAACAATGCTGCTTGCCAGGCGAAAACACCAATTTTGGACCGGTTACGGCAGGATTATCCGATCAGTCGTTTAGACGCTTCAGGACAGGCGGTCGGACTCCCCGCCGGGCAGATGGGGAATTCGGAAGTCGGCCATATGAATATCGGTGCCGGACGGATTATCTATCAGGATCTGAGCCGGATCACTCTGGCGATTGAAGACGGTTCGTTTTTTGATAACCAGGCTCTGAACCGGGTTTGTGACCGGTTACTTGACTCCGGTGGGAAATTACATCTGCTTGGTCTATTCTCTGATGGCGGGGTTCACTCACATCATACTCACCTCTATGCTCTGGTTCGTTTGGCCAAACAGCGCGGGATTAAGGATGTGTGCATCCATGCTTTTCTCGATGGGCGGGATACCCCCCCTAAAAGTGCCGTTGATTATCTCCGGCAACTTGAGGGTAAGTTAGCAGAAATCGGTCTCGGCCGGATTGTGACAATAACCGGCCGTTATTGGGCGATGGATCGTGATAATCGTTGGGATCGGGTTGAAAAAGGGTATCTGGCCCTGACTGAAGGGGTCGGCCAATCTGCTGAATCTGCAGCTGCCGCGATTCGCTCTGCCTATGCCGCCGATCAGACGGATGAATTTGTTGAGCCCTGGATCATTGGTCAATCGGGGACTATTGATAACGGTGACGGGATTATCTTTTTTAATTTCCGCTCGGATCGGGCTCGTGAAATGAGCCGGGCTTTAACTCAGGATGATTTTACCGGTTTTCCCCGCCATAAGTTCCCAAAACTCGTTGATTACGTCTGTTTGACAGAATATGACGAATCTTTCCATCTTCCCGTTGCGTTCCCTCCTGAAAGTTACCCCGATATCCTTGCTGAAGTGGTTTCCCGTGCCGGGTTGAAGCAGCTGCGTATTGCTGAAACAGAAAAATATGCTCACGTTACCTTTTTCTTTAACGGTGGAGTGGAGACACCCTGGCCGGGTGAGGACCGGGTTTTGATCCCTTCACCACAGGATGTTGCGACCTACGATCAGAAGCCGGCAATGAGTGCTGTCGAAGTCACTGATGAGGTCGTGAGGCGGGTCGAAGCTGATATCTACCAGCTGATTGTCCTCAATTTTGCCAATTGCGATATGGTTGGTCATACGGGTAATTTGGCTGCTGCAATTGAGGCGATGGAGACGGTCGACAGCTGTCTCGGTAGAGTTGTGGCTGTGGTCACTGCTGCCGGTGGAAAATTGTTGATTACTGCCGATCACGGTAATTGCGAGCAGATGGTCGACAGTGAAGGGCGGCCACAGACGGCGCATACCACAAATCCCGTCCAGTTCATTCTGGTCGATCCCAGCCGCAAAAACGGACAGGTTTGTGACGGGAAACTTGCCGATCTGGCACCAACTATTCTGGAATTACTGAACCTTGAACAGCCACCTGCCATGACGGGGCAATCATTATTGATCAACTGACCCGTTAATCATCATTTGGGGAGGGGATTTCTAGCCATCAAAAAGCTTTTATCCACACTGGTCAAAATATTTTTCCCTCCGGCCTGCCCCCTCTGTGGTCAGACTTTTCCATCCGATTACTCGGCGGTTTTTTGTGCCAAGTGTCTAGACGGATTCAACCCACTTCCTCGGGCTCAATGCCCCCGCTGTGCTCTCCCTTTTGCCGGAAAATCCAACAGTGCCCATCTCTGTGGACGCTGCATAAAGAAATTGCCCCCTTTCACCGGAGTGTATGCGGTTGGCTTTTATGAGGGTTCATTGCGCCATGCTATTCATCAATTTAAATTTAACGGCAAGATTGGATTGGACCGCCCCTTAGGTAACCTGTTGAATCAGGCAATCCCTGCTGATTTAGCCGTTGATCTGGTGGTGCCGGTGCCGTTACAGCGGAAACGTTTGCAGCAACGTAGTTATAATCAGGCATTACTCCTTGCCCGGGAGGTAGCAAAGAGCAGACAGTGGCCGGTGAACTATAAGCTGTTGACCAAGGTTGGTGAAACGGAATCCCAGCAGGGCCTCACCGCTGGAGAGAGAATAAAGAATCTCCGCGGGGCATTTCAGCTTCAGGGAGATCTTTCGGGGCAAAAGATCCTTTTAATTGATGACGTGATGACCACCGGTGCAACTGTTTCTGCTTGCAGTCAGATCCTGATTGAAGGTGGTGTGGCAGAAGTTTACGTTGCGGTGATTGGCCGGGCAGCCTGATTGCCCGGTTTGACGACCAATCCACTAATAAATTCCCTGCAGCAGTGTGAAATGGTATAGTTGTCACTCTTCTGATTTAAGGTCATTTCCTTGAGGAAAGCCTATGAATTCGAACTTCCGCCGTCTGCTTGCTGAATACCCCCTCGAAAGCTTGTTGGAAACTATTCCGACCGGACTTTTTCTTGTTGATACCGATAAAATCATTGTCTACTGGAATGTCGAAGCGCACCGGATCACCGGTTACAGTGCGGCAGAAGCGGTTGGTCAGCACTGCTCTTTCTTGTCGGGTGACCCCTGTTTTCAGGAGTGTGATCTGTTTTCTGTGGAATCCAGAAAACCCAGTATCGGGTTGACTTGTTCCTTTCAGCATAAAGATGGCCGGACAATTGTCACGACCAAAAATGTTGATCTACTACGCGATGAGAACGATCGGATCATCGGTGGGATTGAGGCATTTGTTGATATTACCCGGCTCAAAGAGTTGGAAGTTAGTCTCCGCTCTGCGGTTGAAGAGCGGACCCAGGAACTTGAGCTGGAAAAGGCGGGGCTTTGGGCGGTGCTGAATGGGATGATTGATCCTGCCTATATTTGTAATGCCGATTATTGTGTCACTTTTGCTAACCGGGCCATGTTGGAAATTGTCGGTGAAGTTGGTGAAAAGCCCTGCTATCAGGCAATTTACCAAAAAGAGCAGGTCTGTGACGGGTGTCCATTGACGCAGGTCCTGGTGGGACATATTGTCCGCCAGGAAAAAACTTTGCTGGAAACCGGGCGTACCTATGAAGTACTCCACTCTCCCTATCCTCTGCAGAAAACCCCCACCCATATGCTCAGTGTCAACCGGGATATTACCGAACGGATTGCAACAAAGCGGCAACTGCAACAGACCAACCGTGAACTGGATGCCTTCGTTTCAACGGTCTCTCACGATCTTCGTTCTCCGCTGACCCCTTTGATCGGGTTTGCTGAACTACTGGGGGATCGCTATGGTGATCAGCTTGATGATATTGGCCGGGAGAGTATTGCCGAGATCAAGAAAAGTGCTGAAAAAATGAAAAACCTTCTGGAAGACCTATTGACCCTATCGCGGGTGGGGCAGTTGAAAATTCCTGAAGCTCCTTTGGAGACAACTGAGATTGCCGAAAATGTCTTGCTGGAGTTGGCTGATAAAGTTTTAGAGCAGCGGGCTGAAGTACAGATTGATACCTTACCCAGAGTTCAAATGCCTGAATCGTTGCTGGCTGATCTGTTTAGAAATCTGCTGGGTAATGCATTGAAATATGCCGCTGCATATGATCCCCATATTGAAGTTTCGGGGGTAGAATTCCCTGACCGGATCCGTTTTATGGTGATTGATCATGGCCTTGGCATTGACGCCGGGGAGCAGGAATCACTTTTTGAGCCATTTAAGCGTGGTCGGCGTAGTGAGGGGTCACTTGGAAGCGGAATCGGTCTGGCAACTGTTGCTAAAATCGCCCGGGTTTCGGGAGGCAACAGCTGGATTGAGGAGACTCCGGGAGGGGGAGCAACGTTCGTTGTTGAATTTCCCCGTGGCGGTGGAGAAGAATGACAGTTTTATCTACTCGCAAGGTTTGACATTTATAAAACGTGGTTATATTCTATCGAGAGTCATTAAATCGTGTCATTATAACAACTGAAATTATCAGGGAGGTATCCATGGAAGAGAACAATCGGCGTGATTTTCTCAAGAAGGCAACTGCGGTGACTGCTGTTGCAGCGACAACGATTGGCGCTCCGGCTATTGTCCGCGCAGAAAAAACCTATAATTGGAAGATGGTGACAACCTGGCCACCACACTTTCCACTGTTGGGCGAGGGTGCCGATAAGCTGGCTGAGATGATCAGGGTGATGTCGGGTGGCCGGCTGAATATTCAGGTTTATGGTGGCGGTGAGTTGGTTCCGCCTCTCCAGGCGTTTGATGCGGTCAGCCAGGGAATGGTTCAGATGGGGCATGGTGCCGCTTACTATTGGGCCGGTAAGGCTCCGGCCGCACAGTTTTTTGCTGCGGTTCCGTTCGGTCTGAATGCCCAGGGGATGAATGCCTGGCTCTATACCGGTGGTGGGATGGAGCTGTGGGATGAAGTGTATGGCAAGTTCAACCTGAAGCCACTGCCGGCCGGGAATACCGGAGTGCAGATGGGGGGCTGGTTCAACCGTGAAATTAAGAGCCTTGATGATTTCAAGGGGTTGAAAATGCGGATTCCCGGTCTTGGTGGAAAAGTTCTGGCCAAGGCTGGCGGTACTGCGGTTCTCTCTCCCGGTGGAGAGCTTTACACCAATCTTGAGCGTGGTGTTATCGATGCGACCGAGTGGGTTGGTCCGTATAATGACTACAAGATGGGCTTCTATAAAGTTGCCAAGTATTACTACTACCCGGGCTGGCATGAGCCGGGAACGGTCTTGGAGTCATTTGTCAACAAAGACGCCTATGCCGCGTTGCCGAAAGATCTTCAGGAAATTATTGTGGCTGCCACAATGGCATCCAATATGTGGATGCTGTGTGAATCCGAGACCAAAAATAATATCTATCTGGAAAAAATGGTTAATGAAGAGGGTGTTATTCTTAAGCGGTTCCCGGATGATGTAATCGACCAGCTCAGGGTATATTCTGCTGAGGTTCTGGCAGAGGTTGTCGCCAGCGATCCGATGAGCAAGAAAGTTTACGAGAGTTTCAGTAAGTTCCAGAAGCAGCAGCAGGCCTGGAGTAAAATTTCCGAGGCTGCTTACTATAATCTGTTTACCTAGCCGGATTGATCAGCAGAGATTGAAAGCCCGTCATTTTTTGGCGGGCTTTTTTGCTGAATCCGCTAACTTTGATCTAAGGAATTAACTATGGAATCACTCCGCGAACTCTACCGGATTGGAACCGGTCCCTCCAGTAGTCACACCATGGCCCCGCGACAGGCAGCCTTGACGTTCCTGGGGAACCACCCCGGTGCAGCACTCTACCGGGTTACGTTGTTCGGTAGCCTTGCCGCCACCGGGCGTGGCCATCTCACCGATAAAGCGTTAGCCGATGTTTTTAAATTTCATGATGCAGAACTGGAGTTGCTCTGGGTTCCTGAACAGCAACTTCCTCTCCATCCGAACGGGATGCGGTTTGAGGCGATAGCGGCTACCGGATCAGTGTTGCAAAGCTGGGAGGTCTATAGTGTCGGGGGTGGTGCATTGCAGGATGGCAAGGATTCAAACCCTCCAGATCCCGTGTATGCTTTAACCAAACTGTCCGCCATTCTGGAGAGTATGGATCAGAGTGGTGAAGCACTGTGGGAGTATGTTCTCAATTGTGAAGATCCGCAGTTTCTCGATTTCCTCGATCGGGTCTGGGACACCATGTCTGCCGCAATCGATCGGGGGTTGGAGCAGGTCGGAGTCCTTCCCGGAGGGTTGGGACTGGGACGGAAATCCCATACTTTTTATCGCAAGGCAAGTTTGTATGGAGCCGATCTCAGACACAATGCAAGAATCTGGGCTTACGCGCTGGCTGTATCTGAAGAAAATGCCAATGGCGGGATGATTGTGACCGCACCGACCTGTGGCGCCAGCGGGGTTCTCCCGGCGGTTCTCCGTTATTTAAATGAGACGTTGGAGTGTAGCTATAATGATATCCTCCGGGCGTTGGCAACCGCAGGACTGATCGGGAATCTGGTGAAAAAAAACGCATCGATTTCCGGAGCCGAAGTGGGTTGTCAGGGGGAGATCGGAACCGCTTGTGCCATGGCGGCAGCGGCAGCAACCCAGCTACATGGTGGTACCAATATGCAGATTGAATATGCGGCTGAGATGGGTTTGGAGCACCATCTGGGTTTAACCTGCGATCCGGTTAACGGACTGGTGCAGATCCCCTGCATTGAGCGGAACGCTCATGCCGCGAGCAGGGCTTTGAATTGTTGCCACTTTGCTCTCCTTTCGGGGGGCGAGCACAAGATCAGTTTTGATGAAATTACTCTGGTGATGAATGAAACCGGCCAGGCACTCCCTTCCCTGTATCGGGAAACGTCTGCCGGCGGGATGGCGGAGGCTTATCGGCAAAGGAAGTAGCAGAATTGTTTTCCGTGTCGCTACTTCTCACCCACTCTTAACCTATTTCACCAGGTATTTAGGGAGCCAGGTGACAGTTTCCGGCCAGAAAACTACGATCAATACACAGATCAGCTGGATGGCGACAAACGGGATAATCCCTTTGTAAATCTGCGTGGTGGTGATTTCCGGTGGCGCGACCCCTTTCAGGTAGAAAAGACTGAAACCGAAAGGGGGGGTCAAAAAGGAGGTCTGCAGGTTCATTGCAATGAGAATCCCGATCCAGAGCAGGTCGATTCCCATATGTTGGAAGATTGGGGCAACAACGGGGACGATGATGAAGGTGATCTCGATAAAGTCGATAAAGAATCCGGCAACAAAAATGACCAGCATGACGATCAGGAGAAAGTGACCCGGTTCCATTCCGGCACCGAGAATGAGATTGGTGATATAGCGATCTCCCCCCATCCCCCGGAAAACCAGCCCGAAGGTTGTTGCTCCGACAATCAGGATAAACACCATACAGGTCAGAGTGGTGGTTCCCCGCATCACTTCCCGCAGGGTGTGGAGATTAAATTTCTTTTGCCAGATGGTGAGAAGTGTGGCCCCCATGGCTCCAACTGCCGCTGCTTCTGTCGGAGATGCGATCCCGGCAAAAATTGAACCGAGAACGGCAACAATGAGAAAGAAAGGCAACAGGAAAGCTCTGAAAATTTTCCGGTACATCCCATTGGTTCGAAACGCAGCTAGTTCCTCTGCCGGCATTGCCGGAGCAGATTGAGGACGAAAAATTGCAACCAAAATGATCCAGAGGATATAGGAGCCAACCAGAATGAGTCCGGGGATCACTGCTCCGATGAACATGTCACCGATAGGGACATTCAGAACGCTCCCCAATAGAACCAGAACAATACTGGGGGGGATGATTTGCCCGAGGGTTCCGGATGCGCAAATGGTCCCGGTGGAGAGCTCCGGGGAGTAGCCCCGCTTAATCATCGTCGGCAGAGATAACAGCCCCATGGTCACAACTGTTGCACCGACAATCCCCGTTGAGGCTGCAAGGACAGCTCCAACGACAACGACCGAAATAGCCAACCCACCGCGCAGTTTTCCAAACAGCATCGCCATGGTTTCGAGCAACTCTTCAGCTAATCCAGATTTTTCCAGCATTAAGCCCATGTAGACAAATAGCGGGACTGCGATCAGGACATAGTTGGTCATGGTTCCCCAGATCCGCAGTGGTAGCAGCTGGAAAAATCCCATTCCAAAGGTAAAGTAGCCGAAGATCAGTGAAACCCCGCCCAGGGTGAACGCAACCGGAAAACCCAGTAGCAGGACACCAAAGACTGTGGCAAATAAAACCAGGGACATATACTCAGGCATGTTGCTGTTCCTCTACAGTTTCGGCCGCTTCATCCTCTTCAATCGGGCGGCCGATAACGGTACAGAATGAACGGAGAATTAAGGCAATCCCCTGAAGGAGGATTAAGCTGAACCCCGCCGGGATCATCGCTTTAAGAATGTAACGGTAGGGGAGTCCCCCCGGATCAGGGCTGGTTTCCTGAATCGCCCAGCTCATGCCGATAAAGCCCTGACAGGCCCAGAGGACCAGAATCGAAAAGGGGATTAGAAAAATGATCCCACCAAGCAGATTAATCCACGCTTTCCCTCGGACAGAGAGCTGAGTATAGATAACATCAACCCGGACATGATTATCAAGTTTCAGGGTATAGGCCGCCCCCAGTAGAAACAGGACAGCGAAGATATGCCATTCCAGCTCCTGGACCCCGACGCTGCTTTTACGGAGGAAATAGCGGGTGAAAACATCATAGCAGACAACTAAAACCAGTCCGGTGCTGAGCCAGGAGATCGCATGTCCCACTTTGGTATTAAAGCTGTCAATCAAGCGGACAATCAACTTGATATATTTCATAAGGGTCTCCATCGAGAGCAGAAAAAGATCCACCAAGTGAATATTGAAAAACGATAATCTGCCAACTGCTGTTTTGAGTCAATAATTAACACATCGCCTTCTATAGATTATTGTGGATTTATCGACTATTTATTGTGTCAAACCACTTATCCTTACTGAGAGCCACTCAGGAGAGAAATCTTTGCACCATTTGAGAAAAATCTTTATGCTGATGTAAAGAATTTTTTTGTGAGGATTTTTAATGTCTCTGGTATTTGAACTTCTACAGCAGACAGCGGTCATTATTGTTATCGCTTATCTGTTCAGCAAATCTCCGGCAATGAACTATCTGACCGGGGATCGATTGAAGCGACAAGAATTGCTGGTGCTGTATATTGTATTTTCCCTATTTTCAATTCTGGGAACCTACACCGGCTTGCCAATTCAGGGGGCTATCGCCAATACTCGAGCCATTGGTGCAGTACTTTCAGGTTTGATAGGTGGGCCGGTGTTAGGAGTAGCGGTTGGGCTGACTGCCGGAATCCATCGTTTTTCTCTCGGCGGATTTACCGATTTAGCATGCGCTATTTCGACAACAGTTGAAGGGCTGGTCGGTGGTCTGATTTATCTATATCTGCTGCGTCGCAAACAACCGGAAAATATCTTTCATCCATTTGTCGCCTTCTCTACAACACTGGTTGCTGAAGCGTTACAGATGCTGATTATTCTGGCGATTGCCCGTCCTTTTAGTGATGCTGTTGCTCTGGTTGAAGTGATTGCGGTTCCGATGATCTGTGCAAATGCTGTTGGTGCTGCACTTTTTATCAGTATGGTGCGGGATCAGAAACGGGTGCGGGATAAAGTTGGAGCAATGTTCTCGGCTAAAGCATTTACCGTTGCAGATCGAACTTTGGGGATTCTCAGCCAAGGTTTCAGTTCTGAAACGGCACGGGAGATGGCCGAAATTATTCGTCAGGAAACCGGCGTTGGTGCTGTTGCGATCACTGATCGTGAGGAAATTCTGGCGTTTTCAGGAATCGGATCAGATCATCATCATGCGGGCAACCCGATTGTTACCAAATGGTCAAAACAGGCATTATATGAGAATAAGGTTGTTTTTGCTAATGGTTATGATGAATATTTTCAGTGTCCGTTGGCTGAAAATTGCCCGATCGGGTCGGTTTTGGTTGTTCCGCTACAGGTTGACCAGGAGGTCGTTGGTACTATCAGTCTTTATGAACCAAAAACAAAATTATTTTTGAATATCAATCGCTCTTTTGGTGAGGGGTTAGCAACTCTTTATTCCCATCAGTTACTGCGTTCCCGTTTTGAAGAGCAGAAATCATTGTTGGTACAATCAGAGTTGAAACTGCTCCAGGCTCAGGTTAATCCACATTTTCTTTTCAATGCGTTGAATACCATCATGTCGATTATCCGCAAGGATTCTGATCAAGCCCGACGGTTACTGCTGCAACTGTCCAATTTTTTTCGGACGAATCTACAGCGCAAAAGTGATATTGTGACCTTGGAAGAGGAGTTGGCACATATCAGTGCCTACCTTGAAATTGAGAAGGCACGTTTTGGTGAGCGTTTGTCGGTGAAGCAGGAAATTGACCCCACTTTATTGGATTTGCAGATCCCGATTTTTACTTTGCAGCCGTTGATTGAGAATGCCATTAAACACGGGATTGCTGACTTGTTGAACCAGGGGGAGATCTGGGTTAGAGCTTATCGTCAGGGGGAGTTTGTTATAATTGAAGTGGAAGATAATGCCGGAAATTACCGCCCTCCAATTGATACTCAAGGATTGGGGATGCGGTTGGTCGATCAAAGGATAAAAAATGTCTATGGCAGTGAATTTGGCCTGACGGTTGAATATGATCCGCAACAGAAAACTCTGGTGCAGGTTAAACTCCCGATAGAGAAAGAACTGGCGAATGATTCGTGCGTTAATCATTGATGATGAACAACATGCACGGGAAGAACTTGAACATCTGGTCAAAGGAACCGGTGCCTTTGAGCTTCTCGGCAGCTGTAGTAATGCCATTGATGCTTTGCGCCGGATTCGTATAGAAAAACCGGAACTGCTGTTTCTGGATATTGAAATGCCGGCACTTTCAGGATTTGAACTGTTGGCAATGATCGAAGACGAACTGATGCCACATGTTGTCTTTGTCACCGCCTATGATGAGCACGCCCTGAAGGCGTTTGAAGAAAAAACTCTGGACTATCTGTTGAAGCCGGTTTCAGCAGAACGTTTGTTGAAAACAGTCCACAAAGTCAGAGATGCCATCCGCAGGGGGGACCCGCCCCGCTACCAGGTAGAACCCTTGCGCCATATCCCTTGTCAGTTTGCTAACCGGGTTAAGTTGATTTCTCCCACCGCAGTAGGATCTGTTTTTTCCGATGTGACAGGCATTCATGTTGTTACCAGTGAAGGTCAATTTTTTACCGAATTAACCCTGCGAGTCCTGGAAGAGAGGACACCGTTATTGCGTTGTCATCGACAGTATCTGGTGAATCCCAAGAGCATTGATGAAATTAAGTTGCTTGATAATGGCTTGGCAGAGATCAAAACTCTGGTTGGGAGCATTCTTCCGGTCAGCCGTAGATATCTACGGCAGTTGAAAGTTTACTTGCAACTTTAAAGCTCCTATTTACCGCTCAATTGATCTATATGACCACTGACACACTCCCTCCTTGGTCCATTATAGAACTCTGGTTTAAATTGACGAAGCTGATATTGGGCATTTAGTAATTTTTCTATTGACAACATGCCATAAACTGAGGTGATATCTCAGATCTATAACTGAAAAGGTTGAGTTTTAAGTCGTCCGTAATTTAATCTATCTTAGGTGGAGGAAAACATGAAAAAATCTGTATTTCGTATGTCAGTTTGTTTCCTGGCAGTTTTCTCAATGCTGATGGTCGGAACTTTCGCACCAAAAGCTGAAGCGGCCCCCAAGTATCGTTGGAAACTGGCGATGACCTGGCCAACAAACTTCCCGATTTTTGGTGACGCGGTTCACAAAATGGCCGATATGGTCAAAGAGATGTCGAACGGTGAGATGGAAATCCGGATTGACTCTAAAAACAAGCATAAGGCCCCATTTGGTATTCTTGACATGGTCAAAGCAGGTCAGTATCAAATGGGCCATTCAGCCTCCTACTATTGGAAAGGTAAAGACATGAATACTCTGTTCTTTACCACCATGCCGTTCGGGATGATTGCTCCGGAGCAGTATGCCTGGTTCTATTATGGTGGTGGGATGGAGCTGATGAAAGAAGTGTATGATAAGCACGGTGTCTATTCCTACCCCGGTGGTAATACCGGTAATCAGATGGGTGGCTGGTTTCAAAAAGAGATTAACAGTCTGGATGATCTCAAAGGTCTGAAGATGCGGATTCCTGGTTTTGCCGGTGAAGTTCTTTCCAAGCTGGGCGTTGTTGTAACTAATATCCCTGCCGGTGAGCTCTATACTGCCCTTGATCGTGGCACCATTGACGCTCTGGAGTGGGTTGGTCCCTCTCTCGATTTGAATATGGGATTCCAGAAGATTGCCCCTTACTATTATACCGGTTGGCATGAGCCTGCAACAGAGCTGCAGTTTATGGTAAATCAGAAGGCTTTTGATAAACTACCGAAACATCTGCAGAAAATTGTTGAAGTTGCCATGGAACTGGCCGCTTATGACATGTATGCCCGCTCATATAATGATAGTGCGATCAACCTGGATAAAATCAGTAAAGATTATCCAAATATCAAAATCAAAACTTTCCCAAAAGACGTTATTGCTGCGATGAAAACCGCAAATGACGAACTGTTGAAGAAATATTCTGCAAAAGATCCTGAGTTTAAGAAAATTTATGACGCTCAGACTGCCTACATGAAGAAGGTACGGCGCTGGACTGAGATTTCCGATTACGCTTACCTTAAGGATAACCTAGAGCAGGATTAATTGATTGCCTAACCGGGCTCCCGAACAGCGGTTCGGGAGCCTTTTTTTCTTCTGATCTTTTACCTCCGGCAGGATTATTATGCTGTTTAAACTAGAACGAATAATTGATCGGTTTTCCGATTTCGTCGGTTACATTGCTGCCGCGTTGATGCTGTTGATGTTGGTCAACGTATTTTATGATGCAATTATGCGCTACCTCTTCCGCTCCGGTTCGATTGCCATGCAGGAGATGGAGTGGCATATTTTTGCTGCAGTTTTTCTCTTCGGCATCTCTTATGCGTTAAAAGAAGAGGGGCATGTTCGGGTTGATATCATCTATGATGGACGCAGCCCAAAATATCAGGCGATTGTCAATATTGTCGGGACTTTTATTTTCTTAATTCCGCTGGCCCTTTTGATTATTAACGGTTCAATCTGGTTTGTCCATGAGGCCTATATCTCCGGAGAGATCAGCGGAGATCCCGGAGGTCTGACCCATAGATATCTGATCAAGTCTGTGATCCCGCTCGCTTTTGTTTTTCTGATTATTTCTGCAGCAGGATTCGTGTTGCGGAATATCCGGCTCTATCGTGGCCTGGAACTTCCGCCGGCTCATGATGCCGACGAAGATACCCACTGATTAATATTTAGAATGATCGAGAGATAACCTTCTCGAGAAATAAAGGAAACCCGCTGTTATGCTTGGTTTAATCATGTTTGTAGTCTGCCTGGGGCTACTGTTGTTTGGATTTCCGGTGGCCTTTACCTTTGGTGGTGCTGCCGTTGTTTTTGGTCTGTTTGCCGACCCGGGTATGTTTGCTATGATGCCGCACCGGATCTGGGCGGTGATGAACAACACCATTCTGATGGCTATTCCGCTGTTCATCTTCATGGGGATTATTCTACAAAAATCCAAGCTGGCAGAAAGACTGCTTGAGTCGATGGGTTTTCTGTTTGGAGAGGTCCGTGGTGGGATTGCTATTTCAACAATTCTGGTCGGTGCACTATTGGCGGCATCTACCGGGGTGGTCGGCGCAAGTGTGGTTGCGATGGGGGTCATCTCCCTGCCGGTCATGTTGAAGTATAATTACGATAAGAAGTTGGCTACCGGTTCCATCTGTGCCGCTGGAACTCTGGGACAGATTATCCCCCCGTCGATTGTCCTGATTATTCTTGGCGATGTTTTTCAGGTGCCGGTTGGTGATTTGTTTCTGGCCGCTTTCTGGCCGGGGCTGTCGCTGGTGGTATGCTATGTAATTTATATCCTCATCATCGCCTACTTTAAAAAAGAGATCGCCCCCCCGATTCGGTTGGAAGGGGCAGAGTATGGGACAAAAACCCAGCAGGTTGGCAGAGCACTCAAGGCAATCATCCCTCCACTAATTCTTATTATTGTGGTTCTCGGCTCCATTTTGTTCGGTGTTGCAACGCCAACTGAATCTTCTGCGGTCGGTGGTATCGGTGCGATTATTCTGGCGGCGCTGTACCGGCAGTTATCGATCAAGATGATTTGGGAAAGCTCTCTGGAAACAGTTAAAATTACCTCGATGGTTTTTGCTATTCTGGTTGGTGCAACGGCTTTTTCGATGGTGTTCACCTATACCGGAGGTGACTACATAGTCGAAGATTTTATGATGGCGTTGCCTGGAGATAAATGGGGTTTCCTGATTCTGTCAATGTTGGCGATCATGGCCCTCGGTTTTTTCATCGACTTTGTTGAGATCTCCTACATTATTGTTCCGATTCTGGCCCCTATTGCGGCTAACCTCGGAATCAATCCGGTCTGGTACGCTATTCTGGTGGCGATGAATCTGCAGACCTCTTTTTTGACCCCCCCCTTTGGCTTCAGTCTGTTTTATCTGAAAGGAGTTTCTCCGCCCGAAGTGAAAACGATGGATATTTATCGCGGGGTCATCCCGTTTATTGCGATACAGGTTTTTGTCCTGATTATTCTGATTGTCTATCCGGGATTTTTTGGTATCAGTAGTACTTATTGATTAGATTGTTATTTGAAAGAGAAACAAAAGGCCGTACTGAAATCAGTACGGCCTTTTATATTTTTAACTGAAAATGACAGTTCGAGTTATGCCCCGGTTGTGGCGTCAACGAACGTCCGTTTCTCCAGCTCCTGATCAATCATCATCAGCCCCCGACCATCTTCACCGATTCGTTTCAGTTTGGCAATGATATGAGCGACGTTGGCTTCCTCTTCAATCTGCTCGGTAATAAACCACTGTAAGAAGATCTGTGCCGTGTGGTTTTTCTCTTCCAGAGCCAGATCCATCAGTTTGTTGATCCGTGATGTGACCTCTTTTTCGTGTTTCAGAGTTTCCTCAAAAACTTCCAGGACTGATGAGAATTCGTTGCAGGGAGCCTGGAGCTCCATCAGTTTTACTTTACCGCCGGTTTCACAGACAAAATGGAACATTTTTTCTGCGTGGGATAATTCTTCCTGGAACTGGATGTTCATCCAGTTGGCCATTCCGGTAAGGTCTTCACCCTCAAAATATGCCTGCATCGCTTTGTAGGCAAAGGCAGAGTAATATTCAAACTGGATCTGTTCATTAATTGCAGTGACAAGTTTTTCGCTCAGCATGTTTATCTCCTTAAGGATTGATTTCTGTTTGTAATCCTTACCATTATAGTGAAAGTTTGCTGTTTCTGTAAAGATAAATATCCCGATGGCACTGCGATAAAAGTTATCGTCGGATGGGGGCGGTGGATAAATTTGTGTTGTTGGTTGCCAAAGCGGTTTTGCATGAGTTATTCTCCAGAAACTTGGAATAACCCTGATTGAGTACTGGATAAAATTATGAAAATATCTTCGGCAGAGTTCATAAAAAGTGCCACCCGACCCGGAAACTACCCGCCGAAGCAGTTGCCGGAGATTGCTTTTGCCGGTCGGAGCAATGTCGGGAAAAGTTCGTTGATTAATGTGCTGGTCAATAGAAAAAGTCTGGTCAGAACCTCTTCAACCCCGGGACGGACTCAGCTGATCAATTTTTTTAATATCAATGATCGCTTCTCATTGGTCGATCTCCCCGGTTACGGTTATGCAAAGGTCCCGCTGGCGGTAAAAAAAGCCTGGGGGCCGATGATCCGGACCTATCTTGAAGTGCGTGAATCGCTCTTCGGGGTGGTATTCATTTTTGATATCCGCCGGGTCCCCCGTGAAGAGGATCTACGGATGCTTGATTGGCTGGAGGAGTTCGGGGTTCCGACCATTCCGGTTATCACTAAAATTGACAAGATTAACCGTTCCAAACGGGAAAAGCAGATTCAGGTGATTGTAGAAGAGACCGGTTTGCCCCGCGACGCATTCAGCCTGTTCTCTGCAACCACCCGCGAGGGGAGTGATGAGATCTGGGAGAGGATTGAAGCCGCTCTTGATCCGGAAGCGGAGTCTGCTGTAGAAGAGCAGTAAAAAGGACTATAAATGACCGGAGCCTTTTGCTGGAAGAGCTGCCGGTCTTTAAAATCACCAAGCCATAAATTTCTCCTGAAGGGAGCTGACGAATGAAATCAATTCATGTGATCGGTGCTGGAATTGCGGGCCAGGAAGGGTTCACCCCGCAGGCCCTGGAACTGATTAATCAGAGTGAACTGTTGTTCGGAGCCGAGCGACTGTTGAAACTGTTTCCGGCTTTTTCTGGAGAGCAATTTCCCCTGGATGATAGCAATCTGGCGGAAATGGTGAATCGTCTGCAGGAGTGTGACGGCCGGGTGGTGGTGTTGGCATCCGGAGATCCACTATTTTTCGGCCTGGGACGTTACCTGTTGCGTAACCTTGGAGAAGAGCAGATTGAATTTCTTCCTAATGTGACGTCGGTTCAATACGCGTTTGCCAAGATTCGCGAACCCTGGGACGATTCGGTGTTCATTTCGGTCCATGATCGGGATTTGAAAGATGTGGTTGACCGGATTGTCGCCAACGACAAGGCGGCGATTTTGACCGATGGGATCAATACTCCCGGTATGATCAGCCGTGAGCTTCTTAACCGCCGGCGCAGTGGCTATAAAGCCTATCTGTGTGAGAATTTGGGAACGGCTGCAGAGAAGATTCGGATCACTGATGTTAAGGGGTTGCTGGATCTCGACGTCGCCCCCCTCAATGTCCTGATTTTAATCAGGGAATATGCGGATGACAGCCAGACCTATATCCCAACCTTCGGAATTCCCGATGATGAATTTGTCAGTATAAAAAAGCTCATTACAAAGGAGGAGGTCCGGGTCGTCACGCTGGCAAAATTGAAATTGCGTCATGATATGTGCCTTTGGGATATCGGTGCCGGTTCAGGTTCAATCTGTATTGAAGCTGATCCTCTGATCCCGGATGGCCGGATTTTTGCGATTGAGCGTAACAGTGAATATCGGCAGTTTATTAAAGAGAACCTGCAGAAATTTAATACCCGTAATGTTGCTCTGATTGAAGGGGACGCCCCTGATTGTCTGGAAGAGCTGCCTGATCCTGACCGGGTGTTTATCGGTGGTAGTGGCGGGCGACTCTGGGACATTCTGGATACGGTTGATCAGCGCCTGGCAGTCGGTGGACGGATTGTTCTGAATGCCAGTACTCTGGATACGTTGACTTCGGCCAATGAATATTTCGGTAATGCCGGCTATCAGGTTGAGGTTGTCACTGTCAATATCGCTAGAACCCGACCCCACTCAAACTATAAGCTGTTTGAAGCCTATGACCCAGTTTATATTTTAACCGCAGTCAAGTAATTCTGCTCGGTTAAAGACGGTTGTAGCCGAGGGGATATCCCGGGCGTTTTTGTCGCGGGCTTCCTCTTATCCCACTCATTCTGGATGGTTATGATTTTACAAGGGACTCTGGTTAATATTGTCGCTATCGTAGTAGGAGTTGCGATTGGACGTTGGAGCGGCCGATTCCTCTCTGCTGCCACACGCCAGACTCTGATGGCTGGACTTGGTCTGGCGGTATTGCTGATCGGTTTACAACTGGCGTTGAAAAGTCAGCAGCTGATGGTTGTGATCGGCAGCTTGATCTTAGGCGGACTGATTGGGGAAATACTGGGGATTGAGAGGCGCCTCGATGCATTCGGGGCACAATTACAAAAACGTTTTTCCGGCCTGGGATCTCTGGCGGAAAGTTTTGTCACTTCCAGCTTGTTGTTCTGCGTCGGGGCGATGTCCATTATGGGGGCATTGCAGGATGGTCTCGGGGGGACACCGACCATCCTCTATGCGAAGTCGGCCCTTGATGGGGTAGCCGCAATTGCTTTGACCTCAACCCTTGGTGTCGGGGTGATCTTTTCAATTATTCCGCTGTTCCTTTATCAGGGGAGTATCACGCTGGTTGCTGAACTGGCGAAAACTATTTTGACCGAACCGGTCATTACCGAGATGAACGCGGTCGGGGGGCTGTTGATTGTGGCAATCTCTTTTGATCTGATGGGGATAAAGCGGCTTCCGGTCGGCAATTTGTTACCGGCAATTTTTGTGGCAATTGCACTTCTCTGGGGATTTGGTCTGGCATAACCTCAATTCCGGACGCCCTTTGGTGAGTTGCTATTTGATTCTTTGGCAGCAGAGTCCGAGGATAATAAGGGTCAGGCCGATGAGGGTGGCGAGAAGAATTTCTTCGCCGAGTAAAAAGTGGATCAGGATCAGAGAGAGAAATGGAGAGAGAAAAATCAGGTTACTGATTCTGGCGGTATTGTCGGTCAGTTTCATTGCCATCAACCAGAGAATGAAACAGATTCCCATCTCAATGAGACCGACATAGATGGCTCCGATAAGCCCCTCAACCGGCGGTAGCCGCAGCTCTTCGGTCCATAGATAGTAGCCGAAGACAAAAGGGAAACTACAGATAAAATTGAGAAATAAGCCAACCACCGGATCCCGCCGGTCCCGGGTGTTGAAAATCCAGTAGAGAGCCCAGACAATAGTACTGATCAGGACCAATGCAACCCCTAAGGGGTCGGTAAATTGCAAGCTGAGCAGTCGCCCTTCGGTTGAAATAACAATCACACCACAATAGCTGATAACCAGAGCCAGCCACTGCTGCCAGCCAATCTTCTGTTTTAACAGCGGGACTGCCAACAGCGATAGAGTGATCGCCCAGGTATAGTTCAGCGGTTGTGCCTGCTGTGCCGGAAGCAGATCGTAGGCCTTGAACAGAATCAGGTAGTAGAGAAATGGACTGAGCAGCCCGAGTAAAATTGATAATAGATATTCACGTCGACGGCACTGGAATGCCAGGTGGAACTTCCCCTGATAGAAGAGGATCCCCCCGAGTAAAAGGGTTGAGAAGAAACCGGAGTAGAGAAGGAGTTCAATCGGGCTGAAAAAGCGCAGCGCCAACTTGAAAGCGGTTGCCACTGTTGACCAGAGGAGGACGGCACCGAGACCGTACAGGATAGCACGCCGTTGCCGGGTCATGTCTCCATTCTCCCGGATTCACTTTTCCCTTTGATTATCAGAACCAGCAGTCCGGCAAAGATCAGAAAAATCCCGAGAAATGCCTGTGGGCTCAGTTTTTCGCCGAGGATAGTAATCCCTAAAATTGCCGCTGTCATGGGTTCTGCAAGAGAGAGGGTCACAGTCGTTGCTATGGGAATGAGTTGTAGCCCCCGGGCAAATAACCAGTAAGAGAGAGCCATGGTTGCCAGTCCCAGGTGGAGGGCAACCGCGATCGTTCGGGGCTGGAACAACCAGTCAGGGTCAACATTGAGGAGTGTCGGTGAAAGAAACAGCGCCCCAATACAAACGACTACCGCCATGATGGCATTCGGAGAATGGTGATCCAATAATTTCTTAATCATCAGAGTGTATGCGGCGTATGAAGCTCCGGCGCCGAGAGCTAAAAAAATTCCCAGCGGATCAATGGCAACTTCTCCATGGCTGAAACTGAGAAGAGCACAGCCAACGATGGCTAAAAGGGTTGCCAGAAGCCAGCGGCGGCTGGGACGTTCCCCCCGAAAGACCAATCCGAGAATCCCTCCGGCAATCGGGGCACTGCCAATCGCAACAATGGTTCCAATCGCAACTCCGGTTTTAGCAACCGCGGCAAAGAAACAGAGCTGGTAGCTCGCGGTGAAAGCGGCTGCCAGAAATACCGGGGTTTTTAGCCAACGGTGATATTGCCCGAGTTCCCTTCTTTTGATTGCCAGAAGCAACAGGGCAATTCCGCCGATTAGCAGGCGCAATTCACCGATAACCTTCGGGTCAAATCCTGCCGGAGCAAAAGCCTGAGCGGTTCCGTTGGTTCCCCAGAGGAGTGCTGCACCAATAATAAACCAATGCCCAGCGAGAGGAATTTTTTGTTCCGGTTCCTGCTTGTTCATCGGTTCAGGGGTTTCCTTCAGGGATCATTTTTTTCAGTTGTGGTCTCAGTGGGCGTTGCAGTGCCACTATTGCCATCAGTCGACCAATGACGTAAGCAATTGATGCTGCAACGACTCCCGGCAGTGGGAAGTATAGCATTGCCAGTAATAAAACCGAAAAAATTCCAATCGCCTCAATTGCTGTTGCAATGGAAATAGGGTTAGTGACGCGGGTGACAATCAACACTGAACGCTGAAAACCGATCAGCACCGTCAGAGCCGGGAAAATTGCCATGATCTGCAGGGGGAGATCGGCAAAATTGGTCAGCAGATCACTCAGTCCGGAAAGATCCTGAAACCAGACCCGGCTCAGTGGGGTAAAGGCAATCAGGGACAACGCTACCGAGGTCGATACTCCCAGAACAATCGCAAAATTTCTGACTTTGAGATAGTTGCCCCGGTTCTCTCCAAGGAGTGCGATAGCAACCTCCTGATAGGAGAGACCGATGGCACGGAAGACAAAGGTCAATCCGTAGATGACCGGCATAACTGCCAGCGATTCGAGTGGATCACGACTTTTACCAAGAAAAAATGTGACCAGAGGGTGGACAGATAGTGCGATAAAAGGGGTCAGAGCCAAAGGGAGGTAGTAGTTCCAGATCTCACCATAGCTGAGTTGCCGTTCTGATTCGGGGGGGGTACTCAGGACTTCGCTGATGGCGTGACGGGCCAGGTAGCGGGTCAGCAGTGCTTCGGCAGTCACCCCTCCGGCGAGTGAGATCGCTCCGATAATTGCCCCGGAGAAGCCGCTGTGAAAAAACAACAATAAACCGCAGCCTGACATGGTGATCAGTCGGGCCAGGGTAGAAACGGCAATCCGTCTGGTCTGATGTCTGACAATCAGAATCCCTTGATAGAAGCGGCGGATCCCGATGGCCCCTGGCCAGGGGAGGAGAAACAGCAGGGCAATATGGATCAGGCGGGCAATGTCGTCAGGGAGACCGATGAGGTTGAGAATCACCAGATTGAAAATGGGTGGCAGTAAAAAGATCGCTAACAGCAGAGTGACACCGATGCTGAGAGCCAGAGAGAAATTCCGCAGTTTACGATAACTCTCCCGATCACGACACAGCGCGGTACTGGCACTCATCAACATGATAATCGGTGATTCAGCAATCAGTGCAAAGGCAAATGCAACCCCGTAAGCTGCCAGATTAATCTCCTGTGCCGCAAGCCGGGCAATGATTGCTGCCAGAAATGGCCCCTCCACGGACATCATCAACCAGGTTGCAGCGAGTGGTAGCCAGAACCGGAAAATTTGACCGTAGCTTAAGGGAGATTGGTTTCTCATCCAGGTCTATTTCGTTGCTTTGTTCGGGGTTCAGGAGTGTCAGCCACCGACAATTGTCGGCAACCCGTAGCTGGTAAAGCAGTTGATGACTTGTGCTAAATCTGTTTCATCAGGTTCCTGCAGATTGTCAGCCAGATAACTCTTGCCGAGTTTTTGATACTTATGAGTGGCTATATCATGATAGGGGAGGAGATTGACACCCTTTTTCTCTCCCGGCAAGGCGGCGATGAATTTAGCTGTGGCTGCAATGTCAGCAGGCTCGGAATTGACCCCTTTAATCAGGGGGATACGGATTTGAATGTCGGCCCCGGTTTTGGCCAGGGCGGTTAAGTTACTGAGGATCAGTTCGTTACCGACTCCGGTGTAGATTCTATGTTTAGCAGTATCGATAAGTTTCAGATCATAAAGAAACAGCTCGGTCTGGGTGGCAATATTGAGGAGGATATTCTCTTTGACAAAGCCGCAGGTATCGATAGTGCGATGAATTTGTCGGTCACCACAGCGGTCAAGAATCTCCGCTAGATATTCGGGATGGAGGAGTGGTTCGCCACCGGAAAAAGTGACTCCGCCACCCGATTGATCAAACAGGGGACGCTCTTTTTCGATGATCTTCAGTAGCTCGGAAACCGATTTGTAGCGACCGGAGATCTCCGTCGCTAAAGTTGGACAGACCTCTGCGCATTTTCCGCTCAAATCACAACGGTCAATAGCGGTGATAATCCCCTCTGCCGTTAAAGTACAAGCCTGGTTAGAACAGGCTTTGACACATTCCCCACAGCCGATACACTTAGTCCGATTATACATTTTTTGTGGCTTAGGCGAAATACTTTCGGGGTTGTGACACCAGATGCAGGAGAGGGGACACCCCTTGAAGAAGATGGTAACGCGGATGCCGGGGCCATCATTAATGGCATAGCGTTTGATGTCGAAGATGAGGGGTTTTTGCACAGTTGATTCCTTTAGTTTTCTATTGTCGCTTTCTCTCCCCACGTGACGCCGCCGGAGCGGAATGTAGGGAACCCGAAGGGCAAGGAGTTCGGGCACATTTTTCTGTTTACCCTTTTGTGGTGTACAAAAGAGTAAAGCGACGTGCGGGGGCGCATCCCCGCGGTCTTATTTTAAGAACAGTTCAGAGTCAAAACCGGCGGGGCTCGGCCCGCCAGCCGAGTTCATTTTCTTTGTGTCGACAAAGAAAACGGAACCAAAAGAAAGCGCCCCCAATGCTTCCACCTGCCTGTGGCAGGTTCCCTCTGCTACGCAGACGTTTGTCGCGCTCGCAAAACTTGCCCTGCGGGCTTCGGACATTCCTCGCTTAATCGCCAAACGTCTACTTCGCTCCGGCGGTGGCAAAGGGGAGGGGAAGCTCAATCCAAACGATAAGATCAAACCTATAAAGCCTAGAAGGCTTCATTCTCCGTCCGCTCAATCACTTCCTGTTGCAGGTCGGCATTCATGTCGTTGAAATAATCACTATATCCCGCCATTCGTACCAGCAGATCCTTGTAATCTTCTGGGGTCTCCTGTGCCGCATAGAGGGTTGCAGTGTCAACAATATTAAATTGGATATGGTGTCCGCCGAGGGTGAAATAGCTGCGAATCAGCTGGCCGAGTTTTTTGATATCCTCATCCCGTTTCAACAAACTGGGTAAAAAGCGTTGATTGAGCAGGGTTCCCCCCGACATGGTGTGGTCGAGTTTAGTCAGGGAGCGGATCACCGCCGAAGGGCCGTGGGTATCGGCACCATGTGAAGGAGAAGTGCCATCGGAGATTGATTTCCCGGCAAAGCGGCCGTTGGGGGTGGCACCCATCACCTTGCCAAAATAGATATGGCAGGTGGTTGAGAGCATATTCAGATGAAATGTCTCCCCTTTGACATTTGGTTTGCCCTCAATCGCTCCGAGCAGATCCTGATAAACCTGCAGAGCAATATCATCGGCATAATCATCATCATTACCGAAAAATGGAGTTTTATTGATGATGGTCTGCCGGAGAAATTCCTCCCCCTTAAAGTCTTTCGCGACCGCAGCAAGGATCTGCTCCATGCTGAAGGTCTGCTCTTCAAAGGCATGCTTCTTCAGGGTGGATAAACTATCGGTGACGGTGCCTAATCCGGTACATTGAATATAGTTGGTATTGTAGCGCGGCCCGGCATCGTAATAATCTTTACCTTTGCTGATACAATCTTCAATGACCACTGAGAGAAATGGTGCCGGAGCGTACTTGGCAAACATCCGATCGATATAGTTACTGACTTTTATCTTGGTATCGACAATGTAGTTGAGTTGTTTGACAAAGGCAGCATAGAGTTCCTCATAGTTTTTAAAGTCACGAGGATCACCAGTTTCAATACTCACTTTTTTACCGGTGACAGGGTCAATACCGTTGTTCAGGGTAACTTCAAGAATTTTTGGGACGTTCAGATAGCCGGTCAGAATATATGCCTCTTTGCCAAAGGCACCGACCTCGATGCAACCGCTACAGCCCCCTTCGCGGGCATCTTTGATTGATTTCCCCTGCCGCATCAGTTCAACAGTATAAATATCGGGATTAAATACCGATGGGTAGCCATGCCCCTGTCGAATCACTTTGCAGGCGGCATGCAGGAACCGGTCGGGGGTTTTACTGCTGATATGGACAGCATTGCCCGGCTGGAGAATATGCAGCTCTTCAATCACTTCCAGCATGATATAGGAGACGTCACTGACACCATCTTTCCCATCACTGGTGATCCCGCCGATATTGATATTAGTGAAGTCGTTGTAGGTGCCACTCTCCCGGGCGGTGATGCCAACCTTGGGTGGTGCGGGATGGTTGTTGACTTTGATCCAGAAACAGCAGAGTAGCTCTTTGGCCTGATCCCGGGTGATGGTTCCAGCCGCAATTTCAGTTTCATAGAAGGGGGCCAGATGTTGATCAAAGTGCCCCGGATTCATGGCGTCCCAACCATTCAGTTCGGTGATTGTCCCTAAATGGACGAACCAGTACATCTGAATCGCTTCGTGAAAGGTTCGCGGTGCATGAGCAGGAACCCATCGGCACACTTCGGCAATCTTTTTTAATTCTGCGAGACGCTGCGGATCTTGCTCTGTTTGTGCCAGTTCTTCGGCCCGTTCGGCATGCCGTTCGGCAAAGACGATAACCGCATCACAGGAGATATCCATCGCCTTTAGCTGTTCGGCTTTATCGGTCGCTTCCGGATCGTTCAGATAGTCAAGGGCAGCGATTTCAGCGGCGATCTGTTGTTTGAAATCAAGCAGCCCTTTTTTGTAAATCTGACCATCAAGGGCTGTGTGTCCGGGAGCGCGCTGTTCCATGAATTCGGTGAATAGCCCGGCCTCATAGGCGGCCTGCCATTCAGCAGGAACGTGGCTGAAGATCCTTTCCCTGATGGTTTTTCCCTGCCAGTAGGGGATCACCTCTTTGGCGTAAGTATCAATATCCTCCTGGCTGGTGGTGTAACGCTGTTGATCCCGGGTGTTGAGAATCTGAAAATCTTCTACACTGTGACAGGTCAGTTCCGGGAAGGTTGGGACAACTTTCGGTGCCGGTCCCCGTTCGCCAACAATCAGTTCATCATCTCCCAGATAGACGGTTTTCTTCTGGCAATGGTCAAGAAAATTCAGTGCCCGCAACATCGGGATCGAATGCTTGCCATAGTTCTCTTTATAAAAGGACGTTTCGTGAAGGGCACGTTCAATGGACAGACTTGGTTTAGCTTCAACACTGAGCTTGCGCAATCGTTGAATGCGGGGGTTCATTCCCGGAGATGTTTTGGAATCTTGCTCCTGATAGAAATTTCCCTCACATGCTGGACCCCGTTCCGGGAGTGTGCTGATTTTGCCACCGTTTTTCATTGATTTTCCTTCCCTTAACCTATTGTGTGAGACTGGAGTTACTGATACAGAATAATACTAGAGCAATTTAGGTGCCAAATACAGGATCATTTAGGTATATATAACTTATTGAAATAACAAGAGAAATATGCGTATTAAGGAGATTCTATTGCGGGGGAATCTGAAAATCTATGCTATAATGAATAAAATATTCATATTTGGATAAATGGAGTGCTACCGGGATGATTAAGAACTACTTAGCTGGCATGATTTTTTGACCGCAAACCAGTTGATCAACAGAACAAATCCCAGCCCCAGTACGCTACCAAACGCAGTCATCCCACCGGAAAATCCTTCTCTGATGGTATCCATAATAACAACCCCGAAAAAACAGGCGGCAACGACCAGATCAATTTTGGTTGCCCAGGCGGCTTGAGTACGCCATGCCCAGCTCAGAATATAAACATTGAACAGCCCATAACCTCCGGCAACATAAGAGAAGGTTTTTAACCACGGTGAAGCTTCAGCACTGAAGTTGACGGTGACAGCGTAGAACACAAACAAAAATGAGGTTATGACGCTGAAAATTGCGAATCCATAAAGGAGGATTTTATCCTGAGTCTTCATTTTATTCCCCTGTCGTTAAGTCTATGCAGTGATTTACTCGGAGAAGGTTAGCAAAAAAACGGTAGAAAAGCCATGCTCCCAGTTTTTAAATAGAACCACTCTGAATTATTCAGCTGTACCTTTCCAGAGGATTCTTTTGAGATCAAGTGTCCCCTTTTGATCAAAACAGAGCCCTTCAGCTTCCAGCAGATCCCGCTGCAGAATATTCCCTTCACTATCCTGACGGGGGCTGATTTTCCCCTGGCTGTTGATGACCCGTTGCCAGGGGATATGACTCCCGGCAGGAAGGGCCGCCATGGCAAAGCCAACTGTTCGTGCGGTACAGCCAACTATCTTTGCAATCTGACCATAGGTTGTGACCCGGCCCGGTGGAATCTGACCGACCAAGGTGTAGATGGAAGAATAGAGTGGGCTGCCTGGTTTTTTGACCATGGTTTATGTCTCGCAGCAAGCTAGGGGATTAATGTCTGTTTGCGCTGGTAATGTAAGACCACAAAAATGGCCAGGAGAAAGGCAGAGCCGATGGCGGCAAACAGAAATCCGTGCCGGAATGTGTCCTGAAAGGCGTAGCTGGTCGCTTGCAATTGCTGTACTTTGCCGAGCATCAATCTGGCTTGGATGGCTGCGGTTTCCGGGTCTGTCCCGAGTCGGGCTGCGAGCTGTGGCAGTTGCTGGTATAAGTGAGCAGTATTCTGCATCACCGAGATCCCTTCATAGTGAACAGTGGTCGATTTGGTCAGGGTATTGGTGGCGATTGCGGTTCCCAGACTGCCACCGACAAAGCGTAAATAGTGCATCAGACTGACCCCGAGAGCAGTGTAGGGGCCGAGCTTCTTGAGTGCCAGTGCGGAGAGGGGGGCGAAGAAGGAGCCGAGGCTGATCCCCAGAGGGATGGTGAGCAGTGCCGCTCGCACCGAAGGGGTGTAATAGTTGAGCGAGGGGAGGAGATAGTAACTGGTGAACAGGTAGGTCACCGTTCCGATCAGAAGAATTTTCTGCGCCCCGAATCGATCACTTAAAATTCCAGCCAGTGGTGAGAAAATAGCGATAAAAACTGCAAAGGTCAGCATATGCAGACCGGTATCAAAGGTACTGAGGTGCTTGAGATTCTCATAATAGAGGGGGAGGAGGTAAAAGATCTGATAGATTGAGAGGCCGAGAACGAAAAAATAGAAACCCATCGAGAGGGTATAAACCCGGTCCCGGAAAATATGGACATCAATTAATGGCTGTTTGCTGAAAATTTCGCTGAGAATGTAGAGGAGCAAAAGAATGGCCGCACAATAGCCAAGTACCCCAATCAGAGTCGATTGCCCCCACCCCAGTTGTTGACCTTTGGAGAGGAGAATCAGCAGGCTGATGGTGAATCCGCCTAACAGCAGGTAACTGCGAAAGTTGAAATGAAGTTTGGTCTCTTTCCCCGCCAGGCGGGGCAGGAAGAAAGCTCCCGCAATCAGGTTGAGGGTGCCGATTGGCAGGTTGATATAAAAGACCCAGCGCCAGTCAAGATGCTCAGTGATCCAGCCCCCGACAGTTGGCCCCAGAGAGGGGGCGAAACTCACTCCCATCGCGTAGATTCCCATCGCTAATCCCCGTTTTTCCGGGGGATAAATGAGGAACAGGATTGTCTGGGCACTGGCCATGATGAAGGCTTCACCAATCCCCTGAATTACCCGGGACGTGATCATTTGCGGGAGAGTTCCCGCCAATCCACAGAAGGTACTGGCAAAGGTGAAAACGGCTAAACCGATGAGGAACAGCCGCTTCAGCCCGAGGACACTCCCCAGGCTGTGGGTCAATAGCAGGGCGACGGCAGCCGCAGTCATGTAGGCGGTAATCACCCACTGAACCCCGTAAAGATCGGTTGCCAGAGGTCCCATCATTTTGGGCACCACAACATCGACAACTGTAGTATCCAGAATTGCCATAAATGACCCCGTCATGACAATCAGGGTCAATAGGGCGCGGAACCCCGGGGTGATTGATTCTGCAATAGTTTTTTCGGGTGTTTCCATTACTCGTTCCGACGCCGAATTTCTATTTCACCACCCAGCCCGACCCGCAGTTTTTCCAGTGGACCTTCGGTGATGCGGATCCGAACCGGAATTCTCTGGGCAACTTTGGTAAATTCCCCGGCAGAGATATCTCGTGGTGCCAGCGCAAAGGTGGCCGCCGAAGCCGGGAGGATTTGTTCCACCTCCCCCTGCCAGTTTTGATCTGTATAGGCATCAATGCGGATCAAGACTTCATTCCCCGGTTCAACTCCACTGAGTTTATTCTCTTCCAGCAGGGCAATGATATAGAGATCATCAGGGTTGACCAGAGCCAGCACCGGTCGACCCGGGGCAATGCTGCCACCCTGACTGATAAACCGTTTTGCCACCCGGCCGGTCAGAGGACTGCGTAATTCGGTATTGTTCAGATCCCGTTGGGCATTGTCCAGGGCCGCCTGAAGCTGGGCAATTTGAGAGCTGGCGGCGGCGATTTCCCGGTCGAGTTCCAACAGCTGTTGTTGATGGGTGACGGCCAGCCGTTTTTGTAGCCGGGCGGCATTTTTTACCGGATTAAGTGCCTGTCGGTTCTGTTTTAGCGCCACCAGATCAGCCTGTGCCGATTCCAGCTGGGTTGTCACTTGTTCCAGCTTCTGCCGGGGGATCACCTGTTGGGCAAAGAGTCGGGTAAGGCGCTGCTGATCCCGTTGCAGCTGGGTGATTCGGGCTTGTAAACTGGCCACTTGAGCCGTTGCTGCCTGTTGTTCTTTACCGATTCGGCCGATATCCTGAACCCGCAGTTCAGTCTGTAGTGAAAATTCCTGCTGCAAGCGTTGCCGCTTTAACCGCAGTACCTCCATTTTTTCGGTTAGAAATCTGGTTTCAGCCGATAACTTATCAACGGTCAACTGATAGTGACGGGGGTCAATTCTGGCTAACAGTTCCCCCAGTTGGATGGTATCCCCCTCTTTGACCAGCAGCTCTTTGATCACCCCGCCAACCCGCTCAAAGCCGATTTCGGTCAAGCTGTCGCTAGCGACAAAAACCGCGTTGGTCATGGCATAGTTGAGCCGGTGGTGGATAAAGCGGAATAAGCCGATAATCAGGATAACAATCAGCAAAATCAGGACGATTATGGCAATTTTACGCTTGCCGGATGATGGTGTCTTTGGTGGCTGATTACTCATGTGATACCTCATGTTGCAGTTGGTTGATTCAGGCCCTGATACAGAAGTCGTTGCAGATGCCGGCTGATAATTTCGGGTTGTTCACATTCGATTTGAAAACCGAACAGGTTTTTCCGTAACGGGGCCGATTGGTAGAGATAGAGCACCATCCCCATTATTGATGTTGCCAGCAGTGCCGGATCGAGATCCGGATTGAGTTGTCGGCAAAGGTTATTCAAGGCGGAGGGAAACTGGCCGAAAACCCGTTCTGCCAGGAGTTTCAGCCGAACCGCGTCGGCATCCAGCATCTCCCGTTGAATGAGCCGGCTGAACGTCTGATCTTCATTGAGGAGCTGGCAAAGGATATCAATCAGCTTAGTCAGCCGTTGCAGAGGTGGTTCAGAGCTCTCTAGAATGTCCAGCAGGATCACTGAACGACCGGCAAACGCCTGTTGCATTGCGGCGAGATGAAGATGTTGTTTGTCTTCGAAATAGTGGTAGAGGCTTCCGACATTGAGATGACAGACTCGGGCGATATCGCGCATACTGACTCCGGCATAACCGGCAGTAGAAAACAGCTGAATTGCTGCAGTGAGAATTTCATCTCGGTTATTGCGGCGGGCCATCAGTTGCTCTCCTCATCGCCGAGGGGATCTTGACCCAGAGCAAAACTAAGCCGGGCATTGGCCAGAAGTATCCCGTAGTGAGCTGCCTGGAGGTTTGCCTCGGCTCTGGTGAGGAGTGTCCGTGCGGTAAGAAGGTCATTAGTGGAGATCAGGTTCTCGTGGAACTGCAGGACCGAAAGGCGGTGGTTTTCACGCGCCTGCTGTTGTGCTATCAGAGCCGTTTGCTGATTTTTTGCGGCGACCTTGAGTTGGTTGAGGGCCTCTTCAACCTGTAGCCGAACCATATCCTGCAGCTCCATCAGGGTTTGCCGTTTGGCCCGTTTCTGATGGTGACTGGCGGCCAATCTGGCTCGGTCACCCCCGCCGGAGAATAGATTCCAGTCAAGATGGATGCCGATAGAGGAATTATCGTTATTATGGTATGAGTTGTGTGATGCACTCAGATTGTCACCATTTCTCCAGTAGCTGGCGACCAGTGCAACTTGAGGTAAATTACGGCTGTTGGCCAGGCGGATATTTTCATCGGAAGAGTTTAACGAAAGTTCAGCGGTACGAATTTCGGGGCGTTGCTTTAATGCCAGCTCGATCAGGGGCTGCAGTTGCTGTTGCGGCTGTGGGGTAATTGCCGGCTCAATAATTTCCAGGGGGTGTTGCTGTGGTCGTCCGATGAGGAGATTGAGGTGACTACGGGCTAAGGTGACCCGGCTTATGACTGTCTGCAGTTGTTGTTCGACCGTTGCCAGAGCAACTTCAGCTTTAAGTCGGTCGTTTCCGGGAACCATCCCCTGAACATAAGCCGCTTTGATATCTTCAAGGTGGTTTATAAACTGTTTCCGTTGCTGTTCTACCAGCCGTTGGTTCGCTTCTGCCTGCAAGAGCTGTAATGCGGCAATATTAACATCCAGAGCCAGCCTGCGCTGGGTCTGTTTGAGATCATAACTGGCCATATCAACATTCAGTTCAGCCAGTTTTTTACGGGCGCTGATGGCAAATCCGGTAAATAGCGGTTGAGTTATTTTGATTTCATAGTGGACAACATCCTTGTCATTGGTAACGAAATCGGTTCCTGAAATAGTTTGAACTGGATGATTGCTGAGGTGATCGTAGCTGAAGCCGGCATCGATACTGGGAAGTTGATCACTCTGGGCGACAGTTTCCATTTCCATGCGGGCTGAGTAGAGTTCCTGGGCCTGAATAATTCGTTGATGACTGCTGAGGGCAATCTGTACCGCATCTTCAAGTGCGAGAGTCTCAGCACGACTGATCGAGACAGGTATTCCGTGCACTGCCAAAAGAATAAAGCAAACAAAAAGAAACCGAAAATTCATAGTTATCCTCTGCTTTTCTTGATTTATTTAAACGAACGTTTGATACTTTATGGCTATTCTATGGGTTGGTCAAGAGGATTGTCCTTTTCTGTCAGCTCTTTTCCGGTTAATTTTTGCAGATTGGCTGATTCGAGAAATTGGTGATCTGATCCTTGATTTTGGTTGTCAGAAATTGCACAGATGCTGGTATTTGTATCAACCAGTAATTAATCATGTTGTAGGTGATTCGAGGAGAATTATAAATGCTGTATCTCAATCCGGTTAAGTTGATATGTCTAGTGTTGCTTTATGGATTGTTTAGCATTGTACCGGTTTATGCAAGAGAGCCAATGTTGCCAAAGGTGTATTCAGATAAGGTCGATATTCGAGGTTGGTTAATGAGTGAAAAGCTGGATGGGGTTCGTGGCTATTGGGATGGTCAGCAACTGTTTTCAAAAAATGGTTATCTCTTTCACCCTCCACTTGAATTTACCCGTGATCTTCCAGCTTTTCCACTAGAAGGGGAACTGTGGGGAGGCCGTGGTGCCTTTGGTCATA